>ERZ827488.1171-NODE-1171-length-33635-cov-3.353990_pt1 | contig 33635 bp, 36 predicted proteins | sample MGYA00519771_ERZ827488 | MGnify/ENA primary metagenome ERZ827488 (study PRJEB31778, sample SAMEA3449323) | human gut metagenome | biome: human gut; feature: human-associated habitat; material: faeces | place: United Kingdom | collected 2010/2012 ... | reverse complement strand
TATATTAACGATTCTTGTATGCACAGGATCGTGACGTGCAAGAAGGGAAAGTTCTTCCATCAGTGCATCCTCAAGTGCATGATCAGTCATGTTAATAAAATCTACAAGAATCATACCAGATAAGTTCCTGAGTCGCAGCTGATACAAGATTTCCTTTGCTGCTTCTAAATTAATGCGATAAAAATAAGAATCCTGATTTTCCTTTTTGCGTCCTGATGCAATTGCTTTTCCTGTATTAACATCTATTGCTACAAGCGCTTCCGTCTGTTCAATAATTAAGTAGGCGCCTGATGACAGATATACTTTACTTTTTAATGCCTTTTCAATAGTAGTATCCAAGTTGTAACATTTTCGCATAGGATATGAAGAATCCTGATAAAGCGAATAAGTTAATCCCTCACTTCCTTTACATTCATCCAAGGTATTTTTTACTTCGTTTAAAAGTTCTTCATTATCACAGACAATTGATTCTAAGCCATTTAAAGAAGTATCACGGATGGCACTTATATAGGCTGGAAGCGGCTGCCAAAGCAAGCTTCCACTACTGCGAAAAGCTGCTGTTGACAATACAGTCTGAAGCTGTCTGCAGCAGACTGATATTTCATCTAGTACAAGATCAGATGATACCTCTGCCGCGTTTGTGCGTACCATCACAGATAATGAAAAGCCCCTAAGACTTACAGCTTCAAAAAGCTGCTTTACTTCTTCAAGAGCCTCTGCCTCCTCAGAAATCTTTTCACGAAATGTAGCCTCTGTAATCTTTCTCGACAAAAGAATCTTTGTCTTTGGCTGTTTTCCTGCCGGCTCCATCATAACGACACAATATCGTCCTCCAATTTGAAGGGCAGAACCAGCACCAGGTTCCTTTGTCTTTAGCGCTTCCTTTGTCACCTGTACAACAATCTCATCGCCTTGTGTAATCATTCCCTCACGCTTACATGAGACAGCAACAGGCAACGGATTTTCTTTTAGTGAATAATAAAGCTTCTGATCACCCGCAGACAAAAATGCACCGCTAATGCTTGGCACTATATGATCTACCTTTGCCAGATAAATACGTCCTAAAAATGCAGGTACCCGCTCGTCCACACTGCATTCTATAATACGTCCATCATCCCAGAGGGCCGTCAGCACACGGTCCCCCTGCATAGAAAGAAGTCGGCGGCTCATAATACGTTTCCCATCTCGCGAAGCGGCACAAACTGCGGTGCTACAATGCAGTCTGGCGCAGAGACTGCCGTATTAGTATAAGTCTCAAGTCGGCAAATTGAAATGTCTCCAGGATTCCAGGAAAGACCAGTCTGCTCATGATATGCCTTTAATACAAGTTCAGGCTTTAAATTATCGGTGCTTCCAGTTGATACCTGCAAAAAGATTGCCGGACCGTCTCCTGTCTCACTTTTTTCCTGTAAACAAAAATCATAAATCAGCGGGCGAATATCCATTTCGCGAGTGCCTTTTTTTGTTTCCTTAATAATTACAATAGATTCCTGCTGTAAAAACTCTTCAAAGCCTTTTAAATAAGCATCAGATGTCATGCCAAACGTATCAAGCGGTGTGTGTTTCTCTCGAAATGTCAGGCAATAATCTGCAGCAGCCACACAGCTCATCGCGTTTTTTGCATCATCTGGCAATACACGATAGTCAATAATCTCCATTCCCGGAACCATGACTTCATTGAGACGCGCCAGCATTTCCTTAGAGGAACCGCTTGAATTAACCTCAAGATCAGCATACTCACCGCAGCTTGTAATGCCTACACCAAGAGGAGCCGCAAAAGATAAAATAGGATGCGGATTGTAACCCTGTGTATAGGCAAGATCTAAATCTGCACGGCGAAGCGCCTTCTGAAAATAACGCATTATATCAAGATGTCCGATATAGATCATCTTTCCGTATTTAGCAAACTGAATTCTGATTTTCAAAGCAGACACCTCCTCCAAAACGCTTTGCTCCGCAGCCGGAACAGGACTGGCGGCAATTCGGCGTAATCTTCTCCTGCATTGCACGCTCCCATTCTCTCTTATAAAATGCCTTTGTCACGCCAGTATCAATGAAATCCCACGGGAATACCTCATCAAGACTGCGCTCTCTTGTATTATAAAAATCAATTGATAAGCCGCATTTTTCAAAAGCAGCTGTCCAAATCTCATAGTGGAATGTTTCTCCCCATGCATCATACAGTGCACCCATCTTATAGGCTGTCTCAATGGCATCAGCCACTTTTCTGTCACCGCGTGCCAAAACACCCTCGAGAACTGTTACATATGCTTCATGCCAGTTGTACTTGAGACTCTTTTGGTTATGCTGCTGCTTCATTGTGTGATTTACAATTCTTGCGCGTCCCAAGTAATCCTCAGGAGAATACATTCTTGCCCACTGGAATGGTGTACATGGCTTTGGAACAAAGAAAGAAGTACTTGCTGTGATCTGACATTTTCCGTTTCGCTGATCTTTTGGGATCTCGTAGTAACGTTCCGCGATTTCTTCACAAAGATGAGCGATACCTTTCATATCATCCTCGGTTTCGGTAGGAAGTCCGAGCATAAAATACAGTTTCACTTTATTCCAGCCGCCCTCAAAAGCTTTTCCGGCACCTTCCAGAATCACTTCCCGTGTCAGACCTTTGTTGATCACATCACGCAGTCTCTGGGAACCGGCTTCCGGTGCAAATGTCAGGCTGCTCTTTTTGATATCCTGTACTTTCTTCATAACATCCAGGGAGAACGCATCAATTCGAAGAGATGGAAGGGAAATATTCACGCCTCGTCTGTCGCATTCTTCCATCAGGAAATTCACCAGTTCCGGGAGCTGTGAATAGTCACTGGAACTTAAAGAACTCAGAGAAATCTCTTCGTGTCCGGTGGCATCCAGCATCTCAACGGCTTTCTGTTTTAAGAATTCCACATCACGCTCTCTGGTCGGACGGTAGAGCATACCTGCCTGACAGAAACGGCATCCGCGGATACAGCCACGCTGGATCTCCAGAACCACACGATCCTGTGTGGCCTTGATAAATGGAACCACAGGAGCTTTTGGATAATACGTGTCTGTAATATCCATAACAATCTGTTTTTCGACAGATGCAGGAATGGATGCATCAGTTGGGGTGAAAGAAGCGATGGTTCCGTCTTCTTTATAACAGACCTCATACAATGCCGGTACATACAGTCCCGGAATCTGTGCCGCTTTCTTTAAAAATTCCATACGGCTGCTGCCTTTCGCCCGTTCTTCTTTATACAGATCCAGCAGCTGGAAATATACCGTTTCACCTTCTCCGATATAGAAAATATCAAAGAACTGCGCCAGCGGCTCCGGATTGTAGGTACAAGGACCGCCACCGATCACGATCGGATCATCCCAGGTCCTCTTTTCGGCCAGCAGGGGAATACCGGACAGATCCAGGATCTGTAAAATATTGGTATAACACATCTCATACTGGATCGTGATACCAAGGAAATCAAAATTCTTCACCGGATCCTGAGATTCCAGTGCGAACAACGGGATTTTTTTGTCGCGCATCACTTTGTCCATATCCGGCCACGGGGAATACACTCTTTCACACCAGATATCGTCACGCTGGTTAAACATATCATATAAGATCTGTATTCCGAGATGGGACATACCTATTTCGTAGACATCCGGGAAACACATGGCAAACCGGACCGCAACTTCCGATTTGTCTTTCATCACTGCATTGACCTCATTGCCGATATATCGGGCCGGCTTCTCGATGGTCAATAAAATTTCATCATTTAGTGCTAATTTTCTCAAGTTTTATTCCTTTCATTTTGTGCAATTTAAACATAATTTTTCAATTTCGAGAAGTGAATTTATAAGTTGTTTTTTAAAAATCATAAGTGATTTTTTTTGAGCCTTTTGAGCAAAATTTTGTGCCGCTTTTTACTCAAAATTCGTCAAATGCGACCACTACCGCAAAACACTAACAGTTTAACATTTTTAGATACAAATTAATACTACTTTATACAAATATACATCATTTTCATTTATTCGATCATAGAGTAAAACTCTGTGCAGGAAAAAGGGATCACTGGAATTTGTTCCTGTTCTTTTTCTATATATAAAATATCTTCTCTTTCGATTTCACCAAACAAGCTTTGATATTCATTAGAAGAAAAAGGAATCGAAGGAATATTCTTTATTTCCTTTTTCGGCTTCAGGAAAGACCACTCTTCTTCAAGGGTTGAACAGTCGTAAACCTGTTGTGCTTTGTGGACATAAACAGCATCTGTAAATTCAGGTGTTTTATGTCCCAAAAAGAGAGAAATCGCTTTCATATTGACTGCGTTATTCTTTAATACTGTCGCATAAATATGTCGAATATCATGAAAATGAATATGTTCGAGTCCACACCGTTTAAGCAGGTTCGTAAAATTCCTTCCAAGAAAACTTCGGTTGTAAGGAAGTCCGTTATGATGACAACAGATGTATTGGTCATCATGAAATTCTATTATGTGCTGCTTGCAATACTCATATTCTGCTTTCTTTACAAGAATTTCATCCAGCACCCAGTCAGGCACTGGGACATAACGGATTCCATTTGCAGTTTTTGGCTGCGATATACCTGTTTTTGTCTGAATAACAGAACCGTTAGAAGAAACAATATTATTGCTGATCTGTTTAGTTATTAAAATATTTCCATTGTGATAATCGATATCAGAATATTTTAAAGCTAACGTTTCTGAGATGCGTGTTCCCAGACAGAATGCCAACAATACTGGAATATAAATGGAAGGAAACTCTTTCTGACAGGTACATAGTAGCAATTGTATTTGTTCAATAGTATACGGTGTAACATTTCGCGGTTTTTTTGGTTTTGTTATTTTTTTTAGCTTTTGGGCTGCTGCAATAGCCGGATTAAAAGAAACGCAATGTAACGTAACAGCATCTGAAAATAGGATCTGTACGATCTTCCGCGCATTATCCAAAATATGAGGATAAGCGATTTTTGAGATAACATTCACCAGATCATCGATCGTAATCTGCTGGATTTTTCTCTTTCCGAGTTTTGGTACTAAATACTTATAAAGTACATTTCGGTATGATGTAAATGTATTATATCGGATCTTTTTTTCCTCAATCTGATAATAATACAGCCAGTAATCACAAAACTCTTGGAAAGTATAGTCGAAAGGAATGTAAGATCCATTGACTAATTGTGCAATCATCACTTCTTTTGCTTTCACCGCTTCAGCTTTTGTTAAAAATCCGCTTTTCTGTGTAGGAATACATTTACCCGAAGAAAAAGTCAGGGAAAAACGGATCCGATAAGTTCCTTTATCTTTCGATACATCCCCACGGAATTGATACGAAACAATAGAACCGTAAAAGAAAGATGGTTTTGCCTGCGGACGCTGAATCGTCAACATAATTCACACCCCCTTTTTTATATAAGGAGCGAAAGTTTTGATGATTTCTTTTGCATCAGAATCTGCATCGATAATGCCACAATAAACATCAAACGTTGTGGTGACAGACTTGTGTCCTAACAATTTGGATATCTGTTCCAACGGGATTCCTTTCTCGAATAACAATGAGGCAAACTCATGTCGTAATCCATGCATGGAAATGAGCGGTAAAGAAGCTTCTAAACAAATCCGTCTCAGGGGGTTTGCTATTGTTCCTTTTTTTCGTAATGTTCCTTTCACGGAAATAGAAATATACCCTTCATCGTAAGGGTCCCCCTTTTCTTTTGCACGGTCTATGATAGACTGGTTCCAGGTCTTTTTGTGTTCCAATTCTTCAAACAAGAAATCAGGAATTTTCAAACATCGAAAACTAGACCATTTTGGGTCTTTCTCTGTTTCATATTTCTGCAAAGAATAGGATTCATCTGACCTTGTAACTTTGAAACTATCTACGTATTGTCGTTCGATACGTAGGACTTTCGATTCTGGATCAAAATCCTCATAGCGCAGTCCGCGGATCTCGCCAGTCCGTAATCCTGCAAACAGTGCAAGAAGAATTTCAAAATACACATTTGGATGTTTGGATGCTGTCTGTAAAAATATACTCAGCTGTTGTTTGGTATACAACTGTAGACCACCTAAGTGATGTTGCTTCTGTGGAAGATACATGATGTCTGGACGGATATCTGTATGAATATATCCATACGCGTAAGCATCGCGGAAAATCCTGCGCAAGAATTTCGATGCAACATTTCCAGAAGAATCTGAAATCATATTGATACGCAAAAGCAGTTCATTGATGTACTCCGGTGTCACATATGGCAATAAGATATCTGTTTTTATTCTGGGGATGATATGCTTTGTGATTGCCCAGAGGCCGATCACTGAGGTTACGGTATCTGTATCTGGCAAAAAAATAGTATCAAGCCAAAATTGAAGAAATTCCTGAAAAGTATACTGTGTGTTCCCTATTTTTTTTATGCGGGCAAGGTCATCCAGATATTTCTCATCATCCTTTTTTTTCATTAAAACAGCTTCTTCTTTGGAAGAAATCCCACTTACTGTCTCATAGGATATTGTAAAGTTATTTAGGTTAATAATGCGTTTTTTATATTCCCAGCTATGATTATGGTTAGAGATTACATTTTGATTGATGTTCATGATATCCTCCTTAAATTACTACAATTTTTGGAGAAATTGAAAATCAGCTTAGATTGTACTATGTAATCATAAAACTTGTCAAATTATTTTGGATTATTGCGGAATGTTGGCAAAATCCCCGTCCAGCCATCGGTCAAAGCTGGCTTTTGAAATACGATAATTGTCACCGATTTTTAAAACGCGGAAAGGCTTCCCTTCCGTATACACCTTTTTTATATATGCATAAGTTTTCGTCCTGCTGATCTGCAGGATCTCCTGAAGTTCCGCGACCGTATATAATTTTTGTTCCATATATGGTAAGGCAGATGAATTTCTGCTTTCCTCCTTTCTTTGTCAGATTAAAGAAACTAATGATTCTTCAAAATTATAGGTTCGTTTTTCCATTTTACGCTTATTGCTTTTCATACGTTTATGGATTCGTCTGCCTTCTGCACAGATATTCCGGACGGTCAATGCATAATCAATTGTTTTTTCAGAAAAGATTCTTCCGCATGGATGGATCGCTTTTGCACCTTTACTCAGTACGAGAGAAGCCAATCCGATATCTTGTGTGACAATGATGTCTCCTTTCTGACAAGAACTAAAAATCGCATAGTCAGCAGAATTGCTGCCTTCCTGAACAGTGACAATCTCGCTATAGGCGGAAGTTAACTGATGATTGTAATCAGAAAACAAGACAACAGGCACTTGTTTATCTTCCGCCACAGTTTCAATGATGTTTTTTACAGAACAGGAATCTGCATCTACTAAAATTCGCATGGGTGGTATACCTCCTTTATAATGTATTCATTTATAGTATCGTGAAAAAAGTTATAAATAAAAAATTTCGGACAGAAAAAAGAGACAGCCGAAGCTGTCCCTTTGTAAATTACATCGATTTTCTTTCTTTGATCTCTGCCATTTTCGCATCATTTAAGCGGGAAGCCCCACGGACCCTGGAAAAAGACAGATATCCGTTCATCCGGTCAATTTTTGTTACATTTTTGGATCCGCATTTTGGACATACATCCATGTCCAGCTGCTCGTATCCGCAGTCATCACAATAGGATAAGGCAAGATTCACTCCCTCATAGAATCCCATGTCCATGGCTCTGCGGACCAGTGTACGGATCGCATTCATGTTATATCCAAGATTATATCGCACATACTGGATCTTGCCACCATTAAACAGTTCCCAGAACCGGTGTTCCAAATCCTGTTTCTGAATCGGGGAGATGTTTTCGGTTACATGACAGTGGAAACTGTTGGATACATATTCCCGGTCAGAAACATTTTTAATGATTCCATATTTTTTTCTGAACTGCTTGATTTGTTTACCACAAAGACTTTCTGCAGGTGTACCATAAATAGCGTATAAATGATGGTCTTCTGCTTTGTACTGCTGAATTTTCTTATTGATATATTCCATGACCTCAATGGCAAAAGCGCCATCTTCTACCAGGGACTTCTGGTTATATAACTGCTGCAGTTCATTCAGTGCTGTAATACCAAAAGATGCAGTTGCAGAATCCAGTAACGGAGCAATTCGATCATCATAATCCAAATGTCCCCCTAAAAAGCCGCCCTGGCAATAAGCCAGAGGATTACAGGAAGCCTTCATATGGCCCAGATATTCGTAAGTCCGGCAATGGATCCTCCGGATCATTTCCATGTAATAATCCAAAACTTCATAGAAAGGTCGATTTTCTTCCCTGGATTTCGCTAAGATCATTGGAAGATGCAAACTGATCGCGCCAATATTGAACCGTCCCTGAAATACCGGGACATCATCATCTCCTGCTTTATCCTGCCCGCCCTTTTCCCAGTATGGGGAAAGGAAGGCACGGCACCCCATCGGGGAGATTACCTTATGGTAAGTCTTGTACATGTCTGCAATATAACCCTCACCGGTCAGAGATAACCAGTCCGGATACATGGTTTTTGCGGAACACTTGATACCTTCGTCAAACACATCCTCATTGATGCATCCAGGACCATGCAGATTTTTGTCATATAAAAAGACCAGTTTCGGGAAAAGAACGGCATGTTTAAAGCCTTCTTTCCCCTGTCCGCCTTTGTGGACCCGGAGGATAGCTTTTGAAATCTCCCTGCCCCATTCAGAAGTATCAATTCCAAAACTGAACGTGATAAAAGGATAATCACCCCTGGAGGAAGCGACTGTGTTTAATTTGTACTCGATTCCCTGATAGCCCTGTTCGATATCACGGATGGTTTTGGACTTTGCATAGGCAGCAGCTGCTTCATCTGTTCCTTCCGTATGCAACTGGGCCGCAACAGTCCGAAACTCTTCCAGATATTTTTCATAACTTTTCTTTGCATATGGAGCCAGGATTGTATCGATCTCAGGTACGGTAAATCCTCCGTACTGCTGGCTTGCTGCCATCAAGATAATATCACCAGTTACATCGAAAGCCGTATCAATACTCTTTGGCTCGTTATACCACATGTTGCTCATTTCAAAACCACCAGATAAAACATCTCCAAGCCGAAACAAACAACAATTCATAGTATCCCTGCGGGCAGACATATCATGGATATAAATATATCCTTCGTTAATTGCCTGGACCTCATCCTGGTTTAACTGGAACTTGATATACAGTTCTTTGTTTAATGCATTCATGATCAGGGTACGTTTTGTCGATACCAGCGTGGAATCTGCATTGGAATTTTCCCTGTCTCCTAAAAACTGGATCCGGTTCGCTTCCATATTTACCCGGTCCATCATATTCGCGTATTCATTTTTAAAATTCCGGTAGTCCCGGTAAGATTTAGCGACTGTAGGTGCTACTTCATCCAGTGCATTTTCTACCAGGGAATGCATTGTCAATACACTGACCTCATCCTGCATAGAATGTAACTGTGTTGTGACCAGCTCCAGGATTTTCTGAATTTCCTTGTCTGTAAACGTATATAACGCACGGTCTGCAGATTTGTTGATTGCGATAATGATCTTATTTGGGTCATATACCTGTTTTCTTCCATCTTTTTTAATAACGTACATAAATGATGTCCCCTTTCGTATTTGTTTGTTTATAGTATTCTTGAAATTGTAAAAAACAAAAGGAGGGCAATAACCTCCCTCCTCCGTTATGTATCATCATTTTTCTGCTTTTGTAATCAGTTCATCAAGACTCTGCGGTGTAAAATCATTGACATCGCAACAGGCATTATACCTGCCGGGGAGCTGTTCTAAAGCTTCTGCATGGACATGTCCGTGGATATGATAAGCATTCCGGTAAAATCCATTCCATTCCTGGATTGGATAATGGAATAGAATCACTTTTCTGCCATTGTCCCACACTTCCGCATACGGACGGATCCACGCAAAGACTTTGCAAAATTCCTTATTTTTGACATTAAATATATCGTGGTTTCCCATAACAAGGAATTTCTTTCCAGGGAGTGCTTTTAAAAAACTTGCGATTTCGGTTTCGTGGTACATTCCAACATCGCCAAGGATATATACTTTATCCTGATACGTCACCTTTTTGTTCCATTCACGTTTGATCTTCTCATGCATTTCTTCAATGCTCGTAAACGGACGGTTTGTGTTTTGCAAAGTTAAAATTTTATTGTGAAATAAATGTAAGTCGCTGATATAATAATTCATAAAAATCCCCTTTCAGGCGGAAAATTCCACCAGATAATTCATGACCATCGCTCTTTCATCATAGAAAACGATTTCATCGGCACGCAGTGAACTTCCTGCCTTTGCATGAAGGCAGTTTTTATGGTCTATATCCAGGCGTTTCGCAGTCATCTGGCAACTGGATGTGACAAATAATGGTTTGCCATACGCCACGGCAAATAACCCCATGTAAGCAGATGATTCATTTTCCTGATTCCATTTTGCATAAGAACTGCTGGTATACCCAAAACTCTTTAACGGATCCAGGGCAAAATAGGCTCCATCTCCAAACATTCTTCCATGCTCATAGGATGGCAGGATCTTTAAAGAGTTTTCAGTGATGTTCAGCCAGTTCGCATTTCTGCTGCCATGCCACATCTGCCGTACATATCGGATATGTTTTTCCCCGCAGTAATCATTAAACAACCGCTGCTGTTTTTGTGGGATCACACGCCAGATGTGTTTCACTTTGCTTTGCAGGGAAGGGATCAGATGTTCATAAACTTCCTGTTTCTGGGAATCTGTGGCATCATAGACTTCGATCTGCTGTCCTTTGAAACTGCCAGTGGCACATGGAGATACCATTTCCATTGCAGTCAATAGATCAGTTTCCCGGTCAATGATCTTTTCAAAATCATCTGGGGAGTTTGCCAGTAATTCACTGACATGCCGACTTTTTCTTGGTGAGATCATCAATAACTGTTCCAAATGTTTGTTGAAAGCTTTTGTTGTTTTTAAATTACTCAGTTTTTTCAGGATCTTTTTTGACTCTTTGACCTGAGCTACGGTAACATTCTGATTGACCAGATGGGTTTCTACCATTCCTTTTGCATAACGGTATAATTTTTCATACAGTGCTGCAGCCACGTCAGAATCTTTTGTTTTTACCTCCTGCTTTGTTGTATACTGGGGAGCCAGGTAAATGTCAGAGGAATCGACATAGCCCTTTGATAATTTCTCATAATATCGGATCCAGTACATATGGATCGGATAAGGGTTCTGCAGATCCTTGACCCCGAACATCTCCCCACGTTCGGATCCGATCCTGCCATAGGTGGCATGGAGCAGGTCGCCCTGTGGAATAAAATGGTAAAACTTGTAGTTATTGGAAGCCGGGTTAATACAGGTAAGGTAAGCTTCCGGATAAGAATCGGTTGGAAGCTTGATGGTATTCCACACTTCTTTTACATACATGCTCGGAACTGTTCTTCCGTCTTTTACGAACGTTCCCCTCTGTGTGATGTCATATTCTGCATCGCCTACCGGTGTAGTAACCGTCATACGGTTAGGGATAGGAAGATCCAACAGATGTTTTCCGATCTCCTCATATAACCCGCTTTCAGTATTTGCTACTTCTGCAGTCTGTGTACCTGCGTTTGTTGTAATCGTGATATACATAAATAAAAACTCCTTGATTGTATTTCAGACAGTTTTATTTTTTCTCCTTTCTTCTGATATTTGTCTGATACTGATAGAATGTGGAAAAACAGGTGGAATAAAATTCTGTCCGAAAGTCAGGAAATTTGACGGGTATTTCATTTTGTGGGAAAATATCCTAGAAGGGAGGAAATCATATGCAAGTAATCATTACTGTAGAAAATAGAAATGGGATGCTCTTTAACCACAGACGGGTAAGCAGGGACCAAAAAATTTCCGAACGGATCCTTGCTTATTGTAAAGAAAAGAGACTCTGGATGAATGCATATTCTGCAAAATTATTTGAAAACAATCCGCAGATACGTGTTTCGGAAACGTTTTTAGAACAAAAAGATGCGATATGCTTTGTAGAGGACCAGGATGTTACCCCGTATTTACCAGAGATCGATACGATCATACTCTTCCATTGGAACCGGGATTATCCGGCGGATTTCTTTTTTACTGTAGATTTGTCTGAATGGAATCGGATCCATCAGGAAGAATTTGCAGGAAAATCGCATGAAAAGATCACCATGGAGGTATATAAGAAATGAGAAAATTAAAACAATTATGCATTATCTTTTTGATGCTGTGTCTGTTTTTTGCAGGATGTGATATTCCTGTAGATACAGGGAATACATCAGCTCCGGCATCAACAAAGGAAACGGTTACATTAACAGATATTCCGGAATATGCCGGGAAACCGTACATAACGATCCATGATAATCAGCCGGACTTCACGGATTCTGATCTGACCACGGAAGCTTTTGAGAATTACAGCGACCTGGATGATCTGGGACGATGCGGAGTTGCTTATGCGAATATCTGCATGGATTTAATGCCGACAGAGGAACGGGGATCCATCAGCCAGGTAAAACCAAGTGGATGGCATTCTGTAAGATATGACAATGTGGATGGAAAATCTTTATATAACCGTTGCCATTTGATCGGCTGGCAGCTTGCCGGGGAAAATGCAAATGAAAAGAATCTGATCACTGGAACACGTTATTTGAATGTGGATGGGATGCTGCCATTTGAGAACATGATTGCTGATTATGTGAAAGAAACAAACAACCGTGTATTATACCGGGTGACTCCGATTTTTAATGGCAATAACCTGGTAGCTTCCGGTGTCAAAATGGAAGCCATGTCTGTAGAAGACCGAGGGGAAGGCATTTTGTTCCATGTGTATTGTTACAATGTACAGCCTGGAATCACGATCGATTATGCGACTGGAGACAGTTATCTGACTTCTACAAAATCGGAAGAAACTGGAGACAGCACGTATATTCTTAACGAAAATACGATGAAGTTCCATACCCCGGATTGTTTGAGTGTACAGAAAATGAATCCGAACAACCGGAAAGAATATACTGGAAATCGGCAGGATCTCCTGGATCAGGGATATGAACCCTGCCAGCAATGCCATCCATAAGAAAAAGCCTTAGAGAACATTCTCTAGGGCTTTTCTTTTACGTGAAATATTGTGAATTGATTTTGCTGGATATCATGTACGATGATATCCTGGTTTTCTTTTTCGAAAGACATGCTCACGTAGCAGTCTTGGGCTTCACTGATCCTTTCTGCGAGGTCCGTAGCTTCTTTCTTTGCCATGTTCCATGCGGCAGGAAATGTAGGAACTTCTTGGAATGTTTTGGACTTATCAGTGGATACGGTAATGGTATACACAGGACAGCCTCCTTTTCTCTTACGTATGGAAATTAGTATAGCAAATCACAAGAGAAAAAGCAATCATACGTTCATTACTCCATGGCATTAAAGATATCTTCGGCAGCGGTTGTCCGTTCTACATTTTCCTGTTCGATATTGGCAGGGTTTTCATATTCCCGTAAGAATTCAGAAGCTGCAGTTTTTGGATCGGTAGCATTTTTCAGGTTTTCCAGAAGACCCGGTTTGTAGTCTTCCAGATAGGCGATCAGGCTGTCTAACTGACCAGAAATACTTCCAATACTCTTTCCTTCATCAATGGTATATCTACAAAGATATTCTTTGATTACAGGATCCGTAAATCCGCACAATCCATATCCATAACGACCTCCGGAATATAATCCGAACCGGGAACTGGTGATCACTTCGTTACGGCTGATCTGTCCACTGTCGACCATTGTTGTAAACTGATCACTGGAGATTCCGGTATTGTTGATGGATTTGATCTCTAAGGAAGACGGATTAAATGCCGGATATGCTTCATTGGCAATATTTGCCATGATACCGGCAACACCTGCCTTGGAAAATCCCAGATCTAACAGGTAATTCTGGATCACTTCTGCATTGCTGTCTCCATTCTCTTCGCTTGTGGTGGCAAAACGGCGGATGGTAAGAATTTCATTGCAATCTACTTTCCGATCGTGTGTGATCCCCCATTTGGCGCCTTTGGCTTCCACAATATCCCCATCACCATCATACAAAGCAACGTGTCCTTCGTAGCAGACGACATCTCCTGCTTTTGCGTCTTCCAGGCTTTTTACTTCTTCACCAAGAGAACGCCATCCGTAAGAAGTTGTGTACTCTCCATCATAAACACCGCAACGGGATAATACTTCATACACAAAATGGGAGCAGTCAATACCATTGGTCAGGGAATCTCCGCCCCAGACATAAGGGTTTCCTACAAACTGGTCAGCAAAATTGATGATTCCTTCGCCAGTACCATTTTTGACATCGTAAACAGTATTTGTTACATATGTAAAGGCTTTATTGTCTTCCGGTTTCACCACCTGCTCTGCGGTTTCCATCTTATCCTCACCGGTTTTTGTTACATATTTCAAAGCTTTCTTTCCCTGCTGCAAGTAAGAAGCTTTTACAAATCCACGGACATCCCCAGATTCGATATATACCCAATCTTTATCACCATCTGCGATCACATAACATAATGCTTTCGCAGAAAGTTTGCCGATAATTCTGGAATCTTTGGATGTGCCTTCACGGACATTCAGGCTGGTTTTTACTTTGGCATAAGCATAGGTTTTATCAACCTTTGCGAATCCCTTCCGGATATCTTTTGCTGCATGTTTAAAATATTTTCCATAATCAATGTGGTTTGCCCAGGCTGATAAATCTTTGCTTTCTTCAGCAGCAGAGTCCTGTTCGGCATCATCGTTTGCCTCCTGTGAAGCTTCGGGTGTTGCTTCTGGTGTGGTTTCCGGTGTTGCTTCGGGTGTTACTTCCGGAGTCGTTTCTGGTGTTACTTCCGGTGTCACGGAAGGTTTTTCTGAGCTGCCATCTGAATCTGCTTTCGGTGTTTCTGGTGTCTCGGATGGGGTAGGAGTGACTTCCCCGGGATTCTTTTCATCGGTACCTTCCCCGGTATTCCCTTCTCCTCCCCCGTTTTCTCCAGATCCATTTTCATTCGGAGCAGCTGGTGTTACGGTGGGTTCCTCAGTCGGTGTCACGACAGGATCCTCGGTTGGTGTTTCGGTTGGTGTTTCGATTGGTGTTTCAGCTGGAGTTTCGACTGTTACTGGATCTGTAACTTCTGCCATAGTTTCCGATCCATCGTTTGCGGTAAGCGGTGCAGTGATTTCTTCTGCATGAACGGAAGATACAGGTCCTAACACCATGCCTGCAGCCATAACGGTACTGGTTACTGTAGTTCCAATTTTTTTAAAAGATTTTCTCATTTGATTCCTTTCTTGTCACGCATTTGTTACTAAACGGAATTCCATTTCCGTTAATTTAAAAACGGTTGCTTCTTCTGTATGTTCCATGACATAATAAATGCCATTTTTCTGCATGATCACATCAATGTACGATACAGGATCGTTTGGGTCGATGCGGTCAGCCATACAAAGTTCCCCTTCACTCGTATAGATTGTCAGGTATTCCCTTCCATACGCTTTTTCTTTTACAACATTAATAAAAGATCCCTCTGAACCTAACAGGTCATACATTTTCAAAAAATTCACTTTGTATGAAGTTTTGTATGGTTTAGGTCCATAGATTTTCTGCATTAGTTCCATAACATTATCATCCATACTATAAATCCTTTCTGTTATAATATACTTCCCTCTAACTATAGTATGGTCAAACGGATGCAAAAAATACGACACTTTTTCTTGACACTATTGTACTATGTATGGTAGAGTGGATGCAACTTCTTTTATCCCCTTAGAAAGAAGTTACGTATTTTTACGAAAAAAGGCTATCAAATATAGTCTTTTTTTGCTTCTGTATATAGTATTTAGAAAAAACAAAAATTCGAATTTTTTCGGACACAAAAAATCCTCCTCAAAATGAGAAGGATTTTTCTGTACTAATAGGAAAATGCCAAAAAGTCTACAACCGGACGTTCTGCATTCCCTGCTGGAGAATTAAGTAGTTTATTCTTTACCACTAGGGAACTACTGCCGCCACCATCCAGACTTCTGGCAAAGGTACATCCAAGGTCTGAGAAAATGGACTGCATCTCTGCAAAAGAAACGCCTCTCCGGTAATTGTTTTCCCCTGCTGTAATAATGTAATATTCTCCCGGACGGACCATAGCGATCCCTGTCCGGTTGTAGTAATAGGAATTAATCTTATGTTGGGATGCCAGATCGATCTTCTTCCCCTCCTGAATTAAAAGCGGATCTGCAGTACCAAACACATCCTTTACGCCCTGTTTTAAAAGTTTTGCAGCAGAAATTCCAGCCTGTGGCGTAAAAAGCTTTCCGTCTATATCCAGACATACTTCGGAGCCGGTTGTTGTTCCGTCCTTTACGATTTTCCCATTTTTGATAAACAATCCCGCACAGGCCGGCTGTCCAGTGTCATAGGAAAAATAGCTTCCGTTCGTTACAACGGCATCCTTATTCCTTTTGCAGTAGGAAGTTGGGTATTCCCTTTTTCCGCCAAAGGAGTCATAAGACAGTCCACTGGAGATCTGTGATGGACTAGAGACCACAATATGCGTCAATAGGTAAGTTCCATTTTTCGTATTCTTCTGCTGCACGGTAACAAAGATATTGTCTTTCGTGATACTGCTGATGCTTTTTTTGACCTCTTTTTTGTAGGTCTCGGCCGCCTGGATAGCTGCTGTCTTCTCTTTTGCTGTTATGTTGGTAGAATATTCTTTTCCAAGATATTTCATGGTAATCTTGTTTTCGCCTTTTACAAAAGACAGTTTTTCTGGCAGTCCGAGATCATCCGCAAGAAGTTCCCGTTCTGTATCATCATCGAAAGATGCCACATACTGAAAATGATCCGATGGATATTTTCCTTCGTAGACCGTTTTGGCAGTTACTATGCGGATATCCTGGAGTTTGTGTATTGGTATAGCATACGTCCGTTCTCCAAGGACAGATTCTGTTGTAATCGTATCATTTTCTGCTGTAATCTTATCCGGTGCATTTTTTATAGTGAAATCAGAAAGATCTTTTCGTGTTCCATCTGTATAAGAGATCTCGCAATCCAGTTTATCGGAATTAAAAGCATCTCCTTCATACACATTTCCATCTGCATAATCCCACTGGATTTCTTCCACAGGGATCGATTCTACAGGGACTTTTGTCGAAAAACGATCCGCTTGGATGGTTACGGACTGTTTGGGACGGTTGATTTTTTCAGGAGTAATCTCAAAATTTGTAACTGTCTTTTTCCGGCCAAGCAGACTTACCGTATGTACAGAAAAATCTTTTTCTACTATACACGCATACTGATATGGCTGAGTACCGGAATAGGTTGCTTCGATCTTATATGGGACGAACCAGGTTCCAACAAGGACGATTCCACAGATTCCCATTCCAATGAGTAATTTCTTTTTGTGCATAAGATATATCCCCCTTACGATATATAAATAATTTCTCTCATATATAGTATGGTGAATTACATATGCAAAATTAAGACATTAAGGAAGCAACGAACAGTACGAACAAAGCCAGAAATACAACACAGCATCCGGAGACAATAAATAAGATTTTGGCTATCAGCTTATACTTTTCCCGGATGATGAGTCCGATGGCAAGACAGACTGCGCCCAAAAAGAACACGCCACTCAAAATACCAAAAATGAGATTAACCAGTAAAATTCCCATAAAAGCCATACGAATTCCCTCCTTTCTATTCATAGTATGGAAAAAAGACAGAAGATCAATCTTCTTCTGCCTTTGTGATATCGATACCGGTTTTGTTTTTGTATTGTCTGACATAGCTGCGAAGTCTCATGTATTCTTCGCAATACCTGAGTTCGAGTTCCTTTTCACGCTTATAGCTTTTTTGCAATTCGCTTAGTTCTTTCTTTAGTTTTGCTTCCACTCTCCCGTCCGCAATCGACCTGTATTTTTCCATTTTGTTGTACAGTGTCCGTATGAAACTTTCTTGCAGAATGTTTTTCATCTCAGGAGTTACAGATTCTCTTTTCGCCTTGCGGATCGAGTAAAGTTCCGGATGTGAAGCATACTGCATGAGAACCAAAATGCCGATCTCTTTTGATAAAAACTTGTCCCAATCTCCCACTTTGTCTGCCAGCTCTTTGGTAATGACAAGGTAATTGTACATGCCATACCAGCTTTTCTTTGCAGATGATTGTAAATCAGCAAGGCTGACCTTGATCTCATAACATCGAAAGGTTCCTTTACTGTCCATAGTTACAAAATCACAGATTTCGTTTCCCATTTTCTGATGTGGAAATCCAATTGTAACTTCTTTGCAGCCATATATCCTTTTTTCGCGACACATCTGCTCTAACGCCGTTTCGATATCCAATGTCTCCTGTCTTTTTGCCATGTTATAAAATTACCTTATCCTTTCCAGCCAAAAGCATGTCCGCAATACATCTGGTTACATGGGTCATGATTTCTGCCTGTGAACAGTCTGCTTTGACATATTCCTCTAAGGACTGTGAATCGTAGGAAAAATCAGTTGCGGTTAGGAACTGAATGATAAAGGACCGGCGGTCATCCTTGCTTAATCGGCGGATCTCATGTTTTTCAGTAAATCTTCGTTTGACTGCCGGATCAATACTATCCTGCAAATTGGTTGCTGCCAGGATGATATGATCACTTGTTACAGAATCCAAAAGCTGTAACAGACAGGTCGTTGTCCGGGCAATTTCAGCAGATACACCTCCGTCCTGATATTTTCGTTTGATTGCAAGACTGTCCAGTTCATCGAGCATGACGACACATTGTTGCTGGTTTATGTAATCGAAAAGATGTCCAAGATTTTGGGCAGATTTTCCCAGATAACTGTCCATCATCCGTGAAAAATTTACATACAGGTAAGGCATCCCCAGTTTATACGCGACATATCTGGAAAATTCAGTTTTTCCCACACCGCTCTCCCCATACAGGAGGGTTGCATTCAGATATGGAATCTGTTTTTCCATTAACGTCTGACTTACCTTATACATATCCCGGATCTGTTCAAAAATAGCTTTTTCCTCTTCGGAAAGGTAATAACGATCTTCCTGATAGGTAAGCGCTAAATCCTCAGCTTTCGCGAACCCTGAAATGTTTGGTGGGAGTTCCAACAGATTCATGCCGGTATTTTGCAACAGATTTGTATATCGTTTGACAAAAGCTGTGTTTTTTTGTGTAGTATCTTCCCGACAACAGCCAAGAGCTGCTAGTTTCGCTTTTTGCAGGTTGTTTTCTGCAACATAACGGACCAATTCTTTTTGTATATTTGTCATTCCCATGTTTTCTCTCCTTATACAATGATGATATTTTCGTTCTGCAACCAGGATATGTAGCGCAGGGTCCTCGGCCATTCAATGACCGAGAGGAATGCGCCTGTCCGGTTCATCCGGACACTCCCGGTGTCCGACACTGTGCATACTGATAACCGTCAGCATTCTGGATCTTTGTTACATACCGGTGGTTTGCACCGATCAGTCGTCCGTCTGTCGTCCGGATATCAAATTCCCCACGGGCGCGGGTCATGGCCCTGCCAACGTGATGGCCCTCATATTTGTATGGCCGTTTCTCCCGTTTCGGGATGTCCGCCGCTACGATATCCCCGTTCATGAACCCGAAGACGTTCTTTTCCCGTGGCGGCAGCTTCTGGATGATGATCCCGCAGCTGTTGATCTTCCCACGAAAATGGGAGCCATGGCCGACTGCTTTTGCCAGCGTATAGTATCCATGCGTCAGGTCGGTATATCCCTGCTCTGGCACTTTCCCTATACAGGCAGCATCGTACTGATGGTCTTTGGGGAGCCCCAGACGGATACGGTTGTACTTTGTCCTTCCACCGGAAGCACACTCCACTCCCCCGAAACAGGCAAAAAGGAATCTTTCCAGCTCCTTCCGGGTGATATTCACCCATGCACAGTAACGGCTGGAACCGCCATTCCGTTTTCCTGCCAGGACTTTCTCAATCCCCTGCAGTCGTGCCCTGCTGAGTTTTGTTTCCTGTTTCTTTAACTGTCCTGCCCACTCCTCCGGGGTCATGGATCCTTTGTCCTGGTTACATCGGTGACAGGCAAGAGTTGCATTTTTGATGCTGTCACTGCCTCCACGGGAACGGGGACGAATATGCTCCCATTCCAGCACCGGGTCTCCAGATACCCCGCCACAGTACTGGCAGGTATGCTGGTACCGGTCCAGGAGATATTCCCGGATCTCTGTCCCCTGCAGGGTGCCCTGCTGGTATTCTTTCCCTTCGATAGCGGGATCGTCCAGCAGCTGGGTATCAAAGCGCACTGCTTCCAGGGAAACGCTGGTGAGGTTGACCCAGCGGGACAGCCGTTTTACCCAGGTCTCCGTGTTTGCCAGGATGGACTGGATGGACGGCGGGAGCTTCCCTTCATTCCCGGTCTGCGTGAACGTGCCGCCCTGGGCAAATTTATTTTTCCGGTAGACAGTCTCCCGACTCCTGCGGTTCCGTCTCGCCTGTCTCCTGGTATCTAGGTTCTGTTTCACCTGTCCTGCCCGGTGTTCCACCTGCAGGGTGAAAACGACCGTATCCCTTACCGGGTCGATGATGGCAAAGCCGTCATACTTGGCACCCGGGTCGATCTTCAACCGGTACTCCGGCAGGGGCTGTGTGAAGGTCCGTACATCGATGTCCTTGAGGATCACCACCATGGGGAACATCCGGTAGCGGACAGCCCGTTTCTGTTCAAACAGCTTCCGGCAGCGTTTCTCTGTCAGGAAGCCGACTGGTCTCTTGTTCTTGTCTAATGCGATTACCATAAGTTCCTTTCTTTGTTACGCCAGGCAGAAGGTTCTGCCCGGCATCCCCGTCAGGGGCTTGTCCTGGGGGAATGTCTCCCCCGTCATCTCGCAAGGTTCGGTCGGTTTTTTCCACACGTATGCACTGGCTGTTTACCCCGGCGTAGCCTGTTTAACATACGGCAAGCGTTAACGATGCTGATGAAGCACATGCCACACTGTTGACCGACAGAACGACGCGGCCGATATCGCCAGGAAGGCGATCACTGCCACCTGCTGCTCACCTCATCAAAAAATAACTCCGCATAGAAGTTTCCTTCCATGCTCGGTCATTCAATGGCCGAGAAGGTGACTAGGTCAGTGTGCTGTTTTTCATCCATTTCTATCCGATATTGCTTACCACCGGATCGCGTAGATAGTAGATACGGTGGATCACAGTAGATTAGTACATTGTCTGAATGATATTTCTGGATCAAAGGAACTGCTGGAATACACTCAATCTGTACTCCCCGTAACCGCTCTGCTGCTTCCAACAACCGTTCCGGAAGCGTCTTCCAATCCTGGGCTGCATATGCTTTTTCTCTACCAGAGATATCCGATTTCCAACCGGATGCAGGACCTCCAGTACGAAATCCGAATCCCATATTCAACCGGATACAAAAAGATATTGCCTGCTGGAGAGAATCCGCAGGAATTTCTGTACAGGCATTTTCATATATCTTTCTGGCATATGGTGTAAAAGCGATCTCATGAGCCAGTTTTTCTGGAGCATTTTTTACCCATTCAAAAAAACAGACCACATCCTGATCCAAGTCATTGACTGTTTCAATCGCTGACCGATCCTTGTTAAATAAAACAGCCCCGCTGCCGAAAAAAGGTTCCAGATATGTTCGATGTTCCGGGAAGTAAGAAATGATCTGTTTGGCGATCCGAAACTTACTTCCCGGGTATTTGATGATACTGCGCATAATCTTTTCCTCCTGTATATAGTATGGAGAAACGTAAGAAAATTGGGATCTTTTCGGACACAAAAAAAGCAGCATCCCAAGATGCTACTTTTCGAATTGTTCTGCAGCTTCTGATGTCAGCTGCAAAAGGTTGGTATATTAGACTGTTTTAAAAAAAAATTCCTCGACACAACGTATTTTCATTCCTTCTCAATCTTAATTTCTTCCTTCCTAAGCCAGTACCCCAGATCCTTCCGGAGTAATGGGTACGGCTCTATCCAGCCATTCACAAGAGTAATCCATTCCACATAAAATCCCAAATGTTCCGTATTGGAAGAATCGGAACTCTCTCGATATGTCCCGAAGCAGATCAGTCCGATATAATCCTTTCCGAAATAGAGTTTGTTTTTCTCCCAGATCTCTTGTCCATTTACGGTATATCCGGTAAATCGGGCGATCGTTTTTGAATCTGGAATCAGATGTTTTGCCCATCCTCCATTCTTTTCTGATTGGTAGATAAAGGTCTCAAGATTTCCATATGCATCATAACAATGCAATAAATCTCCAAAGACCCATTCTCCTTTCTCATTTTTTCCCCTGCAGTAAATCCGATTTCTATCAAAAGTCACTTTATTTGCCATGTTTCTCCCTCCATTTCCGCAGCTTCAGAAGCCAGCTGTAAAAGTTCCGTATCTGCATAAAGATTCGCTAATTTAAAATCCGTGTCACCGGACTGCTTTTCGCCAAAGAACTCTCCAACACCACGCATTTTCATATCCTGTTCTGCGATCAAAAATCCGTCATTTGTGGAAGCCATAAAATCCAACCGTTCACAAGAATCCTCAGAACCATTCAAGAAAATACAGTAACTTTGCCATTTTCCCCTGCCAACCCTTCCTCTGAGCTGATGCAATTGGGACATTCCAAAACGTTCCGCATTTTCAATCAGCATAACGGTAGCATTTGGGACATTTACTCCAACTTCTACAACAGTGGTAGAAAGTAAAATTTGTACTTTGTTTTCCTGAAATTCCTGCATAATCTGTTCTTTTTCCGCAGCTTTCATTTTGCCGTGGAGAATACGGATCTCATATTTTTCCGGAAAAGCTTTCCTGAGATCTTTGTAATAGGATTCCAGGTCAATGACCGGGAAATTCGGGTTCCATTCGATCATGGGGCAGATGATATAGGCTTGTCTGCCATGTTCCAGTTCCTGGTATAAAAATTTCCAGGCACGCATACGGTCCCCTTTTTGAAGCACGCAGTTTTTGATAGGCAGCCGGTTTGCAGGTTTGTCCTGGATCGTGCAGATATCCATATTTCCATATAAAATCAGCCCAAGGGAACGTGGAATCGGGGTAGCGCTCATAACAATGTTGTGCGGATAAATCCCTTTTTGTTCCAGTGCTTCCCGCTGTTTGACACCAAAACGGTGCTGCTCATCGGTAATGACCAGTCCAAGATTGGAAAATTCTACTTTTTCCGTGATCACGGCATGGGTTCCTACAAGGAGCTGGATCTTTCCGGAACAGATTTTTTTGTAGATGGCAGCTTTCTTTTTGGTAGATCCAGTTAACAACTGGGCGGAATAATCCAGATGGTAGGTATCCAGCATATGCTGCAGTTCCTCATAATGCTGACTAGCCAAAACCTCCGTTGGTGCCATTAAAACTGCCTGATAGCCATTCTCCGCCGCCAGGAACATAGATAAGATTGCGATGATGGTTTTTCCAGAGCCGACATCCCCCTGTACCAAAAGATTCAAACGTTTCTGTCCTTTGACCTTTTTGCAGATCTCGGAAAAACATTTCTTCTGTCCTTTCGTCAAAGCAAATGGCAGCTGCGGAAGTAATGCCGTTGTCCCAGACTGTTCATTCATTTTGCAAGTGTTCCTTACCTCGGAAAAATTTTTAGAAAGATCTTTCCGGAACCAGAAAAATTCTTCGAATACAATTCTTCGGTATGCAGCAAGATACTCCGCCTTGGTTTTGGGATAATGGATCCAATGTAAGGCATCTGTCCTGGAACAAAGGCCGTATTTTTCCATGACTTCTATGGAAAGTGTTTCCGGACACTCTTTCCCTTGCAGTAACAGTGATGTATATTTGCGAAGCACCAACTGTGTCAGCCCACGCGTCAGCGGATAGACAGGCTGCATAGTTCCAGTCATCTGCTCATATTCTTTTGGCGTATAGATCTGTGGCTGCGTCATTTGCGGATATCCATGAAAATACGAAATCTCACCAACAAAGACATAAATATCCCCAGGAGAAAAATCCTTAACGGTATAAGGTGGATGGAACCACCGCACCCAGATCGTCCCGGATGGATCATGGGTACGTATCTTGGGTAATTTTCCAGAATAATCCATAAACTGATCCAAGATCACACGGATCGCCCGCCGCCCCTCTGGGATCCGATAAACAGGAAGGGGCACTGGATAAGCTTCATAAGTGTAAGGAAAATGATATAACAGATCTTCCGCTGTCTGGATTCCAAGTCTTTTTGCTGCGTTCTCTGTCCGTTTCCCCATACCGAGTTCTTCTATTGCGATTGCTTTCCAATCAAAAATCTCTTTTGTGTTTTGGTCCAAAAAATCACCTCTCTTGCATTGCTATTTCATATATAGTATGCCGAAAAAGGTAAAATTTTGAATTTTTTCGGACGGCTAATTCCACAACTGTTCATCTGCCAGGTTACAGATCCACAAAGAGTGTTTTTTCGCCTGTTCTACGGTATATCCGGTACCAGAAGAATCCGTTTGTGTCAGGTAACAGATGCAGGTATCGCTTCCCTCAACCAGTTTTCGGTCCCGTTCGAAATAGACCCCCTTGTGGTAGGAATCCGCGATATACTTGTAGGTACAATGCGGCCAGACTGTTGCAAAGCGTTCCTGGTCTTCTTGCTTCCAGTACTTGGTGTAACCTGGATACGGCAGCAGGAGGATCATCTGGACTTGCGGATATTTTTGTGTCGCCTTCAAAACCTCTTCTGCTGCCAAAAGGTCAAAGCCGAAAGCACCACCACACGCAAAATATCTTCCTCCGTCCCGGATATAGTTCTCAATGCAAAACTGCAGGCGTTTCCGAAGGATGGAGATGGAAGATTCTGGAAGGTTGCGATGACCGGTAAAACAACAAGCTGTGAAGGTGTCCATGATTCTCTCCTTCCTTTACAAAACAGTTATCAGACCATAGAGATCCTGAGCCAGCTGGTCCTCTCCTACAGTTTCTCCAGCATTTCCCTCATACACAATCTGTAAAGTCACATCTTCATTGACATGGATCGCGATTGCCAGGGAATTTCCACTGATTCCTTCGACATGGTAAACAAGTGCCGGGATATTCTCATCACCAATCTCTTTTGCATCCGGATACGTGGTTTTGTAGTCGTCCCACGCCATCAGATCGGATGTTCCAAGAGATGCCGTAAGCATGGTATCATCATCCAGGGAAGTCATGGTAAAGAACGCCAAATGCTCTCCGGTAGAAAAACTGCCAGCTGCCAGGGCATCTTCCACAGTGGTCGTAGCTGAATTTAAGCCCGCTATTGTTTTTTCTTTTCCATCTTCACCATAAGAACCACCAGCCAGGACATAATTTAGCGGAACCTTGAATGTGCACATATCTTCGCTGATTCCCATAGCAACATCTGTAATGCCAGTGGCAGTTGGATATACATCACTTATGTTCGCTACAGATTCCTCAGCATCTTCTGTGGGGTTTACTGTTGGTTCTGCAGTGATTTCTGTTTCCACCTCTTTTGTAACTGCAGGAATATCCGTAGCATTTGATGCTGCTTCCAAATCTGGTGTTTTCTTTCCGCATCCAGCAATACAGATTGTGGATACAAGCAAAATGGGTAGATATAATTCTTTTCTCATAAATTTTCCTCCTAAAATTTTTTATATATAGGTAAAGAGCCTGATTTCTACAACCAGTGTCTCGATCCTTCTTTGGTCATCATATACGGCGTGAATGCGCGGGAAATTCCACCTTTGACTACATTCTCATCCGCATATGCCAGCAAAAGGGGCGTTCCGACCTGCAGTTCTTCCTGCCGGACCGTACATAACATTTTCAAAATTTCTCCTTTTGCAGACTGAAAACGGACATTACAGCATCCCGGATATTCCATGTTTGCAAAGATCTCTGTCACATTCCCTTCGAGTACCTGAAACTGTCCGTTTTTAAACACTTGGATGTTTTTCAGATATTTTTTCTTTGTCCGAAGTGTTCCAAACGCCAATATAAATGCTATAATCCCGATTACAAGTGCTAAAAATCCACGCACGCTACATGCGCTTACGCAGGATATTCCAATTACACATAAGATAATACTAAGTCCCTTACATGTTTTTATCTGATGCTGAAATATTTTTTCAAAATACTGTCCGATAAATTCTTTTTCACACGCATTTGGATCCCGAAATCCTGTTAATTCGTTGATTTTTTTCACAAATTTCCTCCTAGTTATAAGTTTCTATATATAGTATGGTGAAACACAAAAAGAACAGGGCCAAAATCGACCCTGTTTTTCCAAAATTACAATGAAATCTGTAACCTGTTGTTCGCAAAACAATACAACGCATTCTTTACAATGCTTTTTACAAAAGAAGCGATCGCCTGTGTGACAGCATTGCCGAGCTGCTGCTGTTTATCGTTGAGTGTTCCAAAAAACTGAAATTTTCCGTTCAGTCCGGTTAAACTAGCTGCTTCCGCAATGGATAGGATCCGGTTCCCAACCGGTGGCATGGTATTGACTTTCCTCCAATTGACCAGAGTGATCGCCGGTTTTTCCATGGACAAACGATAGTATGTATCGCTGTGCCGATCAAGATGAGCCATTTCCCTGATGTCCTTTTGACAACTCCCACGGTTTTAACCGTGGGATTCTTTTTGTAGAATCCCAGAGATTTCTAAAGGATGCCCGGTACCTCTTTCTCACCTTTTCGGTCGACATCACGCTACGGCAGTCTGCCATACGGATGCCCCTACTTTGTCTCTTTTCCCAGGGTGGATCCAACCATAGTTTACGGGTTAAGCTTTCGCACCGGAGCGCTACTTACAACCGAACGGCTCTGTCTTGGCCGCAGTCTGCTATCGGAGACCGCCCGAAGCCGTTTTTACGCCGCTGCTTACGGCAGGAATAAGTTTACGGTTACAAAAGACCGGGTGTACAAGTTCTTTATTTTTAAAAACCAAAGCATTGTTTCATGGAAATCCCTTCGGCTTTCATTCTTGCAAGCAGGGCATCCTGTCTGGCTTTAAATGACGGGAAGTCCCGGATGCAGGATATACGGTCTGGATGTTTACCTTCTTCATCCGCGTGCTGTTGTAGGAAAGCACTGTAGAGATCCCTCTGTACGACAGAACTGTCGGAAAGTGTCCGGGTTCGTTCTTTCAACGGATGCTTCTGGTAAGTGTCTGACGTATGGTCATACTGAGATGCTTTCATCTGACGGGTATCCGTATCCCGGATATCCAGCCCGTACTGGCTGCACTTTCTTTTCAGCATATCCAAAAAAAGTCCCGGGGAACGGCTTGTAATGCTTTTCCCGAACCGTTTCTTGCGCTTGAATTTTCGGATCTCCTGCGTGGTACCGTCTGCTTTTGTAACCGTGGTAACGGTATCCGCCCGCCGGGTCTCTTTTGCCCGTTTTGCCAGTGCCGGGAAGTCCATGGCTTCCACCCGGAAGACATCTGCACTTTTTATGATCCGGTTACACAAAGCGGCATGAACCGTGGCAGTGTAGGCTTTCTTTTTCCGGTAGAGGATACGGATCATCCGCATCACGGACACATACACCGGGCTGGTCTTCCAGACTCGTTTTTCGTGGGGCTTCTGCTTGATAATCGTCCCGTCTTCCTTGTAATACTCCGGGTTCAATTCCCGGCGGAGCTTGTCTGCTTTCCGCTGGAGCTTGAAGATGGACTTATCATACTTCTTATACTCTGGGACAAGTTCCTCTAAAAACAGTTCCTCTTCCGAAACGGCAGCGACTGTGGATACCCCGGGGTCTATGCCACACCTTCCATTCCCTGGTATGAGTTTCTTCGGGGCATCCCCTTCGATATAGAGGTTCGCATAGTAGTGGTAGCCATCGTTGAATTCTTCCCTGATAATCTCACAGTAACGGATCTTACCGGACAGGGCTTCCAGTTTGTAGGAAAGATCCTTATCCTCAACTTCCCCAGCTGCAGCTGTTTCCAACTTCTCCCGATAAGCGATGGGGATGGAGTTTTTCCCATACCGTACCGACAAGGAAGTCTTATCGAACCGGAACCCGGTCGAGTTCTGCTTCCCCCTTACGGAACGGATATCCCGGTACTTTTTGTAGTGGATATTCTTTCCCTCCTGGTAGAGGACTTTCTCGATCCCCGTCCACACACGGTCTGCCTCTACCTGGATCTGCTGGCTGTTTAGGATCCCCTTATATTTTTTGTTCAGCCTCTGGGTGGCAAAGACTTCCAGAGTACTCTTTGTCATACCGTACTGTGCCATACATGCCTGAAGTTCTTCCTTGAACTGTTTTCTTTCAGTATCCACCTTCCGCAGATTGGTTTTCCGGTCTCCCAACTTCTTTTGGATAGACCCGCACGCATTGTCATCGTCCGTCCCATCCAATGACTTTTCCAGGGCAGTGATCTGGGTTTTCAGTCCTTCGCAGTTCTTTTTGCAAGCTCCATAGTGTCCTCTCGCATACCGGTAGTGTTTATCTCTTTTCAGCATCCGGAGGCGTTTCTTCCCCTCCTCCACAATCTCGTTATGTACATTTGTGATGGCAGAAAAGACCGATGCAAGGAACGCATCGTCCTGTCTGGTTGTCCGTAATAACAGTTTCAGCGTATGCATCGGTCTCTCCTTTCTATGGCCTGGTCTTTTGTGTCTCTACGTATCCCTGAATCGTTTCCGCGCTGACATTCCCTGCCGTACTGACAAAGTAGGAACGTGTCCACAAAGAGGGCATGGCTGCCAGCTGTGGGAACTCTTCCCGCAGGGTATGGGATGTGCTTCCCTTGATCACTTTGAGGATCTCCGGGATCGACATCTGTGGCGGTACATCCACGAACATATGTACATGGTCGATATGGCATTCCATCGCCAGGATCCGTATGCCAGCCTCCTTGCATGTCCTAGCAGTATGGGTTTTAAACGAATTCTCTACCCCCGGGATCAGAAAGATCTTTCGGCGGTAGCGTGGGCAGAACACCAGATGATACCGGATCAGGGATACAGTGGTTGCTGTTCTTCTGTATTCATTCGCAATATTCTTCATAGCAATAGTATAGCATGAAATGTAGATATATACAATAGTATTATCTACATCAAAAAAGAAAAGACGCATCCATCCCGCGGTTAAAAACGTGGGCTTTCTGCTAGGGACTCTGTAAAAATTGTCTGATACTTATAGAATCCGGGAAAAAACACAAAACAAAAGAATCCAAAAGCACAATGCTTTCGGATTCTCTTTTTTTGGATCTCATTTTTCTTTTTCCTCCAAGACGGTGTGAATCGAAACCTCGTATACGGTTTTAAATAAAACTGTACCATCCGGTAAGAGTTTGTTAAACTTCCTGCTCTGAATCCTTCCATTCAAATGCACATGAGTTCCTACTTGGAAATTCCTCTGGGCATAAATAGCAGTTGCGTTCCAACAGATACAAGGGATATAGGAAGAAGTCCCATCCTCATGGTTTACTGCGATAGCAAGATCTGCAATTGGAGTTTCTTTTACTCCAACTTGGCGGAAATAAGGTGTTTTAAAAAGGTGTCCGTCCAATTCGACTTCATTTTTATCCCGTTCCATATCTTCAGACAAATACAGCATGTCTGCCAAGACGATCAGTCTCAGATGTGTCTTTTCTTCCCCAGCCACTTTGATATTAAAAGACCGGAATTCTCCCTTTACTTTTACGTAATTTCCAGCATAAAGCAGACTGGGATCAGTCCGTCTTTCCGAAAACTGCACAGGAATAATGTCTGCAGTTCCGCTCAGGCGGCTGATACTTAACTCCATTTGATAAAATTTTTCTCCGTTTTCTTCATAGTCCAGAACTGGTTTGGAAAGGATAGTTCCGGACAGTGTTACTTTGTCAATGATTCTTTCGTACATGTATATCTCCTTTATTGTATTTCAGATCGTATATTCTCCTATCTGCTTAATTGATCTGATACATATAGGATGGTAAAAGGGAAAAAAAATAAAAAGAGGCTGTTACATGCGCAACAGTCCCTTTTTGGATTTCGATTATGAATAAAGCAATTGGTAAGCCATCGGGGTTAGCTCTTTCATGCGCTCACACGGAATTTTACATGAATGACAATGGCAATTCCGAATTTCTTTCATAATATCCGAACCGGAATCGTAAATGGATGCCACCGATGGACACAATGCAGATTCTCCAACTTTGATACTACCATCCGGAGCAACGACCGGTGTGCAGACTATTCCGTAAGACAGCATTGTTTGTACAAGGTCTGAAAATGTCATATTCGGATGTTGTTTTGCGATAAGAATACAATTGGCACATTTTGGACCAACAGTATTCCAATTTGCATCCGGATAATTTTGTAATGCTCGTCCTTGTGGGTACAGACATTGTTCTTTGTTCCGTAGATTCGCAGGAACTTGCTCGATGCTCGCATTCAGTTTTGATAATCGATATTTTTCCTTTTTCGATAAAGGATCCGGGTAAAACCGTGAATCGTCCGTAACCTGGATCATGATAAGCCGTTTGCTGTATTTTTTCTGAAGATCAGAAACCGTCTCGTAAATCTTTTCGTTACGTGCTAGGATTCTCCCGTTCGTAATGAAAATAAGCGGGCATTTGATTACCGATTTTCTCCAGTAAATTTCGATCAGCTTAAGAATTTCCAAAATATCTGGATGTTCAAACATCTCCCCTCCAGAAAAACTCCAGGTTGGGATCCTGTTTTTTACCATGAAATCCAGTGTGTCCTCTACGACTTTTACCGGCATATGTTCTCCATTTGGCTTACAGTCCGACATACAGTGTGTACATCCCATACTACAAGCGTAAGTAAGTTCTACAAGCATACATTTTTCTCCTTTTCTTATATATATTGTTCCAGTTGTTTCATAGCTTTTTTCCCAGAATAAAAGTTTTTGATTTCCTGTTTAGTAAGCTGTGTCCGATCACCCATTACGAAATCATTTCCAAGATTTTTAGGATCCTTAGATTCCGTATATGCATCCAATGATAACGGAAGCGTAAAAATATCATCGTCCGTGTATCGGTTTGCCAGTTTGTTTAAGCACTGTTCCATCTGCAGAATGTCATCGGTACGACCGACCTCATGGATATATGGTTCATCCCAGCGTTCGTAGATTCCGGCTTCCTGGTACAGGATGTAAGTATTCCCTTCGCATCCCACTACAAATCCATGGCGGAACAGATCCTTTGGTCGGAGGTATAAGCATGGTTTGTTCTCGTATAAAGGAAAGAAACAGGAGGGATCCATATACATATGGGTTTTCTCGTATAAAGTATATAATGCAGAATATGTATTACGGAATTCTTCGTATCCCTTTACGGTGATCTCTTCCTGGTCGTCTCCGATATATTCCTGTACAAAATCTGCTTCTAATGTATCTTCATCCAGAATGTCTTCTAATTCCTTTGGAATATCCAGTCCCTTATCTTCTTCCCACATATGTTCTTCAAAATTATAAAAATAAGTTGTTCCATTTTTCTGTTTTATGATATTGAAGGAGATGGAATCTTCTGCCAGATCAAAATCAAAAACTACCGTATATACAGCATTTTGGGATTGATACATGTAGGTTAAAGAGATGAGACCTTCTGGCGAAGTGGTGGATTTTTCCGAAACAAAGGAAAATTCTGAAAAATCGAGGCCGATTACCGCCAAAGTGGATGTTCCCATATCTTGTGCATAAATATTGCAGCCTTCCAAAATATCTGCTGTGGTTCGCAGATATCCGATATAGTCTTCCAATCCATTGGAAGATTCAGGAAGATCCTGGCTTGTGAAATTGATAATTTTGCTCATAATATATATTCCTTTCTTTTTCACCCCACAGAAAACTGTGGGGTGACATTTTTCTACTTTTCCGGCATGGTAAATACAGTATTCTTCATACCGATACGAGGAACGCTTGCAGAAGCTGCATGATCGAATACGTCTGTAGTATAGCATTCGTTCTGTAATTCTGTTTCGATGACGTACAAAATTTCTTTGCAGCGCTTGCTGGAAGGGTAAGATCCCAATGGGATTTTATTCCCAGTAACGGCCTCTGCAACAATTGCAGATTCGTAAGAGGAACGCTGGATATGCAGACAGATGATATTTGTCATGTTGCAAAGGGTAAAGCCATTTTGTGATTTAATGAACATATTAATACTTCCTTTCGTTATATGTAATTGTATTGTTACAGCAATGGATTGTCATGGAGAGCAAACATCCATCCGAATTCTTCAATATCATCAGCACAGCGGATGCCATTCGGACAGATAGTGTTGATGAGATCATCATCAAGATTAATCCCATCGAACTCATTTGAAAATTCTCTGCTTCTTGCATCCCATGTGCAGGAATATTTTGGATATCCGACAGCAGCCATTGCCTGTAAGACAAATGAGTCTGCAGCTTGTCCAGGATCTTTCTGAGTGAGAGATTTTTTGTTTACTTCAATTTCCTTCATTTTTTTATCAGCAAGTGGTTTGTTGTCTGAAATGAATTTCCAAGCATCGTAACTACTCGTAGTACCGTTATACTCGATACCCAAGGTATTGCAAATCCATGCAATACAGTTATATTGTTTATCGGACATATGTCTTTCTGCCATATTTTCAGTCCTCCTCATGGTGCTATGATTAAGAGTTTTTATATATTATTTTCCTGGTTCGGAGGCATATGAAATACATCCCCCACAACATGTTCAATATCATCCAGAACTTTCCGACATTGATCTGCTGATTTGAATATACCAAATGAAGTACAGCTGCTATCAATCATTATTGCCCAGATAATATTTGTACTGCCAACTTGAAAAGACGCAACATCTTCCAAATGTTGCAGGACAAAATCTTTTTGAGCAGCCCCTATGTTTACAGAATCCGCTGTTGATTTATGTTCCACATTATTTCTCTTCTGCCTGTTATGGATACTATGCATGATTTCTTTACACCGGTCGTAAGAATCGTAAAAGCCTAATGGGATTTTGCATCCATCCACCATTTCTGCAAAAATTGTATTAGTAATTTTAGATTTGTCCGTTTTTATAGAAGCAATAGCTGCTGCATTACATAGTAAAAATCCTTTTTGTGATCTAATGTACATAAGCTTTTTCCTTTCAAAATTGTATTTCAGATCTAGTCGTTTTCCTCCTTTCTTCCGGTATTGATCTGATATTCATAGTATGTCAAAAAATAGTTGGAAACAAAAATAGCCAGGAATAACCTGACTATTTGTCTGCTGGAATTTTATATAGTGTTTTTTCTGAACCTTCCCACACCCGTTCCAAATCTTCCAATACCTTTCTGCATTTCCCTGAAGAAGAAAATATACTCAATGAGATTTCGTCTCCACTCACAGGGATTGCAGTCAGCAATGACATTCCGACCTTTTCCTCCATCCGGATACTGAGCAAATAGTCCATGTTGCAGATTATCTGACCATTTTGTGTTTGTACAAGCAATTTCTAACCCTCCTATTGTATGTTCGGCAAATGCCGTTATTTATAGAGTGCCGAAAAAGTTGCAAAACAAAAAGGAACCAATTAGGTTCCTTATAAGTGTACAATGGATTTTTCTGTTAAGCAGCTGATTGACGGGAGCAGATTTGGATGGATTCAGATGGTACATCGGTATTTTCTAATGCCAATAGTGAAGCTTCACACGAGTGAACTACTCGGTCATTGAATGGCCGAGCATCTAAAACAGGAAGATCTCCGGCT
>ERZ827488.1160-NODE-1160-length-33828-cov-5.781897_pt1 | contig 33828 bp, 18 predicted proteins | sample MGYA00519771_ERZ827488 | MGnify/ENA primary metagenome ERZ827488 (study PRJEB31778, sample SAMEA3449323) | human gut metagenome | biome: human gut; feature: human-associated habitat; material: faeces | place: United Kingdom | collected 2010/2012 ... | reverse complement strand
GGCGGTGTTATAAATATCTCACTGCGGTTTCTGTTCACTGCACATGTCTGATTCGTAAATGCTCCTGTGCTAACTCGTCCTTCGGACTCAGACAAGCACCCGCATTTACTGACAATGCGCAGTTCACGACGAAATCCTCGCAATGATATTTTATAACACCGCCAGACCATGGCGCGGATATACGGAAGCACCTTTTGCTCATTATATCGCATGAAATGTCTGGTTATGGAGATGATATAGGTATGTTTGGAGATTTTTTTCGATATTGGGATGAGCTGCCGGAGCAAGGTGGTTTTTCGTTATTTGGATGGATTCATATGGGGTGGCTGGTCGGGATCGTATCTGTATGCCTGGTTGTCAGTCATAGATATAGAAGGGTGGATGCTGCTACACAGGATAAGATCCTGAAGATATTGGCAACAGCATCGATATGCCTGGAATCATTGAAAGATATCTATCTGATCCTGATTGGGGAGATGGGGATATCATATCTTCCGTTTGAGATGTGCGGACTGGCGATTTTTGTGGAACTGGGATTTGCATTTTTCCACCGGGAATTTCTAGGAGAAATTATGTGCGTGATCAGTATGCCCGGTGCAATGGCAGCATTGTTATTTCCGGACTGGACCAGATATCCGTTATTTAATTACATGCACATCAATTCTTTTTTGATACATGGACTTTTAGTGCTCATTCCGGTGCTTGTTCTGACATCCGGCAGATACAAACCTTCTATAAAAAGGATCTGGCAGATCTTTTTGTTCTTGTTTACAGTTGTTCCCTCTGTCTATGTTATAAACAGGATCTGGGGCTGCAACTTTATGTTCCTCTGTTATCCGTCCAATGGTTCTCCATTTCTGTCTGTTTATCTGCGGCATGGCTATGTTCCATATCTGATCACGTATGCCGTTATAGTTATTCTTTGTATTTTGGTTATATATGGAATACTGGACAAAATCGCTTCCTTTTGTGGTAAAAATGTGGTATACATTAATAGGAAGAATTAGTTGAGAAAAAAGTCATAATAATAGAAAATATGCGCAGAAAGAACTGCGTATACGGAAGATAGAATACGGAGAATGAGAAAAAATGATAACAAACGATGCGACGCTTTTAAAAGTAAAACATGAAGTATTGTATGAAGTTGCCAAGCTTGCGTATGCCGGACGATTGGAGGAAGAAAGAGACAGTCTTCCTTATAAGATGGTTCCGGGACCGCAGCCGGCATTTCGATGTTGTATCTACCGGGAACGAGAGGTTATCAGACAGAGGATCCGGCTTGCGGAAGGTAAAGCACCGGGTGCTGAAGATGACGGAAATATCGTACAGGTCATTAATTCCGCCTGTGAAGGATGTCCGATCTCCCGATATGTAGTAACAGATAACTGTCAGAAGTGTATGGGTAAAGCCTGTCAGGCAGCCTGCCGGTTTGGAGCGATCAGCATGGGGCGGGATAAGTCCTATATTGATCCATCTAAATGTAAAGAGTGTGGGCAGTGTGCAAAAGCCTGTCCTTATAATGCGATCGCAGATCTGGTACGACCTTGCATGAAGAGCTGCCCTGTGGATGCGATCTCGGTGGCCGATAATGGTACCGGTATTGCCGTGATCAATCAGGACAAATGCATACAGTGTGGTTCCTGTGTCCATAAATGTCCGTTTGGCGCGATCGGTTCTAAGACATTTATCGTGGATATCATTAAGAAGATGCGTTCAGATATTAAGGTGTTTGCTATGCTTGCACCTGCAACGATCGGCCAGTTTGGTGCAGATATTACGATGGCAAGCTGGAGAACCGCTTTAAAGAAGATTGGTTTTTATGATGTTGTAGATGTATCACTTGGAGCGGACATGACTGCCATGAATGAGGCGAAGGAATGGATCGAAGCCAAGGAGAAGGGGGAGAAGAAGACAACCTCCTGCTGTCCGGCATTTAAGAACTATATTGAGAAGCATTTCCCGACATTAAAGGATGCGATCTCAGAGACAGTATCACCGATGTGTGCAGCATCCCGTTATATAAAGGAAAAATTTCCGGGTGCAGTTACTGTATTCATTGGACCGTGTATCGCGAAGAAAGCGGAATCCATGTCAGGAGAGAAGGATACTGCAGATTATGCACTGACTTATGGTGAGATTCGTGCGATGCTTCGTGCAAAGGGTGTAAAGCTGGAGCCGGAAGAAGATACGGATGATCAGGGCAGTATCTATGGTAAGAAATTTGCAAATGCAGGTGGTGTAACCGCAGCAGTTCTTGAAAGTATGAAAGAACTTGGCTGTACCGGTGATGTATCTGTATGCAAATGCAGTGGCATAACCGAATGCAAGAAGGCATTGACGCTGATGAAGGTCGGAAGACTTCCAGAAGACTTCATCGAAGGTATGGTATGTGAAGGTGGCTGTGTCGGCGGTCCATCGAGACACCGGGATCCAAATCTTGCAATGCGTGACAGAAATGCAGCACTTGCAAAATCATCGGATATATTGATCAAGGACAATCTGGACAAACAGAATGCAGAAACGGTTGATATGATCCGTTAGATATAAGAAGGTAATTGTAATATCGGATGTGGGGACTTCTGATATTACAGGGAAAAGCAGAAACTATTAACAACAAAAGAAAATAAAGAAGAAAGTAAGAAAATTAAATGTCGCCAGACGAAACATAAAATAAGCCCGGCGGCATTTTTTTCAATGGAGGTTACACGCATGGTAGCACAGATTTTGGCACTTGCCATTTTTGTAGTTATGTTCGGATTGATCATATCCGAAAAATTTGAGCGTCATGTTATCACATTGGTATGTGGACTGGCAACACTTGTTCTGGTATTTGGTGTAGCAATGCACAGCATGGATGCGATACTTGAAACATTAAATATCAGAAACATTTTTACACTTTCGTTCTGGTATGAGGCAGGAGCCTCATCCGAGAGTACGGGTGGTATCAACTGGGCCACGATTATCTTTCTTGCGGGAATGATGGTTATGGTAGAAGGTATGGCAAAGGCGGGGTTCTTTCGCTGGCTATGTATGACGATCGCGAAAGCCGTTCGGTATAGGGTCATTCCGATATTTATTACATTCATGATCATGTCATTTGTCCTTGCTATGTTCATTGACAGTATCACGGTTATCCTGTTCTTAGCAGCAGTTACGGTGGAACTGGCGCAGCTTCTGGACTTTAATCCGATTCCGCTGATCCTGTCTGAGATCTTCTGTGCAAATCTGGGTGGATCGGCAACAATGTGTGGTGATCCTCCAAATATCATTGTCGGAACATCCCTTCGGTATTCGTTCTCCGATTTTATTACAAATACCGGCCTGATGGCGGTACTTTCACTGGTGGTTATTATTTTTTACTTTTATTTTTGTTTCAGGAAAGAACTCACTGCATCTTCGGCGTCACAGACTTCGGAGAAAGATCATCCATCACCGGTATCTGCGATCACGGATAAACGGGCATTTGCCATTAGCTGTGTGATCTTTTTATGTGCGGTTGCCTTACTTATCACACATGCACAGACCGGACTGACAGTTGCATTTATCGGTCTGTTTATAGCAATACTGGTTCTTCTGACATCAGGAAAGAATATCGGACATATTTTAAAAAATGTAGATTATAAGACGATCCTTTTCTTTATTGGTCTGTTTGTTGTAGTCGGTGGTCTGGAGCAGACCGGTATTCTGGAACTGGCAGCCGGATTTATCGGGAAGGTAAGCCATGGAAATGCCAAGGTAATGATAGCCATTATTATCTGGGTATCCGCGATCGCAAGTGCATTTGTAGATAATATTCCATTTGCCGCAACCATGATCCCGGTTATCAAGACGCTGGCAGCATCGACAGGTGTGGATCTCTCGGTTCTTGCATGGACACTGGCAATGGGTACAGATATCGGTGGAAGTGCAACTCCGATCGGGGCATCGGCAAATGTTGTCGGAATGTCGATCGCGGCAAAAGAAGGTCATCCGATCTCTTGGGGCAAATATTGTAAGGTATCGGCTCCGGCATCCGTTATCGTTATTCTGATCTCAATGGTCTGCATCTATCTGCGATATTTCTAGTATTTTTACAGAAACGGGAAATGGCATCACCTGTTATGTAGCAAGCCTTTTTCAACGCCGGTTCTTAGCGAATCGCCAAAGGCGAAGAGCTTAGCACCGTTGCGTTGGAATAGAGTGCAAACGACTTGCGAAATAACAGGTGATGCTATTTCCTGTTTTTTGTAAATAAAAAACTACAAAGAAATTGAAAGCAAAAAACTGTTGACAGATAAGTGAAATATGGTACTATAGGTAAAGTAGTTTTCAAAACTACGTTTGAAGTTAACGAAAAACTTGGAATAAAGTCTGGAAAAACCGAGAACGAAGTTGCAAAAACGTGAAAAAAGGAAACATATTTTTCATTATATAGATCATTATTTTACGGAGGAACAGACAGTATGATAACAGAGTTAAAACCGGAAGAAGGAATTGCCGGAAAGTTTGTCAAGACAGCATTTGATGAGAATGGTGTATTAAGCAAGATTGAATTTACAAATGATGAGACCTTTAATTTTGCATTTGATGTAGTGGATGCATTAGCAGAAAAGACACCGGATAAGACAGCATTGATCTATGTGTCCAGAGATAAGGAAGAAAAGAAGTTTACATTTAAAGAGATCAAAGAGTGTTCCAATATGGCAGCAAATTATTATAAGAGCCTTGGTATCAAGAAGGGCGACAGAGTGCTGCTTGTATTAAAGCGCCATTATCAGTTCTGGTTTACGATCCTTGCACTTCACAAGATTGGAGCTGTAGCAATTCCTGCAACCAATATCTTAAAGGTAGAAGATTACAGATACAGAATTGAAGCTGCAAATGTAAAGGCTGTTGTATGTACAGCTGATGACAAGATTCCGGATGCAATGGCAGCCATCGATCCGGATGATAAGGTGATCAAGGTTATCGTAAATGGTGAGAGAGAGCATTTCCATCCATTTGATAAAGATATCCTTTCATTCAGCAAAGAATTTGCACGTCCGACAGGTGAAGATACAGTCTATGCACATGATACCATGATCATCATGTTCACATCAGGAACAACCAAGCATCCAAAGATGGTAGCACATAATCATCTGTATGCACTTGGACATTATATTACAGCAAGATATTGGCATAATGTAAAGACGGATGGTATTCATTTTACAGTATCCGATACCGGCTGGGGTAAGGCTCTCTGGGGCAAGCTCTATGGTCAGTGGTTATGCGAGACCTGTATCTTCGTTTATGATTTTGATGTATTCAGTGCAGACAATATCATGAAGCTTGTAGAACAGTACAAGATCACAACCTTCTGTGCGCCACCGACCCTTTACAGAATCCTTGTTAAGATGGATCTGAGCAAATACGACCTTTCCGCACTGACTTACTGCACAACCGCAGGAGAAGCCCTGAATCCGGAAGTATTCTATAAATTCAAAGAGATGACAGGATTTACGATCTTTGAAGGCTTTGGTCAGACAGAGACTACACTTGCAATAGGAAATCTGAAAAATACAACACCGAGACCGGGTTCCATGGGTAAGGCAAGCCCACTCTATGATGTTCACATTATGAGACCGGACGGAACACTTGCTGATGTAGATGAGACCGGTGAGATCGTTATTAAGATTGCAGATGGCGAACCATATGGTCTGTTCTCTACTTATAATAATGATGAGAAAATGACAAAAGAAGTTAAGCACGACGGTTATTACCACATGGGTGATACCGCATATATGGACAAGGATGGATATTTCTGGTTCGTAGGCCGTGTGGATGATATCATCAAGGTTGCCGGATACCGTGTTGGACCTTTTGAGATTGAAAATGAGATTATGAAGATCCCATATGTTCTGGAATGTGCAGTTACAGCTATACCGGATGGAACCAGAGGACAGGCGATCAAGGCAACGATCGTTCTGACAGAAGGAACGGTTGGCGATGATAACCTGAAGAAAGAGCTGAAGCGTTATTTCAAGGAGAACATGGCGAGCTACAAACGTCCTCGTGTGATCGAATTTGTCGATGAGATGCCAAAGACGATCAGTGGTAAGGTAAGACGTGTAGAGATCAAAGAGAAAGACTGGAAATAAGTCCGGACGATTATCTGCTTGGATAGATTACAGGCAGATGAAATGACATAGCCTGTGAGAAGCAGGCAGGAAATGGAGATGTTCATAAAATGATAGATATGGAAATTAAGCCATATGAGCGTATGGTTTATTACTATGAAACTGACAGAATGGGAATTGTTCATCATTCTAACTATATCAGATGGTTTGAGGAAGCGAGACTGGACTGGATGAAGCAGATTGGATGGGATTACAAGACCATCGAGGACGACAATATCATTATTCCGGTATTGTCGGTATCTGCGGAATACAAAACCATGTCCAGATATGGAGACAACATTGTGATCTATGTAAAGCTTGCAGAGTACACAGGCATCCGTATTGGATTTTCCTATGAAGTACATGACAAGAAGACTGGAGAGCTTCGGTGCGTCGGCACATCCTGTCATTGTCTGCTGGATGAGAACAATAAGCCGGTGTTCATGCGGAAACGTTATCCGGAGAAGGATGCGTTCTTCAAGGAGCTCATGAAGCAGCAGGCTGAAGAGAATGCGTAAATTACACAATATAACAAGGGGATAGTCAATATCCATTTTACAGCACACTTGCGTTCGTGTCTCACGTAACGGTACTAAATTCACCGCAGGGGCGGTTCATTAAGGACCGACGTGAGACAAGGTCTGTAAAATGGATATTGACTATCCTCTTTTGTTATATTGTGTAATTTTATATAGTGGATTGCTGGGCAATACTGTAAAGCATCCTCACCATGTCCAGATATTTCTTTTGGCAGACCTTTTTTCACGTTGGTTCTTGATGAACCGCCTAGCGGTGAATCTAGTACCATTACGTGAAAATAGAACGAAAGTGCTCTGCATAAAGAAATATCTGGACATGGTGTGGGTTTTATAGAATTGCCAAGTTCCCCTGCCAGATCCTCGCTGTTGACACATTGTTTTATAATTGCTAGTATAGGCTTGATATAAGGGATTTCCATGCGGAATCAGGTATTATGTATGAGCATTATGGATGAGCTTGTTAAGAAAGATTATGAAGATCATGGCTGCAGGGCATGATGTATTTTGAAATGATATGAGGTTAGAATGAGAAAGATAAAAGAAAACAGAGAGAAAATGTATAGATCGCGTTGGACGAAAATTGTTAGTTATATGTTGGTAATGGTGATGGCTGTTTCCTTGTTTGGACAGGTTGCTGTGAATGGAGCATTTGACGGAACTGGCAAACAGGCAGGCACAGGTGTGATCGCGGGGCTTAGCCAGGTAGAGGCAGCTTCGGATACTTCTATTGATTATAAGGCGGTTTTGAAGGAAACGTCTGTTGCAATCGAGAAAAAGCTGACAACCTATAAGGTGGAAGTGGCAGATGAAACAGGCGGAACTTCCGTCGTAGACTGGTATGGTCCTGCAAATGCTTCAATCGGTGGCGAGTGGGCTGTGATCGGAGAAAGCCGTTATGGACGGAAGAATGTATTGTGGTATCGTGCCTATTATGAGAATCTGGTACGGGTATTGCAGGCAGCCGGAGAAGCACAGGCATCTGCGGATGGAACAACTACAGGTGGAAGTGCAAAGACTGTGCCATTGAAGCTCGACAGCAGAAAGGGAACGGAAAATTCCAGAGCCATTCTTGCACTGACTGCTATGGGGATAGATGCGTCAAACGTAGAAGGGTATGATCTGACAGCAGCTTTGTCGGATATGACATATGTAAAAAAACAGGGCTTAAATGGACCAATCTGGGCGTTGATTGCGCTGGATTCCGGTAATTATGAGATACCGCAGATCACATCGGGTAAAACAACAGCCCAGGTATCCAGAGAAAAATTGTTATCTTATATATTAAGCAGTGAGCTTACAGATGGTGGATTTAATCTGACGAAAAGTGATTCACAGGGGGCAGATCCGGATGTGACAGCAATGGCATTGCAGGCATTTGCACCATATTATACCGGACGGATAACTGTTGGAACAGAACTTCAGAAGCAGATCAGAGAAGCAGTGGACCGGAACATACAAGTTCTCTCAGATATGCAGAAAACCTCCGGAGCATACAGTTCATATGGAAGTGAGAATGCAGAAAGCACGGCACAGGTGCTGGTGGCTTTATCCAGTCTTGGAATTGATGGAAGAACGGACAGTCGTTTTGTAAAAAATGGAAAGTCTGTGCTGGATGGTCTGTTGTATTTTTATATATCATCAACCGGAATGTTTAAACATGTAGACACGGAAAAATCCGGCAATCAGATGGCGACCGAGCAGTCGTTTTACGCATTGGTAGCGTATCAGAGGTTCCAGAATAAAAAGGCAACCTTGTATGATATGACAGATGCGGATAAAGCATGTGTTATGGAGCTGGCAGATTGCAGCGTAACCATTTCAAAGACCGCATACACATATACCGGAAAGACGATCAGACCTGCAGTGACTGTTACCTGTAAAAAGCTGGATGGAACAACGATCACTTTAAAAAAAGACACAGATTATACAGTCACATATAAGAATAATAAAATGCCGGGCAAGGCAACGGTCGTAGTAAAAGGTAAGGGTGATTATACCGGAAGCGTAAGCAGAACGATCACGATCGCACCGACGGCAACGGTGATTTCTTCGGTGACAAATACAGAAACCGGAATCCGGCTGAAATGGAAAAAGACGACAGGCGCAGAGAAATATATCATATATCGTAAAGCGGGAAATGGCTCCTGGAAGAAATATAAGTCGGTAAAGGCGGCAAATGGATGTTCCTTTACAGATACCAAAGTTACAAATGGAAGCAAATACGCATATAAGATACGGGCGTATGCGGATGGTGTATATGGAGCATACAGTTCCATACACACAATATACCGGGTAAAACAGCCGGCCCTGAAAGTAAAAAAGACAGGAAAAGGCAGACTGAAGTGTTCCTGGAAGAAGAACACGAAGGCGAACAGTTACCAGATCATGTATGGAACGAAGGCGTCCATGCAGGGGGCAAAGACGATCGCGATAAAAAAAGCCGGAACCGTGAAAAAGACTATAACCGGATTAAAAGCCGGAAAGAAATACTATATACGGATCCGGAGCTGTAAAACGGTGAATAAAAAGAAGTATTACAGCAGTTGGAGCAAGACCGTAAATATCCGGGCATGATCGGGATCGTAGAAGATGAATAAACATGCAGATGCCCGGAAAGCAGAAATTACAGGTACAATAAATACCGTATGACAGAAAGCAGCAGCATATGAAGTTCATTAAAAAAAATATAAAAAAAATAATTGGTATTCTGGCGGTGGTGCTGATCCTTACCGTGGCATTCTGGTATGGTGGAAATGCACCGGGTTCCAGAGGCTTTTCCGGATTTGGAAAGCAGCATACGGAATCCCGGAATTCGACCGAACTGGCAGAAGCTGAAACTGGTCAGGAGGAAACCGGACAGTCCTCGGTGACGGAATCGGAAACAACAGACGGTCAGGATGTTGATAGTCAGGACACGGATCGTACAGATGAGACATCAGAAGGAGTGGCAACAGAAGATGGACAGGATCCATATGGCCCGGATGGACAAGGCTCCTCAGGGACGACAGAGGTTCTGACCGAACAGCCAACGACGGAACAAACGACTGAAACAAAAGAACCGAAAACAACGGAACAGCCAACGACGGAAGAAGAACCGGGGCAGAATACGACAGAAGCTCCAACGACGGAACGGCCGGCGCATCAGAAACCGGAGAAGCCTGCAACAACGGAAGAACCGGAAACGACAGAGCAGAAGCCGACCGAGGAGCAGACATATACTTGCACGATATCGATTAACTGCGATAATATTCTGAAAAACTGGAATATGTTAGATAAGAGCAAGCAGTCCTGTGTACCTGCCGATGGCTGGATCCTGAAGGAAGTCGAGGTAGAATTTAAAAAGGGACAGACCGTATTTGATGTATTAAAGGATATTACGAAAAAAAAGAGTATACAGCTTGAATATTCCTTTACTGCATTATACGGAAGCTACTACATTGAGGGAATCCATAATCTGTATGAATTTGACTGCGGAGAATTATCCGGTTGGGAATATTGTGTCAATGGGAAGTTCCCGGCATTTGGATGCTCAAAATATGTATTGAAAGATGGAGATAAGATTGAATGGAAATACACCTGTGACCTTGGAGCAGATGTAGGAAATCCATATTTTGAATAACAGACAGGAGAAACAGGTGAAGAAGATCAGAAGGGATGCATTTGCAGATAGTCATCCAATCGTGAATTTGATATATTTTATATTTGTCATCGGATTTGCAATGATGTCGCTTCATCCGGTTAGTTTAGGGATCGCTTTTTTGGGAGCGGTCTCATATTCTATCTGCCTGAATGGCAGACGGGCACTATATCAGAATCTGCGCTATATGTTGCCGGTTGTGATATTGACGGCACTCATTAATCCGGCATTCAGTCATCAGGGGGTGACGATCCTGCGGTATCTGCCGTCCGGCAATCCGCTGACGCTCGAATCTATTCTGTATGGTATAGCGGCTGCTGTAATGCTGGTGACAGTACTGTGCTGGTTCTCATCCTTCAACAGGATCATGACTTCTGATAAAATGATCTATCTGTTTGGGCGGCTGGCACCGTATCTGTCGATCGTTCTGTCTATGACGTTGAAGTTCCTGCCGGAATTTACCGCAAGGATCCGACAGGTATATCAGGCACAGAAAGCGGCAGGCTGTGTGATGCCTGGGAAATATTTTAAACGGCTTCGAACCGGTATGCGGGTGATCTCTTCGGCAGCAACCTGGGCGTTAGAACGGGCGGTCATAACAGGTGACAGTATGAAGAGCCGGGGATATGGGTTAAAAGGCAGGACAGCATATTCATTATTTCATTTTAGAAAAAGTGATGGCTGCTGTCTGGTCGTGATTCTGGCAGCGGGAAGCTTTGTTGCGGCAGGAATGATCCGGGGCGTGATCGACTGGCAGTATTATCCGGATATAACAGGAAATGGATCAGGCGGAATGGGAATTGCGGTATTTGCAGGCTATCTGTTATTAGTAAGCCTGCCATGTGTGATGCATTTGTATCAGGCAATCTGGGAAAGGAAGAAAAGATGAAATTATATGAGATCGATAATCTGACATTTGCATATCCGGATATTGCATCGGAGAGGGATGATGTTTATCTGAAGCCGGTATTAAAGGATATCGGCCTTTCCATAGAAAAGGGCAGCTTTGTCATTGTCGCAGGTGGTTCCGGAAGTGGGAAGACGACATTGCTCAGACAGTTGAAATCCGTTTTGACACCTCGTGGAAAACGGGAAGGAACTGTCTGTTTTCAGGGGAAAAAACTTGGAGACATAGATGATCGTGTACAGACGGAGCAGATCGGATTTGTTGTACAGGATGTAGATGCACAGCTTGTAACGGATAAGGTATGGCATGAGCTTGCATTTGGGCTGGAAAGTCTTGGATATGACAATGCCTTTATTCAGAAGCGGGTAGCGGAAATGTGTTCGTTCTTTGGTCTGGATGGGATTTTTCACAAAAAGGTAAATGAATTGTCCGGCGGACAGAAGCAGTTGGTAAACCTGGCATCAGTCATGGCAATGGCGCCCGAGGTGGTGATCTTAGATGAGCCGGCAAGCCAGTTAGATCCAATGGCAGCGAGGGAATTTTTCCAGTGCCTGTATCGTATTAACCGGGAACTTGGAATTACGGTGATCCTGACAGAACACAGACTGGAGGAAATCTGGCCGATGTGCAGCCAGTTCATTCTGATGGAAGATGGCAGAGTGATCTATGATGGAAGCATTGCAGATGGCGTGGTGCTGTTGGCACAGAATGCGCCGGCAATCGAGATCCCTGCGGCATGCAGGATAGCATTTGGATTGTCTGGTTATGGAGTTTCAGACTGTCCGGTTACAGTTGCAGAGGGCAGAGAATGGCTGCGGCAGTATGATGAAGACCATGAACAGGCGATAGCAAAGGGACAGGCAGAGCGGGCGGATACACAAGGGAAAAAACAGACAGCGGAGAACGTGATCGATATTAAGGATGTATTTTTTCATTATCCATCCATGGAGAAAGAGGTATTGTCCGGACTTACCTTGTCGGTAAAGCGGCAGGAGATCCTTGCCATAAATGGTACAAATGGATGCGGAAAGTCAACATTGTTATCCCTGATCGCAGGGAACTACTGGCCGTACAGAGGCAGGATCCGGCGGGAGAAGCAACTCCGGATCGGATATCTTCCGCAGGATCCCAAGCTGTTATTTACTGCAAATACAGTTGGAGAAGAACTGGGACTGATCCGCAGACATGGGACGTTTGAGGTGGCGGAGCAGGAGATTTCGAAGGAAATGATCTGGAAAAGTATTCATTTCTGTCGGCTGGAATCTGTACTGACGCAGCATCCATATGATCTGTCAGGGGGAGAACAGCAGAGACTTGGACTTGCAAAGGTACTGCTTGCTGCTCCGGATGTGATACTGATGGATGAACCGACAAAGGGCATGGATGCAGCATTTAAAAAACGGTTTTCGCATATGATGAAGAAGCTTAAAGCTTCCGGACATACGATCGTGATGGTAAGTCATGATATTGAATTCTGCGCAGAAACGGCTGACAGGATCTGTCTGATCTTTGATGGCAGAGTGGCAACGGTTGCGGGAACAAACGATTATTTTTCAGGAAATGAATTCTATACGACTGCGGCAGCCAGAATAGCAAAAGGAACAATCCGGGGCGCTGTAACGGTTGAGGATATCCTGCATGCATATGGCAAAACCGGTGCATGGGATTATCCGGATGACGATATAGATGACGGAATTGTATGGACAGATACCGGGAACAGGAAGGAAAATGACGAAGCAAAGCAGGAAGAAGACCGGATAGGAAGCGGCGCTCAAAGCGAGATATCAATACAGGAGAAAAAAACGGAAAAAATGTCATTTGTCCGAAAACTGGGACTTCTCCTTACAACGGTTATCATGGTGTTCTGCTTTTATAAGACAATGACACAGGCGGATCTGACGCGTCTGATCGAGAATGGAGCGGTGACCGGAGAAGGTATACAATACCTGATCTTGTATGGTATATTTATATTGGCAACGGTCGTATATATTCTGTTGCTGCGTCCGGTCGGAAGAAACAGGGATCAGGATATTGACCTGCGCAGACGGAACCGGATCAGCAGAAAAAAATTGATCATAACGGTTCTTTGTATTGCAGCAGTGGCAGGAACGATCTGGTTTGGCAAGATGGTTCTGTCAGACCGGAAGTATTATTTTATTTCCCTTCTGGTTCTGATCGAAATGATGATACCGTTTCTCACAGCCTTTGAGACAAAGGCACTGGGAGCACGGGATATTGTAACGGTGGCAGTTCTGTGTGCGCTTGCTACAGTCGGAAGAACAGCATTTTTTATGATACCGAATTTTAATCCGGTTATGGCGATCGTGATCATCAGCGGGGTAGCATTTGGATGTGAGACCGGATTTGTGACCGGAGCGGTGACGATGCTGGTATCGAATATGGTATTTGGACAGGGACCGTGGACACCATGGCAGATGTTTTCGCTTGGCCTGGTTGGTTTTGCGGCGGGACTTGTATTTAATAACAGCCGGGTCAGAAGTCAGAATGTGACGAAACTTGGCCTGTGTATCTTTGGCGGCCTGTGCTGTATTCTGATCTATGGCGGTATCATGAATCCGGCATCTGTGATCATGTGGCAGCCGGCAGTGAACCTTAAGATGATCGTGGCAGCGTATGTAACCGGCTTTCCGTTTGATGTGGTACAGGGATTTGCGACGGTTCTGTTTCTGTGGATCATGGCCCGGCCATTTTTGCTGAAACTGGACCGGATCAAGATAAAATATGGAGTATTGTGTGAGGTAAAACAGCATGCTTAGAAATTGTAGTCTGGAAGAGATATCGGATGGTCGTTTATACGATCAGACGGATATGGTAAAAGCATATTGCAATGAATGTAAAGGGTGTCATGCCTGCTGTGAGGGAATGGGAAATTCCATCATCTTAGATCCGCTGGATGTGAGCAGACTGACAAAGGAGACAGGGAAGAGTTTTGAAGCTCTGCTTGCCGATACGATAGAGTTAAATGTTGTAGATGGGTTGATCCTTCCAAATATCAAGATGGTAAATGGAACATGTACTTTTTTAAATGCAGAAGGCAGATGTGGGATCCATGCGGCAAGGCCGGGATTCTGCAGACTGTTTCCGCTTGGCAGATATTATGAGGATGGCGGATTTAAATACTTTCTTCAGATCCATGAATGTGATCGGGCAGGCAAGGTGAAGGTCAAGGTATCGAAATGGATTGATACACCGGATCTGCCGAGATATACAGAGTACATTAATGAGTGGCATGATTTTCAGAAGCAGGTGCAGGAGACATTTGCACGGATCCGTATGCAGGACGTGGCAGAAGAAAGTAAGGATGCACGGATCAAGCAGATGTGTATGTATATTCTGAATATCATGTATGTTGCGAGATATGAGGAGAACCGGGATTTTTATGAGCAGTTTGAGATGCGATTGGAGCATCTGAAAGAACTGCTTGAGTCAGGAATCTAGCAGACAGATCCTGATCTGGAACGGTATAAATGCGGATAAGAGGCGGGGAGTGTGAATGATGGTAAAAAGAGCATATAAAAGACTGGCATTTTATATAAGTATATTTGTGATCCTTATGGCAGGCGTGATCCTGATCTTCTGTGCAAGAGAGATCCGGGAGACAACGGAACAGGTAGATGATGAGATGAACAATAATATGGATTATGCCGCCATGTCCTGTCAGAACTGTCTGTCGGATGCGGTCGATATTCTGACAGTGAATTATTTCACCGTGCAGTATATGCATGAGTCAGGACATAGTATGGATGAGTTCCGTGCATATTTTACCGAACAGACCGATTATCTGAAAAATGAAGAAAGTATGCAGTATCTGGGGATTTATGGATATATTGACGGAGAACTGATGTTAAGCACTGCATGGGAACAGCCGGATGGGTATCAGGTCGAGAAACGTCCCTGGTATCAGGAGATGAAGCAGAATGGTACAGAGCTTACGATCACGACACCATATCTGGATATGAAGACGAACCGGCAGGTGGTATCCGTTGGACGTATGTTCCGGGACGGTTCGAACCTGATCGGTGTAGATGTTGATCTGGAGGAACTGTCAGATCTTCTGAAAGAGTTGGATGCAGGAACGGGTGAGATCTATATTGTTGATCAGACCGGAAGCATTATTGCAGGCGGAGAGCCTGCATATATGGGAAAGACGCTGGACAGTATGTATCACAGAACGGACGCATATGAGACTTATGTTTCAGATATTGATAAGGAACTTGCGTTGAAGACAGAAGGTACTGTCAGCTATAAAACAGACAGTGCATGGATATCTGTGAAGCCAATCCTGGATAACTGGTATGTGGTTGCGATCGTGGATAAGAATGAAGTCAGCAAGCTGGCAGCAAAAAATGCGATCCCTTCTGCGGTGACACTGGCTGTTGTATTGCTGGTATTCTTTATGCTTTATATGAACCTGTTTGTTCGTGTATACCGGACGGGAAAAAAAGGCAGAGATTCGATCGAAGTTGAGAGATATGCTTCAGGTTCTGTTCTGCAGGATGATAAACGGGTGAAAAAGGTTGTATTTTATGTATATATCCTTTTTGCCACATATTTTATCATGATGTTTTATCGGTTCCAGAAAGCCCCGATGTTTATTATCATGACATTGGCAACTATGTTGGTCAGCTTTCTTGTGACTTTTATCAGAAAGACTACGGTAAAGATACATGGATTATGTATGTCGGGCTGCTTGTTCGCGATCGTTGCGATGTACGGACTGATTCCGGGTGAACATAACCGTCTGACCGATATGTTTCTTGCGGCAGCCGTTGTTGTGTCATTGTACCAGAAGATGGAACTGAATATATTTTTGCTGATCAGTACCATCGTTTATTATTTGTATATGGTTCTTGCCGGTCGCTATATATCACAGACAGGTTCATTCGATGTCAGCGAGACGATTTTGGATCTGCTTATCATATTGATTGGCAGTCTGATGCTTCTTGTGGTGATCGCATGGAACAAGCAACTTCAGGTTCGTTTGAAACAGAAGGCAGAAGAAGCAGAGACTGCGGCGAACAGCAAATCTGCATTTCTTGCAAACATTTCACATGAGATCCGGACTCCGTTAAATGCGATCCTGGGTATGAATGAGCTGGTGCTCCGGGAGAGCAGACAGCCGCATATCAAGGAATACGCCATGTATATCAAGAATTCCGGTAAATCGTTGCTTACGATCATCAGTGATATTCTGGATCTGTCCAAGATCGAATCCGGAAAGGTATATCTGGTGAACGAGAACTATTCGCTGAGCAGTCTTGTGGAGGATGTCGAACGATCCATCCAGAAGCGTATTATGGAAAAAGGGCTGGAACTTAAGATCTATATAGAACCGGAGCTGCATGAGAATCTGAAGGGCGATGAGGTTCGTATCAAACAGATCATCATGAACCTTTTAACAAATGCAGTAAAATATACAGAAAAGGGTGAAGTTCGTCTCTATATCACAGGAAACGTTGTGGATAATAAACAGAGCCTGACGATTGAAGTTTCCGATACCGGCATTGGTATGCGGAGTGAGGATATGGATAAGCTGTTTACAAATTTTGAACGACTGGATCTGAAGCGGAACCGTTCGGTCGAAGGTACAGGACTGGGACTTCCGATCACCAAGAATCTGCTGGTCGCAATGGGTGGAGATATTACAGTCAGCAGTGTATATGGTGAAGGTTCCACATTTACGGCAACGGTTGGACAGGAGATCGTAAATGAAGAACAGATCGGGGATTACAGAAAGAAATACAAAGAAAAGCTTCATCATGAGGTCCGATATCAGGAGTCCTTCCATGCAGAGGATGCCCGGATCCTGGTTGTAGATGATAATGAGGTTAATCTGAAGATCGTGGTCGGACTTGCAAAGAATACAAAACTTCAGATCGATACGGCACTTAGTGCGGCGGAAGGTCTGAAGCTGATTCGCCAGCATTCCTATCAGCTTCTGCTGATCGATCATATGATGCCGGAGATGGATGGAATCGAGATGCTCCAGCATGTGAAGACTATGGATGGCGGTATCTATAAGGATATTCTGGCAGTTGCGATCACGGCAAATGCATTATCGGGTGCAAAGCAGACTTATCTGGATGCCGGTTTCTGCGGATATCTGTCGAAGCCGATCGATCCGGAACGCTTTGAACAGATCATAAAAGATAATCTTCCGCAGGAATATGTAACGGAATGTGGAGATGGGAATGGAGATACTGCCACAGAAGGACAGGAAACAGACGGCACACCGGATCCAAAGCAGGCAGAAGAATGGAGCATACCGGGAATTGATATCGCGAAAGCCTTATCCTATATTGGCGGAAGCAGAGAACTGTATATCAGTCTGCTGCGGACTTATCTGGATGGAAGTGAAGAACGGATCCGGAAGCTTGAAGAATGTAAGAACAAAGAAGACATCTTTAATTATGATATAACGATCCACGGTCTGAAGGGAATATCCGCAAGCATTGGTGCAGATTCTATGGCAGCAGCCGCTGCAGGGCTGGAAGAAGCATGTAAGGATCCACAGACGGCAATGGCGTACATTCAGATAAATCATGACCAGGCAGTAAGCCAGTACCGGGAGCTTTTGGAGCAGATAAAAAAATGGCTTGCGAATATGGAAACAGATGGTAAAATAGAAAAAGAAGCGGTCACAAATATAGCGGAGATGCTTACGATCATCAGTGATTTAAAAACTGCTGTTTTTGAGTATAAAGAGAAAGCTGCATGCACCTGTCTGGAACGATTGTACAAGACAGAGATACCGGAGTTAGCAGATGAAATGGGTGCAAAGTATTATGGAATACTCGATAAGCTGTATCAGTATGTTTCGGATTATGATATGGATAAAGCTTATGAACTGGCAGAAAAACTGGAAACGGATATTAGGAGGATACTTAAGTGAAACGAACAGTATTGGTTATAGATGATGATAAGATGATACTTGATATGATCCAGGGAATCCTGGAGGACAAATTTGAAGTATCAGCCGTGAATGATGGACAGAAGGCGTTCCGTGTTCTGGAACGGATTCATCCGGATGTCATCCTGCTTGATCTGAAGATGCCGGGTATGGATGGATATGATGTGATATCCAGACTGAAGGTAAATCAGGAATATAAGAGTATTCCGGTTATTTTTCTGACGGCAGTTACAGATGAGTATTCAGAGACAAAGTGCTTTGAAGCAGGAGCGGAAGACTACATCTGTAAACCATTTACAGCGAATGCATTAACAGCACGGCTCGAACGCGTTCTGAATATTCATGAGTGTGTAAGGATATAAGAAACAATGGGAAAAGAGACAAAGACAAATGCGATGCGGATTCTCGATCGTATGAAGATTCCGTATTCGCTCAATCAATATAACTGTGAAGAATTCATCGATGGTGTGCATATTGCAGATATGCTCGGACAGAGTTACGAGGAGAGCTTTAAGACGATCGTAACGGTTGGAAAGAGTCAGGGCTATTATGTATTTGCATTGCCGATCGACAAAGAGATCGATCTGAAAAAAGCAGCCAAAGTTGTTGGCGAGAAGAACCTGGAATTGCTTCCTGTGAAAGATATCAACAAGGTTACCGGTTATATCCGTGGCGGCTGTACACCGATCGGCATGAAGAAAGCATATCCGACCGTGATCCATGAAAGTGCGGAAACACTTCCTCAGATGATCGTATCCGGTGGACGTCTGGGTGAACAGATCGTGCTGAAACCGGATGACCTGCTTCGTGCGGTGAATGGCAGGTATGCGGATATCATTTCGGAGAGATAAAAAATATCGGATAAAGAAAAAGAACGGGTTGTCATGAGATAAAAATCAAATCAATCTTATACTGTCAGGATCAAATGGCACCATTTTTATATCTGTAACTAGCATATCTCCAAACTGCATCACTTAAGGCGCAAAGAGGGGATTCTGCGTTAAAAGGGCTATATAAGATTATACATTTATGTATAGTTAGCATTTGCTTTATATGTTGCTGTTACTGGTAGTAGAGGAATTTTATCCGCTACGCTATTATAGTATGCTTACATCCTGCAAGGTAAAGAAGTGCGAAATTATGGGTGTCGACATATTATTGCACGAAAATGTATCTGGGTGAATGAATTGCTTGCTGTAAAAGGATATGTATATCATATTGTACACGTTGCAAACGATATTTTATGTTGTTTAAGAGATTTAAAAAATTAATAACTGGAATGGCAACATCTTCTGTCATACTAACATGGATATTTGAAACCATCCCATTTGTATTGATATTAAGAATCTGAAAAACTTTGGATGATTATTGCTTAGGATGTGATGTGAACCATTTTATTGGCTGAATTACCTGATACTTTTTGGATGTTTTTATTTTTATAGAGAAAAAGATGGTGGCATATAGCAGCGAAATATGGAAGTATTTTAGGAATAGGAAGACGCTTCGGTCTAGGTAATCTAGAACTTAGAAGACTTATTTCACGTGTTGGTGCTAAAACGTTTTTAGCAAGCTGTTTAATATTTCTGCAGGTGATTGTAAGCTGATAATGGAGGGTGAATATTTTCACAGAATAGAGTTTGCCATTTATATGAGTAGAACGGATAAGAAGAAAACAGGACGGAATATAAGATATATCGACAAATTAAAATTATTTTGTTATAATAATACTGTACAGTTTACTTTAGGGGGGATATAGATGACCACAAAAGATTGGATAACACTTTTCATTCCAGTTGTATGCAATGGCATTCTCATATATATCATGCAGACGTATATGAAATATTATTTTGAAAAAAAAGATAGATTGCGTATACAGAATAATTCAATACTCAAACAACTTGTTGAATGTTTGGAAGATCTTCAACAAGCGCTATATTTGTTCGCACAACAACAATTCGATTCTCACCCAGAACGGTTTCAAAAATATTTTAATGACATTGCTTCAGACATTCACAAAATGAAGCAAATAGCGGATGCAAATGCCCCTTTTTATGAGGAGCTTTATCAAAAATTATTTGATATCTTTGATATTTGGAATAGCATTACACATCGTGTTGAAAGTATCATTTCTGAGCAGAAAGGTATGCTAACGTCTGCTGATGATGAATTCCTGAATAATAATTTTTGTATTCTATATAAATCAGTTTGTACCTTGCATAGTTATGTAATTAAAAAGATATGGTGATATAGATTGCCATGAGAGTCCCATCTGTAGGATGGGATTTTTTCATTATGGTTTATGATTTATAATGAAAGGAATAATGTAGTTGAAGCTATATTGTACAGATTTCATGCTATTTGTTTTTAATTACAAAAAACTTGAATAATAATTAATAAAATGTTATTGTATATAAAAATATGTTACTAAAGGAGGTGCTTAATGATAAACACGATTAATCAAATGTTTGGAACTAATTTTGAAATGAAGAAAATTGAAAAAATAAAGGGACTTCCGGTTTATATGCTGTCCAAAAGAAGTATTTACGAGGTATCGGATAAAGAAAATGCATTTATATTAGTTAAATTGGCAGATTCTGAAAAATTTGGCGTAATTGCCTTAAAAAAACAGCAAAATCAATATGAAGAAAAGACAAATCTGCCTGTTGCTTATTGGTTTGAAAATATTACCAGAGCTCAGCGGGATGCACTTATTGGGCATCGGATTCCTTTTGTGGCGGATGATAAACAGATGTACCTTCCATTTTTGGGAATCGCAATACACAATTCATTCAGGAAAAAGAAAGAAATAAAAACCGAAAAAATGATGCCTGTTACACAGAGCTTATTTTTGTATTTAATATACGAGTGCAAAAATAAGAAAATTATGAAAAAACAGGCTGCAGAATATCTGAATGTTACAAAGACATCGATTACAAGAGCCAGTGAACAACTAGAAAAGATGGGACTGATATGTCAGAAAACAGATGGAAAAGAATGTTATATGTGGACCGAGGATAGTGGCTATCAATTATTTATAAAAGCAAAACGATATCTGATCAATCCGGTGCAGAAGTCGTTTGTAGTAGAGAATATGAATCAGTTTACCGACATGCCTGTATCAGGCGAAAGAGCTCTTTCTAATTATTCGATGTTGAATCCTTCGGTTATTGAAAGTGTTGCCATTGATAAATCTATGGCAAAAGAATATACATTTAAAAAAATAGATGAAAGATGGGAAGATAATAAGGATATGATAAGAATTGAATTTTGGAAATATAATCCTGATCGGTTTTCAAAAAATGGCATGGTAGATCCTATATCTTTATGTATGTCTTTATCAGATGTAGAAGATGAAAGGGTTGAAGGCTCGATTGAAGAAATGTTGGAGGAATATGCATGGTAGTTGGGATAGATACATTTCGAGAGAAATTTAAAGCATATGTAGATTGTTATACAATTATTGGAGGAACAGCTTGCGATATTATTATGTCAGAAAATGATACTGCATTTCGAGCAACCAAAGATATCGATATGATTTTGATATTAGAGGATAAAACTCAGGAGTTCGCAGAAGCTTTTTGGGCTTATATTAAGGATGCAGGCTATAAATGCGGTTGGAAGAACAGTGATAAGATGCATTTCTATAGGTTTACAGAACCTAAGGAGGGATATCCAAGTATGATTGAATTATTTTCAAAAAGACCGGGATATCAATTAGAACTAGAAACTGGTATAGTTCCGATTCATATAGCTGAGGATACATCCAGTTTATCTGCGATATTATTAAATGATGATTTTTATAATTTTATGTTACAGGGACGTAAGATTATAAATGACATATGTGTTCTGGGAGCAGAATATCTGATACCTTTTAAGATGTATGCCTGGTTAGACTTGAAAAATAAAAAACAAAACGGTGAGCATGTAAATGAGAAAGATTTGAAGAAACATAAATATGATGTATTTCGATTACTTCAGATTGTTCAAAATGACTCCAAAATAAGAGTTGAAGGTTTGGTAAAAGAAAGTATTGTAGCATTTTTAGAAGAAATGTTAGATGAGATACTTCCATTGGCACAATTAGGACTTCCATTTGAAAAAGAAGAGGCAATTACAATTCTTCATGAGTTATATTCAGTATAAAAATATATTATATATGAAATACATAATAAGGGAAATAATATTTGTAAAAAGGAGAATGAGTTTTAAATACTCATTCTCCTTTTAAAATCTAAAATTCAGATCCTGTTATTTCGCATGATGAATAGCGGGTATGTGAATCTTGGTGATAAGATTTGTCAGGCGGTTTAAAATCAGCGCCAGTACGATGGATATAGCAACCATGATCAGTTCGTATCGTCCATAACAGGTATGGTAGCCGTAATCTCTCATAATGCCTCGTACAGTAACGTGCGTCAGATATAATTCCAGAGAATATTTGCCAAACCACTCAAAAAACTTTTTTATGCAGTTATGTAATTTTTCAAAACGCTTCAATTTACCAAATAGAATTGCAATTAAGATACATGCACTGATATTAAGAAAAGCAGCGGAATATCGCGCAAATATAATTTTGCTGCCCTTCCGAAATTGGATTGCGAATAAAGATAAAAGCATCAAACCATATGCACCATAGGATATAGGGCGTTTTTCATAGGAGTATTTACCAATAAAGCAGCCAAGACAGAAAAATGGAATACGTAATAAAGCCAGATTGATATTGCTGAAAAAACCCTTATTTGATAATTGTATTACTATGGCTATCATAGTGAAAAATGTGAAAAGATTGATCAGACGCATTTGTTCGGATTCTTCATCTGGCGCTTTATCTAATATCCGGAATATGAATGGAAAAATAAGATAACAAAAGCATATTAACAGGATATACCAGAACCATGCCATTCCCCGTGTAAAAAATGAATAGAAAAATATATCAGAAAAAAATGCCTTTATTCCTGTTTTTTCAAAGAAAAGATCATTCCAGCAAAGAGCAGGTATAGATACCAGAAAATATGGAATCAGGATTTTGGTAAATCTCCGTTTATAAAACTGGGAAATATCCGGATGCTTTTTCATTGCGTAGTACAAACCAAAACCGGATAAGAAAAGAAAACCGTCTACACTTGAACTGGTGATATAGTTACGGAAAAATTCTACCCATCCGTTTTTGTGGACGTGATAGATGCCACAGTCCTCCACATAATGAAATACTATAATGCATATAATAGATATTCCCATCAGAACACCACGGTAATCGGAGATGATATCCCATGTGTTTTTCTTTTTTGTTGTAATTGTTTTCATAGATAAAACCCTCTTTAATATATTTTTAAATCAAATATGTAAAAATAATCATACAGCAAAAAAAGCGACTTGTACATAGGTGGAATCTTAATAAATATAACAGGTACTTGTATGCGACAGGGATATGATTTATAATAAATCTGATTATGTTTACAAATAATAGAGGAGTTAGGAAGAGATGCGTTTAGGCGGATTGAAAAAGTTTTTTAGTAGAGATACAGATAAAAAAGATGAAAAACTTGAAATAGAGATTAAAACAGAAGAACGGGATATAGAGCAGGAAAAACAGGCACTGGAACAGGAACGCCTGGAGGAAAAGGAACGTCAGCAGGCATTGATCGATGAGGAAAATGAGAGAGAGGTAGCAGAGGTTCACCAGATCTGCGCGGGAAAAGAAAAGGACAAGGTATGGGCGTTCTGCGCCGGACAGTACAGTAATGATTTTCGGGGGAATCCAAAATATCTGTTTTTGTATATCAATAATTATAGAAAAGATATTGTTCCATACTGGCTGTGTGATGATGTAGAACTGATCGAGATGATCCGTGGTATGGGCTTTCATGCATATCGCATGGGAACACCTCAGGCAGAAACGATCATCAGCTATACCGGCGTACTGGTTTCTGAGCAGGTAAAGGCATTTATTCCGGATGGACTGGAACAAGCAAAGTATCTGAATCTCTGGCACGGTGTTGGCGGTGTAAAGGTTGTAGAGCGTAAGATCAAAGAAGGACGTTTACTGCCGGAGCTTGCAAAGAAATATATTGCAAGAAATGAATATTATCGTACCTATGAATTATATCTGGCACCATCTGCATTTATCGAGAATATAGCAAAGGCGGAGCTTGGATTAACGGAGAAGCAGATCGTAAGAGCCGGATATCCAAGATGCCTGTATCAGGCGAATTATAAGAAGATTGAAACATATGATCATGATCTGATCGGACAGAAGGGGCTTCCGGAGGATACCAAGATTGTTGCATATACACCAACGTATCGGAATAATCCGGATGGTGAGCTGTTCTCCAAGGCAATACCGGATATTGATCGTATCATAGAGGTATGTGAGAAAGAGCATCTGTTGATGATATTTAAGATGCATCCGCTGCTTGAAAAGGAACAGGGCTTCCTCTGGGCAAAGCAGAGATATGCAGATTGTAAATGGCTTTTGTTCTGGGATAACACCAATGATTTCTATGAGATCTTGGATAAGATCGATCTGTGTATCATGGATTATTCCTCTATATTTACAGATTTTATTGCGGCAGGCTGCAAGCATTTCCTGCGGTATGCGTTTGACTTTGACAATGACGATCTGGATTTCCCGATGGATTATGATGAGGTTACACCGGGCCGAAAATGTAAGAATTTTGATGAATTGGTTCAGGCACTTTCGGAATATGAGAAAGACGACATCAGCGATAGTCTGGATCGGATCAGTAAGCTGTACTGGGAGTATTCTACTTCAGATAGTATGGATAAGATCATTGACAGCACGATCGCATTTGTACCGGAGAAGGTAGAGCTTCCAACTCTGTATAGCTTTGATATCTTTGATACGCTGTTTTCCAGAAAGGTACTCGATCCGGTTGGCATCTTCTACTATGTACAGGAAAAAATGCAGGAGGATGGAGGGTTCCCAAGAGCGCTTGTTCTGAATTATCCATCGATCCGTAAAACATCAGAAGCAAATGTAAGAGAATATTATAATAAATCAATTGCACTTCGTGAATCAGAAAAGGTTGAGATTCAGTTTGATGAGATCTTTGCCCGTATGGCATCCGTATATAATCTGACAGATGAGCAGGTACAGAAGCTAAAGGCTTGGGAGCTGGAATGTGAATATGACAATGTAATCCCGTTGCCGGAGCAGATCGATATGATTAAGAAATATCTGGCACAGAAAGATACGGTTATTCTGGTCAGTGATATGTATCTGCCGAAGGATGTGATCCTTGAGATGCTCCGCAGAGCGGAGCCGATGTTGACAGAACTGCCACTGTATCTGTCCTGTGAATATGGAGTCCAGAAGGTATCACAGCAGTTATTCTTTGAAGTATTTGCAAGTTTTGAACCATATTATGATTTTAAGAAGTGGGTTCATTATGGTGATAATCCGATTGCCGATCACAATCCGCCAAGAAAGATTGGAATCGAAGTAAGACAGGTTGCAAAACCGGAATTTTCCGATATTCAGACACAGTTGGTAGAACAGCTTGGAACGTATGATTCCTATCTGGTGGCTGCACTTCAGACCAGAATGGCTGCAAAGGCAGTATATACAAGAGATGAATTTGTATCCACATTTGTGACGATCTGCATGGTTCCATATGTAGACTGGGCGCTTCGGGATGCAATCAGAAGAGGATATCAGACGTTATATTTCATTTCCCGTGACGGACATCCATTGAAACGGATCGCAGATGCGATCATTGAGGCGCGGGGACTTAACGTAAAGACAAAATACATCTATGCATCCAGAAGAACATGGAGAATCCCTTCTTTTATCCATGAGGTTGACCGTGAATTCTGGGAGCCATATGGCAGTTTTGGAAATATCACTTCTAAGGACAAGCTGTTAAAAGCAATGGATCTGACAGACCGTCAGTTCCGTAAGTTTTTCCCGGCGGTTGTTCTGGATGGAGTTAATTTTACAGATAAGAAAGTATTAAATGGTCTGATCGACATATTTAAAAAGTCCGAAAGCTATAATCAGTATCTGATGAAAAAGGGAGCAGAAGAACGTGTACTTGTCAGCAGATATCTGGAGCAGGAGATTGACCGGACAGAGAAATTTGCCTTTGTGGAGTACTGGGGCAGAGGTTATACACAGGACTGCTTTGTCAGACTGTGGCATGATATTGTAGGGGAAGAAGTGGATGTACCTTACTATTACAGCAGAACGGTACTTCCGACGATTGGTCATTCCGTACGATATAATTTCACGACCAATAATACGGCACAGTTCTTTATGGAAGGTATCTTTGCCAATATGCCATATAAGAGTATTGAGAAATACCAGGTTGTAGATGGCAAGGTAGAACCGGTCATTGTTCCGGTTCCACACGATACGAGCCTGTTTGACTCCATGCAGAGACTTCTTCCGGAATTTGCATATCAGTATGCGAAGCTTTCACTTCACGCACCGGAAGATACAGACCGGATGCTATATGAATTTGCATTGAATTATTATAAAAATAATCTGGAAAATGAGGAATTTGCTGAGCAGATCGGTGGACTGGTAGATTCGATTTCCCTCTATGGTAAGAAGCGTGAATTTGCACCGCCATTTACCATGAAGATGTTAGACAGCTTTGCATCGAAGGAGAAAACCCGTGGAATGGGAAGTGTTACGACGAGTATCACCATGTCTGTAACCCGTGCTTCGGAAGAAGTAAAGAGACGGTATTTTGAGATGTACCAGATCATGCCGGGTGATGGATATGCTTCCGGCAGACTGTTATCAGAAGGAGAACTGGAAGAGAACAGAAAATACAAAGAGAAATACGAAGAGATCAAGGAGCGTGCAGAGCGATTTGCCGAATTATATGACGAGGCATCGGATGTATACGGTATTGAGAACAAGATCGTATTTGTAACAAATGCGAAGAATTTTACATCCGGATATCTTGGCAAGATGGCAGAAATGATGAAAGCACATAAGGAATTTTCGGTTGTTCTGCTTCGTATGGGTAACACCAAAAAAACGGATGAAGAGATCGCAGCAATAGTTGCATCTGCAAGATACATTATTGTTCCGGCAGCGATCCACCTGTTCTGTCGGACATCCTTCAGAATGGGAACAGATATGATCATGCTTCGTGATAATGCATTTAACCTTTATAACCAGGGTTATGAGGTTCGCTATTTCCTTAAATGGAAGCAGAAATATTTTGATTATATCCTGAATAATGATACCGATATCCTTCAGGTTCCATCGGAACATCAGAGAGCGGAATTTGATAAGCAGTTCTCGCCAAAGGAAATGGATCGGGAAGTTCTGTATGGAAACTGCAGTACGGATATGTATTTTGATAAGGACTTCATCAGTGAGGCAAAACAGAAGCTGCAGGATCTTTTCCCGGAGACAGCAGACAGAAAGGTTATCCTGTACATGCCAACGCTTCGTAGAGTGAATTCCAGCAGCATATGGGCGAGAATCTTCAATATGCAGGCATTAAGCAAACTGATCGGTGATAAGTACTGTGTGGTTGTCAGCCTGAATGCGATCCAGAGCAAGAATGGATTTAAGAATGAACTGGAAGTAGAAGGCTTCAGTAAATGTATTAACAAGAACAATGGTATGACGATCCGTGCCTTAATGGTAGCAAGTGATGTGATCGTAGGTGATTACAGAGATTCCTTCTTTGAGACAACGATTCTGCGTAAGCCGGCATATTCGACCGCCTATGATTATGAGAAGATCATCAAGGGGCTGAATATGTCCCTGCATGCAAATGCATTTGATCAGAACCTGTTCTGCCCGATCGTCAGAACCGAACAGGAGCTTGCGGATCAGTTGAAGCAGATCGATCACTATGATTATCAGAAGATGGATCAGTTCCGGGAGAAGATGTTTGCAAACTGCGACGGACATTCCATGGAGCGTGTGCGTGATTATCTGCTTGCACATTACAAGGATTACGATAATCTGGTTACAAAGGATGAGCAGAAAAAGAATAAAGAATTTTATGAGAAATATCAGGAGCTGAAGAAGGTTGCGGATGAATTTGCAGAGGCATATGAGCTGGTCGTTCCGGAAACGGATATTGTAGATCAGATCGTTCTGTTATCTGAAAGAGCACTCACAAAGAATGATCCATTGTTCCAGTTGAAGGAATATCTGAAGGAACAGAAGATCTCCTGTAAGGTATTAATGCTGGATCAGAAAAAGAAGGATCTTCTGCTATTAGCAAGGGAGCTTGCAACAGCAAGATATATTGTGACTTCAAAACCTGTTTCGATCCTGTGTCGCTGTGAACTTCGGGAGGAAACAGAGCAGATTATGTTGCCGGAGCTTGCATTTTCATTATATAAGAAAGAACTTCAGGCTGTTGATGAGATCAGGTGGAAGAGAAAGGGTGCGCATCTTGCTGCACAGAATCCGGTTTCGGTGCTTCAGATTCCGTCTGAAGGACAGGAAGATCTGTTCCGTAAGACCTATTCCGGAAATGGAAATGTTTATTGTGGACTGAAGGGAAGCTGCAATACGGATCAGTATTTTGACCAGAAGCTGATAGAGGAATCCAGAAATGCACTTATGAAGTTGATACCGGAACTGAATGGACGTAAGATCATTCTGTATATGCCAAGCTGGAGAAAAGATAAAGAAACCAGAAAGACGGCGATGCTTTCTCTGAGCAAAATGCAGACAGCGCTTCAGGATAAGTACATGGTTGTGCTTCATTTTGATCAGGCAGTTCAGAAGGAAAAGAACCTGAAACAGTACGAGATCCCTGGTTTCTGCAAGGTGCTCGAAAAAGAGATTCCGGCACGAAGACTGCTGATGGCAGCCGATGTGATCGTAGGAGATTACAGTGCTTTATTCTTTGAGAGTGTGCTGCTTGGAAAACCGATGTATTCATCTGCATATGATTATGAGACATTTATAGAAAAAGACAGCATTCAGATGACAGCAGAAGAATTTGCAAATGAAATGTTCTGTCCGATCGTGAAGTCTGCAGAAGATCTGGTGAATGAGATCCGACAGATTGAATCATATGATTATCAGAAGCTGGAAGTATTTAGAAAAGATGTATTTGCTGACTGCGATGGTAATTCAGTCAGACGAGTTGCAGAATATCTGCAGCAACAGAGATAGAAAATGTGACAACAATACAGGAGCCGTTCCCGATTATGGGGAGCGGCTCTTTTTACTTTATAGGAAAGTTTGTCTTATAAAGTAAAAAACTTCAGAAATTTGTTATGCGAAGAGAGCGTTTCTTTACGGAATAAACGAAATATGGGATTCCTGTTTATATTTATAAAGAATTAAGGCGAAAATATATTGAAATGAAGATCCGGTTGTGTATAATATTAAGTATCTATATTCAGGTATAGTAGTTTTCTGCGCTCAAAATTAAAGAGGTGCGTATAATAATATATCTGAAGGAAGCAACAAAAGAGCAAAGAACAACAAAGAAAAAGTGAACAAGAACAACAAATGGAGGTAAAGAGAATGGGAAGGAAAAGCAAAAAAGTAGTTGCGCTTTTACTGGCATTGCTCATGGTCTTCTCAGTTTGTTCACCAATCAGTGGTGGAGCAGGTCTTGGAAGTACCAGTGCAAAAGCTGGAAACAGTGCACAGCCGGCAACGGCATCGGATGCGGAGGAAAGTGAGAAAGGAATCACGCCTTTGGCAAATCCGGATGGCTTGACGCTTAGTGATTTCACGATCAAGGTGAATGGAACTACGGTTTCAGACGATTCCAATGTTAAGAATGGTGATAAGGTTGGAGTTTCATTCAAATGGGCAATCGCAAATAATTCCAGACTTAAGAGTTTTAATGTAGATCTGGCAGCACAGGGAATTACGATTAATGATTATGCAGAAACAGAATTGTATGATGAAACCGGTGTTGATGTTGGTACCTGGTATATTCAGGACGGAAAATGTTATATTACATTAAAAGATGAATTCCTGGATGAAAGTGAGATCAATGGATGGGCAAATATTGATGGCTCTGTTGATTTTGCAGATACTGATCTGGATACAGAGAATAAAGGAACGATCAAGATCGGAGATGCCAGCTTTACGGTCAATGTTGATCTGAATGAGTCAGAAAGCTATGCAGGCTCCAACAAGAGCAAGGGTACTGTAACATGGAATCCGGATGGTTCTATCACACAGTCCTATGAAGTAACGGTCACAGCATATAATGGCAAGGTTACGCTTGGGGATGCAACAGATACGATGGGTTCTGCGCTTACGAATATATCAAATATACAGGTAAACGGAACCGGTTACACAAGCTGGTCAGATGCACAGGCAGCAATGTCAGGCATGGTTCTTGATTCGAAGGATGAATCAGCAAAAACAGCGAAGATCATCTATGATGTAACAGTCAGTGCAGCAGATGTAAAGCAGGCATTTGCGGAAGGTGATGTGAATATCTTCGACAATAAGTTCTCAGTAAAATATAAGACGAATAAGGACAATGACAAGGATACAGGCAGTGTTACAACAGGGCTTAATATCAGAAAACCATCGTTGTCCAAGAACGGAACCTGGAACACGGATGCATCCGGCAAGAAGACATCGATCACATGGACAGTTGAGCTTCAGTTGGGAGATCTGACAAAGGATCCAACCTTTGATATTAATAATGTAGCGATCAAGGATACATTAGGACAGTATCTTACAGCTTCCGGTCTTCCGGCAGGGGTAAGCCTTGCTGATCTGAAGCTTAGTGACTTTACAAAGAATGGTGATACATACAAATTCACATATACAACGGATGTAGCAGATACTGCCTTGGATTCTGCACTTCCGACAGTGCTTACAAATGATGTAGATGTAGATTTTGATGGAACGAAATATAAAAAGACCGGTACCATGCAGACAGATGGCAAGGGTATTCTGGATAAGGAATTTGTAAAAGCAAATGCAGATGGTACATTAACATGGAAGATATCGATCAATATACCTGCATCAGATACGATCACAGAAGTGTCATTAAATGAATCCGATAAATCAAATGGAAGCTGGCAGTCATTTGTGTCTAATGTGGATATTGAGGGAACAAATGTCATCAACAATGGTTCTCTGGTAGCCGGAAATGGAATTGTAGCTTCTGTCACGAAAGCAGATCAGTGGGGTATCCAGTTCCGATTTGATGATGCGTATATCGCATCAAAGAAGGGACAGGTTATAGAGGTTACAATTATTACCAAGCCGGAAAATCTTACAGATGGGGCAAATTTTATTAACCATGCAAATCTGACTTATAAGGATAAGAATGATACAAAGTTCTCTGCGGATGCAGAAGCAAATTATAAATATACAAATAGTCTGGATAAGACAGGAACGGTCAGCACAACAAAACTGAATACGATCGATTATTCGTTATCTATTAATTTATCTGAGATTTCCGATGATCTGAAGGTTGGCGATGTGATCACAGTTACTGATACGCTGCCTGATACGCTGCAGTTTAATGATGATGCTAAGCTGCAGCTGAAAAAATGGGCAAACCAGTGGTATTCACAGGCAGATGGCAGTGCAGCAGCCATCACGGGAAGCATCAGCGGACATACGATCACATACTCGATCCCTGTTACACAGCAGATATTGGATGGTATAGCAGATGTAGCATCGAATACTTCATTTACCAAGTATGTGGCAGAGATTACATATTCTGCATCGGTAGCAGATGATATATTAACAGATTATGTTAAGAATGGAGCATCGATCAATGTTACAAATAATGCAGAGGTTTCCTACAACGGAGAATCCAAGGGAAGCAGCTCCACAACAAATACGATCACACCTGGAGATACAGTCAAGAAGTCAGGTGTATATATTCTGGAACAGAAGAAGAACAACGGCGAATTAACATCTGTCAAAGATCAGGTTGTAGAATATACCGTATATGTCAATACAAATGCGGCTAAGCTTGCAAATGGAGGTACGATCCATGCAGAAGATACAATGGGAAGTGCCTTGTTGTTCCAGGCAGACTCTCTCCATGTCTATGCATATAATGGAGACGGTAATCCGGAAAAGGATGCTTCCAACTGGACAGATATCACATCAAACTGTGCATACTCCTATGATGCAGGAAGCAGAACAGTAAAGATGAATCTGCCGGATGGCAAAGCATTAAAGCTTGTATACCGTGCAGAAGTGAATCAGGTGGTTGGAGGAAAGCTGGATGCATCAAATGCATCAAACAGCTTCAGCCTTACAGGTTACACAGGCTCAAAGGGATCAACAAGTTCAACTATTTCAACAACTGTTCAGGAGCCACATGCGGGCGTAGAATCAATATATGGTTCTATTACATTATATAAATATTGGACAAATGGCAACAATCAGATGCAGATGTTAAATGGTTCAGTATTTGCATTATATAAATGTAAGACAAATGCTGCAGGCGAATGGATAAAAGATATTGAGCCTGCTCCGGTTATGAGTAATATCTCATTAGGCGCAGATGGAACTAAGGAAATCAACAGACTTCCATATGATCAGGTATTTGCATTGTATGAAAAGACGGCGGATGATGGTTTCTCTGTTCAGAAGGAGCCATATTACTTCATGGTCAGCAAGAGTAGCAGTGATGTCGTAGCTCCAAGCTGGGTTGATCAGCGGTTTAACAGCGGATATCTGTATTATGAGAACAAGCCGGGCAGCTTTACAGTAGAGAAAACGGTAGATGGAGATATAGATTCTCTGCAGAGCTATGAAGAATTTACATTTGATCTGATGGAGATCAATGCTCCAAGTATGGCGGACGGAAAAGTAGTATACAGTGGAAAATCAGGCGGTGTCAACAGACAGACCACCTCCAGCAAAACGACCGGTGCCGGAAGCTTTGGTGAGATTCAATATACAACAGCAGATATAGGAAAGACCTTCTATTATAAGGTGTCAGAGCAGAAGGGCTCTGTCGATGGAATGACTTACGACACTTCTTTCTATATTATATCTCTTGATGTTGATGCAAATGCAGCCCAGGGTATTTATACGAAGAATGTGTCAGTTAAGAAATATAAATCGGATGGTACGCCGATTGCAGGAACTTATTCTGCAAGTGCCTTAGGATTTGACAATTCAACTGCACCACAGAAGGGCGATCTGAAGCTTGAAAAGATAGTAAGCGGTGATTATACACCAACAGCGGGAACAGTCTATAAGGTTTCAGTAAAAAATAAGGCAACAAACAAGTATTACGATAAGGACAGCAAAGAAAGTACTTCTCAGGTATATATCGAAGTACCGGCAAATGGAGAAGTAACGATCAAGGATCTTCCAATTGGAGATTATACAATAGCTGAGAATGAAACGGATGCAGCAAAAGCTGGTTATGCATTAACAGTAACCGGAACGGGGGATGTTAAGGTAACTAAGGATACAACCACGACCGCAACCGTAACGAATACTTACACCCAGGATAAGGGAAGCTTAACCGTAGCCAAGGCAGTTGTAGGATATGACTTTGGAGCAGCAGGCAAGAACTTTACAATTTATGTAACAGATGCAAATGGAAAGTATGTCAAAGAGGATGGAAGCATAACAGCAACCAAGACAGGAATCAGCGTGCCGGCAAACGGAAGCGTAACGATCAATGACATACCGGTAGGAACCTATACAGTAGCCGAGAATGAAACGGATGCAGCAAAAGCTGGTTATGCATTAACAGTAACCGGAACGG
>ERZ827488.1141-NODE-1141-length-34108-cov-7.982322_pt1 | contig 34108 bp, 28 predicted proteins | sample MGYA00519771_ERZ827488 | MGnify/ENA primary metagenome ERZ827488 (study PRJEB31778, sample SAMEA3449323) | human gut metagenome | biome: human gut; feature: human-associated habitat; material: faeces | place: United Kingdom | collected 2010/2012 ... | reverse complement strand
TCGCCGTGGTGGGCCACTCCAAGCCCATCTACTTCGGCTTCAAGGGCGGCAAGGGTGTGCTGGTGGCTGCCGGTGCCATTCTGGCAGTCCAGCCGGTGCTGCTGCCGGTGCTGGCACTCATCTTCCTCGTCTGCCTGGTCCCCACCGGCATGGTGTCGCTGGGCAGCATCACCATGGCCGCGGCCTACCCGGTGCTGACGCTGGTGTACAGCCTCATGCGCGGCCTGCCGACTCAGGACGTGGTGGTCTGCACGGTCGGCGCTGCCATCATGGGCGGCATGGTCATCTGGATGCACCGTTCCAACATCCAGCGCATCCGGGACGGCAAGGAGTACCGTTTCGGCCAGAAGCACAAGAGCAACTAAGCATAAAAAATGCCCCGCAGGCAGCTCTCGACGAGCGTCCTGCGGGGCATTTTACTTGTCAGGATCATTCCGGGTCTGCTTCCAGCAGCGTGTCGGTGTTGTCCTCGTACTTGGGGTCTTCGATGGCGACTTCAAGCTCCGTGTTGGTATCGTCATGATGCAGGTGCTTGCGCAGCCGGGCGGCGAATTCCTCTGACGGGATGCCGCTCTGGCTGGGGGAAAGGTCGGGTGCGGGGTGGCCGTCGGGCAGATGAGCGCCGAAGGCCGGCACGAAGAAGAACCTCCGCACGATGAAGATGAGGGCGATGGCGCTCACGCTCAGCAGGTTCTCCATGGCGGATTCGTGCCCCACCACCATGTGGCGGGCGATGGCGTAGAGCAGCACTTCGAGGCTGGAACCGGGGCTGTGCTTGGCCAGCATCTTGATGAACTCGATGCCGATGACGATGTCCAGCGCCCGCTGTAAGAAGATGCTCACCTCGACGTCGTTGCCGTCGAACAGCAGGCCGGGCATCCACTGCAGCAGCGGCACCATCGACAGCAGCAGGCCGATGAGGACGAGGCCGGACAACAGGATCTCGAGCAGGGTGGCTGCGCTGATGATCTTGTTGCGCAATTCGGCGCGGCTGTGGCTTTCAACACGGGAATTGGACATGGGCAGGGACCTCTCTTTCAAATTTGACCGGAAATCTTTTACAACAGTTTGATTCTATTGTAACAAAAGCGAAAAACGAAGTCAATTTCTTCGGCTGGGAAAGTTAGCCAGCATGAAAAACTGGAATCGAAGGCAGACAAAAGGGGCCGTCCGCACCCGGAATGGAGTGCAGACGGCCCCTCTTTGTGCTGAAAAGGCGGCTTAGGCCTCAGCGATGGCTTCGATCTCACAGAGCACGCCCTTGGGCAGGTCTTTCACGGCCACGCAGCTGCGGGCGGGCTTGGAGGTGAAATACTTGGCGTACACCTCGTTGAAAGCGGCAAAGTCGGCGATGTCGGCCAGGAAGCAGGTAGTCTTGACCACCTTGTCAAAGCCCACGCCGGCAGCTTCGAGGATAGCGCCCACATTGCGGCAGCTCTGGTCAGCCTGTGCGGCGATGCCCTCGGCGACTGCGCCGGTGGCGGGGTCTACCGGGATCTGGCCGGAGGTGAAGACGAGACCGCCCACGGTGTAGCCCTGAGAGTAGGGGCCGATGGCGCCGGGAGCTTTTTCGGTGCTGATGATGTTCATATCGATTACCTCACATATCATAAATAGGGGAGTCTCCCGCCAAAAGGGGAGCCGATGAAAAAAGTCTACCACCAACTGTCCCCGCCGTCAACGGGCAGAAGGGAACGGTCCCGGAATTTCCGGAAAAAGGGAATGTAAAATTATTTGGAAAAATCTGTGCAAATCATCTTGACAAGAAATAAACTTTTATGATAAAAATAGAGCATGAAAGTAACATTTTTGCAGGAAAAACGCAGGCGCAGCGCAGGCAGGAAAGCCAGCTTTGCGCAGGCGCGTTTCTTTTTTGCAGAAAAAGCGAATTTCTGAACCCTCGGAAGGGGCAGAAAGGATAAGATATGTCGATTTTGGTAGATGATTCAAATAAAACAGCCTGCCGTGCAGCGGAGGCTGGGCTGCAGCAGAAAAACTGTGCTGCGCTGGTGCGCCCGGCGGGTACGGGCAAAGGCTGCATCGTGTGGGAGCTGCTGGACGCCCACCCCGAGATGCGCGTGCTCTGGGTGGTGTCCTGCGCTGCCCGTCTGGAACTGCGCCGCGCCCTGACAAAGCGGCTGGGCCGGACGCTGGGCGGCCGGGTGCGGCTGATGAGCTGCGAGCAGCTGGCCGTGCAGAATGCGCTGGGCTGGGTGGCGCTGGCTGAGTTCCGGCCCGGCCTGCTGGTGCTGGACGGCTGGAGGGAGATGAGCGCAAAGGACTGGACCGACTGCGTCCAGCCTCTGTTCCGCCTCTGCCCGGGGGCAAAGCTGCTGGCTCTGGGGGAGCCGGACGCCCCGGGCGACAGCTGCCGCGCTGCCGAGGAGATGCTGGCCGACGCCATCGTGGAGCCGCTGGCGCTGGGCGGGGCGATGGCCGAGGGTCTGCTGCCCATGCCGGCCTCCTATACGGCCCTGCTCTGGCCGCTGGAAGATGCGATGGCCCGCCTCCGTGCTGAGGTGAAAAACCTCCATCTGCCGGGCTGCCCTGACCCCAACGCCGAGAAATATCAGGCTCTGAGCCTCGCCGTAGAGAAGCTTCCGCCGGTGGAACAGCTGCTGGCGCAGTGGCTCCCGGATGCTGCCGGGCGCTGCCTCGTCCTCTGCGAGGATGATGCAGCGGCGGCGCAGACCGCAGAGCAGGCCGAGAAGCTGTTTGGTGCAGGAACACATATTTATAAGGATGCAGAAGGCTTTGCGGCCGATGAAGCGGCCACCCTCCGGCTGCTGGTCTGTGCCAACGGCCCGGCGGTGCAGGCTCCTCTGGCCGGGATCTCGGGCGTGGTGCTGGTGCGCCGCAGCGCTGAACCGACCGCATACCGGCAGATGCTGGCCCGCGCCCTTGCGGCCTGCGGCAGTGTGCCGGTGGCAGAGTTGAGCACGGCCTTTGAGGCGCTGACCTGTGTGCAGCAGCTGCGGAAGGAGTGCAGCGCGGCGGGGGTGGAAGCCTTCCCGCTGGAAGAACCCCTTTCTGCCTGCCGCCGGGCTTACCGGCAGCTCCGCCGCGCGCTGGACTCCGACTGGGAGCGCTATTATGCCGCCGCAAAGCAGATGACGGCAGAGGGAAAGACGCTGGACGTGCCTCGCTCCTACAGCTTCGGGGGCGTGGCCGTGGGCCGCTGGCTGGAAAACCAGCGCCTTGTCCGGGCCGGAAAGAAAAAGGGACGCCTCACCGCCGCGCAGGCTGCCCGGCTGGACAAAATCGGCATGAACTGGCAAAAGCGGCTTGAGCTGGCGTGGGAGAACGGCTGTGCTTCGGCCCGGCGGTACCGCGACAGCCACAGCGACCTGCTGGTGCCGGTCCATTATAAGGATAAGGACGGCTTTGCGCTGGGCGAGTGGATCGTCTATAACCGCCAGCGCTATCTGGGCGGGAACCTGCCGTCAGACCGCGTCGAGCGCCTCGAGGCACTGGGCATGGTGTGGGACACCGGCAGCATCCTCTGGGAGAAGAGCTATGCCGCCGCCGTCCAGTATTATTTGGAAAATCACACGCTGGAAATTCCCGTCAAGTATGTCACGCCGGACGGCATGGCGCTGGGCGTCTGGCTGGGCAGTCAGCGTGCCGCTTATAAAGAAGGTGTGCTGACCGACGCCCAAATCGAAAAGCTGGAAGCGCTGGGAGTGGACTGGGCGAACCGGAACGACCGCAAGTGGCAGACTGCCTACGAGGCCGCCGTGAAGTACCACGCAGCCCACGGGAGCCTCGACGTTCCCACCGAGTACATCGACGAAGACGGCATCCTGCTGGGCAAGTGGGTGTCCCGCCAGCGGTACGCATGGCAGAACCCCGAGCGCAGCAGCGCCCGGGTAACGCTGGAGCGGAAAGCTCTGCTGGACGAGCTGGGCATGAACTGGGAAAAGACCGACTCGTGGCAGCACCGCTACGAGCTGGCCGTGGAATACAAAAAGGAGCACGGCAGTCTGGCCGTTCCGGCCCAGTACCGGACGGAGGACGGCATCTGGCTGGGCAGCTGGCTGTCCCGTCAGAAGCAGATGCTGCGGGAGGGCAAAAAGCTTTCCGCCAAGCGCCGCGCGGCCCTGAAAGAGCTGTTCAAGGGCGAAAAAGGCCGACGCCTCAGCGCCCCGGTGCCGCCCGCGTGCAGCGTGCGGGAGCAGAACTGGCTGGATAACTACCAGAGCGCCAGGCTCTACGCCGAGAAGAAGGGCAGCCTCCTTGTGCCTGCCGGATATGTGGACGAGAACGGCTTCCGTCTGGGCGTCTGGATCTCGAACCTCCGCGCTGCCCGCAAGGCCCGGCCCGGCTCGTTTCAGGTGACGCCGGAGCATATCGCTCTGCTGGACGCCATCGGGATGCAGTGGGACGCCCGGGAGGCCAAGTGGGCCGGGGCGTTCCGCCGCGCCGAAGAGTACTGCGCCGCCCACGGCAATCTGCTGGTGCCGGTGAACTATAAGACCGAAGACGGCTTCTGCCTCGGCGACTGGGTCCGCCGGATGCGCGAAAACTACGCCTGTGCCGAGAAAAAGCTGACGGCGGAGCGCATCGCAAAGCTCGAAGCGCTGGGCATGGTCTGGACCGTGCCGCAGGAGGGCTGAGATATTGCATTTTAGGGCGGAGTGTGGTATACTTCACCTCGTCTGAATAGAAAACAGCAGGTGCCTGCCGCCGGGGCTTCGTTCCCGGTCGGGAGGGTAAAAGGGAAGCGGGTGCGAGTCCCGCGCGATCTCGTCACTGTGATAAGGGAGTCCGCTGCCTTGGCGCTCAGCGCCGGTCACTGGAGGCTTTGCCTCTGGGAAGGCGGCAGCGGGCGGTGAGCTTTCAGTCAGGAAACCTGCCCGCTGTTGGTACAGGAGCGTCCGGCTCCGGATCACGAGGAATTGGTCGTACCAAAAAGCCCGAAAGTTCAAAGGGTCTTTTTGCTGTGCCTTCCGCGCGGTGAAAAGGCTCTTTTTTCGTTTGAGCTGGCCCCCGTTTCGTACCCTTTCTATCGGAAAAGTACATTCCACACAACAGAAAGGACTCAAACAATGCGTAAGGCAACCAACAAGAACTGGCAGCGCGTCACCGCCGCTGCCGCCGCACTGGCCCTGTGTGCCGGTGTGCTCACCGGCTGCGGTGCATCTTCTTCTACTGCCGCCAGCAGCGCCGCAGCAAGCTCTGCTGCCGCCAGCGAGGTGAGCAGCGAGGAGGCCGATGAAATGGCAGCAAAGAATGTGGCAGACCTCATCGACGCCATCTATGTGCAGGAGCGCAACGAGAACACCGACGCCCAGTGCGAGGCCGCCAAGGCCGCATGGGACGCCCTGACCGACGCCCAGAAGGAGCTGGTCGAGGGTGAAGAGGCTGACCCCGATTACTTTGGCCGCGACACCGGCGACGCCTCCAAGGACGACGCCCGCAATGAGGACAACATCGGCGACAACGAGATCCTGGTCGTCAGCTTCGGCACCTCCTTCAACAACAGCCGCGCAGCGGACATCAAGGGCATCGAGGACGCCATCCAGGCCGCATATCCCGACTGGTCTGTCCGCCGTGCCTTCACCGCACAGATCATCATCAACCATGTCCAGGCCCGTGACGGCGAGAAGATCGACAACATGGAGCAGGCTCTGGAGCGCGCTGTTGCCAACGGCGTGAAGAATCTGGTCGTCCAGCCCACCCACCTGATGCACGGCGCGGAGTACGACGAGATGATGGAGATGGTGGACAGCTACCGCGATAAGTTTGAGTCCGTCGCCATCGCCGAGCCTCTGCTGGGCGAGGTGGGCAGCGATGCCACCGTCATCAACGCCGACAAGGAAGCTGTCGCCAAGGCCATCACCGCCGAGGCCGTCAAGACCGCCGGTTTCGACAGTCTGGACGCCGCTGCTGAGGACGGCACCGCTTTTGTCTTTATGGGCCACGGCACCTCTCACACCGCAAAGGTGAGCTACACCCAGATGCAGTCTCAGATGAACGCTCTGGGCTACAAGAATGTCTTTATCGGCACCGTCGAGGGTGAGCCGGAGGAGACTGCCTGCGAGAACGTCATCGAGGCTGTCAAGGCCGCCGGCTACACCAAGGTCGTCCTGCGTCCCCTGATGGTCGTTGCAGGTGATCACGCCAACAACGATATGGCTGGCGACGACGAGGATTCCTGGAAGAGCCAGTTCGAGGCCTCCGGCAAATTCGACTCTGTCGATTGCCAGATCGCCGGTCTGGGCGAGGTCGCTGACATCCAGCAGCTCTACGTCGCACACACCAAGGCCGCTGTCGATTCCCTGAACGGTTGATTCTGACCCTATGATTGCCCGGAAAGGAGTGCCTTTTCGGGCAATTTCTTTTTCGGCCTGCTTTGAATTCGGGCCATTGCGTGTTATAATCTTTTCTGTAAAATAGATACTTCGAGGTATATCATCATGAAACTGAACCATAAATTTGCTCTTCTGCTGGCTGGCGCTGTGCTGGCTGGTTCTCTCACCGGCTGCGGCGCATCCGGCACCCCGGCCAGCTCTGCCGCTTCCTCCGAGGCTGCGGCTTCCTCCGCCGTGAGCGAGGCAGCTTCCGAACCGGCGGCAGAGGCCGCTCTGCCCGACGGCGTCTACACCGCCGACTTTGACACCGACAGCTCCATGTTCCATGCCAACGAGGCCAACGACGGCAAGGGGACCCTGACCGTGAAGGACGGTCAGATGACCTTCCACGTCAGTCTCGCCTCCAAGAAGATCGTCAACCTCTACGTCGGCATGGCCGCTGACGCCGAGGCCCACGAGGGCGACTGGCTCCAGCCCACCACCGACACCGTCACCTACAGCGACGGCACTTCGGATGAGGTGTACGGCTTCGACATCCCGGTGGAGGCTCTGGACGAGGACTTCCAGCTGGCCATCCTCGGCTCCAAGGGCAAGTGGTACGACCATACCGTCCGTGTCGCCAACGCCCAGTCTGCTGCGGCGGAAGCACCTGCCGACGGCACCTACACCTGCGACGTGACCCTCGAGGGCGGCTCTGGCCGCGCCACCGTGGAAAGCCCTGCGGCCCTGACCGTGGCCGACGGCAGGATGACCGCCACCATCGTCTGGTCCAGCCCCAACTACGACTATATGCTGGTGGACGGCGAAAAGTATCTGCCCACCAACACCGAGGGCAACTCTACCTTCGAGATCCCCGTCGCGGCTCTCGACACCCCGCTGGATGTGGTGGGCGATACCGTCGCCATGAGCACCCCGCATGAGATCGAGTATACGCTCACCTTCGCCTCTGCATCCCTGATCGAGGCAAAGTAACGATGAAACGCCGTAATTTCCTGAAAGCCCTGCCTGCCGCCGCCCTCACCCTTGCGGGCTGCGGGCAGCACAAGACCGCCCCGGCCAATACAGCATCCCTCGTGTTCGACCACAGCTATCCGCTGGACTATGCCGCCCAGTTTTCCGCCGACTGCTATGAGGGCGGCTATGTGATGATCGACATCCCGGACGCCGGGCGGTTCCTCGTCGTCCCCGAGGGGGCCGCCGAGGTGGACGACCTGCCCGAGGACGTCGTGGTGCTGCGCCAGCCGCTGGATCATATTTATCTCGTCTCTACCTCGGTGATGGACCTCTTCGTTCATCTGGACGCTCTGGACAGCATCGCCCTCTCCGGCACGAAGGCCGAGGGCTGGTATGTGGAAGAGGCCAAACAGGCCATGCAGGAGGGCCGCATCGCCTACGCGGGCAAGTACAGCGCCCCGGACTATGAGCGCATCCTTGCCGCCGGCTGCACCCTCGCCATCGAGAACACCATGGTGCTCCACGACCCCGAGGTCAAGGAGCAGCTGGAAAAGTTCGGCGTGCCGGTCCTCGTGGAGCGCTCGAGCTACGAGAGCGGCCCGCTGGCCCGGATGGAGTGGCTCAAGCTCTACGGCATCCTGCTGAATAAGACTGAGATGGCGGAAGAGGTCTTTCGCCAGAAGGTGGAGCAGGTGGCCCCTATCCTCGAGCAGGAGAACACGGGCAAGACCGTGGCCTTCTTCTCCATCACCACAAATAACCTCATCACCGTCCGCCGCACCAGCGACTATGTGGCCCAGATGGTGGGGATGGCCGGCGGCGTCTACATCTTCGACGACCTCGAGGGGGAGACGTCGGCCCAGTCCACCATCAAACTGCCGCTGGAGACCTTCTATGCCCGGGCCAAAGACGCCGACGTCCTCATCTACAACAGTACCATCGAGGGCGTGATGGAGACCCGTGACCAGCTCATCGAAAAATGCCCGATGCTGGCGGATTTCAAGGCCGTCCAGTCCGGCGACTGCTGGTGTACGGCCCAGAGCCTCTTTCAGCAGAGCATGGAGCTGGCCGACCTTATCTCGGATATGAACCTCGTTTTCACCGAGGGCTCGCCCGACCCGGCGTCCCTCCGTTTCTTACAGCGCATCGTATAAAAGGAGCTTTGTCATGACCACCACCCGCCGCCTCAGCCTCGCGTACCTCGCCCTCACAGCGGGGGTCGCGGTGCTGTTTGCACTCAACCTGTTCTGGGGCAGTGTGTCCCTGACGCCCGGCGCGGTGGCGGCGGCTCTGCTGGGCCGGGGCGAAGATGCGCTGGCCGTGGGCATCGTGCTCCAGCTCCGTCTGCCCCGGGCGGTCATGGTCGTGCTGCTGGGCGCGGCCCTCTCGGCTGCAGGCTACCTCCTGCAGACCTTCTTCGCCAACCCCATCGCCGGCCCCTTCGTCATGGGCGTGTCCAGCGGCGCAAAGCTGGCGGTGGCCCTGACGATGGTGGTGTTTTTACAGCAGGGGCTGCTCACCGGCTCGGCCACCCTCATCATCGCCGCCTTTGTAGGCTCGATGGCGGCGATGGCCTTTGTGCTGGTGGTGGCCCGGCGGGTGCCGCGGATGAGCATCCTCGTCATCTGCGGCATCATGATCGGTTATATCTGCTCGGCTGTCACCGACATCGTGGTGACCTTTGCTCAGGACTCCAACATCGTCAATCTCCACAACTGGTCGATGGGCAGCTTTTCCGGCATGACCTGGGCCAACGTGGGTGCAGCGGCCTGCGTGGTGCTGCCCGCGCTGGCGGCGGCGTTCCTGCTCTCGAAGCCCATGGCGGCCTACCAGATGGGCGAGAGCTACGCCAGGAGCGTCGGCGTACCGGTGCGGGCTTTCTCGACGGCCCTCGTGCTGCTTTCCAGCCTGCTTTCCGCCTGCGTGACGGCCTTTGCAGGCCCCATCTCCTTTGTGGGCATCGCGGTGCCGCATCTGGTCAAGAACCTGCTGGGCAGCGCAAAGCCCCTTTATGTCCTGCCGGGCTGCTGTCTGGGCGGGGCAGCGTTTTGCCTGCTCTGCGACCTCATCGCCCGCAGCCTGTTCGCGCCCACTGAGCTGTCCATCAGCTCGGTGACGGCGGTTTTCGGTGCGCCGGTGGTCATCTGGCTGTTGGTGCGCCGCCAGACACAGGAGGGCCGGGAATGAGCGATCCGAAATTCTACTGCCGCGCCGAGGACCTTGCCATCGGCTACGGCAAAACGCCCCTGATGGAGCACATCGGACTCGGCGTCGGGAAGGGGACCATCCTCACCCTCATCGGCCCCAACGGCGCGGGAAAATCCACCCTGCTCAAGACGCTGGCAGCGCAGCTGGCCCCCCAGGGGGGCGCTGTGCTGCTGGACGGCAAAAATCTCGCGGACTACTCCGGCCCGGAGCGCGCCCGCAAAATGGCTCTGATGGTGCCTCACACCCGCCGCACCGAGCTGACCACCTGCTTCGAGATGGCGTCCGCCGGGCGCTACCCCTACACGGGGCGGCTGGGTGTCCTCTCGGCAGAAGATAAGCGCCAGGTCCATGCCGCGCTGGCCCTCGTGGGGGCCGAGGCGCTGGCGGGCCGGGACTTCAACCGCATCAGCGACGGCCAGCGCCAGCGCGTTCTGCTGGCTCGGGCCATCTGCCAGCAGCCGGAGCTGATATTATTGGACGAGCCTACGTCTTTCCTCGACATCAAGGGCAAGGCCGAATTGCTGGCCATCCTGAAAAGCCTCGCCCGCGACAAGAAGATGGCCGTCATCCTGAGCCTCCACGAGCTGGAGCTGGCGCAGAAAGTTTCCGACAAGGTCGTCTGCGTCTCGGCGGCGGGCGTCTCGGACGTCATGACGCCGGAAAAGGCTTTTGCCCGGGAAAACATCTGCAAAATTTATACTTTGACCGATGAGCAGTATGCATTCCTTTACGGCGAAGAAAAAGCGCCGGAGGAAAAGCGCCCGCTCTTTGAGCACTACGTCCGCAGCGGCCAGAAGCTCCTGCGCTGCGGCTATACCACCGGCACCTGTGCGGCGTTGGGCGCGGCGGGCGCGGCACGGCTGCTGCTCACCGGCCACACCCCCGAGACGGTGGCCCTCCGCACCCCGAAGGGCATCGTGGTGGAGGTAGAGCCCATCTTCAGCCGACTGTCCGGCGAGAGGGCCGAGTGCGCCATCCGGAAGGACGGCGGCGACGATGTGGACGTGACCACCGGTCTGCCGGTCATCGCCAGTGTTGCCCTCCGGCCCGAGCTGTCCGGCGAGGTGCGCATCCACGGCGGTGAGGGCGTGGGCCGGGTGACAAAGCCCGGTCTCGACCAGCCCGTGGGCGAAGCAGCCATCAACCACGTTCCCCGGGCCATGATAAAGGAAGCGCTGGAAAAGGAGGCCGAATCTGCCGGGTACGCGGGCGGCTTTGACGTCACCATCTCCATCGAGGGCGGGGCTGAGACGGCGAAGCGCACCTTCAACCCCTACATGGGCGTGGAAGGGGGCCTCAGCGTCCTCGGCACCAGCGGCATCGTCGAGCCCATGAGCCAGCAGGCCATCCTCGACACCATCCAGCTGGAAATGGGGCAGGCGGCGCTTCGGGCCGGAAGCCCCCGGCGGCTCATCCTCGCCCCGGGCAACTACGGCCTCGACTATCTCCACGAGAAAATGCCCGCCCTAAAGAATATCCCCGTAGTCAAGACCTCGAACTTCATCGGGGATACGATGGATATGGCGGCGGCATCCCACTTCGAAGAGGTGGTGCTGGTGGGCCACATCGGCAAGCTGGTCAAACTGGCGGGCGGAGTCATGAACACCCACTCCCGCACAGCCGACTGCCGCACCGAGCTGCTCTGCGCCCACGCCGCCCTCTGCGGTGCATCCCGGGACGTCTGCGCGGCCCTGATGAACGCGGCCACCACCGACGCCTGCATGGAGATATTAGACGGAGCAGAGATGAGAGAGCCGGTGCTGTCCAGTCTGCTGGACGCCATCCAGCTCCACCTCGACCGCCGCGCCGCCGGGGCGTTCCGGGTGGGCGCGGTACTCTTCTCGAACCAATATGGCCCGCTGGGCCAGACCAGAACTGCAAAGGAGCTGCTGGACGAATGGAAAAACGGATAGGCACTTTTTACGGCGTCAGCGTCGGCCCGGGCGACCCGGAGCTCATGACCCTGCAGGCTGTCCGCCGCCTCGAAAACTGCCCGGTCATCGCCGCGCCCCAGACCCCGAAGGGCGGGATGCTGGCGCTGGAAATCGCAAAAGGTGCGGTGAATCTGAGCGGCAAGACCATCCTGCCGCTGCGCTTCGCCATGAGCCTTGACCCGGCGGTGCAGAAAGCCGCCCACATCGAGGCGGCCCGGGCCGTGAAAGAATATCTCGACGCCGGGCAGGATGTCGCCATGCTCAACCTCGGCGACGTGTCCGTCTACGCCACCTTCGGCTACCTGCAGGAGATATTGGAGGCCGAGGGCTGCAAGACCGTGATGCTCCCCGGCGTGACGAGCTTCTGCGCCGCTGCGGCCCGGCTAGGCCAGTCCCTGACGGGCGGCATGGAGCAGCCGCTGACCATCGCCCCGGGGCGCTGCGCCGCTGAGGTGCTGGCCACACCGGGCGCGAAAGCGCTGATGAAATCGGGCCGTCAGCTGCCCGAGACGCTGGCCGCGCTGGCCGACGCCGGGCTTCTGAGCCGGAGCGCGATGGTCTGTAACTGCGGCCTGCCGAACGAGGAGGTCTGGCCCGACCTGGCCGATTACGACCCGGCCCGGTCGGCGGGCTATTTCGCAACGATTTTGGTGAAGGAGGGGTAAGATATGGTCCATTTTGTAGGAGCCGGGCCGGGCGCGCCCGACCTCATCACCCGGCGAGGTGCAGCCCTGCTGGCCGATGCCGACTGCATCATCTACGCGGGCAGTCTCGTCAACCCGGCCCTGCTGGGGCTGGCGAAGCCCGGCTGTGTCCTCTATAACAGCGCCGAGATGACGCTGGAACAGGTGCTGGACACCATCCGTGCCGCCGAAAAGGCCGGCGGAACCACGGTCCGCCTCCACACCGGCGACCCTTGCCTCTACGGGGCCATCCGGGAGCAGATGGACGCACTGGACGCCGACGGCATCCCCTATGACGACACCCCGGGCGTGTCCAGCTTCTGCGGCGCGGCGGCGGCGCTCTGTGCCGAGTACACCCTGCCCAACGTGAGCCAGACCGTCATCATCACCCGGATGGAGGGCCGCACTCCTGTCCCTGAGGCCGAACAGCTGGAAAAGCTGGCCGCTCACGGGGCTACCATGGTCATCTTCCTCTCCATCGGGCTGGTGGACAAAGTCCAGCAGGCCCTTCTCGAGAGCGGCGGCTACCGCCCCGATACCCCTGCCGCTGTGGTCTATAAGGCCACCTGGCCCGAGCAGAAGGTGGTGCGCTGCACCGTCTCCACACTGGCCGAGGAGACCCGCAAAAACGGCATCACCAAGACCGCCCTCATCGTCGTAGGCGACTTTCTGGGCGAAAACTACGAGCGCAGCAAGCTCTATGACCCCGCCTTTACCACCGAGTTCCGGCAGGGGACGGAGGCCGGGCAGTGAGCCGGGCATATCTGGCCTTCACCGCAAAAGGCGAGGCGCTGGCTCGTCGGCTGGCGGAAGCTCTGCCCGGCAGCGTGAGCCGCTGCGGCGGAGACGTGACCCTGAAAGGCTGGACGGCGGAGCATTTTGCACAGGATGAGGCCCTGATTTTTGTAGGAGCTGTGGGCATCGCGGTGCGGGCCATCGCGCCCCACTGCAAGAGCAAGGCCGCTGACCCGGCGGTGGTGGTCGTGGACGAGGGCGGGAACTTCGCCGTGCCGCTCCTGTCGGGCCATCTGGGCGGTGCCAACGCGCTGGCCCGGGCGCTGGCAAAAGCGTGCGGCGCGGTGCCGGTCATCACGACGGCCACCGACGTCAACGGTCTCTTCGCCGTGGACCTCTGGGCCAAGGCCCAGAACTGCGCTGTCCTTGAGCCGGAGCGCATCAAGCGCGTCAGCGGCGCCCTGCTGGCCGGGCAGACTGTCCGGTACTGGTCGCCGTGGCCGGTGGCGGGGGAGACCCCCGCCGGAGTGAAAAAGGCTGATGCACCCGAAGCCGCCGACTTCGCCCTGACCCTCACGCCGCAGGGCGAGGCGCTCCACCTCGTCCCCCGCATCGGGGTGCTGGGGGTGGGGTGCCGCCGCGGCACGACGGCCCGCCAGCTGGAAGAAGCCTTTGCGGCGTTCTGTGCCGCGTCCGGTTTCAGCCCGGCAGCGGTCTGCGCCGCCGCCAGCATCGACCTGAAAAAAGATGAGCCGGGGCTTGCAGCGTTCTGCAAAGTCCACGGCTGGCCCATCACGTTCTATCCGACCGACGAACTGCGGGCCGTGCCGGGACAGTTCACCCCGTCGGCCTTTGTGGCAAGTGTCACCGGCGTGGACAACGTCTGTGAGCGCTCGGCGGTAAAAGCCTCGGGCGGGATGCTCCTTCTGCCCAAAACGGCAGGCGGCGGCGTGACGCTGGCGCTGGCCGTCCGCCCCTTTGCACCCGATTGGAGGACAGAGCAATGAGTGAGAGTAAAAAGACCGTGTTCGTCGTGGGGCTTGGCCCCGGCGGCGGACAGTTTCTGACCGTGCAGGCGCAGAGCGCCTTGCAGCAGGCCGAGGTGTTGTGCGGCTATACGGTCTACATCGACCTTGTGCGCCCCCTCTACCCGGAAAAAGAGTGCTACACCACCGGCATGACCCGGGAGATCGACCGCTGCCGCTGGGCGCTGGACACCGCCCGGGCGGGTCGGGACGTGGCGCTGGTCTGCTCCGGCGACGCCGGGGTCTACGGCATGGCCAGCCCGCTGCTGGAGCTGGCCGAAGAGTACCCGGATGTCAATGTGGAGGTCGTCCCCGGCCTGACCGCCGCCCTCAGCGGCGGCGCGGTGCTGGGTGCGCCGCTGGCCCACGATTTCTGCGTCATCTCGCTGTCGGACCGTCTCACGCCGTGGGAGGTCATCGAAAAGCGGCTGGTCTGCGCCGCCCAGGGCGATTTCGCACTGGCGCTGTACAATCCCTCGTCCAAGGGCCGCCCGGACTATCTGCGCCGAGCCGTGGACGTCCTGCTGGCGAACGGCAAAGCCCCGGACACCCTCTGCGGTTCTGTGCGGAACATCGGCCGGGAAGGGCAGGAAAAGCACATCCTGCCCCTCAGCCAGCTCCGGGACACCGAGGTGGATATGTTCACCACCGTCTTTGTGGGCAGCGCCGCCACCCGCGCGCTGAGCGGGCGGATGGTCACGCCGCGGGGGTACCGCCGATGAACGTCGTCGTTTTCAGCGGCACCACCGAGGGGCGGGAGCTTTCCCGCCAGCTGGCGGCACTGGGCATCGAAGTCACCGTCAGCGTGGCCACCCCGCTGGGACAGGAAGAGCAGGGGAGCACCCCCGGCGTCACCGTCCGGTGCGGGCGGCTCCTGCCCGATGAGATGGCCGCGCTCTTGGAGGATGCCGCCCTCTGCATCGACGCCACCCACCCCTACGCAGTGGAGGCGACCAAAAACATCAAGGCAGCGGCAGAGAAGGCCGGGGTGGGATACCTCCGCCTGCTGCGCCCGGCCAGTCCGCTGCCGGAAAACTGTCTCGTCTTTGAGAGCGCAAAGCAGGCAGCCGAGGCGCTGGCCGCAAAAGAGGGTAACCTTCTATTGGCCACCGGGGCCAAGGAGCTGGCGCAGTTTGCGGCCATCCCGCCCGAGCGGCTCTACCCCCGTGTCCTGCCCACGCTGGAAAGCATCACAGCCTGTGAGGCGGCGAACATCCCCCACCGCAACATCATCGCCATGCAGGGCCCCTTCAGCTTTGCCCTCAATCAGGCCATGATGGAGCAGTTCCATATCCGCTGGCTCGTCACAAAGGACGGCGGCGCAGCCGGAGGCTTCGACGAAAAAGCCGCCGCCGCCTCTGCCGCCGGGGCGCAGCTGGTGGTCATCCGCCGCCCGCCCGAGCAGGGCGAGACGGCTTCCGAGGTGTTGAAACGCTGCAAGGAGATGATAAGATGAACGTGACACTTATCGGCATGGGCTCCGGCCAGCCGGAGAACCTGACCCTTCAAGGCCTGGCCGCACTGCGGCAGGCCGACCTCATCCTGGGCGCACGGCGTCTGCTGGCAGTTCTGCCTGCCGGCTGCACCGAGAATCGCGCCGCCGCCTACCGCCCCGACGAGGTGGCAGAGCTGCTGCAGACTTCCGGCGCAGAGAACGCCGTGCTGGTCTACAGCGGCGACACCGGCTTTTACTCCGGCGCGTCTGCCATGATGGAAAAACTGGAGGCTCTCGGCGTCCGCGCCCGGGTGCTGCCCGGCCTTTCCAGCATCCAGCTGCTGGCGGCGGCGCTGGGCCGTCCGTGGCAGGGGTGGAACCTTGTTTCGGCCCATGGCCGCACCTGTGACCCGGTGGCCGAGTGTATGCAGGGCAGACCCACCTTCTTCCTCACCGGCGGCAGCGAAGACCCCGCCACCCTCTGCGCCCAGCTGGCGGCAGAGGGCTTCGGGGACGTGCAGGCTGTTGTGGGCCAGTGCCTCGGCACGCCGGAAGAGAAAATCTTCCGCGGCAGCGTCAAAGAGCTGGCCGCAGGCCGCTTCAACAGCCTGAGCGTCCTTCTCGTGGAGGCGGCGGAGGTGCTGCCCCGTCGCGCCCCGGGCCTGCCGGACGAAGCCTTCGAGCGGGGTGACGTTCCCATGACCAAGCAGGAAGTCCGGGCCGCTGTGCTGGCGAAGCTGGCCGTCCGCCCGGAAGACATCCTGTGGGACGTGGGGGCCGGGACGGGCAGCGTCAGCGTGGAGCTGGCATTGGCCGCGCCCCGAGGCCGGGTCTACGCAGTGGAGTGCAGGCCGGAGGGCTGTGCGCTCATCAAAGCCAACCGCGAAAAATTCAGGACCCGGAACCTCGTCCTCGTGGAGGGGCTTGCCCCTGCCGCCCTTTCGGACCTGCCCGCGCCGGACGCTGTTTTCATCGGCGGCAGCAAGGGCAGCCTTGCCGCCATCGTGGACGCCGCGCTGGATAAGAACCCCGACGCCCGCATCTGCGTGTCGGCCATCGCCCTTGAGAGCCTTTCGGCGGCGGTGGCCGCGCTGACGGCCAAAGGCCGGACCGTGCAGGTGAGCCAGATCGCCGTCAGCCGGGCCAGGGCCGTGGGCGGACTGCACCTCATGATGGCCCAGAACCCCATCTACCTCATCACAGGAGAATGACATGATACAGTTTCTGCTGGCGGCGCCCCGCTCGGGCAGCGGCAAGACCACCATGACCTGCGCCCTGCTCATGGCGCTGAAGCGGCGGGGCTGTGCGCCCTGCGCCTTCAAGAGCGGGCCGGACTACATCGACCCCATGTTCCACCGGGCCGTGCTGGGGGTGGAGAGCCGCAACCTCGACCTCTTTTTTTCTGCGCCCGAGACGGTGCGCACCCTCTACGCGAAGGGGGCCGCCGGCCACGGTGCGGCGGTGTGCGAGGGGGCTATGGGCTTTTACGACGGCCTCGGGGGCGTCAGCGACAGGGCCAGTGCGTGGCATCTGGCCGACACACTGGATCTGCCGGTGCTGCTAGTGGTGGAGCCAAAGGGTCAGAGCCTGACGCTGGCCGCAGAGTTGAACGGGCTCGTAAACTTCCGCACTCCCAGTCACATCGCAGGCATCCTGCTGAACAACTGCACGGCACGGATGCACGCTCTGCTGGCCCCGATGCTGGAAGAAGAGACGGGTCTGCCGGTGCTGGGCTTTCTGCCGAAACTCCCGGAGGCCGTCATCGGTTCCCGCCATCTGGGCCTCTACACGGCGGCGGAAGTGGAAAATTTACAGCAGAAGCTGGCCCTTCTGGCCGACGCGGTGGAGGAGCACATCGACTGGCCCCGCCTGCTGGCCCTCTGCGAAAAGGAGCCGCCCGTCCTGCCGGTGCAGCCGGAGACGCCTCCGGCCCGCGTCCGCATCGCCGTGGCGCAGGACGAGGCGTTCTGCTTCGCCTACGCTGAGACGCTGGAAGCCTTCCGGGACGCCGGGGCAGAGGTGGTCTTTTTCAGCCCCCTCCGCGACACGGCTCTGCCGGAAAACATCGGCGGGCTGTATCTGCCCGGCGGCTACCCGGAACTTCACGCAAGAGAATTGAGTGAAAATACCTCGCTTCTGCGCGAGATAAAGCAAAAAATCGAGTCCGGTCTGCCCACAGCGGCCGAGTGCGGAGGCTTCCTCTATCTGGGGCAGAGCCTCACGGACGCCGAGGGGCAGAGCTGGCCGATGGTGGGCGTTCTGCCGGGCGAAGCAAAAGATGCTGGACGTCTCGTCCGTTTCGGCTACGCCGCGCTGAGCGCAGACTCGGACAGTATGCTCTTCCGGGCCGGGGAGAGCTTTCCCATCCACGAATTCCACCATTGGGATTCCACCGTCAACGGCGTGGCTCTCGCGGCAAAAAAGCCGGTGGGCGGCGCAGAGTGGCGGTGCGGATTTATAGACGAGCATTTCTATGCGGGCTTCCCGCATTTGTACTGGGCGGGTACGCCCCTGCCGCAGCGCTTTGCCGCCGCGGCTGAAAATTACAGGAGAGACCATGACTGAGACAGAACTCGCCGCCCTCTGTGCGGCCATCACGCCGCCGGACAAAGCCGCCCGGGCGGCGGCGCACGCCCACTGGGCCAGCCTTGCAAAGCCGCTGGGCGGGCTGGGCGGATTGGAAACGACCATCGAGGACGCCGCCGCCCTCACCGGCAGCGCAAAGCTGGACATTTCCCGCCGGGCGGTGCTGGTGCTCTGCGCCGATAACGGTGTGGTGGCCCAGGGCGTCAGCCAGACCGACAGCAGCGTGACCCGCGCCGTGGCTGAGAACCTCGCCGCCCGCCGCACCAGCGTCTGCCGGATGGCACAGACCGCCCGGTGCGAGGTGGTGCCGGTGGATATGGGCATCGCGGGCGAACCGGTCCCGGGCGTCCTCGACTGCCGCATCGCCCCCGGCACAGCGGACTTCACCCTCGGCCCGGCCATGAGCCGGGAGCAGGCCGTGGAAGCCATCGGCAGGGGAATCCGGCTGGTGCAGGAGCAGAAGAAGGAGGGCGTCGGCCTGCTGGCCACCGGTGAGATGGGCATCGGAAACACCACGACGTCCAGCGCCGTGGCCGCTGTGCTGCTGGGCCAGCCCGTCGAAGTGATGACGGGCCGGGGCGCGGGCCTTTCGGACGATGGACTTGCCCGGAAGATCGACGCCATCCATCGCGGCATCGCAAAAAATCAGCCCGACTCTGCCGATGCACTGGACGTGCTGGCGAAGCTGGGCGGTTTCGATATTGCCGGACTCTGCGGCGTCTTCCTCGGCGGGGCGCTGGAAGGTGTGCCGGTGCTGGCCGACGGCTTCATCAGCTGTGTGGCGGCGCTCTGCGCTGTCCGGCTCTGCCCGGCAGCGGCCAAGGCTGTTTTTGCAAGCCACTGCTCCACTGAACCGGCCGCAAAACTGGTGCTGGACGCTCTGAACAAAAAAGCCCTCATCACGGCGGGTCTGCATCTGGGCGAAGGCACCGGCGCGGTGGCCGCCATCCCGCTGTGGGACATGGCGCTGGCCGTCTACGATGGCTGTTATTCCTTTGAAGAGGGCGGCATCGAAGCCTACACGCCGCAGGGGGGTGCGGGATGCTGACGCTGGTGCTCGGCGGCGCGGCCAGCGGCAAGAGCGCCTACGCCGAGAGCCTTGTGCTCAAGACCGGCCTGCCCCGCTATTACCTCGCCACCATGCAGGTCTGGGATGCCGAGTGCGCCGCCCGGGTGGAAAAGCACCGGAAAATGCGGGCGCAAAAGCAGTTCGAAACGCTGGAATGCCCGCTCCACCTCGACCGTCTGTCCCTGCCCGGCCGGGGGACCGTCCTGCTGGAAGATCTCGGCAACCTCGTCGCCAACGAGCTCTACAGCCCCGGCGGGGCAGGAAAGCACACCGCCGAGGCCGTTTTGGCCGGGCTGGAACGCCTCGCCGCCGGGTGTGATAACCTTATCGTCGTATCGAACGAGGTGTTCAGCGGCGGTGCCGACTACGCGGGCGACACCGACCAGTATCTGCTGGCGCTGGCGCAGGTGAACAACGCCTTCGCCGCCCGGGCGGACAACGTCTGCCGGGTGGTCTGCGGCCTGCCGGTGTACTACAAAGGGGGAGAAAAGCTGTGACTGTTTTGCAGACCATCGCGGTGGCCTTTGCGATGTTTTCGGCCCTGCCGGTGCCGCAGTTCGAGTGGAACGAAAAAAATATGCGGTACGCCATGTGTGCCTTCCCCCTCATCGGGCTGGTGTGTGGCGGGCTGTGGTGCCTCTGCGGCGTCCTGCCCCTGCCGGAGCTGGCCCGGGCGGCGGCGTTCTGCCTCGTGCCGGTGGCCGTCACCGGCGGCATCCATCTCGACGGCTACGCCGACACTTCAGACGCCCTCTCGAGCTACGGCGACCGCGAAAAAAAGCTTGAGATCCTGAAAGACTCCCACTGTGGGGCCTTCGCTGTCATCCGGCTGTGCTGCTACTTTGTGGCCTACTTCGGCCTCTGCGGCAGTGTGCGGTTCACACCCCGGGCGGGCCTGTGCTGGACGCTGGCGCTGGTGCTGGAGCGGGCGCTGTCGGGCTTTGCCGTGGCGGCGTTCCCGCTGGCGAAAGACACCGGCCTCGCCCATACTTTTGCCACAGCGGCCGACAAGCAGACCGTCTGCCGCTTCCTCTGCGGCCTGTCGGCTCTGCTCATTCTGGCGCTGACGGCGCTGGGCGGCAGCGGGCTGGCGGCGGCGGCGCTTCTGGCACTGTGGCGCTATTATTTCGTGGCAAAAAAGCAGTTTGGCGGCATCACCGGTGACCTGGCCGGGTGGTTTTTACAGCGGGCCGAGCTGTGGATGCTGGCGGCGCTGGCCGTCAGCCAGTGGGGAGGAGTGCTGTAAATGATGTTCATCACAGGGCCGCTCTACAGCGGCAAGCGCACCTTTGCGCGGAACTTCCGGGGCAGCGTCATCGCCGATGTGCAGGACGCCGCCGCCGAGACTCAGACCCCGGAGCAGCTCGAAACGCTGGCCCGGGAGCTGGCGGAATATGATATTGTCATCGCCACCGAGGTCGGCGGCGGTGTTGTCCCGATGGATGCTGAGGAGCGCGCCGGGCGGGAGGCCGCCGGACGGCTGGCCTGCCTGCTGGCAGAGCGCGCCGACTGCGTGGTGCAGATGTTCTGCGGCATCCCGACGGTATTGAAAGGAGAATTACCCCAATGTTGATCTATCTGCTGCGTCACGGCCTGACCGAATACAACGCCCAGAAGCGCTATCAGGGCCAGCGCGACATCCCGCTCTCGGCGGAGGGCCTGAGCCAGCTGCGCCGGGCCGACATCGACCCGAAGGTGGTCTATATCACCCCGCTGCAGCGGACGGCCCAGACGGCCCGGGTGCTCTTCCCGGAGGCAGAGCTCGTGGTCGTGAAGGACCTGCAGGAGATGTGCTTCGGCAGCTTCGAGGGCAAAAATTACGTCGAGATGGAGCACGACGCCGATTATCAGGCGTGGGTGCAGGCCAACTGCGAGAGCAAATGCCCCGACGGTGAGCGGAAGGACGACTTCTCGAACCGCATCTGCAACGCCTTCTCTGCTCTGGTGGACAAGGCGCTGGCCGACGGCGAAGAGCTGCTGGTCATCCTGGCCCACGGCGGCACCCAGATGGCGGCAATGGAGCGGTACGCCCTGCCCAGGCGCGGTTATTATGCGTGGTGCGGCCCCAACGCGGGCGGCTATGTGCTGGATGCCGCAGACTGGGCCGAGAAGCGCCAGCTCCGCCTCGTGAAGACCGTGCAGTACACGAAAGACGCGGAGGCCGACGTATGATGACCGCCTGGGCTGTGCTGGGAGGCTTCGTGCTGGATGCCATCTTCGGCGACCCGGCGTGGCTGCCCCACCCGGTGGTGTACATGGGCAAAGCCATCTCCCGGCTGGAAAAATTCCTTCGCGCCCGCCTGCCCAAAACGCCTCAGGGCGAGCTGCTGGGCGGTGCAGTGGTGGCGTTCTGTCTGCCGGTGGGGACGCTGCTGTTCACGGGCCTTGTCTGCTGGGGCGCGGCGATGCTTCACCCCCTGCTGGGGCTGGCCGTCCAGATGTTCTGGTGTGGGCAGGCACTGGCCGCAAAGGGGCTGATGCAGGAGAGCATGAATGTCTATGCCGAGCTGAAAAAAGGCAGCCTGCCCGCCGCCCGGAAGGCTGTGAGCCGCATCGTGGGCCGCGACACGGAAGCTTTGACCGCCGAGGGCGTGACCAAAGCGGCGGTGGAGACGGTGGCCGAGAACGCCAGCGACGGCGTCATTGCGCCGTTGCTTTATATGCTGCTGGGCGGTGCGCCGCTGGCCCTGACCTACAAGGCCATCAACACCATGGACAGTATGCTGGGCTACAAAAACGAAAAATATCTCTACTTTGGCCGTGCCGCCGCAAAACTGGACGATGTGGCGAACTATATCCCGAGCCGTCTGGCGGCGCTGCTCTGGATCATGGCGGCGGCGTTCACCCGCAATGACGCCAAGGGCGCGTGGCGTATCTGGCGGCGGGACCGCCGCAATCACGCCAGCCCCAACAGCGCCCAGACTGAGAGCGCCTGCGCCGGTGCGCTGGGCGTTCAGCTGGCCGGGCCGGCCTATTATTTCGGGGAATATTATCCGAAGCCCACCATCGGCGATCCGCTGCGGCCCATCGAGCCGGAGGATATTCTGCGGGCAGATCGGATGATGTATGTAGCCAGCGGATTTGCGCTGGCGTGGGGATGTGCGATACGGGGGTTCTTGGGATGAAACAACTGGTCCACGGCGGTGACTGGATGGGCTACCGCGAACGCTTTGGCCGCGACGCGCTGGATTTTTCGGCGAACGTCAGCCCACTCGGTCTGCCCGAAGGGGTGGCGCAGGCCATCCGGGACGCTCTGCCTCTGGCCGACCGCTACCCCGACCCCCTCTGCCGCACCCTGCGGGCGGCGCTGAGCCGGGCCGAGGGTGTGCCGCAGGAGCATATCCTCTGCGGCAACGGCGCGGCGGACCTCATCTTCCGGCTGGTCTGGGCCGTAAAGCCCCATAAGGCACTGGTGACTGCCCCGACTTTTGCCGAGTACGCCTCTGCATTGGATACGGTGGAGTGCGAAGTGAAACGCTTCTTCCTCGATGAAACGAATGATTTCGCCCCGACGGACGCCCTCGTGGACGCCGTGGACGAGAGCATCGACATGGTGTTCCTCTGCCAGCCGAACAACCCGACGGGGCAGCTGGCCTCACCCGAACTGGTGAAAAAGCTGCTGCGCCGGTGCGAGGAGTGCCGCACGATTTTGGCCGTAGATGAGTGCTTTCTGGACTTTCTGCCCGACGCCGACGGGTGGACCGCGAAGCCTCTGCTGGAAAGTGGGAACCTCGTCATCCTGAAAGCTTTCACCAAGCTCTACGGCATGGCCGGCGTCCGGCTGGGTTACTGCCTCTGCGGCGACGAAACGCTTCTGGAAAAAATGCAGACAGCGGGCCAGCCGTGGGCCGTGTCCAGTCTGGCGCAGGCGGCAGGCGTCGCGGCCCTGAAAGAAACCGCTTATGTGGACGAGGTACGCGCCCTTATCGCCCGGCAGCGGCCCGTTCTGACGGCGGGCCTGCGGGCGCTGGGCCTGCGGGTCATCGATGGAAAGGCGAACTATCTGCTCTTCCGCGCGCCCGCCGACCTGAACGAGAGGCTTCGCCCGCGGGGAACACAGGTGCGCAGCTGCGCGAATTATCCGGGCCTCGGGCCGGAGTGGTACCGCACGGCGGTGCGCACGGCCCCCGAGAACGCCCGGCTGCTGGAACTTATGAAAGAGGTGCTGGGATGAGCAGGGCAAAATGCATCATGGTGCAGGGTACGATGAGCGGTGCAGGCAAAAGTCTGCTCTGCGCGGCGCTCTGCCGCATTTTTGCGCAGGACGGCCTGCGCGCCGTGCCGTTCAAGAGCCAGAACATGGCTCTGAACAGCTTCGTCACCAAAGACGGCCTCGAGATGGGCCGGGCGCAGGTGGTGCAGGCGCAGGCCGCCGGTGTCGAGCCGGACGTGCGGATGAACCCCATCCTCCTGAAGCCCAGCAGTGATGTGGGCAGTCAGGTCATCGTCAACGGCGAGGTGCGGGGCCAGATGAAAGCGTCGGAGTATTTCCGCACGAAACGGCAGCTGGTGCCGGACATCCTGAAGGCATATGACAGCCTCGCCGAGGAGGCTGACGTCATTGTCATCGAGGGCGCGGGCAGCCCGGCGGAAATCAACCTTAAGAGCGAGGACATCGTGAACATGGGCCTCGCCGAGATGGTGGACGCGCCGGTGCTTCTGGTGGGCGACATCGACCGGGGCGGCGTGTTCGCCCAGCTATACGGCACGGTGGAGCTGCTGGAAGAAAAAGAACGCCGGCGCATCAAGGGACTCGTAATCAATAAATTCCGTGGAGACGTAGAAATTCTGCGCCCTGGCCTTTCGATGCTGGAAGAAAAGACCCATCTGCCCGTGGTGGGCGTCGTACCGTACCTGAAGGTGGACATCGAGGACGAGGACTCCCTGAGCCAGCGCCTCGAGATGCGGGGCGGCAAAAAGCCGCTGGATGCGGCTATCATCCGTCTGCCGCATCTGTCCAATTTTACGGACTTCATGCCGATGGAACAGCACCCGCTGCTGGGTGTGCGGTATGTTTCGAACGCTCATGAGCTGGGCGCACCCGACCTCATCCTGCTGCCGGGCACGAAAAACACGGTGGACGACCTGCTCTGGCTGCGGCAGTGCGGGCTGGAAACAGCTCTGCTCAAGCTGGCTGCGAAAGGCACGCCGGTGCTGGGCGTCTGCGGCGGCTACCAGATGCTGGGCCAGACCCTCGACGACCCCACCGGCAGCGAGAGCGGCCGGCCGCAGACTCTGCGGGGGCTGGGTCTGCTGCCCACCCGGACCGTGTTCAGCGAGCAGAAGCGCCGTGTACAGGTCAAAGCGACCGTCGCCGCCGCCCCCTTTGCGGGTGCAGAGCTGGAAGGCTACGAGATACACACCGGCGTGACCGAGGCTGAGGGCGAACCCTTCGCCCACTACCCTGACGGGGGCCGGGAGGGCTGTGTGCAGGGCAATGTGTTCGGCACCTACCTCCACGGTCTGTTCGATACTGGCACGCTGACCGAGGCGCTGGCGGGCTGGCTCTGCCGCCGGAAGGGCATCGACCCCTCCGACGCGGCCCTCATCCCGATGGAAGAGTACCGCCGCCAGCAGTTCGACATCCTGGCCGACGGCGTGCGCGGGGCGCTGGATATGGACGCGGTGTATGCCGCGATGGGAATGGAGAGGCGCTGAATGGAACAGGGACTTTTGCATCTGTACTGGGGCGACGGAAAGGGAAAGACCACCGCCGCTATGGGTCTTGCGCTCCGTGCGCTGGGGTCCGGGAAGCGGGTGGTCATCGTCCAGTTTTTGAAGGGAGGGAACAGCGGCGAGATACCGCTTCTGGCCCAGCTTGGCGCGGAGATCTACCGGGGCAAGGCCGGGCAGAAATTCGTCTTTCAGATGACGCCGGAGGAAAAGGCCGCGACCCGGGAACTGCAAAACCAGAACCTCGCCGCCGCCATAGCACAGCCTGCCGACCTGCTGATACTGGACGAAGCCGGGAGCGCAGAAGAGCTGGATATGGTGGACGTCGATCTATTAAAAAAGGCCGTTCTGGAGCGGCCTGCTGGGTGTGAGTGCGTCCTGACGGCCCACACGCCGCCCCAGTGGATGCTGGACGCCGCCGACTACTCCACCGAGATGAAATGCCACCGCCACCCCTACCAGAAGGGGATAAAAGCACGAAAGGGGATAGAATATTGACGCCGCAGCATCATTTACCTGCTGACATTGAGCGGACGAGCTTCCACATCATCACCGAAGAGCTGGAAATGATGGGCCTGACCCCGCCGCCCGAGCACGAAGCCGTGGTCAAGCGGGTCATCCACACCACCGCCGACTTCGACTATGCGCGGAATCTCCACTTCACCCCCCGCGCGGTGGAGCAGGCCGTCAAGGCCCTCCACGCCGGGGCCGTCATCGTGACCGATACGAATATGGCGCTGGCCGGCATCACCAAACCCGGTCTGGCGAAGCTGGGCGGCACGGCCTGCTGTTATATGGCTGACCCCGAGGTGGCCGCCGCCGCAAAAGAGGCTGGCACCACCCGGGCCGTCGCAGCGATGAAAAAGGCAGCGCAGGAGCATCCCGGGGCCATCCTCGCCGTCGGCAACGCGCCCACGGCTCTGCTGACGATTGCAGAACAAATCGAAAGCGGCCTGCGGCCCGCACTGGTCATCGGTGTGCCGGTGGGCTTTGTGAATGTGGTGGAGAGCAAGGAGCGGCTCTTCGCCGTCTGCGAAAAGCATGATGTACCGGCCATCGTGGCGATGGGCCGCAAGGGCGGCAGCAACGTCGCTGCGGCCATCTGCAATGCCCTTATCTACTCCGCCGCCGAGATGCTCGACCCTACGGCCAGAGGATGGAAATAAGAATTATGACTGTAAAGGCTTCCCCTCGCGGGAGGCCTTTCTGTTACACCGTCGCCAGCACGGCGAGGATGCTCTGCCAGCGTTTGTTCTCGACCACAGGCGCACGGCGGACGGGCCGGGACTGTACAGGCTGAGGCCGCTGAGCCGTCTGGGGCAGGGGAGTGAAAAGCGCAGACTGCCATGCGGCGGCAAGCTGCATGGCCTCCGGGCAGCTCTGCAGGGTGCGGCGCTCGGCCCCGGCGAGGTAGTCGCCCAGCCAGCAGAGGATGGCCGCGATGTTCAGCTGCTCTGCGGCGCGGGTGCTCCAATAGCTCCAATGGGCGGGACGGCCCACGAACCGCTCCACCGTGATGAGCGCACCCTCCCGGGCGGCAGAGGGGGCGACGGCCCCACAACCACCGGCAGTATGGGCCAGAACGTCCAGAATGCGCGCCATCCGGCCGCTGTCGAGGGCGTCGTCCCGGACAAAAACAGAGAAATCCGTCTGGGCCAGCAGACCGTCGGCGGTGGCGGGAAAGCGCCCCGTCAGCTCGCCCGAGGCGTTGTGGCAGCTCTGCCACCCTTTGCGGACGAGCTGGAAGTTCAGCTTCTGACGTCCCATCGTGGAATAGAACACCCGGGCCTTGCCGCTGACCGGCTCCTGCCGCAGCTCGAGATAAGCGTCTGCGCCTCCGAGGTCTTGGACCTTGACGCTGAGCACAAGGCGGTACTCAGGCTTCTGGCTGGACATGGCAAGATGCATCTCTTCAAAATAACGTGCGGCATCCATAGCGGTTCTCCTTCCTGTGGGCGCGGAGTGGTGTGTAGTCGTGCGACCCTTCGTTGGTTGTAGTATATCATAAATTGTGCCAGAATACAACTATAAGTTTGCAAATAAACCAAAAAACTTTTTGATTCTTCTGCAATGCAAAACAAGATGGTTGTGAATGACAACAAAAATACGGGGCCGCTGGCAGCGGATACAACTGCACAGCGGCCCCGTACATTATTATGATTCAGTCGCCCAGCTCCCGTATCTCGTTCTGGATGAGTCGGCCTGCGGCCCGGGCCAGCTGGTCCATGCCCCGGATGCGGGCCATGTTCTTGCCGTAGATGCGGGAGGCGTCGGCGGCGCTGGCGTCTTCGCCCATAAAGACGGCGGAGACTCGCAGACCCTTCCGCTGCAGCGCCCGCACCTCGGCGGCGGCGTCCTCCACGCCCGCGCTGCCGCCGTAGTCGCGGCCTAGCGGGTCATCGGGAGAGGGTGGGATGCGGCGGCTGTCGTTGGGGGAGGCGTCCGTCAGGAGGATGAGCAGATGCCGCGCGGCGGGGCCGGAGTCGAAGTCGATGAGGTCGCCTGCGGCCCGCAGAGCCAGACCGTCCCGGTTCCAGCCCGAGGCGAAATACTGGCAGATGCCCTGTAAGCTCTTCTCCTTGAAGCCCTTGAGCACCCGCAGGACGGTGTAGCCCCGTAGGCTGGAAAAGCAGCTCACCCGCACCGGGATGCCGCAGGCCGCGAGGCTCTGGGCGAGGATAGACCCCTGCGCCGCGATGACCTCCTGACAGTGGAGGCGGGAAGCCGAAGCGTCCAGCAGAAGGTCAACGGTGAAGGACGGGTGGTTCTCTTCATCGGCACAGCGGAACACCCGGTCGTCGTCCATGACGGTGCGCCAGACCCGCTCCGGGTCGAGGTTGCCGCTGCGGGCGACCCGGGCGTTGGGCTGCTGGTGGACGAGGATGCAGTTGCGTATCTGTTCGGTCAGCCGCAGCACGACGCTGCGGTGAAGCTCGAGATTTTTCGAATAGTACGCCCGGTTCCGCTCAGCCTGAAGCTGGGCCTGTTCGGCCAGGTGCTTTGCCTCGGGGGTAGGGGCCTGCTCCGGGCTGGGGACGCCGGAGGCAAACCAGAGGTGACAGCCCAGATGCTCCCCGGTGCAAAGCTCCTGCTCGGCCTTCCGCAGCCGTTCGGGCGGGTAGAGCGACCGGCCAAAGCAGCTTTCGATGTAGGCGTGGTCTTCCTCGGCGCGCTGGCGCAGGGTGATGTGGGCCAGCCGCTTGTCGGCGTGGATGCCGCTGCCGGAGGCGTCCACCGAGCCGGAATGCTCCACCGTCACCCAGTCGGTCTTTATCATCTGGGTGGGCATGGTGCGGGTCATGAGGGACGCCAGCAGACCGTCCAGATGGAGATGCAGCCCGGCCTTCTGATGCACCGTGCCGTTGAACAGCTCGAATTTGGCGTAGACGGCCAGCAGTGCGGCTTTCAGCTCGTCCGGCTTCGGGGGCGTCTCGGGACTGAGGGCGGCGTCGAGATTCTTTTCGTAGGGGGTCATGACCGGCGGCGTGCGCCCCTGCACAGCCCGCCAGCGCGCGGCCTGCATGGAGTAGACCAGCTGGTTCTTCGCCATCCACTCCTGCCGCGAGAGCTTGTACTGGATGCCGAAAAAGTAGTCCGCATGGGCGCGGCGGAGGGCCGAAAGCACCGGGCGGCGGGGCAGTTCCAGCGCGTAGACCGCGCTCTCGAGGTAGAGCCAGGTCAAATCGTCCAGCATGGCCTGCCGGATGTCGCCCTCCCATGCGTCAAAGAGGCTGCGCACCAGCTCGTCGCCGTAGTATTTGTGGACCAGCCCCACGACGCAGTTCATGTAAAAATCAATGGTGCCGTCGGTGTTCCGGGCGAGGAACAGCGGCTCGAAGCCGTAAGCTCCTGCCGCTGCCCACACCTGATTGGCGGCCCGCCGCTCTTCGGCGGTGTAGCTCTGCGCTTCCATAAAAACGCCCCTTTTTTAATCGAAGAGCTTTGCGGCGGTGAGCTGGGCTGGGATGCGGGCGGCAATGGCATCCCGGATGAGGCCCTGTTCGTAGGAGTCGAAGGCTTTGTTGGTGATACCCATGTCCAGCGCAGCCCCGGCAGCGACGCCCCGGCGCATCAGGCGCAGGGCATCCAGCATACCGCGCAGGTCGAGAGCTTTGGTGGAGATCTCTGCGCTGTCGCACTTTTTCTGCAAATCGAGGAAGAGCAGGGCGAACTGCCTGACGTACTTGCTGTTCAAATCGGGGAACTGGGTGCGCAGGAGCTTTTCGAGGTTCTCCTCGGTGATGGTGGGCATCTGGATGACCACGAAGCGGGAGGTGAGGGCCTCGTTCAGCTCCCGGGTACCGGCGTAGCCGTAGTTCATGGTGGCGATGAAGCGGGTCTCCTCGGCCAGCGGGATGCGGTCGTAGCCGGGCACGTCAATGGAACGGCGGAAGTCCAGCACGGCGTGCAGCACGGCCAGCGCCTCGTTCTTGGCCATGTTGATCTCGTCCAGCACGCCAAAGCCGCCGCACTGGGCGCAGCGATACACCGGTCCGGGGCGGAACTCCACCCGTCCGTCGGCAAAGGTGTCCATGCCGATGAGGGAGGCCGCGTCCATGTTCACATGGAACGAGATGTCCCACGCGGGGCGGCCGAAGGCGGCGGAGAGGTTCTCGGCCAGCACGTTCTTGCCGGTGGCTTTGCCGCCCGCCAGCAGCAGGTTTTCGCCGCAGAGCAGGGCGGCCAGCGCCTGCTCCCACACCTCTTTGCCGTAGTAGGTAAAGGCCGGGGCCGGGATGCGGGGCCGCAGCGCAGCGTCCAGCGGATGGGCAGTGCGGTATTCTTCCACCGCAGAAAGCAGGGCCGGGTCCACGCCCTCCTGCCGCAGCGTCTCAAGAAGTTCAGACATTGTACAATACACCTCGATGCTTTGCCGGTTGCTTGCAGCAAACCGGCTGCTCAGCCCTATCATAGCACAATCGCGGGCATTTGTGTAGGGGGTGTGCGGGGCAAAACAGCAAAGAGGGGCAGCCCCGACCGGGACCGCCCCTCTTCCCATGAAAAAGAAGAAAAGAAGAAATGTTGGATCTATGCGGGAGAACTGCGCCTTATCAGGCGTTCTCCAAGCCTGCCATCTGCTTGATGGATTTAATGGCAAAGGTCAGGGTACGACCGCAGGCAGTACCGCCCATGACGCAGGGATAGTTGTTCTGGAAGAAGCTGCCGGACATATCACCGGTGATATACAGACCGGGGATCGGCTCATTGTTGCTGTCCTTGGCCTGGCAGTTCTCGGTGATGGAGATGCCCTGCATACTGCACAGCAGAGAGGCACCCAGCCAGCAGCCGTAGAAGGGAGCGGTGCGGATGGCGCTCAAACGGCTTGCAGGCTTGCCGAAGTCCTCGTCGTTCTGCTTGTCGTACAGCTCGTTGTAGCGGGCAACGGTGGCTACAAAGTTGTCCTTGTCGGCACCGGTAAAGCCCATCTTATCGGCCAACTCCTCAATCGTGTCCGCCTTCATGATCAGACCCTCGCCCTCGTACTGCTCCAGCTGACCTTCCATCATGCCGGGGATGTAACGGGTCAGTGCAGAGCAGCCGATGGTGTGGAAGCGGTCTACATCCTCGCGGAAGTTTGCATCGTGGATCATGGCATAAACATGACCCGGCTGCTGGAAGGAAGCGTGAGAAGCGTTGTCGTACTCCTGACTCTCATTCATAAAGCGTTCGCCATGGCGGTTGACCTTCAGGAAGGGCTGGCTGCCGGGGTTGTACTGACCCACAGTGCCGGGGAAGGCCTTGCCGCCAAAGGCGTTCTCGCTGTCCACATAGCCGGCATCCACACCGGGGGCCACCAGACCACGGTCGAACAGAACGGGAGCGGGCTCTGCATCCAGATGTGCACCTGCCCAGATGGCGGCACGGATGCCGTAACCCTTGTCGGCAGGCGTATAGGAGCAGGCAGTGGTTACACTGGTGCCCAGCGGGTCCAGCTGCTCCATCATGTAGGGGTTGCCGGCATAGCCGCCGCAGGCCAGCAGCACGCCCTTGGCTGCGTTGATGCGGATAAAGTGGTCATCTGCGGTGCTCTGGGCGATCACGCCGGTGATGCGTCCATCGGCATCTTTTTCCAGCTTGGCAAGGCTTGTGTTAAAGTCGATGCTGTAGCCTTTGCTTTCAATGTACTCCTGGAACACCACATTGCGGGGCTTTTCAGCGCTGCTGTAATCGACCTGCTGCACAGGGAACATCAGCTTGCTCTGGCTCACCTGCGTGTCATCCGGCCACTTGGCTTCATCGCCGGCGGTCAGGTTGCACACATAGTTATAAGGTTCGTTTTCCAGGATGCCGGAAACAAAATCATGCATGGCAGCGGATTCGTTGATCCAGGTCTTGACCACGCGCTGGTCGCAGCGACCGCCCATAGAACGGGAGATCTCGCTCAGCAGCTCGGCGCGGTCAACCGGAGCGATCCCTTTTTTCTGTGCTTCGCTGCTATCAATGGTGCCATACCAGTGACGGGTCTCCATGACGGAAGAATTCTGTTCGATCAGGCGGAAATCCAGCCCGTTCTGTGCAGCATAAGCGGCTGCGCACATACCACCGTTGCCTGCGCCCACGATGACGATATCGGTATCCCATGTCTCGGTGATGGCGGCCTCGTCGATGTCGGGCTCGGTGCCCAGCCAGTCGTTCTCATCACCGGTGGGCAGCTGCACGCTGGAAACCACGGCTTCGCCCTTGGCCTGTGCGTAGCAGCTCTTGGCAGCCTTCATCACGGCATTGGAGGTGACGGTAGAGCCGGAAACACCGTCGATCTCGGCAGAACCGGCAGCCATCAGCTGCTTGCGCAGCTCATCGGCAGCGGCAGCGCCGTAGGAAGCAGTCTCGCCGGAGGTGTCCACTACCACATCGGTAACGGCACTGTCGGAGAAGGTCATGGTGACCTTGACGGTGGAGGAGATGCCTTCGGCAGTGCCCTCGTAGGTGCCGGGGGTATACAGACCGGCGGTGCTGCCGGAGGCAGCGGTGGAGCCGGAGGCGGCATTGCAGGCGGACAGAGCGCCGGCGGTCACACCGCTCATGGCGGCGGCAGCGGCGATCTTCAGAAAGCCTTTGCGGGAGATCTTGTTCATGGGTATGCTCTCTTTCTCTTCATTGTTTGAATTCTTCTTTGTCCTTCCGCAATGCACAAGGATTGCGGAATCTTTAACAATTATAGCGATGACGGAGGGATTTTACAATTCAAATAAATTATATTATAATGAAGTAAAACTTATTTATTGCAAAAGGAGCAACACCATGAGCTTGAAGGCATTGCAGGGATTTGTGAGAATCGTGGAACTGGATAGTTTTTCGGAGGCGGCAGATGCGCTGTTTTTGTCACAATCTGCGCTGTCTCAGCAGATCCGTGTGTTGGAGGAACAGCTGAAAGTCCAGCTGTTTCAGCACGCGCAGCGCCGGGTGGTGCTGACTCCGGCAGGATGGGAATTTTATCCAAAGGCAAAGCAACTGCTGGAATTATACGAGGATGCAGTAAACTGTGCGCAGGCAGCGGAACTGAATGCAAACCCGCCCAAACGGCATCTGCTGATCGGGCATCAGAATATGCCGCTGCAGATGCTGGGATTTGACCTGTTTGCCGCCACAGAAGAGCTGAGCACCCGCTTTTCCCCCTTGATGTACAGCTGTGCCAACCGAAAGGATATCGGGCGTGCACTGCTAAACGGTGAGATCGATCTTTCGCTGCAGATCGAGTGTGCGGAGATCGCAGCACGAGGTCTGCATTTTTACCCGGCAGTTTATATGCCGGAGATCGGCATCCCGTTCCATACGCCGCCAGAGGTGCCCCGCGGACACATTCCATTGGAGCAGGCGGTAAAATATCGGTGGATGTTTGCTGGAACACCGGAGCAATCACTGTACGAGACGGCATTGCTGCACGAGGCTTCGAGGCGGCGGGCAGAGATCATCCGCGGCGTAAAAAGTGTGCAGTATAAGCTGCCAAGCCTGATGCTGACCCCGGCGGTGTACTACCGCAGACCGAATCTTGAGCAGGTGTTTGTTCTGGATTGGAACAAGGGAATGCGGTTTGGTATCGTTACAAAAGCGGAGCCTGATCCGGTGGTGGAAGAATATGTGCGTCAGTTACAGCACCTGCTGCCCCTGCTCTCTGAAAAATTGTTCGGCATGAAGCTGGAACCGGTGGAGGACTGAACCCTCTCAGGCAAAGCCTTGCGGCTTTGCCTGAGAGGGTTCATCCCGTAAAAGCACCTGTTCTCACTGCGTTTTGGCCGCAGGCCAACAGCAGCCACGATGCCGCTGCCCGGAACGACCCTTCCCGTGAAAAGGCAAATCCGGCGGGGCCGCAGCCCTGCCGGATTTGCAAAATTTAAAATAATATTTCCGCTGAAGATGCCCAGAGCAACGCGGAGGGCATTTCAAATCGTTCGTGTTACTCCACCACGTCCTCGAACTGGCTGTTGTACAGGTCGGCATAGAAGCCGCCGGCGGCCAGCAGCTGGTCGTGGGTGCCCTGCTCCACGATGTCGCCGTCCCGCATCACGAGGATCAGGTCGGCGTCCTTGATGGTGGACAGGCGGTGGGCGATGACAAAGCTGGTGCGGCCCTCCATCAGGCGGTCCATGGCGGTCTGGATGCGCTGCTCGGTGCGGGTATCCACGCTGCTGGTGGCCTCGTCCAGAATCAGGATGCGGTTATCTGCCAGAATGGTGCGGGCGATGGTGAGCAGTTGCTTTTGTCCCTGACTGACGTTGGAGGCGTCCTCGTTCAGCTCCATCTGGTAGCCGCCGGGCAGGGTGCGGATGAAGTGGTCGGCGTTGGCAGCCTTGGCGGCGGCAATGACCTCTTCGTCGGTGGCGTCCAGACGGCCGTAGCGGATGTTCTCCATGATGGTGCCCTTGAACAGCCAGGTGTCCTGCAGCACCATGCCAAAGCCCTCGCGCAGAGCGCTGCGGTCAAAGTCCCGTACATCGTGGCCGTTCAGGGTGATGGAACCGGCGTCCACATCGTAGAAGCGCATGAGCAGCTTGACCATGGTGGTCTTGCCCGCGCCGGTGGGGCCTACGATGGCCACCTTCTGGCCGGGCTTCACCGTACAGCTGAAGTCGTGGATGATGGTCTTGTCCGGGGTGTAGCCGAATTTGACGTGGTCGAAGGTTACCTGACCGTCGATGCAGGCGGGGTCTGCCCGGCGGGCCGGGTCGGCGGTCTGGTCCTCTTCCGGCTCGTTCAGGAACTCGAACACCCGCTCGGCGGCAGCGGCCATGCTCTGCAGCATGTTGGACACCTGCGACAGCTGCTGGATGGGCTGGGTGAAGTTCTTGACGTACTGGATGAAGGCCTGGATGTCGCCGATGGTGATGGTGCCGTTGGCGGCAAAGATGCTGCCCACGATGGCCACCGCCACATAGCCCAGGTTGCCCACAAAGTTCATGATGGGCATCATCAGGCCCGAGAGGAACTGGCTCTTCCAGGCGGATTCGTACAGCTTGTCGTTGGCGGCGTTGAAGTCGTTCAGCACCACGGCCT
>ERZ827488.1120-NODE-1120-length-34471-cov-3.742968_pt1 | contig 34471 bp, 29 predicted proteins | sample MGYA00519771_ERZ827488 | MGnify/ENA primary metagenome ERZ827488 (study PRJEB31778, sample SAMEA3449323) | human gut metagenome | biome: human gut; feature: human-associated habitat; material: faeces | place: United Kingdom | collected 2010/2012 ... | reverse complement strand
AAAATAATACCAATGTCCCTCGATTTGCTTCTCACCGGTTACAGGTTTTCCATCAATATAATAATATGCCTTTCCATTAATTGTTCTCCAACCAGTGTTATCTGATTTTTTACTTAATCCCAAGTATTTTGCAATACCAGTTGCGTCAGCCACTCCCAATTTTTTTAGTCCTGATTCTGTTTTCAAAAATTTATTCACATCATTTGAATTCGTCAAAAACGCATGTTCAACAATAATTCCTGGAATTCCAGCTTCCTTTGCATAAATTTGAACAGAAAAATAATCCGATTTTGATCCATCAGGATATGTTTCATTTACTGTTGTGTCTTTGCTGTAAATCGATGTTGGTCTCATATTGACACCAACTGCTTTCAATTCATTCAAAATAGCCTGTGCAAGTTTTCTTCCATCTGATGCAACCTGTGGTTTCCAATTTCCATTTGGTACAATTACTTCTGCTCCATTGCTACCTGATGAACTAGAACTGTTCAAATGAAAGCTCACAAATAAATCTGCGCCGGCTCTTGCTGCCGCTTGTACACGATCTCCAATATCTCCTCCTGAAGATTTATTACTTGGATAAGGACAGCTTGATGTGGTTCGCGTCATATAAATAGAAACTCCCGTATATTTTTCAAGTTCTTCTTTGCAATAATTTGCAATTTTTAAAGTGAGAACTTCTTCCTTCAGTCCACCAATTCCTGTTGCGCCAGTATGTTTTGAATCATGCCCCGGATCAAGTGCTACTACAATATTTCCTGATTTACTACTATTAGCTATGCTTTGAACCTCATCTGAAATTGCAGACGCTACAGAAACTGAACTAGTTGTAGATGAGATATCTGTATTTTCTTCTGCATTTTCCAGTGCATCTTCAATCTCCTGTACAGACTCGTTTGGATTCTCTGAATTAATCTGTACTACAGTTGCACCATAAGTCAGTTCTTCTTGATCTTCTATCTGAGTATCCTCTGATTCTTCATCTAACGGAACCAATTCATCTATCCCCTTATATTTTTCATTAACACCAAATAAAGCCTTCATATCATAATCGGAAAGTTTCACCTCATGTGTTCCTGATTCATCTGTGAGATTTAATCCAATTACTGAATATGTACCTGCCTGACTATCATCTGTATATTCTTTCTCAAAAAGATGTAAATTGCTTACATTTTCCGCTGAATCCCATACTTCAAGGCCTCCATCTGATGATTCGACAGTTATAGACAGGTTCTGAATATTTTCTGTTCCCTCACCATATGAGACAGCAATTCTTTCTGTTCCGGGACTTTCCAAATATGGACTTTCAACAAATACATAATTGATTCGATCCTTATTTTTTTCTATGACACTATCTGCAAAAGTTTCTTCCGAACTAGTCGTTATTTCTTCTGAGTTTTCACTTTCCTCGTCTGTCGTAGGACTTTCTTCTGACTGTTCGTTTTCTTCCAGTGTCTCTGTTTCCTCACCATTATCTTGATCTACATTTTCTTCATTGTTCTCTTCATTCTCGTCTGCATTTTCTTCCTGCATATCCTGATTCGATCTTTCTGTTGTTTCATTTTCATCAGTTACAACTGCTGGAATTTCTTCTGCATGAGCCTGACACATTGGAAAACTTGCAGTAACCATACAAGAAAGCATAAGCAATGCAATCAGCTTATTCCATCTCTTCTTCATTCTTTCTCCTCCCTTGTAACTATAATTCAATCCTCGAACTGTAACCATTAAAATCTGCACCACTGCTGGTTTCAAGAGGCTCTCCCTCTTCAGTTAACTTAATTCCATCACATTCATATGCATCAAGATATGTATTAATAATGCAGGCTAAAATTTCAGACTCTCCAGTTGTTCCCATACTTCTTATTCGGTCACCTGTCGTCTTGTTAAAATCAAGATCTATTTTCTTCTCAGATTCATTTAGAGAAAATTCAAGCAGCTGACAGTCTTCTGTAATTATCCCTGTATTTTGTAACTGTCTCCAAATATCTTTTTCATCTGAAATTTGAGCCTCTTTTGTTTCTAACATTCCAGTCTCTTCATTAATACAATAAATATTTACCTGCATTGATTTTTGTTCAGCATTTACAGTTGTGTCTTGTTTTCTCTCATTCTTAAGTTCGGTGTTATTTTCATTATCTACTTGATTACTTTCCTTTACCTGACTTCCATTATCAGAAATTTTTCTAGCCTTACTTTCACAACCTCCAATTAAACATAGAGCTATGAATACAACACCTAATAGTCCTACTTTATTTTTGTTTATCATCTTTTTCCATTCCTATTGTTATTTTTAGTTCCAATACATTGGAAATTTCCTTTATCTCCTAACTATTCTAGTTTAACAATAAACTTCTAATTTCACAATATTTTTATAATTCAAATTAACAATTTAAGAACAATAATAAAATGTTCAAGCTACCACTCTACATAAAATAATTTCATTTAAAGAATTACTTTTTCTCTAAAAATAATTTTCTTGTAATAAAATTGTAGATCATGACAACTACTGTCACCAAAATTTTTGCTACCATATAAAAAATATGTATGCCCGATACTGTTACCCACATTAATAACTGGTTTAATGCAAGTCCTATCAAACTTAATACAATAAACACAATAAACTCTTTTCGTTTATCACCATTTTTTTCGACTTCAAACACCCAACGTACACTTAAAATATAGTTATAAATGACTGAAACTGCAAAAGAAATCCCACTTGAAATCAAGTAATTAATTCCTACTACTTCAGTCAATGCGATCATTATTCCATAATCAATTACAAATGCGCTTCCTCCAACTATACCAAATTTAAAAATTTGAGAAATTAATTTTTTCATAGCGCTTCCTCTTCTCCTGTATATAAAATAATCCCTATTATAATTGGCAAGCTTGACATAATCGGTAACATGTATCTCATACATCCATTCACTGGGGACACAATACAAATTAACAATGTAATCAACAGTGGAATTAGAAATGTAAATTTCTCATACTGTTTACTAACTAATACTCCCCCCATTAAAAACAAAAGAACCCATGTATATATTCCTGTGCCATATAAAACACCTATACCTGGAATGCCTTTTATAAATTCTGCCATTTTCTGTAGTCCATCACGTTCTTTTGAAAAAATCGAATTTTGTTTAAATGCAAAATGTTCACGATAAAAATCCGGACCTGAAATTTCATATTCTCCACCTGTTCCACCATAAAACTCTTCCTGTAGTGGATCAAAATATCTATATGTGTTGTTAAGCGTTGCTTCTAAATATGTCAAAGGATGCTTCAAAAATTGATTAAACCAAGTTTTTATATATAATTTTTTTTCATTTTTGCTGGCCTCATCTTTATAAGTCCATTTTACATTATCTGATAATTCAGGATTATACAATTCAGCCAAATGGTCATAATCCAACACACCTCTTATTGCATCAGCCTCCTCTGTTGTTACCTCTTCCGGATGCTCCTTTACATATCTAGCAGTCTGTTGAAACGGAACCGAAAATATTTCTCGCTCACTTCCTGACTGTATATTCACCATTGGAAGAAAAATTTGATTATAAAATGAATTATATAATACCATACATACCAATAAAATTAAAACTTTCTTCCATTGTTTTTTTCCTGTAGCGATTAATAAGCACGGAATTGTCAATAATACTACATAAATTCCATTGTTTCGAAAAATACATAAAAGAATCATCACAGCTATATACATAACTATTTGCTTCCATGTAATTATATTTTTCTTTGCCTTTTTTACAAATTCTATCGTTAACAGAATATACAAAGTAAATACTATATAATACATCGTATCCTTATTCATTGCATACCCATTTGTTGGCCACACAGAAAAAAAACCATACCACACTAATGTAATCCAGCGTATCGGATACCATGTTTTTTTCTTCTTCATAACATAAAAAACACCCGAAAAAACAGCTGCTTGCAATAATATTTGAATCATATTATACAGAAAAAATCCATATGTTTCATTTCCGATTTTTCTTCCTATCTCAATTGCAAGCCTCATAAACCACGACGATATAGCTGGATGATGATTCGTCCATTCTATATAACGAAAGGCACCTGTTAAAGCTTCAAATCCATCCCACGAAATTGTTCCTGGAAATAAAAATATTACATACGGTAACCAACAAACAAATAAAATAATAAATGGAACTCCCCATGGATGCTTTTCAAAAATAAATTCACTAATTTTTTTTGATTTATATTTTAGCCTAATTCCATCTATCCAAAATCTGCAAGAATATATTTTATATAAAAAAATCGTAAAGAAAATACTTATAATAATCCATATAATAATTCCTCTTCCAAGCGCGATTCTTGACGCGTAATAATATTTTAAAGAACCTGTCAGCTGAAAAGAATGTCCTGCCATTAACCCAAATGCAAATATTATACCTAAAATTAATGAAATTACTTCTTTTCTAGTTACTTTCATCTTTTACTTCCTCTACCTTTTTCTTTAAATTCATCATTTCCATTTGATTAAGCATAATCTCGTATAACTGTCTATGCTTTTTCACAATAACCTCCAGAATAATTCCACAAACCCATAACAAAATACCAATCATTGCAATTATGCCCGATACAATCAATGTTGGAAAACGAAGTACCAAACCTGTTTTTAAATATTCCATTAATAACGGAATAAAAAAAACTAATGCGAGAACTTCCATCAAAACAGCAACACTCGTAAAAAACGCAAATGGTCTATATTCTCTAAATAAAGTTGCAATTGTAGAAAGAACTTTCATTCCATCCGAAAACGTATTTAACTTTGATACACTGCCTGATGGACGATCTCGATATTGTACTGGAATTTCTTCAAGAAGAAAATTCTTATCTACCGCATGAATTGTCATTTCTGTTTCAATCTCAAAGCCTTTTGATAGTACGGGAAAAGACTTGACAAACTTTTTACTGAATGCTCGATATCCTGTCATAATATCGCGCACTCTATTATCAAATAATTTATTAATGAAAAATCTTACCATACGATTACCTATATTATGAAACGGACGCTTGTTTTCTGAAAAATAGGTAGAAGATAAGCGATCACCTATCACCATATCCACACCTTTTTCAAGAACTAATTTTTCCATTTCCCGAGCATTTTCTACCGGATAAGTATCATCTCCATCTATCATGATATAACAATCTGCATCAATATCACGAAACATACTTCGAATCACATTTCCTTTTCCCTGACGGTATTCATATTTAACAATAGCTCCTGCTGTTCTTGCAATTTCATCAGTATGATCAGTAGAATTATTATCATATACATAAATTTCCGCTTCTGGAAGTGCCGCTTTATACTCTTTAACTACTTTTTCTATTGTAACACTTTCATTGTAACATGGTATCAACACTGCTGTCTTTTTCATTTGTTTCATACTCCCCTTCTTTTTCTAAATAATTTTTCAATTGATATATAATCTCTTTATCTATATTCCAATCAAATTTCCTTGCAAACAATTCTTTTGCAGAAATCAACTCTTCAAAATCTGATTTTCGAAATATATATGGATTTCCACGCTTCCAATCTATATGTCTTAAGCATGATGAATAATCACCTTCAAACGCCTCCCTTGGCAATTCATTTTTAAAAGGTGAATTTATAAGCACTGTTTGTAGGAAAATTTCATCCGCACATGTTGTCATAGAAAACCTTTTCTTAATCCATTTTTCTTGAGACATTACATATTGAGCAAATTCATGTGTTATACTAAACCAATTTGCACCAAATTGAAATTCATTCTCTATTTTTATTCTATTCACACCAAATAGTTTTTGTATTTTTAGTAAAACCTGACCCATCAAATAATAAATATATCCTTTTTTTACTTTTTCTTGAAATGGATACCAATATCTGATTCTATCTAAATATTTATCTTGTATTTGTTTTTGTTCAAAATGCACATACTGTGTATTTTCTTTATTTTCAAAATAGTCTAATATCTTGTTTTTAGTTTTAATAGGCATATCAATACCGGAAACAAGATGGTAATAGTCATATTCACCTCGCAGTGCTTGCTTTAACAGATTTAATTCACATTCAATCTGACTATACCCACCCCAATTTACAGACATTCGGTTAATGAATTCTATTCGGGAGTATTTCACTGAGTTTCTAATTTTTTCAATCGGAATATCTTTTGTTTTAATATCGATATGTATATAGAAGTCATTTCTTTCATGATCCATTAATCGTAAAAATATCATCAGTATTTCAAATTGATGATGAGCCATTATTAAATATGCATGCTTTTTCATTTTGTTTCCCCCAAAAAATTCTCATCTTTTCTTAAGTAAATTAGTTGCTCTACTCAATAACATTTTAAACTCATTTGGTTCACATATATAATTTACAAGTAAAATAGACAATCCACTTAAAACTCCTATAATAGCTGCTCCAATAAACCATTGTAAAAATGTAGAAAGTTGTGGCGCTAGTTTCAAACATCCTATCATACTCCAGATTAACATTACAACGGTATTTCTGATCAAGCGATAGAGTGTATTTTTTCCCGATCCCTTAACTAAATACTTTCTATTATATAATATTATCTCTGTCGATCTATAACCATATGAACAAACTGTCCCTATTAATACTCCTAGCATCTTGAATTTTCCAACTAAAAGTAATGAAATAGTTAAATTAATAACCGCTTCTCTTATTGCCTGTGGTTGTGTTTCTTTATAATGGCCTGCTGCGCATATCATCGTCAATCCTGGTATTCTTACATTCTGAAGAAAAATAATCGCAACAAATAGGATTGCTGCCAAAGGTCTTATATAATCTGCATCCTTTACATTTGCTGTGTATATCTTTACGAATGGGAGTAAAAGAACTGCTACACATATACATGCAATAAAGAAAACGATAAAATACATATATTCAAAATTAGAATAACTTGTGTGCAAAACGTCCTCTTCTTTCTTAGAAATCACTTCCCCAAATCCTGCTGATAAGCCATTACTAAACACACTTAATAAAGTATACATTGAACTAACTATCATATTGTATATACTATATACACTTACCTCAACAAGAGATGCGCTACCTAGCATAACCGTTAATACAACAACATCTGTATTATTGACAATAATTCCTACTATTTGATGCAACAGTGCTGCCCCTCTTTGATTGATTGCTTTGTAATTAGGTGTCGTATTAAAACTAATTTCTGGAACTTCTTTTTTTACATACCAACGAACTACAAAAAACCTTAAAATATATGCGCCCGTTGCTACTGCTTTCACTAGAACTACATTTGCATGCATTTCAATTAAAACTATTGAAATTGTCATATTGACTATTGTACCTATTGTTTGTGCTATCGCAACTACATAGCCTCGTTGCATCGCAGTCAATATCACTTTATACTTTCCTAAAAAAAGATAATCAATTAATGTACTGCTTGCCAGAACAACTATCATCATTCTAACTGTACCGCTTGATAATTGTTGAGATATTAAATATGGATAAACTGCTACAAGAGCTACCACAAGTCCTACAAAGATCATTCCTGAACGATAGTAAAACATTTTTGTAGCTGTTAATATGGAATTAACATCATCTTGTTTTTGTTCAGCTAATGGAACGTATAGCGCAACAACAGAGGCAGTACCTACTCCTGCCTCTGCTAGCCCCATATATGTAAGAAACTGATTTATCGATGTCACCATACCATTTACAGTTGAGCCATATCCTTCAAGAAAAAATCTTGGTAAGATAATTCCTGATATGAAAACTACTATCTGAAGAATCAAATTCCATAAAAGGTTTTTCATCGCCTGTTTACTTCTCATATTATTTTACCTTTCTCCTATCCAACACTACAGTCAGAACACCGTACAAAATAATGCATCCTATAATACACATCCAAAATTTATAAGATATCAAAAAAGTAACAAATGCTGTTGATTCGGCTCTAGGCGTAAAGAAAATACTAGTAATCGTATTTAGTCCTATAGTTGCAAATATCCAGTTATTTCTGAAAAATATTGGAATAATTCCACAGACCATTCCAAGAAATAGGCTAAATAATACCACCCCCGGATAACCCCAATCTATATAATTTTCAATTATATAAGATGAACCTCTTCCATTACCTGCAATATAATCACTCCCCAGTACAACATAGGATATAGAATGTGAAAATGTATGCCCATTATACACCTGTCTTAAACAATTACCCTCTCCTATATCATCCAATTTAAAAATTTTCTTTCCTATCGAATTATAGAAAAAATCATCAGTTAAAGCACCCAGTGTATATATTTTTTTGTTTTTCATAGGTATCATATCTTCATATGTATATCCTTGTAAAACCGTATCATAAGTTGTCCCTTGCTTATACGCAAAATCAACTACCAAATTTGATGCTGACAGATCAACACTTTTTCCTGCACGGATGTAGTTCAATGCCCCCATTGACAAAATCATTATAGGAATTGCACAAACAATAATTATCTTTTCCTTTTTCCCTATCCATTTTTTTTCAATATCTTTTTCAAGGCTATCTCTTAACACATAATACACGAATGCAAAAATACAGTTTAAAATAATTGGGTTACGAAGACCTATTTTCAACATTGGAATTGCAGACATTATATAAATCAAAAGCCAGACGAATGATTCCCTTTTTGATGGTTTCAGTGCCAATAATATACATAAAAAATAGCTCATACATCCTGCTGGAAAATAAATCCAAAAAGGTAATGTTGAATAGTATGAGGAAAAATATTCCTCATATGTTCTTCCTCTCATAAAAAGAAGTTTATCTGTTTCTCGTATAAAAAAACAGATCATGCACACAATCAAAATCAGACGCACAACTTTAATAAGGAGTTGTTTATCCATCTTTCTTCTGCGATTTTTTTTCTTTTTTCTTCTAATATTAAACTTTTCCAAGAGTTCTACCAACAACTCTCCTCCTCCAATTGAAACAAGTGATAGAAGAATTGCATAGGTAGCAAAACTGTTTGCATTTTCACTATAACGGATCCACCAACATTCACCTTGGAGTGCGGGAATTAATACTCTAGTAATCAAAAACAAAAAAATACAGGCGTCAAACAAAACCATTATTACCCGACGCTTAAACCTTAATGCTCCAATGAGCAAATTGCCACACCAAACAATCATCAGAACAATTAGCATCTCATTATATTTTTGATTTCTCATAAAATGCTGAAATGAAATAATCCCTATTACCGACACTAAAATATAAATGATATAAGAAACAATTTCCTTTCCAGTAAATTTTGAAACATGTTTTTTCATTGTCAATTCTCCAACTTATAATCTGTCAGAACACTCTGTTAAAACAGAAATATATCTAGATAAATCAATATTGCAAACTTCTGATAAATCCGTCTCTTTTTTTGGTAGTGCTGTACTGATTCCATCTCCAGAATCATAAGTTTCTACACCATAAGCGTCAACCATATTCAATCCCTCTATATATTTTTCAAATGTTTTTTCTCCATCTGCCGTTATTTGAAGTGATTCATCCTTTGTAGCTTTCTCTTGTAAGGATAAAACTTCTGTATCCAAAGCTGGAATAACCGAAAATGTTTCTAGATGAGAATAACAAATTTTGTATCTATAATCTGTCCCAACAAACCCTAACGTAGCCGTGATTTTTCCTTCGTTATTATTTATCTGGATATAATCTCCCACTGCTAACCTTGTTGCTTTTGTTTTTTCAAGATTATTATATGCCTTATTAATTACATTCAAGAAATCCGTAATATCAAGATTACATCCTGCTTCTAAATCGGATCCTTTTTTAGGAACATTCATATGCGTACTATCGCTTTTTTCTGTCGGAATATTATTTACATCATTAATTGTCATTTTATTTCCAACAATATAATTTACCAATGCACTTACCTGTTCATTCCATTCTCCATGATCGCTTTTGTAGCCTAAACCATACGCTGATCCTAATTCTTTATTTGTAAGACACGCTCTATCTTTACTCGGATTTTGTTCTATCTGATCCAGATATAGATATGCAATTTTTTTATTTTTCACTCCAATTAACGCATAAGTGATTTTCACCGTTCCATCTTTTTCAATTTGTCCGTCAACAGCATATCCTGCTTGCTTATATTTTGTCTCAGGTATTTCAGCTTTTTCATGCGTTGTCATAGAACTGGAACTGCATCCTACTGCAGTAAATACCACTGCACTTCCAATTAATACCGTAAAAATTTTTTTCCAAATTTTCATAATTTTTCTCACTTTCATTGGTCCTATATTTCCCATTTAAAAACAGTTTTAAAATCAGTATTCATATCATCACTGAAAACACGATGTATATCAGAAATACTTCTAACCGCTTTTGTCTCATATACAATTGTTTTCAACCTTCTCTGAACACTTGTCTGCTGCATAAACTCAACAGCTTTCACAAAATCTTCTCGTCCGGCTCTACTGCACCCTATAAAAGTCAGTCCTTTCTCTAGTATATCTCTCGTATTAATGGGTACCTTATTTTCTGAAACTCCCATCAACATCACACATCCCTGTGGATTAATATAGCGAATAATATCATCAATGGCATAATAACTTCCCTCTCCACCTGCACATTCAAATGCATGATCTACTGTAAAAGATTCTGGAATATCATCAACTAAGTAGGTTTCATCAGCAAAAGAAAACTGATTTAACTTATTTTCATTCCTTCCTATTACGCAAATTCTGCTTTTCGGAAATTTTCTTTTCAGAATGCTACTTACAACAAACGCAAGACTTCCATCCGCCCAAATTCCAATACGTTCCCTATAAGAATGTGCCACACTTTCAAATCTGTGAACTGCATGCATCCCTACACTTACAAATTCCGTAATAGCAGCAATTCTATCATCTATTTTATCAAAACGAACCAATCGATTCGGAGAAAGATTTACAAGTTCTCTCATAAATCCGTCTTTCCCACTACTTAGAAAGGAACTTCCCTTTCTATAATTTTCATAAATTTCGCTTTTTTCTGAATTTCCTGGCACATTGGGAATCATAACAACTTTATCGCCAATGTTAAATGTATTTGTTGGATCATATAATACCTTTCCCCAACCTTCATGTATCAACGCCATTGGTAACTTTTTACGAAGTATCTTTGCATCTCGTTTTCCTTGATAATATCTTTGATCTGCATGACATAAAGCCAAATACTGTGGTTGCACAATCACCTGATTTTCTATATTAATTTCTTCGTATTTTACGCTTATTGTTTTTGGCGTAATCAACTGATATACATAATTTAACATTTTCTTCTCCTATATCATCGCTTGTGCCATTTTCATGTCATCTATTGTTGTTATTTTTATATTAGATACTTCTCCTTTTACCAATTTTACAGGAACATCACGAACGCAACATATTTTACATGCATCTGTTAAAATTGCCTTCTCATCTTCTGTTAGATCATAATACATATTTTTAATCATGCTCATTTTAAATGACTGCGGTGTCTGTCCCTGGAACATTTTTCTTCTGTCCGGAATGCCAGAAATCACTTCTCCATCTTCAGAAACTACAATTGTATCAATTGCTCCCACAACGGTATCGCAAGCTCCATATTCTTTCGCTGCTTCAATATTTTCTTCAATTATACGTAATGTCACAAATGGTCTTACTGAATCATGAGTTACAATAATATGTTCGTCATCTTCTCCATATGTTTTCTCAATCGCATCAACAATATTAAAAATCGTGCTGTTTCTATCTATTCCTCCAGGCACTAATTCAATCCTCTTCTCGATTTTTATATATTTATCAAGCAAATCCTGTGCATAATCAATCCAATCTGGATGTATTCCAACATAAATATGATCAATTTTATCACATAATAGAAATTTTTCAATTGTATGTATAATAATAGGTTTTTCACCTAACATAAGAAACTGTTTGGGTTTATCCACTCCCATCCTAGTTCCCGTTCCACCTGCTAAAATCGCTCCAAATACCATTTTTTTCTCCTTAATAACCAAATACTTCTCTTTTTTTCAAAACAATCTTTTTAATGAACATATATAAACCACTTGCAAATTTCAATTGTGATAACACAATATAAACAGCACATTTTTTATTATGTTTACTTAGTGTCTGATTCTGTAACGCTACCCTAAAATCATGATCATTTAACATACTTTGTATATATTTTATTTTTTCTTTCTTAGTCGCATCTGACTTTACTAATCGTTCAGTTCCCCAATATGCTAGACTAAGTAAATCATTGTTTAATTGAACATCAAATCCTGTTCTATTCTTTTCTTTTACAATTCTTCTAAACTGTTGTATCATAAGCAATGATTTTCTATAAAACTGAAAATCAGCTTTCTCCATTATCGAACTTTCATTTAATCTATAATGATAAGGAAAGTACTCTGCTAACATATAGATTGACTTAGCATCCAAAATACACGAAAATGATGTTATTAGATCTTCACCTATTGAAACCTTTTCATCAAAATATTTAAAATTCTTTTCAAGCAGTTCTCTCTTGAATAATTTTGTAACTCTGTTTGGTGAAATATATCTCTCTAACATTTTTCCAAAACTAAGCATTTTAGGAAAAATATTTTTTTCTAAAGAATCTCTATCATATTTCCCCGATTCAATATACATTGGTTCTTTTTCTCTTTTATTTTTTCCTTCTCGTATCCATCCACATAAAACAATGTCTGCTGAACTTTTTACCGCTGTTTGGTACAAAGTCATATACATATCAGAATCTATCCAATCATCACTATCTACGAATCCGATGTAATCTCCTTTTGACATTTGAACGCCGGCCTTCCAAGCAGACATAAGACCTCCATTCTGCTTGTGTAGTACTTTTATACGGGTATCCCTTACCTGATATTCATCACAAATCAATGCACTTTTATCTGTTGATCCATCATCCACTAATATAACTTCAAGATCTGTAATTGTCTGTTGTAAAATACTATCTACACATTGTTCTAGATATTTTTCCACATTATATACTGGAACAATTACACTAATCATTTATTTTCCTCCTAGATACTTTCTACATAACTAAATCATTTATCAATCTTTGCCATTGACTCACAATATTTTTCTTTTCAAATTTATCAACATTCTCCATTGATTTATTTGAAAAAGAACTTCGCAAATCGGGGCTTTTAATTAATTCATTTAGCATTTCCTGAAATTTTGCTATATCATTATTCTTCACCAAAATACCATCTATACCATTACGAACAATTTCATTAGGTCCTGTCTTGCAATCAAATGCTATAATAGGAAGTCCTTGTGATTTTGCTTCCAAAAGAACCATTGGAAGTCCTTCGAATCTAGATGTCATAGCATAAAGAGCATACTCTTTATATCGCGAATATATATTATTGCAATTTCCTTTCAGTTCCACATAATCCGAAAGACCTTTTTCTTTAATCATTTCATTTATTTTTTCAAAATCCGGACCATCTCCATAAATATCCCATTTCCAATTCTGATTTTCTTTCATCACCTTAGATGCAATTTCCACTAATCTGTCAAAGCCTTTTTGTTCACATATTCTTCCTACAGATATAATCTTTCTTGCATCTCTATTATACTTCACAGATTTATTTGACAAATTACTGTCCATCCAATTGTGAATGGCTACAACTTCTTTCTGTTTGAACTTTTTAAACCTTTTCAAATAAGCAATACGATCTGCCTCTGTCAATGTAACAATTCTGTCGACATAAGGAACAAATATTTTTCTTATCAAAGCATCTGTCTTATGTTGCATAGAAGTATATAAATTAATGTGTTCACAATAAACTTTTTTTACATTTAAAAAGCTACTGCCTAAAATCGTAGCAGGTAAACTTCCTCCTCCCACTGCAAAAACTATATCAATTCTTTCTTTTTGAATATACTCACGGATTCCTTTTACTCCTGGTATTAAAGTTTGTCTAATGTGAAGATTTCCATCTTTCAATACTTTAAATTTAATCTGTTTCTTTAATTTGATTGGTAATTTGTTCCTTTCTCCGCAAATACTTAACAAATGAACTTCATATTCTTCAGCTAATTCATTAGAGAGTAATTCTAATACCCTGACAACACCATCCATTATAGTCATGTTTTCCTTAACAAAACAGAGTTTTATCATTTTATATTATCTCCTTACTTCTCTTCAATTAATCTGACCCATTTTTTTAAAATTGCTTTCTTATCAAATTTTTCTATGTCAAGTGATGACTTTTCCGAAAATTTTTCTCTAAGATTTGGATTTTCAATTAACCGACAAATAGCTTGCGCCATCTGATCCACATCATATGGTTTGATAAGATATCCATTAATATTGTCTCTGATAATCTCTGCCGGACCTGTATTCACATCAAAACTAATACAAGGTAAATGATTTGCTTTTGCTTCTAACAATACAAGGGGCAATCCTTCTCTATATGATGGTAAAACTAATAAAGCATGTTTACCGTAAATTAATGTTGTGTCAGCAACATTACCATGCAATATAATATTTTTCTTTAAATTTAACTTTTCAATTGCTTCAGAAATCTCTTTAAAAGTCTCACCCTCCCCATAGATATCCCATTTCCACTCAGGGTATTTTTCAAAAACATTTTCGGCAACTTTTAGAAGCAAATCATATCCCTTTTCTTTTCCAAATCGACCAATTGATAAAATTCTTTTTGAGTTTACATCGTAATTGCTCGCATTTTCTAAAAAGCGAGCACTAATCCAATTTGGAATACACTCAACTTTTTTCTTCTTTAAATGGAACAGATTAATATAGTCCTTTTTTGTCCTCTCTGTTAACACAATTGTTTTATCTGCAAATAAGGATGCTAGTCTTCGCATCATAGTAATCTCTTTATCATTCAATTCATTAACAAGAGCCCCATGATCACAAAATATAAACCTCGTTCTTCGACAAAACAACATCTGCGGAACCGTCACAAAAGCGGCTGCTGTACCAACTGAAAAAACAATATCAATCCTGTTCTTTTTAATATATCTCACTATTTCTTTCCATGCTGCTAACAGAACACTTCTAAATCTTGTTTCCTCTATATGCAAACTATTATAGTTTATTTTATCATCAAATAAAAATGCTGGTTCAATATTCACAGACCTTATTCCCAATACAAATACTTCATAATTAATTTTCAGTGTTTCAGCCAACTCGTAGGCAACAGTCTCAGCTCCACCCTTAATTGTCATATCAAAATCTATAAAACATATTCTTTTTTTCAATTAAAATCTTCCTTATCGACAATAGTAAATTCCTTTATATTTTTTACAGCTATTATCCAAATCCATAAACAACGCATCATGATGTCCGACTCTCTTTTCAACCGGTGGCATTTCCATATAATCGCCAAAAGCAATATTAAGATATGCATCATATCCCACAGGTATTGGCATCTCAAGGTCTTCAAACGGTTTGAAAATAGCCTTATCAAATGCTTTTCTAGGATACCAGTTTTTCATATATCCAGGACCGGAACACAGTTCTGTGATTCCTTTACATCTTGTGATTGGATACTTAGTCATCTGTTTTTCTGCAAATCTCCAGATACGATAGCGTAATTTTCTAGAAGGTACAATTCCAAGTGCTATTTTTCCTAAAAGAGTCACTATTTTTCCATGATTTTCCGGTACAAGCTGTGCACAATAAATGGAATAAATCAATGCCCAGAAGCACTGCTTCTTTCTTTCAAATTTGCTGTCCGGATATCCATCAATAGGAATAATATCAAGAGCTACTCCATGTGTAATATCCAAATCTTTTTGATAAGGTTTTACCAGTGTAGTCTGACTGTCTCTGATGGTAACGAACAGGTTATGATCTACATGTTTTTCATCAGATTTTTCTAGTACATAACGGGAATTCTTATTTTCTTTTTTCCATAATCTCCACATTTTTTCATAATCTGTACGCGGCATAAAGAAATCCAGATCATCATCCCATGGAATCATTCCTTTATGTCTGATTGCTCCTATACATCCACCACCGCATAAATAGCAGGTCAAATCATGTTTTTTGCAGAACTCTACAAACACTGTGGCCATTTCAATATTAATTTTTTGTAATTTTTCCAATTCTGATTTTTCTAATTTACCCATAATTTTATCCCTGTTTATGTTTGTATTTCCAAAATGGAAGTTTTAAAAAACCTACCAGACTTCCTATTCCATAACTTACATGTAATAAAAAGAATAATATCGGAAGTAGCAATTCCTGCCAGTATTTTTTCTTCCCTTTCACTGCCATAAAGGACATTACAACTGCCAGGCAACTATAAGCTCCCCACATCAACTTTGCGAGCAGAGAATGATGACAAGCTGCAAGTGCAGAGGTTACTGTAATACCACCGACAAAGACAAATGGAACAAAATGATAAATAGCCAGGCATTCCGGACAAGCTTTTAAAGTTAAAGCAACCCAATATCCATTTCCATATTTTTGTTTTAGCATTCCTGAAAGTGTACTTCTGGCATGCTGATAAGATATAATTTCCGGGGAATAACAAATCTGATATCCAGCCTGGCGAATTTTGTAATGGAATTCATTATCCTCAGTTCTTCCCAACTGTTCATCGAATCCACCAACCTTCTCCAGAACTTCCCTTCGATATGCTCCATGAAAAAGAGATTTGACATATTGTTTTTTGTGACTTCGTCTATAGGAAGCCATACTACTGCCAAACATTGACTGTTCCGCCAAAAGGAGAGTCTCCTTCCACGGCGTGCTTTCGTCAATTATATTTGGTCTTGGTCCACCAGAAACCATTTCTCCGGTTTCCAGAATTTCCACATTTTTTCTTACAAATTCAGAAGGAATGGATGCATGTGCATCTATTCGAATCATCACATCTCCCGAAAAACTCTTAATTGCAACATTCCATCCCGAAGCCTGTTTTTTACCCGGATTCTCCAGTACTTGAATATTTTTAAAATCTTTTGTCTGTTTCTGAAAGTTCTCCATAATCTCTCTGGTATGGTCTGTGGACATACTGTCTATCAGCACAACTTCCATCTTCGCATGATCATAATCCTGCACCTTAATATCTTCCAGAAGTTTTCCTAAAACTTTTTCTTCGTTATACGCAACAACGCAAACCGATACTATCATCCTATATTCCCCTACTAAATTACTTTATTACAGCAATCACTGTTTTCACCATAGTACAGATATCTCTCAAGAAACTGAATTTTTCAATTTCTCTTAAATTATATACCATCTTTGCCGGTAACACTTCGTTTATATATACTTCATCTGCATTTTCTGCATTCTCAAGAAGCTTCTCTTCATCTTTATACTCGATGCTTGTACGAGATGTAACTCCAGCTGGAAGTAAGAATGTTGCCATCATTTCTTCCGTATAATGAGCTACATACTTCGGTACCTCTGGTCTTGTGCCGACAAAAGTCATATCTCCTTTTAAGACATTAAATAACTGCGGAAGCTCATCTAAGCGTACTTTCCTAAGTAGATGTCCCATTCTGGTGATCCGCGCATCCCCTTTTGTAGTCACCTGAGTACCAAGTTTATCTGCATGATCAACCATTGTTCTGAATTTCCAGATTTTAAACTTTCTTCCATAAGTTGTCACACGGACCTGTTTAAACAAAACAGGTCCTTTAGAATCCAGTTTAATCATAATACTCAATGCAACAAGAATCGGTGATAAGACAACAATCATTACCGCAGAGCAAACAATATCAAACGCTCTTTTCAATTTCAGTTCTTTTTCATGTTTCTGTAAAATATCATAATAATATTTTACTTTTTCATTTCGCATTGCTTTTGGCAATTCATTCCAGTTTTTCATAAAATCTACCTTTATAAGCATTCTTTAAATGATTTAATAATATAATCCACATCTTCGTCAGATAATTTTGTATGAAGAGGTAATGTAATCTCATTTTCAAACATATGATATGCATTTGGATAATCTTTTATATCAAATCCAAGATTTTTGTAAGCCGTTAAAAGTGGCAGTGGTTTATAATGTACATTCGTTGCAACTCCCTTTTCTGCCATCTTCTCAATGATCTTACTGCACTCTTCTCTTGTCTTTCCATTCACTCTTACAAGATATAAGTGTCCACTGGACTGGTCTGTATCTGTATAATGTTCCAGTACAGTAACATTCTCATCCTTAAATGCTTCATTATATTTCTCGATAATCTCTCTTCTTCTCTTGAGCAGGTTCGGATAACGTCTTAACTGTACAAGTCCAAGTGAAGCCATGATGTCTGTCATATTACATTTATAATATGGTGCTGCAATATCATACTCCCACGCTCCAAGCTGCGCCTTAGCAAGAGCATCCTTTGATTGTCCATGAAGTGACAGAAGCATAAACTGCTTATACAAAGCTTCATTATCCACACCTTCAATATCTCGCCATGTGGCAGCTCCACCTTCAGCAGTAGTCAGATTCTTGACTGCATGGAATGAGAAGCTTGTAAAATCGGCAATAGTTCCACACATCTTACCATTCTGTTTTGCTCCCATTGCATGTGCACCATCAGCTAAGATTGCAATACGTCCCATCTTTTTCTGGATCTCTGATTTTGGACAGAACAAATTCTTCTTCTCTTCTGCAATTTCGAATACTCTCTTATAATCAACAATTCTTCCGCCAAGATCCACCAGGATGATTGCTTTTGTCTTCTCTGTAACAGCTGCCTCCACCTGTTCCATATTCATCTGATAGGAATCCTTATTCACATCAACCAAAACGATCTTGGCACCGACATGCGCAATCACACTCGCCGTTGCAGTGTACGTATATGCTGTGGTAATAACTTCATCTCCTTCTCCAATGCCAAGGACACGAAGAATCATCTCAGCGCATGCAGTTGCAGAATTTAGGCATACCGCTTTACTTGTGCCAATATATTCTGCCAGTTCCTTTTCAAATTTTTTCGTTTTCGGTCCTGTTGTAATCCATCCACTCTTCAGTGTATCAACTACTTCTGCGATCTCTTCTTCCGTAATATCCGGTGGTGAAAATGCTATATGTCTGTTTTCCATTGTTTTACTCCTCCATTGCAGGTTTTTCATGACTAATTTTTCCAAGCTCACGTAATTCTTTATTTACTTCTTCATCACGTTTTAAATCTTCCTGCCTGATATGATAGGTTGGAACAATCTCTGAAACAAGCTGTTTTACATTCAGACTTTCATTCATCGATGCTTCTTCCAGTTTCCGCAATCCACTTAGGAAATGAACCTCGTTGAATTCCAGTGGTTTTCCAATATAAATTAGATTATTTGCTGTTTTCTGAATCCCTTCTTCTTTTACAAGAAGCTCTTCGTATAATTTTTCTCCAGGACGTAAACCTGTATATTTAATATCCATGTCTACTCCAAGTGTATATCCCGACAAACGAATGAGGTTCTTTGCAAGATCTGCAATCTTTACCGGCTCTCCCATATCCAGCACAAAGATCTCTCCTCCTTTGGCAAATGCTCCTGCCTCAAGTACAAGAGAAACTGCTTCCGGAATTGTCATAAAGTAACGAATAATATCCGGATGTGTAACTGTAAGTGGACCACCTGCAGCCATCTGACGCTTAAACAAAGGGATTACACTTCCGTTGCTTCCAAGAACATTACCAAAACGTACTGCAACATACTCTGTCTTAGAGTATCTGTTAAATGTCTGAATGATCATCTCGCACATTCTCTTAGATGCACCCATAATATTTGTTGGATTAACTGCCTTATCCGTTGAAATAAGGACAAATCTTTTCACTCCAAACTTATCCGCTGCTCTCGCTGTCTTATAAGTTCCAAACACATTATTTTTAATCGCCTCGTTTGGGCTATCTTCCATAAGAGGCACATGTTTGTGAGCTGCTGCATGGTAAACAACATCTGGTCTGTATGTTTTCATTATAGACTCAATACGGCTTGTATTTCTAACTGATCCAATCAGGACTGTCAAATTCAATTCTGGATAATTTAACTTTAATTCCTGCTGTATATCATAAGCATTATTTTCATAAATATCAAAAATAATCAACCTTGATGGCTTATACTTTGCAATCTGACGACAAAGTTCACTACCGATAGAGCCACCTCCACCTGTTACAAGAATACATTTATTTTCAATAAAACCATGAACACGTTCAAGATCAACTTTAATTGGATCTCTTCCAAGCAGATCTTCGATAGATACATCTCTCAGCTTTGAAACACTTACATCCTCTGTAATCAGCTGATACATTCCCGGCAGAATCTTCAGCTTACAAGTTGTCTGATTACAGATTTTGAGAATATTTCTTGTCACTGTAGGGGATGCTGACGGAATTGCAAGAATAATTTCATCGACATTATATTTCTTGGCAGCATCAAGAATACATTCTCTTCCACCTATAATACGAACACCATGAATCAGTTTCCCTTTTTTATGCGGGTTATCATCAATAACTCCCACCACTTTACTGTTCAAATGCGTGCTGTATTTCAACTCCTGAATGATCATACTCCCCGCTTCACCAGCTCCGATCACAAGTGTATGGTAAACATGTCCCTGCGGTTTTCTCAATCCACTTTTTAAAATCCAATAGATTCTGTAGGAAAATCTCGTTAAAACCGTAGTACTCAGCAACAGGAAGAAGTAAAAAATGTGAAAGCTTCTCGGTACTGGAAGAACCAAAAGTTGCATTCCAAATCCTTGACATACTGTTGATAAGAAACAAGCAATGCCGATCATTGTTAGTTCTCTTAGCCCTGCAAACGACCACACACTGTTATATAAACTCAGTATCCAAAAGATAATAAGTGTAGAAACAATGCCTATCGGCATATACACCTTAATACTATGGATATATTCATACGGAATCCATGAATAATGAAGTTCATATCGAAGTATCAGTGCTAAATATGAATGCATAATAATTGTCAATACGTCTACTCCGCAGAGTAGGATCATTCGATTTCTCGAATTATGCAAATCAAAAATCTTTTTCATTTTCTAATATCCTCTTATATTCAAATTATTACATTTTTTAACATACATTTATATAATAACAAATTTATTTCATGTTTACAAGATGTCATTTATACACAGATGCGAATCACATCAACTTTTTCTGTAGTATTTCAACATTTTTTCTCTAACTATGTCACTTAGTTTTTTGATTATCACACATAATATAACTGTTATCCCAAATAAAATTACAAATTCAAACGCTGCGTATACTTGAATGTCAAATCTTGTTTCAAACCATCTAACATATTTTATTACAACTTGATGAAATAAGTAAAATTGAAGGTTTATATTGGCCAATTTTTTCATAATTAATGTTTTTCCAATCTCATCTATCATTCCATCATAAAATAGCAATATATATATCACAAATATTTCAATTACAATGTTCATACTTCCTAAATTAAACATGTATTGGCACACAACAAACATTATATTAAACAGCAATATTCCAATTATTTGAATAATTGATGCTTTTTTACTTTTCTTTGTTTTTTTATAATATATTACTCCCAAACTCATTCCGATAAAAAATTCAAGGAAACGGTACAACGGAAAAACATTTATAAAATAATAGCCAAATGGTAATCCTCTAAATGAATAAACTGAAACATAAATATATCTTATAGCAATTGTAAAACATAAAATCAAAAATGAATAATTTATCTTCTTTCTTAAAAATATCATTGCTGGAACACTCAACAGATAGCAAAAAATAATGATGATAAAAACCATGATACTCCATTAAAAGAAAAGTAATAGTCTTCGTTTGGCACCCAACTTTGTAATAGACCTAAATTCAATAATGATTTTTTCACAAATTGAAGGATAGAACCCATATCACCATAATAATGTTTCTGCCAGTACTCTAGAAATACACACATTATATATCCCATAAAATATTCTGGATAAATTTTCACCCACTCATGTATTGCAATTTCTTTCACTGTAGGTATGTTTTTTTGCATATATTTAATAGCAATGAAAAAGCCTGATAAAACAAAAAACATTTCCATTGCCCAACCAGTTGCTGTTCCTATTAAGCTAATTACCTTATCATTTGAAAACAGATATGATGAATGACACAAAAACACAATAACAATCAAGAAATTTCTCAGTACATCTCCGGCATAATTACGCTTCATTTATTCTCCCTCTCATATAAAACTTATTACAAACTCAAATCAAAAGGAGGACTTAAAAAAATCCTCCTCATCTTCATTCAATCAATTCAATTGTTCACCTTCCGGCAACACTCCACCCTCTTCTACAATATTTGCCAGATCAATAATATTCTGTTCAGAAGCTTCAACCGGCTCCATAATAAAGAGTTCTGTATCACCACTGGAGTAACATGTACCAGTTGTATTCGTACCTTCCGCTGCTACAGACTGAATCGTCCATGCTGGATTATTACTTAACTGATATTTGATCAACGCATTAATCTCTTCCTGAGACATATTGGTCTCTATATCTTTACTCACCTGTTCCATAATAGCATTCGCTTTCAAGAGCATAGTCGGTGACAAACACTTCTTCAACATAGCAGTAATAACTGCCTGCTGGTCTTTTCCTCTCTGATTATCCCCGCCCGGAACATTATGTCTTTCTCTGCAGAAAGCAAGGGCTTCTTCACCATTAAAGTGATTATATCCTTCCTGGACATCCATTACATGTTCAGAATCTTCACTTGTAGTAAACTCATACTCTGAATATACATCAATTCCTCCAAGTGTATCTACAATGTCAATCATAGATGTGAAATTCAATCTCGCATAATAATTAATATCTGTCTCATATAATTCACCCAAGGTTCTCATAGATGCATCTATACCATAGATTCCCGCATGTGTTAACTTATCTCTCTGTCCTCCTGAAACTCCCGGAATAGGAACATAATAATCACGCGGTGTTGTTACAAGTAATATCTGATGTGTCTGCGGATTCACAACTGCAATAATATTCACATCGCTTCGACTTGTTTCTGATACATCACCATAAACATCAATACCGCTGATATAAACTGTAAATGGTTCTTTTATAATACTGTCATCTGTTGCTCCTGTTGAATTTCCGAAATCCAACTCAACACGTATATTAAATGTATACAACACTTTCACTTTATCGCTATAGCCATCAACTGCTTCTTCCATCAGACTTGTATATGCACTGTTATAAATAATAGCATCACAGTCCCCATCCACCAAAGCCTGTGCCTGATCCTGAACGGAATCATACTCTTTCACTTCAATCGTATCAACGCCAACTTGCTTTTCAATATCAGCTACAGCTGTCTGTATATTGTCAGCACCTTTCTCAAACTGTACACCATACGTATAGTCTGCCGCATCTTCTATTGTCTCTGCCGAATCATCTGCTCGCACTGCAACAACCATCTTATCTACTTTATAGTTGCTGCCTGTGATCTTTCCAATCATATTATTAGCCTGAGCGACATAATAACTTCCTGTAAACATCACAACTGCCATAAGTAAACTGAACACTTTTCCCAAAGTCCCCCGTTTTCTCCTTGCCACCTGTGAATTCAGTGTCACACACCATAAGAAAAACAATATTGCTGCTGCCAGTATCAGATACTTATCCGGAATCATTCCTAACAAATACAATACCGCCATTAAGGCTATACTGGCAATCGTCTGAAGAATGATACACAAAGTTCCCAGTTTATTACTTCCCGATCTGCGAGAATACTTATTTGTACTTTTTTTTCTGCGTGCAGAATTGCCAGCAGATCCTTTTCGTTTTGCCATCTTACATCCCTTTTCTTAAATTAGAACAATTTTGACGGGTAAACTCCTTTTTCGATCAATCCACGAAGTGCTGCTGTTACAGATTCTTTATCCTCCTTATATGTCACACCAAACCACTGGTCATGTGACTGCAGTACTTTTACTTCCAGTTTTCCATCACTTAACAGATCTCCAATCATTGTCGGAAGCAGATATTCTGCTTTTAGATCTGTACTTTCTGTTTTCTCAAGGAACTCATCAAATCCTGTCTTAAGAATCTCGAAAAATTCAGGTGTAATTCCCCACATATTCATAGATACCGGTGAATCAACGTCAAGGAATACATCTCCATCCTCTTTGTGGATTACAGCTTTTCCGTCTTCTTTTTCGATGTTATGTGTCTCTTCAATGTCTGCAAGCATGCCATGTCCGTCTACTTCGCACACACCTCTGGTCACGCCTCCGTTATCACTCAATGTATTTTTCAATACAAAGCTGACCATACAAATCTGCATTATATCAGCAGATGGAAGGTTTGTCAAATAACTGTATGCCTCTTTAAATGCTTCTTTTCCATAATAATCATCTGCATTGATTACAAGGAATGGAGCATCCACCACATCTTTACAGCAAAGAATTGCCTGACCTGTTCCCCAAGGTTTTGTTCTTCCTGTGAATTTTCCGCTGAATTTTTCCGGAATATCATCAAGCTCTTGAAATGCATATGCTACTTCTACTTCTTTTTCAATACGGTTGCCAATGATCTCTTTGAAATCTTTCTCGAGATCTTTGCGGATAACGAATACAACTTTGTCAAACCCTGCTTCTAATGCATCATAGATGGAGTAGTCCATGATAATCTCTCCATTTGGTCCAATCGGAGCCAACTGCTTGATTCCGCCTCCAAAACGACTTCCAATGCCTGCCGCCATGATTACCAATGTTGCTTTGCTCATTTCTTTTTCCTCCTAATGTCTCTTCACTGTTACAATATACCGGTTTATAAACACCACTTATTCTCCCAATCCATCTTTCACAAGTTGAACCATGTCTGAAAGTGCTGTTTTTTCGTCTTCTCCTTCACAAATAATTGTAATCTCATCTCCGCTTTTTATGCATGCACCCAGTACACTTAATACACTTTTGGCATTTGCATTCACTTCTTCATTTTTCATCTTCTTGTACACTGTGATCTTGCTCTTGTACTGCATCGCAGTTTTACAAAACAATCCTGCCGGTCTTAGATGAAGTCCTGTCGGATTTTTGATCACTACTTTATCGCTTACCATGTTATTCTCCTATTCTATCTCTCTGATAGTTGGAAGTTTTAACTCCAATATCATATAATATGCACTGAAAACTGTCAATGCCAGCCTTCTTAATTCTTTTTTAATTTGGGGCTGGTTTTTTCAAATTAATATGAAGTATCATTAATTTGTCTCAGCGTCATTTTCCGGTTGTTCATCCTCTGTGGATTCTTTTTCAGTCAATATAAGCTGCACTGTCACTGGTTTTGTCAACGTTACTCCATCCGGAAGGTCTACTTCTATCGGTATGTCATAAGTGCCTTCTTTCGTGTAATTCTGGAGGTTTACCGATACTGCATTACTGATATCCAGGCTGTCCAGCGTATCTTTCTCGCCCTGGAATACAAGCGTTACCTCTGCATCTGGCTCATAACTCACCTGAAGATTTTTTGCCAGATAATTCTGTTTGATGGATGCAACCATAAACTCAATTGTACGATTTCCCAACTGTTCGATCATTGCAGTTGCTGTAACCTTTCCTGATGCACCTTCAATCAGTTCTACACCTTCCGGCAGATAATCTGTAATATCAAATGCTTTCTCTATCTTCTCTGTTGCCCCATCAATAGACAATTCAGATGCTGGAATATTGATACTTTCAATCTTGGATAAGGCCTCTTCTTTTCCGCAGACCTGCACGCTCGCCGGTTCGCTCGAACAACCTAGATATTCATATCCATCTGCCGGTGTTCCAGATGCTTCAAATTTCAACGGAACCGTCTTGATCCTCATCACTTTCACATCTACAGTGATTCCATCTTCTCCAAGATTATTACTTAACTGTCCCTGATTGATTACATTTCCCGATGCATCATATAAAACAAGTTCTGCTGTAAGTTCTTCATCTTTTGAAATCCCATCTACATTAATCTTCGCTACAGCTTTATCAATTGATTTTACTGTGGATTCTGCTCCTGTAATCGTTATTTTTTCCGGATTAACTTTCATCTCTCCAATCTGATACCCGTCACGCTGCGTTCCTGTTGTGCTAACAGTCAATGTAAATACATTCTTACCTGTCGGTTCTGTCTTAATCTGTATGTTTCTCGGAACAGACTCTGCCGACTGATAAAATCCACTATACTTTGGAATTGATACTGAAATTGGTATCAACCCTGTCCTGGAATCCATTTCTTTAATATCCGCAGTAGCCACAATATCATCTGACTTAATCTGTTGAATCACTGAACGTTTTGCATAAACAACTACGTTTACATTCTGATCATCTAAAACCGTATAAACTTCCCCACCCTGTGTAATCACATCATCGTTCGCTATCGTAACTTTGATGTTTGTATAGGTTGATTTCGTAACCGGATTAGCAACATTCGCAACAATCAGCCAAAGAAATGCTGCAAAAACAAATGCAATAATCTTAAGCGGAAGATTCGTTGTCAATTTGTATTTTTTCATGATCTGTGCCATCCTTTCCGTATAGAAAACTTGTTCTTTGTCTCTGTCTTTCTATACTGAATCTGGCTTAACTGACTCCGAAGTTCTTCTGCGTTAATAGCTCGAAGCAATCGTCCTCCGGAAGCCACAGAAACAAGTCCCGTTTCTTCTGAAACAACAATCACAAGAGCATCGCAAACTTCGCTCATTCCCAATGCCGCACGATGCCTTGTTCCCAGATCTTTACTGATTGTCATGTTATCTGAAAGTGGCAGATAACATGTTGCTGATGTAATTCTGTCCCCTCTGATAATAACCGCGCCGTCATGAAGTGGGGTGTTGTGTTCAAAAATATTGATCAGCACCTGAGAAGACACTTTACAATCAAGCTCTATACCTGTCATTTCATACTCTGTTAACTGAATCACCTGCTCTACCACGATCAGTGCTCCTGTACATACGCTTCCCATGGCATAACAAGCTCTTACAATACTATCCAGTGTTTCATCCGAAAACCTCTGATTTTCTTTATTTTTATCGAACGGATTAATGTTACTAAATAAATTCTTCTCTCCCAGCTTCTCCAATGCCCGTCTAAGTTCTGGCTGAAAAACAACAATTGCTGCAATCGCTAATACATTAATTGACTCTTTTGCCAGATACAGGATCGTGTTCATTTGAAAAAGCCATGCCAGAAGAATAAATCCCCCCAGCATAAGCATTCCTCGCAGAAGCATCCAGGCTTTTGTGTTCTTGATCCAGAGCATGATTTCATAGACAATAATCGTCACAATCAGAATCTCTATGATATCTTTTATCTGTATATGTGGAAAATACATTCCATTTGAATAATTTCTTATAAAATTCTGAATCCACTCTATCATCTCAAGTCTCACCACCTTATGTAATCACTCGTTGTTATGCACTCTTGCATCTTTTGCTCTGTCGATCACTCTTTTTTCTCTTCATTCTGATCCAGACCCAGTTCCTTGCTCAGACTTCTTGTTAAAAGAATATCTTCCGTCATGTTTGAATCATTAAAAATTGTTGTTTGTGCAAGATCAGACTCCTTTTTCAGTTGTTCTGACTGATTTTCTTCCTCTTTCTGTTCAACTTCCTTCAAATCAGAAACTTCTGACACAGCAGTATTATTTTCTGTCTCTGACACATTCGGCATCTCTGCGTCCTGTTCCTGATGTTCTGTAATATGTTTTACCTGCTTCTCAGGCATCTGAACCACTACTTTCGGAACTGCCTTTACATAATAATAGTATTCGTCATCTTCAAACTGAACATTCTCTGTTCTTGAATAATCCACAGAGAAAAAAAACACTTCAAGGAACAATCCTGCTACAACACCAAGAATTCCACTGAAGATCATCATCGTATAAGGCATATGAAGTCCCAAAGAGATATTTCCTGATGCGCCTATGATTATACAAACTGCTGTACCTGTTGCTGATGCTATCTTCCAGGAATGATCGACTGCCCGATTTTTAATTCCGTTCACTACCAGTATTCCGATCACTACTGCAAACAGCATAACCCACATCTCTTGATAGCCTACAAACTGTTTTGTAAAATTGGTTAAAGTGCTGATCATTGTTGTTCCATCTGTACCTTTCAATGCTGTTGCAGAAGCTTTGATCAGGTAAAGCAGATAATAAACAAGGATTCCGCAGGATGCAGGGACAATCCATACTGTAGTACCTAACAGCCCAAATATAACCGGAATCACCAGTGGTATTTTCATGCCGAACGCTACTACCGTCAGCAGAATCAGCCAGCTCTTCTCCGGGGTAAATCGAAAGTAGAAAATATACATTAACAAAAACAGTATCACCGTAACTCCGGCTATTGGCATAGATAATGTATATAAATGAGCCACTATTAACACAGTTGCTGCTGCCGTCATTACTGCCAGAGGGAGAAATGTACAGACTACTGCTAAGCCAACAGTACAAAGAACAGATGATGCCATCTTCATAAATCCAATATTAGAATTGATCAGGTTAAACACCAAAAGTGCAAGCAAAAACTGTGCTCCCTTTCGAACTAAGAGAGAGTGAGAAACATAAATCTGCTTAAATCTTTCTCTAAGAACCAGTAAATTGTTCATTGTTCATTCTTCTCCTTTTTACACATCTTCTCTAAACGGGACAAATTACGATAATAACGTTTTACATTCTGTTTGGCAACTGCATGTTTTCTCTTATAAAAACTATTTGCGCAAACCCCATATATAACCAAAAGAACTATATAGCCTGCAATTGCTGCAATCAAGAGAACGAATAGTTTTAAAATTGTCAGATCAGCAGATAAACTATCACTTGAATAAATGCAGAAACTAACGAACAAAACTGCATAACCTATTGTTACCCAGATCAATGTAATCCACGTCTTAAGACTTGCATAATCTTTTCTGTAATAATCGGCAATTTTAAAATCATCTTTGTGATTCTTCCCATATATCGACATTTTTGTCATTAAACGAATCCTGTCTTTATCTAACATATCCGACATTCACCTTTCCAGATTTCTCTCCTAAGTATACCATATGTTCAGATACCTTGTCCAATGCTTAGAGTCAAAAAGTAGACATTTTCAACACCTGCTTTTTTCAGAATTCCTGCAGCACGTTCTATTGTACTTCCGGTTGTGTAAATATCATCAATCAGTAGAATGTTCTGGCGTGGATTCCACGATTTTGAAACCGCAAATGCCCCCTTCAGATTTCTGTGTCTCTGCTCCCCGTTCATTTCCTTTAAAGGCCGGGTTTTCTTAATCCGATATAAAACATCTTTTTCCATAGGAATTCCCATGCATTCTGATAACTGCTTTGCTAAAAGTTCTGCCTGATTATATCCTCGTTTTCTCATTTTCGATCTATGTAATGGAATTGGAATAATTGCCTGGATCCCCCATCTTCGAATCTGAAATTCAAACTCATCTGCCAGCTCTTTCCCAAAGATTTCCGCATAATATCGCTTGTTGTGATATTTCAACCGATATACTGAATTTGAAACCGGCGGAATGTGAACCCATAGGCTGCGTCCTTGTTCATAATTACTTTTTCTTCTTTCACAATCCCTGCAATACTCTTTCGTTTCATCCTCCAATGGCTTTCCGCAATGGATACATTTTATTTTTCCCACCTTAACAACCTGTTTTCTACAGTCATCGCAAATACCTTTTGAGCTGATTTCCTGACAAAACGGGCATCTTTTTGGATACATTTTTTCTAAAATTCTTTGATTCGCTCGTCTAAGCTTGTAAATCTTCCCTGTTCGCTTTTGTTTTCGATCATTTCCTGAAATGTTAGTTCACTCCCTACTATTGTTAAACATTTTTTTGCCCGCGTCACTGCTGTATAAAGCAGATTCCTGTTATATAGTAACTTTGGTCCTGGAAGAAGTGGGATAATGACCGCCGGATACTCGCTTCCCTGAGATTTATGAACCGTAATCGCGTAGGCAAGTTCTAACTCATCTGTCATATCGTATCCATATTTTACCTTTCTCCCCTCATCATATTCCACGATAACAGTTTCTGTATATTCATTGATTTCATCAATGACTCCCATATCACCGTTAAAAACTCCAATTCCTTTGTCAACTGTTAATCCAAATCTGGTAGAAACTTCCCACTCTAATTGATAATTATTTTTAATCTGCATTACTTTGTCACCTTCACGGAACAATCTACCATTAATTTCTTTCTCCGTTTTTTGGGAATCTGAAGGATTCAGATATTGCTGTAGAATCACATTCAATCGTTCTACACCCAGCAATCCCTTACGTGTTGGTGTCATTACCTGGATTTCATTTGGGTCAGCCTGCACATATCTGGGTAATTTCTTCTGTATTAAAGTAATAACGACGCTAATGATCGTATTCGCATCCTGGCGTTTTAAGAAGAAGAAATCTCGGCTTTTATTATCAATTATAACCGGTTCTCCTGCATTGATCTTATGAGCATTTACTACAATATCACTCTCTCCTGCCTGACGAAAAATCTTTGTAAGCGTCACTACGTGAAATTTTTCTGAGCGTATGATATCTTTTAATACACTTCCCGGTCCCACGGACGGAAGCTGATCCACATCTCCCACAAGAATAAGTCTTGTTCCCGGAATAACTGCTGATAAAAGCGCATGCATCAGATTCAGATCAACCATGGACATCTCATCTATAATGATAACATCTGTCTCAAGTGGATTCTCTCTGTTTCTCAAAAATCCGCCTACACTGTTCTCTTCCTCAGGATTTCCACTTACTTCAAGTAGTCTGTGAATCGTCTGGGCTTCATATCCTGTAGCCTCTGTCATTCGCTTTGCCGCGCGTCCTGTTGGCGCTGCAAGAAGGATACTCATTCCTTCACTTTCAAAAAATTGAATCATCGTATTGATCGTTGTCGTCTTACCTGTACCCGGTCCTCCTGTTAATATGAGCAAACCATGTTTAATAGCTTCTATAACAGCTCTGTGCTGCATTGGATCCAATTCTATCTTTTCTTTCTGTTCTACTCTTTTCAGACGTTTCTCCATCATGTCTTCCGGCATCTGACAGTCAATATCAAGATCATTAAGCATTTTCGCAGTGTTCAATTCCAAGTAATAATAATGTGCTGGATAAATGCGAATTTCCTCATCCACTTCTTTCATAACTGTTTTCCGCTCTATACACAGATCCATGATGTACTTCTCAATATCTTCAAGATCAACTCCTAAAAGTGCATTTGCCCTTCGAAGCAATATATTCTGTGGTAAATACACATGCCCCTCACCTACTGCCTGTTGCAATGTATAAAATAAACCACTTCGTATACGATAGTCTGAATCTGTATGTATGCCAATCTTGGATGCAATTTCATCCGCAGTCTTAAATCCGATTCCTTCAATATTATCTGCAAGCTGATACGGATTTTCTTCTAGCACTTTATACACTTTCATTCCGTAATACTGATAAATCTTGGCTGCCAGCTTTGTTGAAATACCGTATTTCTGCAGATAAATCATGGCTTTTCGCATATCTTTCTTTTCTTCAAGCTGAGATGCAATCTCCTGTGCCTTTCTCTCACTGATTCCTTTGATCTCCGCAAGTCTTTCCGGCTCTTCTTCAATAATGCGGAAAGTATCCTCTTTAAACTTTTTCACGATTCGGCCAGCCAGTGCCGCACCCACACCTTTCACTGCTCCGGAGCCAAGATATCGTTCAATAGAAACAATATCCTCCGGCTCTTTTACTTTATAATGAGAAATCTTCAACTGCTTACCGTAAACATTATGATTCACATATTCTCCTTGAATTTCAAGAAGTTCTCCTTCATTAATATAGTTCAGACTTCCCACGCATGTCACTTCACCATCATCATGTTCAATATGGAATACTGTATACCCATTATCAGAATTTCTATATACAATATGACTCACATACCCTGTAACTGTTTCCACACTTTTTCCTCTCTCTTCTTGTATCTTTTCCTATTTATATGCAGAAAAAGGGTGTGTTCCTATTATACACACCCCTTGTAATTGAATCTTCTTCTCTAAGAACCTGACACTTCAAATTCTTTTTCAGAATTCTTTCTCTTAAAACTCTTTTCTTCCACTCATAAATTCCACAAACTGTCCGGTACCAATTGCAACGACTTTCATCGGATCCTCCGCTGTCATCGTATTAATTCCTGTTCTCTCTTCGATCAATTCTTCCAATCCGCGAAGAAGTGCTCCTCCTCCGGTAAGAACAATTCCACGATCAAGGATATCTGCCGACAACTCTGGCGGAGTCTGCTCAAGTACTCCGATTACAGCTTCTACAATCTGTCCTGTAGATTCTCTCAAAGCTTCTTCTGTCTCAGATGAAGTCACCGTAACTGTCTTCGGAAGCCCCGTTACCAGATTACGCCCTCTGACTTCCATCTTCTCTTCTTCTACAAGTGGATAAGTCGTTCCAATTTTAATCTTGATATCTTCTGCTGTTCTTTCTCCAATCAGAAGATTGTGTTTCTTTCTCATATAGCGTACGATTGCTTCATCGAAATCATCACCCGCTATCTTAATTGATGTATTCACAACTGTTCCACCCAACGAAATAACTGCAATATCTGCTGTACCGCCACCGATATCAACAATCATATTTCCACAAGGCTTTGAAATATCTATCCCTGCTCCTATTGCTGCTGCCACAGGTTCTTCAATCAGATGAACTTCTCTTGCTCCGGCTGCAAATGTAGCCTCTTCCACTGCTTTTTTTTCTACTTCTGTAACACCACTTGGTACACAGATACTGATTCTCGGCTTCTTAAATGTACGTTTTCCCAAAGCTTTCTGAACAAAATACTTAATCATCTTCTCCGTCACGGTATAATCAGAGATTACTCCTTGTCTGAGTGGTCTTACCGCAATAATATTTCCCGGTGTTCTTCCAAGCATCAGACGCGCTTCTTCACCAATTGCCTTGATCACATTCGTATCACGATCAAATGCGACAACTGATGGTTCTTTCAGAACAACCCCTTTTCCTTTCACATATACCAGTACACTGGCTGTCCCCAAATCTATTCCAAGATCTACTGACATCATAATTTCTATATCTCCCTTCTAAAACGCTCTTTTGCTGTTCTCAGCACTCTACTGCAAATAAACAACTTTGTCTGTTACTGATTCCAGCATTCTCTTTCCTCAATCAAGTGTCTTTTTTCCCTTGAAGGGGTTTATCGTTACTGTTTTTTCACTCTTGCTGTTATCAATATTATGTAACCAAAACAGTAATGTTTTATCATCCGCATACTTTAGTATAATAGACTTCGCTTAAAATAGAAAGGCATTTTTTGCATATATTTTACGACTTTTTTCGACTTTTTTTCGTCTTTATTTCTCCAATATAGACGCAATATATTTTCCTGTATAAGAATCTGGATTCTTTGCGACCTCTTCCGGAGTACCACTTGCCACAACAGTTCCTCCGCGATCTCCTCCTTCTGGCCCAATGTCAATAATATAGTCTGCCGTCTTAATCACATCCAAATTATGTTCGATTACAATTACTGTATTTCCATCCCCGGAAAGTCTGCGGAGAATCTCTGTTAATTTATGCACGTCTGCAAAATGAAGTCCTGTCGTAGGTTCATCCAAAATATATACCGTTTTTCCGGTACTGCGTTTGCTAAGTTCTGTCGCAAGTTTAATTCTCTGTGCCTCGCCACCTGAAAGCTCTGTAGAAGGCTGTCCCAAACGAATATACGACAATCCGACATCTCGCAACGTCTCCATCTTTCTTCGAATACTTGGCACGTTTTCGAAGAAATCTACCGCTTCTTCCACTGTCATATTCAATACATCATAAATATTTTTCCCTTTATAGCGTACTTCCAGAGTCTCACGATTGTAACGCTTTCCACCACAGACCTCACATGGAACATAAACATCCGGAAGAAAATGCATCTCGATTTTCAGGATTCCGTCTCCTGCACATGCTTCGCAACGTCCCCCTTTAACATTAAAGCTAAACCGTCCTTTCTTGTATCCACGTGCTTTTGCATCCGGCGTTCCTGCAAACAAATCTCGGATCAAATCAAACACGCCTGTATAAGTGGCAGGATTTGACCGTGGCGTCCTTCCGATTGGTGACTGGTCGATATTAATCACTTTGTCAACCTGCTCTAGCCCTTCTATTCTCTTATGTTTTCCAGGGATTGTTCTTGCCCGGTTCAAGTCTCTTGCAAGTCTTTTATATAAAATCTGATTCACAAGAGAACTTTTCCCCGATCCAGACACTCCCGTTACACAAGTCATAACTCCCAAAGGGAATTTTACATCAATGTTCTTGAGATTATTCTCTTGTGCACCGACTACTTTCAGATAACCTGTCGGCTTCTTTCTTTCTGTCGGAACCGGAATCCTGATTTTTCCACTCAAATACGCTCCTGTGACAGAATTTGGATTTTTCATAATTTCCTGTGCATTTCCCACAGCAACAACCT
>ERZ827488.1107-NODE-1107-length-34739-cov-12.933745_pt1 | contig 34739 bp, 29 predicted proteins | sample MGYA00519771_ERZ827488 | MGnify/ENA primary metagenome ERZ827488 (study PRJEB31778, sample SAMEA3449323) | human gut metagenome | biome: human gut; feature: human-associated habitat; material: faeces | place: United Kingdom | collected 2010/2012 ... | reverse complement strand
TACGGAGGAAAACGAAGATGAGCAATAACAAATTCAAGGTTCTGGTCGTGGAAGATGAAGCCAACATCTGCAGCTTTATTGAGACGTTGCTGGAGACCAACGGCTATCAGGCCCTTGTTGCCAACACCTGCGCCATGGGCCAGACCCTGTTCACCTCCCACAATCCGGACCTTATCATCCTGGATCTGGGCCTGCCTGACCGGGACGGACTGGAGCTCATCCGTTTTGTACGGCAGAAGTTCCTGACCCCCATCGTCGTGCTCTCGGCCCGCACCACCGAGCAGGACAAGATCGAAGCGCTGGATCTGGGAGCCAACGATTACATCACCAAACCCTTTGGCACCGGCGAGCTGCTGGCCCGGGTGCGCGCCGCCCTGCGCACCAACCGCTTTGGCGTGCTGGGCGGGATGCCCGGCGGCGTGTTCCGGGCACAGGGGCTTGAGATCAACTATGAGCGCCGCAAGGTCTTTGTGGACGGTGCCGAGATCAAGCTGACCCAGACCGAATATAACATCGTGGCCTTCCTCTCGGAACATGCAGGCCGGGTGATGACCTATGCCGCCATCGTGCGGGCCATCTGGGGCGATACCGACTGCGGCAGCACCAAAAAGCTGCAGGTCAACATGGCAAACATCCGCAAAAAGCTGGGCAGCGTGCCCGGCCGCAACACCTATATTCTGAACGAACTGGGCGTGGGATACCGGATGATCGATGAGGACACCGATACCAGGCCCGAAAGCTGAGGACTGCGTATGCTTCCTGCACTGATCATTTTTCTGCTGACCTATCTTCTGATGCTGGCCCTGCCGCAGTACCGGCCTTTTGCCGCGCTGGGCGGGGCCGCTCTGTTTCTGGCTCTAGGCGCGGCGGGCCTGTGGGACTTCACCCTGATGGATGCCGCCCGGGCTGTGGACTTCAATGTCCTGCTGATGATGGCGGGCACCATGGGCACGGTCTCCCTCTTTATTGAGAGCAGGATGCCTGCCCGGCTGGCCGAGCTGCTCATCGTGCGGGTGCCCAATGTGAAATGGGCCGTGTGTATGCTGGCCCTTTTTGCCGGGGTCATCAGCGCCTTTGTGGACAATGTTGCCACGGTGCTCATGGTGGCCCCGGTGGGCCTTGCCATTGCCCGCAAGCTCAAGATCTCCCCCGTGCCCGTCCTCATCTCCATTGCGGTCTCCTCCAACCTGCAGGGAGCCGCCACCCTTGTGGGCGACACCACCAGCATCCTGCTGGGCGGCTTTGCGGGAATGAACTTCTTCCATTTCTTCTGGATGGAGGGCAGGCCCGGCATCTTCTTCGGGGTAGAGCTGGGGGCGCTGGCCTCTCTGGGCGTGCTGCTGTTCACCTTCCGGCACGAGACCCAGCCCATCTCGGCCACGGTGGAGACCGAGGTCACCGACACGGTTCCCTCCGCCCTGATGCTGCTGACGGTGGGCCTGCTCATCGCGGCCTCCTTCCTGCCCCAGCCTGCGGGCGGGCTGCCGCTGGCGCTCTATGGCCTGCGCAGCGGTCTGATCTGTGCAGGGGTCTGCCTGTTCGGCATCCTGCGCGCCTGCCTGCGCCGCCACTCGTTCGCGCCGTTCCGGCTGGCGGCCCGGGAGCTGGACTGTGACACCCTGCTGCTGTTGTTCGGGCTGTTCATCCTGATCGAGGGCATCCGCAAGGCCGGGGTCATCGATGCCGCCGCCCAGCTGTTCTACACCCTCTCCGGTGATGACCCCTTCCGTCTCTATACCCTGCTGGTATTCGTCTCGGTGGGCCTTTCTGCCTTCATCGACAACATCCCCTATGTGGCCACCATGCTGCCGGTGGTGCAGGGCATTGCCGGGCTGATGAACGGCGGTGCAGGCTTCCCGCCCGAGCTGTTTTATTTCGGCCTGCTCACGGGCGCAACTCTGGGCGGCAACCTGACCCCCATTGGCGCTTCGGCCAACATTGCAGCCATTGGCATCCTGCGCAAGCAGGGTGAGCAGGTGCGCACCCGTGATTTTCTGCGCATCGGCATTCCGTTCACACTGGCAGCCGTCCTGACGGGCTATGTGTATCTCTGGCTGGTGTGGGGCGCGTAAGCGCTGCCGTGGCCGTGCGAATGCCGGCCGCCTGCAAATTCGTTCCTGCTGAACCGAAGGCCTGCGTGCCAAAACAGAAGCAAAAAAACGCGCCGTGTCCAACGACACAGCGCGTTTTTCTTGTTTATTCCAACCCGATCTGCTGGGCGTATTCTTCCAGCAGCTCCCGTTCCAGGAAGGGGGTTTTCACGCCCTCACGGTCGCGGTAGGTCTCGTGGCCCTTGCCGATGACGGCGATCAGGTCGCCCTCCTGGGCGTGATCCACGGCGTAGTGGAGCGCGTCCAGACGGTCGGGGATCTCCACAAACTTGGCATCGGGGTTGCCCTTGTTCATGCCCACCCGGATATCGGCGAGGATGTCCTCGATCTTCTCAAAGCGGTTGTTGTCCTCGGTCAGGATGGAGAAATCCGCCATTTTGGCACAGGTCTCGCCCATGCCGTAGCGGCGCAGCTTGGAGCGGTTGCCGCCGCAGCCGAACACCACCACCAGACGGTGGGGCTTGTAGGCGCGCAGAGTGGTAAGCAAGCTCTCGGTGGATACTTCGTTGTGGGCGTAGTCCAGCAGGATGGTGAACTTTTTGCTGATGGGCACCAGCTCCACGCGGCCCTTGACCACGCACTTGCCCAGACCCTCATGGATGGCGGCATCGGGCAGGCCCAGCACCTTGCCCACGGCCAAGGCGGCCAGCGCGTTGTAGACGCTGAACTCGCCGGGCATGTTCACCCTGACATCCATATTGTCCCTGCCGGAAACGTGGAACGCCACGCCCAGAAAATCGTGGGTGCGCAGCAGCTCACAGCCCTCGGCGCGGTAGTCGGCCTTTTCACTGCGGCCATAGGTCACCAGCTTGCAGGTGTGGCCTTCCAGCAGGGCTTCGGTGTTCTCGTCATCGATGTTCACCACGCCCACATCACACCGCCGGAAGAGCTGCCCCTTCCAGCTGCGGTACTCCTCAAAGGTCTTGTGCTCACCGGGGCCGATGTGGTCGGGGGAAAGGTTGGTGAACACACCGATATCATAGTGTACACCCGCCACACGGTCCATCATCAGGCCCTGGCTGGACACCTCCATCAGGGCCACATCGCAGCCTGCGTCCAGAAACTGGCGGAAGGTCTTTTGCAGCTCGTAGCTCTCAGGGGTGGTGTTGGCGGTCTCCTGATGACGGCCCATGAAATAGATGCCGTTGGTGCCGATCATGCCGACCTTTTTCCCGGCAGCTTCCAGCACGCTCTTGATCATGTGGGTGGTGGTGGTCTTGCCCTTGGTACCGGTCACGCCGATCATGGTCATCTGGCGGGAGGGGTTGCCAAAGAGGTTGCCGCTCATCAGCGCCATGGCATAGCGGCTGCTCTCCACCTTGACCACGGTCACACCGGGCATGGCTGAAAGGTCGATGTCGTGCTGGATGACCAGCACACTCACGCCCTTGGCGGCGCAGTCCACGGCAAACTCGTGGCTGTCACGCTGGGTGCCCACGATGCAGACAAAGGCAAGGCCCGGGGCCGCCTTCCGGCTGTCGTAGATGATGTCCTGCACTTCGGTATCCAGACTGCCCTGCACCAGCGTAAAGGGCACGCCTTCCAGTAATTGTTCCAGCTTCATAACATTACACGCTCCTCATTGGGTCGTTTGGGGTTGGTTTGTATCGCCCGCCGCCGGGGTCGTTCCTTCGGCGGCGGTCGGCTGTTCCGTCTGTCCGGCCTCGGGGCCTGCCGGGGCCGCGGCGGTATCCGTTGGTGTTTCGGCAGCGGCATCTGCAGCGGCTTCGCCCTCTGCCGGGGCGGTGTCGTCTGTGGCCGTGCCTTCTGCCGTTTCACCGGTCACACCTTCTTCGGCGGGTGTTTCCTCCACCGGTTCAGGCAAGATGTAGCCGGAGGGCAGCTCCGGCTCACCCTGTGCAAAGGTAAACTTGCGGGTGCTGGACATGCTGATATGGGTGAAGTCCAGCTTTCCGGTGTCGGTTGCGGCACAGCCCTTGCCGTCCTCATTCAGCAGGACGTGCTTTGCCAGCTTGAGCTTATATTCCAGCTCGTTCAGGGTGCCCAGCCAGACGCTGATGCGGTCCTGATAGAGGAAGGCCATCTCGTCCACATCCGCAAACTCGATGCGGGTCACGTCGGCGCTCATGCCTGCAGCATCCAGTGCGGCCAGAAGGGTGTTCAGGCTTTCCAGCCGCTGGTCCGCCTCCTCCTCAACAGTGCCGGAGGCGCTGCTGTCGGCGGCGCTGTCCGGGGTGCTGTCGGCCTTGGGCTCCGCCGCAAAGGTCAGCTGTTCGCCGGGCTCGGCAGAGACCGGTTCGCCGCCGTACAGAGTGGGCAGACCGGCAGGCTGGGCAGAATCCTTCTCCAGGATCTTCAGGCCGCCCGAGAGGGTCAGCCAGCCGGAGGAGGTCTGCATGGCCCAGGCAGGCCGGGCTTCTGTTACCCGCACCACCACGGTGCCGGGGTAATCCCGCTCCACCCGGATATCCTCCAGCATGGGGAACACTTTTTCCAGCGCGGCGGCCTTGCTGCCGGGGTCAAAACTGAAGATATTCTCTTCCAGATGGACATCCAGCGCCTGCAGGATCTGGTCGCTGGTATAGCCGCCGGCCTCCTGCACCACACCGTCCGCTGTCTGCACCTGAATAGAGCTGATCTTGAACAGCATCGTCACGGTGAGGTAGACCCCCGCGCCGATGACGCAGAGCAGCATGACAAGAGCCGTGAGCCGCCGCATGAGCCTGCGCCGCCGGATGGCGGCCCGGGTCAGCTTCCGCTTTTTCCTGCCCTCCCGCCGGACGGGGTCACGCCGGGCGTTCTGCCCCTGCACCGGCCGCATCCGCTGGCCGCTACGGCTCTGGGCGTTCTGCGGGCGGCGCTGGGCGTTCCGGTTCTGGCCGCCAGACGGGCGGCGGTTCCGCTGATTGCCCCCGGAGGTGCGCCGCTGGCCGCTCTGCCCGCTGCGGGGGCGCTGTGCGCCGCTCTGGCTGCTCCGCCCGCCGGTTGGAAAGGTGATGCTGTTGTCCGGGTAGGAGCCGTAGTTCACCGTGCGCTCCGTATACCGGCTGGGGCGGGGCGCATCGGGGTCATAATTGGGGTTCGTGATGGGGTGGCCGCCGGAGGAATATCCTGCGTACCCGCTGTACCCCAGGTCACTGCCAGCACCCGCGCTGCTGCGGCGCTGGGTGCTCTGCCCGCCGCGCCGGTCATCCCGGGCCTGATCGTAGGCCCGGCGGCGCTTGCGGTTCCGGCTGTTCCGGTCATTCTGCGGCATCCGGCTGCACCTCCTTTCCTCTGTTTTTTCCTTCCGTTACGGGGTCTTGACCAGCTTGAGCAGGGCATCCGCAATGCGGTCCAGGCTGTCGTCCACCGACAGGCTCCGGGCATTGCGGCCCATCTCAGCCAGCTTGCCGGGCTGGGCCAGCATCCCGGAAACGGTCTGCACCAGTTTTTCGCCGGTCAGGTCTTTTTCCTCAATGACCACAGCAGCGCCGGCCTTCTGCAGCTCCATGGCGTTGTAATACTGGTGATTCTCGGCCACGTTGGGGCTGGGGATGAGCACAGCGGCACGGCCCACAGCCTCCAGCTCGGCCAGAGTCAGGGCACCGGCGCGGCTGATGACAAGGTCCGCTGCAGCCAGCAGCTCGGGCATATTGTTGATGTATTCCTTCACCACAAGGCTCTCGCCGGAGGCAAAGCCCTTTTCCTTTTCCAGATCCTGAAACAGCTGTACGCCGTACTGACCGGTGGCATGGAGATGGAGGACGGGCTTTTTGTTCTTCTGCTCCCAGGCGCAGAGGTCGGCCACCACCTCGTTCACGCGGCGGGCACCCAGACTGCCGCCGAAGGAGAGGATCACGGTGCGGTCGCCTGCGCCCAGTTCGGCACGGATGGCTTCCCGGTTCTTCGCCTGGGTGAACACCTCAGGCCGGACGGGATTGCCCACCACGATGGTCTTTTCGGGTGCGCCCAGCTTTTCCACGGCGGCGGGCACAGCGGCGAACACGATGTCCACATCCGGGGCCAGCAGCTTGTTGGTCACACCGGGAAAGGCGTTCTGCTCATGCAGGGCGGTCTTGATGCCCTGTCTGGCGGCGCAGCGCACCACCGGGCCGGACACATAGCCGCCGCAGCCAATGACCAGGTCGGGCTGGATGTCCTTCATCATCTTTTTGGCCTTGGGGCCGGAGAGTGCCAGATTCCACAGGGTAATGATATTCCGCTTGATATTGTTCAGGCTCAGCTTCCGCTGAAAGCCGGTGATCTCGATGTGATGGAAGGGATAGCCCGCCTGTGTGACCAGACGGTACTCCATGCCCTCTTTCCGGCCCGCAAAATGGATCTCGGCGGTGGGGTCGGCTTTTTTGATGGCTCCCGCAATGGCCAGAGCCGGGTTGATATGGCCGGCAGTGCCGCCAGCTGCAATGAGTACACGCATCTTGGTTCCTCCTTACTGTTCTGTCTGCGCTCTGCGCGCGGTATCCAGCACAATGGTCTTTGCCTTGCGCTGGCGCTCCCGCTCGGCGTGGGCTTCCTCCCGTTCCAGGCGGGCCCGTTCACCGTTGCGCCCGATATTGACCATAACGCCCATCTCGGCCAGCAGCAGGATCAGACTGGTGCCGCCGGAGGAGAAGAAGGGCAGCGAAATGCCGGTGTTGGGCAGGGTGTTGGTGACAACGGCGATGTTGCAGAACACCTGCCAGGCGATCTGCGCCATGATGCCGATGCCCACCAGCGTGCAGAACCGGTTTTCGGCATGGAAGGCGATCCAGAAGCCCTGCACCAGAAAGAGGACGAACAGCACGATGACGATCACCGCGCCGACGAAGCCCAGTTCCTCGCACACGACACTGAAGATAAAGTCGTTGGTGCTCTCCGGCAGCCAGAGCTGCTTTTCGATGCTGTTGCCAAGGCCCAGCCCCGTGGCACCGCCCGAGCCGATGGCGTACAGGCTCTGCTTGGTCTGGCTGGTCATCCGGTCAAGATCCTGCGTCCAGCCGTCCAGACGGCTCTGCAGGTAGTCGATGGAGTCCACGTGCTTCAGCAAAGTCTCCAGCAGGAACAGCGCGGCACCGGCACAGCCCCAGGTAATGATGCCGCCGCTGCCGCCCAGCAGCAGGATGGTGCCCACGATGGCCGTGGTCAGCAGGATGCCCGACATGTGGGGCTCCAGCACCAGCAGGATCAGGACAGGCACCAGCCACAGGATGGGCCGGATGAGCTCCACCACGATGCTGTGGTGGACCCACTTGCGCAGGGGCACCTCGCCGAATTTGATCTGCGGGGTCCGGGCGGCGATGTCTGCCGTGAGCAGGATCATCTCAAACTTTGCAACCTCGGAGGCCTGTAAGGTCAGGCCGCCGAAGCTGATCCACCGGCGGCAGCCGTTGATGGGGCTGCTGAACAGCACCAGCACCAGCAGGATCAGGCAGACAACATAGCCCAGCTTGACCATTCTGCGCAGGAAACGGTGGTCAAAATAGGAGAACAGGAACATCATGCCCAGGCCCAGCACCGTGCAGAGCAGCTGGGATTTGATGTAATGGAAGCTGTCCCCAAAGCGGAGATAGCCCGTGGTATAGCTTGCACTGAACAGCATGACCAGCCCGAACACCATGATGATGGCCAGGGTCGCCATCCAGTTGAGCAGGATGGGCGGCCAGGGGCCGGGGTCCCGCTGAAAGACGGAAAACGGCTCTGCTTTTTTTCTGCGGAGTGTTGCCAAACTGCACCCCTCCTTAACTGATTTTTGCCAGCTGAACGGTCAGCGCCACGCCCAGCATGGCAATGACACAAAAGGTATAAAAGATCTGTTCCGCACTCTGGCCCCGCAGCTCCAGCCAGCGGTGGAGCGGTGCCGAGCGGAACAGCTGCCTGCGGCCCCGGCTGGCCTTGCAGACCAGGATCTGCAGGGCCACCATGCCGCCCTCCAGCCAGAAGGGCAGGGCCAGCGGCAGGGTGAGGTCAGGCCAGCCGATGCACAGGGGCACGCACCCCAGCATCCCGGCCAGAAACAGGCTGCCCACGCTGCCCAGCCGCAGCTTTGCGGGCGGGAAGTTCCAGAGCAGGAATGCCATCAGGGAACCGGCCAGTGCGGCGGGCAGAACGCCCAGCGGGAACCAGCCCAGCAGGGTCATCACCCCCATCAGGCCCAGCATGGCCGCAAAGGACGTGCCGCAGACGATGCCGTCCATGCCATCGGCAATGCGGGCACACTCGGCCAGTGCGACCAGCAGCCCTTCCCACAGCAGCGGGGCGGCAATGCCCAGATCGACATAGCCCACACCCGGCAGGGTGATCCCGGCTGCAAGGCAGCCTTTGGCTCCCAGCAGCACCAGCACCACGGCACCGGCAGCGGCTTCCAGCCCAAGGCGGGTGTGCCGCCGCAGGCCCAGCACCGAACGGCTGCGGATGCGGGCCAGATCCTCCAGCAGGCCCACGCCGCCAAAGAGCAAAGCTCCCAGCAGCGCTGTGAGCAGCCGGACCGAGAGCAGGCTCTCGGCCCCCAGCAGCTCAGGCTGAGCCACACAAGCGGCAGTCCAGCCCACGCCCACAGCAGCCAGCACCCCCACCATCAGGCAGAGCCCGCCCATGGTGGGAGCCTGCGGCGGGCGCTCCGGCTCGGCATCCGGTGCTTCCTGCTTGGGTGATGGTGTCTGCCGGGCCTTGGGCTCATCCCAGCGTCCCTGGAACGCCCGCAGCAGCGGCACCATCAGATTCCCGAGCGCCGCCGTGAGGAAGAACCCCAGCGTTGAGGCGGCGATCAAGGCGAAACGAATCATAGCTCGATGTTACTCCTTGTAAAAGATCTCCAGCACTTTTTCCAGTGCCATGCCGCGGCTGGCCTTGACCAGCAGGGCATCGCCGGGCTGCATTTTGTTCAGCAGGGCCTCGGCGGCCTGAGCGTAGGTGTCGGCATGGAGGGTGGGCAGCCCCTTGGCAGCAGCCACCACAGCAATGCGCTTGGCCTGCTCGCCATAGGTGACGAGGTAGTCCACCTTGTTCTCCACAGCCTGACGGCCCACCTCCTCGTGGGCAGCGCGGCTGATATCGCCCAGCTCCAGCATATCGCCCAGCAGGGCAAAGCGGCGCTTGCAGGGATATTCCCTGAACATGGCCAGCGCGGCCTTCATGCTGTCGGGGTTGGCATTGTAACAATCCTCAATGACATCCACGCCTCTGACGTGCACCACCTTCTGGCGCATTCCGGTCTGCTCAAAGTCGGCCAGACCGGCAATGACCCGGCGGGCATTCAGCCCCAGACGGGTGGCGGCGCAGTAGGCAGCCAGTGCGTTGGCCACATTATGCCGGCCCATGGCGGGGATCTTTACGAGGAAAGTCCCCTCCTCGTGATCCTCCAGCACAAAGCTCATGCCCTTTTCATCCTGCTGGATGGACAGGGCACAGACATCGGCGTTCTCATCGCCCAGGCTGAACCAGACCGGACGGACATGATCGGGCAGGACTGCCTTGCGCAGGAAGGGGTCGTCTCCGTTCAGCACCAGCGGTGCACCCTCCGGCAGACCGGCGCAGATCTCCAGCTTTGCCTTGCAGATATTCTCCTGACTGCCCAGATTGCCGATGTGGGACACCCCGATGCAGGTGATGATGCCCACATCCGGGCGGGCACACTTGCTCAGGCGCTCGATTTCTCCGGCGTGGCTCATTCCCATCTCCACCACGGCGTACTGGGTCTCTTTGCCGATGCGGAACATGGTGCGGGGCAGGCCCAGCTCATTGTTCTGGTTGCCCTCGGTCTTGATGGTATTGCCAAAGCCCGCGATGGCGGCGTAGGTCATCTGCTTGGTGGTGGTCTTTCCCACGCTGCCGGTGACGCCCACCACCTTCGGGTGGAACTGGCTGCGGTAGTTTGCGCCCATGACCATCATGGCGTGGTAGCTGTCGGGGCTGATAACCACCCGTTCAGCCGGGACGCCCTCCACCGGGTGGTTGAGGACGACATAGGCCGCGCCTTCTTCCAGCGCCTTGGCCGCGAAATCGTGGCCGTCGAAGCGCTCACCGGGGAAAGCCACAAAGATGCAGCCGGGGCAGACCTCGCGGCTGTCGGTGGTCACGAGGCCGATGGGCTGGCTGTCGGCGAAGCCCTCGGGGGCAAGGCCTTTCAAAAGCAGATCTGCTGCAATTTTTTCCATAATAAATCTCCTTATCCGCAAGTGATGGTGACGACGGTGCCCTTCTGGACGCTGGAGCCGGCGGCCTCGCTCTGGCTCTGCACGGTACCGGCGCTATCGCCCGCCACCTGACAGTTCAGGCCGGCGGCGGTCAGCATCTGGCGGGCAAAGTCGGCACTCTTACCGCTGACGTCCGGCACTTCCGTGTGGCTGCCGGAGTAGGTATCGGTGTAAAGATAGATGGTGGTGCCGCTGGCCACCGTTGCGCCCGCGTGGGGGTACTGGTAGGTGACGACGGCGGCGGTCTGGTCGCTCTCGCTCTCCACGAGCTGATGCTTGAGGCCCTTGGTATTCAGGGAGACCTGCGCATTGCTCCACTCCTTGCCCACGAGGTTCGGCACCTTGACGGTGTTCTGGCTGCGGTCGATGCCATCGGTGGCAATGCCCAGATAGGGGGCTATCTCACTGATGATGTTGCCGACCACAGGCGCAGCCAGGATGGACGAATAGTCGGTGTGGGCGTTGTTTGGGTCGTCCAGCATGACGTAGACCAGAATTTCCGGGTCGTTGGCAGGCAGGACGGCGGCAAAGGAGGCGACCTTCTTGTAGTCGCCGTCGGCGCGGCGCTCCATGTTCAGCTGCTCGGACGTACCGGACTTGCCGCCGATGCGGTAGCCCGCGACGTAGGCGTTGGAACCGCCGCCGGTGGTGGTGCCGTCGCCCACCTCATACTCCATGATCTGGCGGATGGTCTCGCTGGCGCTCTTGCTGATGACCTGGCGGCGGACGTTCGCGCCGATCTCCTCGACGACGTTGCCGTTCTGGTCGGTTATCTTATCCACCACATGAGGGGTGACGAGGTAGCCGCCGTTGACGGCTGCCGAGACGGCGGTGCAGACCTGCAGCGGGGTCACAGCCATTGCCTGACCGAAGGACGAAGACGAAAGCTCGACCTCGCCCAGCTGGCTCTTGGTGTAATACTTCATCATGCCCGTCTCGTTGGGCAGGTCCACGCCGGTGCGCTCGGTGAAGCCGAAAGCGTCGAAGTAGTCGTAGAAGGCGCTGGAACCCAGCCGCTGACCCAGCTGGATGAAGTAGATGTTGCAGCTGTTCCGGAGGGCCTCGGCGAGGTTCTGGACGCCGTGAGCCTTCTTACCGGCGCAGTGGTACGTCTCTTTTGCCACGCCGTAGGCACCGGAGCAGTTGAAGGTGGTGTAATAGGTGGCCTTGCCCGAGTCCACACCCATCGCGGCCGTAATGACCTTGAAGACGCTTCCGGGATAGTACAGCTCGGTGATGGTCTTGTTCTTCCACTGGATGTCGCGGTAGGTTCCGGTGTAGTCGGGGTCTTCTTCCGGTATCTTCTTGCCCTGCTCATCCCGGAGATAGTTGCCATTGGCGTCTTTCTTGTAGATGGTGTAAATCTCCGGTTCTGCGTTCACCTGCTCATTCAGATAGGCCAGGTTCTCGCTAAAATCCAGCGGAGCGTTGGGGTCGAAGTCAGGCTTCGAGGCCATAGCAAGGATGGCACCGGTCTTGACGTTCATGACGATGGCTGCGCCGCGGTTCTCGACCGTGTTGGCGTAGATGGCCTCGTTGAGGTAGCGCTCCACGACCTCCTGCACATTGACGTCCAGCGACAGCACCAGATTGGAGCCGTCCTTGGCGGCGTAAGTGGTGGCGTTGGCGTCGGCGATGGCGTTGCCGTAGGCATTGCGGAGGGTGATCGTGCGGCCATTGACGCCCGCGAGGGTGTCATTGTAGGATTTTTCGAGGCCGTAGAAGCCCTCGCCGTCGCCGTTGCAGAAGCCCAGCACCGATGCGGCGAACGCGCCGTAGGGGTAATCGCGCTGGAAACTCTTGGACGAAGAGACGGAGATACGGCCCTTCTTGATGGCGGTGCCGTCTTCCAGAGTCTTGGCTTTGGCGTGATTTTTATTATATTCGCTGATGTATTTCTCGATGGAGAGCTTGACGGCATTGTTCACCTTGGTGGCCAGCACCTGATAGGACGACCCGTTCTTGGCCAGCGCGTCGTGGACGGTCTGGTACTGGGTCTGATATTCTGCCGAAGAGGTATCTACGCTGTCCAGACTCTCGCCGTCGCCGGAGAGCAGCCGCAGGGTGAGCTGGCGGCTCACATCGGCCAGCGTCGTCTCGTCCACGGTCTTGACAGCCTCACCCGTCTCCTCGACGGTCTGGCTGGTGAAGAGGGCCGTGCTGTAGCTGGGGTCGGCCCAGATGGTCCATACTACGCTGGTGGACGCCAGCGTGATGCCGGAGGCATCGTAGATCTCGCCGCGGGTGGCCTGGATGGTGCTGTCCAGCAGCTGCTGCTGGGCCGCATACTGGCGGAAGGTCGCGCCCTGTTTTATCTGGATGTTATACAGGCTGTGGGTGACGATGCCCGCAGCCGCCACTACAAAAAATACCGCCGCGCCGAAGCTGAAATGCCGCAGCCGCGCACTGAGGCGCTCGTGCGGGTCGCTGCGGCGGAGGCGGTAGTAGATGTTCTTATGCTGGTCGTTGGAGGGCTTGTTTTGCATGGTATTCTCCTGCAGAAACCAGAAAAGCGTGCGCTGCCGCACGCTTTTCTGTCTGTTTGCTTATTTTACGCTGCGGACGGAAGCCAGAATGGTCATGGCACCGTCGTGCAGGAAATCCGTCCACTGGTGGACAGCCGACTCCCTGCGCACCAGTACGCTGTCGCTGTCGAGGCGGATGTAGGTGAGCTGGCTCTGGTCCATCTTCATGAGGCCCAGCCGCCCGGCCACTTCTTCCACGCTGGTGATGTTGGTCTTGCTGTTGAGGACACTGTTATAGTAGGTGTACTGGCTCTGCTCGCTCACGAGTTCCGCTTTGGCCTTCTGGATCTGGTCGTTGACCTCCACCAGCTGGGCCTCGCTCCACAGCAGGCTTACCGCAAAGCCTGCCAGCAGCGCCATCGAGATCAGTTGAAGTGCGTGCTGCATGGCCGCCTGGAACGGGCTGAGACGGCGTTTGCCGCCTTTTTCCACCCGCAGTGCGACCTTGCGCTGAGTCTGAGGCGCTTTTCTGCGACGCACCTCAGACGACATATCATAAGCTGGCTGACCCATAGTTGATCTCCTCCTCTTACACTGAGCGGCGTCTTATCCGGCTCAGAGTTTCTCCAAAACGCGCAGATGAGCAGAACGGCTGCGCCGGTTCTCCTCCAGTTCCTGCTTGTCGGCCTCGATGGGCTTCCGGGTAATGAGCTTTGCCTTCGCCTTGCCGCCGCAGACGCAGACCGGGAACTCCGGCGGGCAGGTGCAGGCGGTGGACCAGCGGCGGAACTTGTTTTTCACCAGCCGGTCTTCCAGCGAATGGAAGGTGATCACACACAGCCTTCCGCCCGGGGCAAGGTGGTCGAAGATGGTATCCAGACCTTCCTCCAGAGCGTCCAGCTCGTGGTTGACCGCGATACGCAGCGCCTGAAACGTGCGCCGCGAAGGATTCTTGTTCTTGCGCCGCTCCGCAGGCGGCATGGCGCTGGCCACGATGTCGGCCAGCTGCAAAGTCGTCTCGATGGGGGCCGTCTCGCGGGCCTCCACGATGTGGCCGGCGATCTGCCACGCATAGGGCTCTTCGCCATAGTCCCGCAGGATGCGGGAGAGCTCTTCCCGGCTGGCGGTGTTCACGAGGTCTGCCGCCGTCTCGCCCTGCTGGCTCATCCGCATATCCAGCGGGGCGTCTGCCCGGTACGAAAAGCCCCGGGCCGCGTCGTCCAGCTGATGGCTGGAAACGCCGAGGTCCAGCAGCGCACCGTTTATCTTCTCGATGCCGAGGCTCTCGAGGGCTTGTCCGGCGTAGCGGAAGTTTATCTGTACCACCGTGGCCGGGAGCCCGGCCAGCCGCGCCCTGGCGGTCTGCACCGCGTCGGGGTCCTGGTCGAGGGAGACGAGCCGCCCGCCTTTTGCGCCGTCCAGCCGGAGGGCGATCTGGCGGGAGTGTCCCGCGCCGCCCGCCGTGCCGTCGAGATAAGTGCCTGCCGGGTCGATGTTCAGTCCGTCGAGGCACTCGTTCAGAAGCACGGGGATATGCTCAAACGAGGCCGGGTCGAACTGTGCCAAATCTTCTGTCTGAGTCATCGCGCCCAGCCTCCTTTCGTTTCGTGTTCCGAGCCGTCCGATACGCCGGACATCTCCCGGGGAGTTTGTCCCGTTTTCTGCTCTGTCAAGATACCTGACGACTCTATTTTATTTTAGCAAATCGAAACGCTGAATGCAAGTTTTTTCCTGCGCTTTTTTCCTACAAAATGTTACAAAAAAAGCCCCTGCGAATCGTCATTTTTACTCGCAGGGGACTGTATTCAGGTCAGGAGCGGCTCATCACACGCCGCGGCGGGGGGTCTGGCGCAGGTTCGCGCGGACGTTTTTCACCTGGGCGGCGTTCTCAGACATCGTCTCCTCGGTGGTTTTCAGCATATTATCGCAGTAATCCGTGACCGTCTGGCGGACGGTGCGGGCCTCGGTCTGGGCAGCGGAGACGATCTCGGACGCACGCTGCTGGGCGGCGCGGACGATCTCGGCCTCGCTCACGAGGATGCGGGCGCGCTCTTCTGCCTTCTTGACGATGGCCTGTGCCTGCGCGTTGGCCGACTCGATGAGCTGGGCGCGGTCGCTGACGATGGACTGGGCCTGACGCAGCTCCACGGGGAGGTTTGCGCGGATGTCATCGAGATAGTCCCGAATTTGTTCCACATCCACGATGCGCTTGCCGCCCGAAAGGGGCATTCCGGTGCTCTCCTCCAGCAGATCTTCGATGGTATCCAAAAGCTCGTTGACGTTCATCACGCTTCTCCTTCTTCCTCTGCGGCGTCTGCCATGGGTCTCACATATTTCCAGAGCAGGACTTTGCCGTACTTATACTGCTTCTTCAGCTGTAAACCGCCCACTTCGGCGGGGAGGACGAGTTTCGTCTCGCTCTCGCAGATGACGATGCCGCCGGGGGCGACGCACTTGTCCACGATGGGGAGGATATTTTCCAGCGTGCCGTTGTGGAAGGGCGGGTCCAGCAGCACCAGATCGAACTGCTCCCGGCAGGCCGAGAGGAAGCGGGCCGCTTCGCCGATGTTGACGCGGCTGCGGTCGAAGACGCCGCAGTTCTTGCAGTTCTTCATGACGATGTTCACGGCCTCGCGGTTCTCGTCCAGGAACACGCACCGGGCCGCGCCCCGGCTCAGCGCCTCAATGCCCAGCTGACCGCTGCCTGCGTACAGGTCCAGCACACGGGCTCCGGGCAGGTCGAACTGGACGATGCTGAACATCGCCTCCTTCACCTGATCGAGGGTGGGGCGGGTAATATCCGTGCCGGGCAGCGCTTCCAGCCGTCTGCCGCGGGCTTCTCCTGCAATGACTCGCATGGTTTTGGCCTCCTTCGGGTCTTTCCTGTTATCGTAACTTCATATTATCGTCATACCGCCGGTCTTTGTCAAGGGCAGTGTCATGATTCGTTGCGTTACGGTCATGAATGTGCTAAAATCATACCAGAACGCCGCTTTTTCGGGCGTACAAAAGGAGAGTATTTATCATGAAAGTCCTGCTCATCAACGGCAGCCCCCACGAGAAGGGCTGCACCTATACCGCACTGAGCCTCATCGCCGGGGAGCTGAACGCCGCCGGTATCGAGACGGAGATCTTGAACGTCGGCACAAAGCCCGTGGGCGGCTGCATCGGCTGCGGCGGCTGTGCCGCCGGCAAAGGCTGCGTCTTCGGCGGCGTGGTCAACGAGGCCATCGAGAAAGCCAAGACTGCCGACGCCTTCGTCTTCGGCACGCCGGTGCATTACGCTTCCGCTTCCGGCAACATGACCAGCTTCATGGACCGTCTCGCCTACGCGGGCGGCAGGTATCTGGCCTACAAGCCCGCCGCCATCTGCTGCTCGGCCCGCCGCGCCGGCACCACATCCACCCTCGACCAGCTGGTGAAGTACCCCGAGTTCTTCCATATGCCGCTGGTGAGCGGCTCCTACTGGCCCATGGTCCACGGCTCGAACCCCGAGCAGGTGCTGCAGGACGCCGAGGGCTGCGCCGTCATGCAGGAGCTGGGCCGCAACATGGCCTGGCTACTCCGGTGCATCGAGGCCGGCAAAGCCGCAGGCATCCAGCACCCGGAGAATCCCCGCAGACCCATGACCAACTTTATCCGCTGAGCTTTTTCAAAGAAGGGCCGCGTTCCTGCCGGGAACGCGGCCCCTTCTTTCTGAAATTTTATTCAGAAACCGATAAAATCCGGCGCGGATTCTTTTTTCGTTCATAACTTTGTGGTAGCATAGGAACTAAAGTATTTTGCCACGGAGAACATTTGCCATGGAACACTACGATTGGAACGACGGCTGGCTTTTCACCCCGGTCTTTGACCCCGCCATCGTGCGGCCGGAATGCCCGGAGCTGACCCTTGAGCCGGTGCGCCTGCCCCACACGGTCAAGGCCCTGCCCTACAATTACTGCAACGAGAACGACTACCAGAAGCTTTCGGGCTACCGGCGGGAGTTTTTTGCGCCCAAAGAATGGGAGGGCCGCACCGTTCTGCTCACCTTCGGAGCCGTGGCCCATGACGCCACGGTGTTCTGCAACGGGCGGCGGGTGTTCCACCACAGCTGCGGCTACACCGCTTTTACCGTCGATTTGACCAGTGCTCTCCATCTGGGTCAGAAGAACGTGGTGGCTGTCCGCTGCGACAGCCGCGAAGATTTGAACATCCCGCCCTTCGGCGGGCAGATGGACTTTCTGACCTACGGCGGCATCTGCCGCGCCGTCTGCCTCGACGTGAAAGAGCCCGCCTACCTGCGGGACATCTTCATCGAGACGAAGGCCGAGGGCGATTTCCGCATCTACACGGCCACCGTGGGCGAGACGGTGGGCTGCACGTTACAGGCCGAGATACGCAGCCCCTCGGGCAGCCGGGCGTTCTACACCGGCGAGCTGTCGCTGCCCATCACCGGCGCACTGAACAGCGTCCATCCGTGGAGCATCGAGCACCCCACCCTCTACACCCTGACCGTCCGGCTCATCCGTCCCGGCACCGGCGGCCTGCCCGACCGGGTCCTGGACGAGAAAAGCTGCCGGTTCGGCTTCCGCACCCTGCAGTTCGTGGCAGGCGGGCTCTACCTCAACGGCCAGCGGGTCGAGCTGCGGGGCCTCAACCGCCGCCAGAGCTACGCCTATCAGGGCTATGCCATGCCCGACAGCATCCAGCGGCTGGACGCTCAGCTCTTGAAAAAGCAGCTGGGCTGCAACGCCGTGCGCCTCACCACTCCCCCCAGCCCCGCCTTCCTCGATGCCTGCGACGAGCTGGGCCTTTTGGTCTTTGTGGAGATGCCCGGCTGGCAGCACGTCGGCGACGACATCTGGAAAGCGCAGGCTCTGCAGAACTGCCGCGAGATGGTCTGCCAGTGCCGCAGCCACCCCAGCATCTTTTTGTGGGGCGTGCGGGTCAGCGGCAGCGCCGATGACGAGAGCTTTTATAAGCGCACCAACGAGACGGTGCGCCGCCTCGACCCCACCCGCCCCACGGCTGGTACCCGCAGCACCCGCCGCAGCCAGCTTCTGGAAGATGTTTACGCCTATGCCGACTACTCCTACCACGGGCGCGGCGTCGGGTGCGAGGCCCGCACCGCCGTCACCCCCGACACCCGGAAAGGCTATCTCATCAGCGAATTCGAGGGCGCCCAGTTCCCGGCCAAGCCCTTCGACGACGAGCCCCACCGCCTGGCGCAGGCCCTGCGCTACGCCGCCGTCCTCAACGACACCATCGCTCAGCAGGGCGTGGCGGGCAGCTTCGGCTGGTGCATGACCGACTACAACACCCACCGCGAATTCGGCAGCGGCGACCGCATCAGCTATCAGGGTGTGATGGACATGTTCCGCAACCCGAAGCTTTCTGCCGCCGTCTACGCCAGCCAGAAGACGCCCCGCTCCCCTTCCGACATCGTGCTCGAAATTTCATCCAGCATGGCGCTGGGCGACCATCCGGGCGGCTTTGCGGGGGCGTGCTGGGCGTTCACCAACGCCGAGAGCCTGCGGCTCTACCGGGACAACGACTTCGTAGCCGAGTTCACCCCCGACCGCCGGGGCCGTTTTGCGGCTCTGCCCCACCCGCCCATTGAGATACACGATTTCGTGGGCCTGCTGCTTGAAAAATACGAGGGCATCGACCGCACTGCCGCGCCGCAGGTAGCCGCCATCCTCAATGAGATGCGCCGGGACTCTATGGAGCTTTCGCCCCTGTCCCGGGCGCGGATGTACTCACTGCGCCTGAGCTGGAACGAGCTGGTGCAGCTTTACTACAAATATATCGGTGTGCTGGGCAGCCCCGCCGCCGTTTACCGCTTCGAGGCCGTGTGGCATGGCCGGGCCGTCCGCACCGTCGTGAAGGAGCCGGTGCAGAGCGTCCGGCTGGAATGCACCGTCCACAATCCCATCCTGACCGACGGCCCCACCTGGGACTGTGCCGCCGTGAGCCTGCGGGCCATCGATCAGAACGGCAATCTCCTGCCCTACTGTGGTGAGGCCGTTCAGCTGAGCGTAGAAGGGCCGCTGCGCATCCTTGGCCCCAGCGTCGTCCCTCTGCGGGGCGGCATGGCAGGCACCTATCTCGCCACCACCGGCGAGGCCGGCCCGGCCAAGCTCCACTGCCGGATGGAGGGTGCCTTGGACACCGAAGTTTCCCTCACCATCCGCTGCCGGGAGGAGTGAGCGGCACTTAAACGCCGTCTCTTTACGATAGGTTTGCACTCTGTTCAAAATTTTCTCATGGTTGCATGGTATCCTGAGAGCAGAAAAATACAGAAGGGGCGGCGCACCCGCCCCTCTTTTATGAGGAAGGACGTTTATGAAAGAAAAGATACGCCAGTTCATGATAGGCCGCTACGGCACCGATGGTCTGAACCAGTTTCTGAACATCGCCTCTCTCGTGCTGATCCTGGTCTATATCCTCACCCGTCTGCCGCTGCTGCTGTACGTCGGCGTGGTGCTGCTGGGCTTCTGCTACTACCGGATGTTCAGCCGCAACATCTCCAAGCGCACCGAAGAAAATTATAAATACTACGCCGTGAAGGACCGCATCCGCAATAAGTTCAGCGGCCTGAAGGACCAGTGGGACAACCGCAGACTCTACCACTATTACCGCTGCCCCCAGTGCCGCCAGAAGCTGCGCGTTCCCCGGGGCCGGGGCCGCATCCAGATCTCCTGCCCCCGCTGCGGCACCCAGTTCATCAAAAAGAGTTGAGCCATGTTTGGATATGTGATCCCGAACCACACCGCCCTCTCCCCGGAGGCGCAGGCGCGCTACCGCACCGCCTACTGCGGGCTGTGCCGCCGCATCGACGCGCTGCACGGGCTGCGGGGGCGGTTTACGCTGAGCTACGATCTCACCTTTCTGGACCTGCTGCTGTGCAGCCTGTATGAGGGCGAGAGCGAACTTTCCACCGGATGCAGCCGCTGCCCGGTGCACCCGCTGCACGGCGTGAACTGGCGGTCCAGCGGCCCCACCGACTACTGTGCCGACTTGAGCGTGGCGCTGCATTACTACAATGCCGAGGACAAATGGAAGGATGACCACAACCTGCTGGGCCTCGGCTATGAAAAACTGCTGTCCGGCTGCCGCACCGACGCCGAAGCCCGCTGGCCCCGGCAGTGTGCTGCCATCCGCAGCTGTCTGGCCCGGCTTTCAGAATACGAAGCCGCCGGCAGCGAGGACCTGGACGCCGTGTCCGGCTGCTTTGGCGAGCTGATGGCCGAATTGTTCGACTACAAGCAGGACCACTGGTCGCCGGAGCTGCGCAGCCTGGGCTTCCATCTGGGCAAGTTCATCTATCTGATGGACGCCTACGACGATCTGGCCCGCGACAAGCGGAAGGGCGCCTACAATCCCCTCAAAACCATGAGCGAGCAGCCCGGCTACGAGGAAGAGATGCGGGAAATTTTTGAGTTGCTGCTGGCACGCTGTGCCAAACGTTTTGAGCGCCTGCCCTGCGTGGAGGACGCCGACCTGCTGCGCAACATCCTGTATTCCGGTGTATGGCTGAAGTACAACTGCAACAATGCAAAGCGCTCCGGCCGGGATGCCGAAGCATCCACTTGATTTTTCCACGACGATACGGTAGACTATAGAGTATTGTGCGGCATTGCGGCCGCGCGAAATGAGACGTGAGGAAGTATATCCATGAGAGATCCGTATGAGGTGCTGGGCATTCAGCGCGGCGCAAGCGACGAAGAGATCAAAAAAGCATACCGCGCCAAATGCAAGCGCTGGCACCCCGATTTGAACCCCAACGACCCCACCGCCGAGGAGCACTTCAAGGAGGTGCAGGCCGCCTACGATGCCATCACCAAGGGCGAGACCGGCCCCCAGATGGGCGGCAATCCCTATGGCGGCTACCATCAGCAGAGCTATGGCGGCTCCCAGCAGGGCTACAGCCAGCAGAACTACGGGTTTGACGGCTTCGATGGTTTTGACCCCTTCGGGTTCGGCTTTGGGTTCAACGGCTACAGCCAGCAGAGCGGTGCCAGCTACAGCGGCAGCGACTCGCCCGAGATGCAGGCAGCCCGCAACTTTGTGGTGAATGGCCGCTACGCCGAGGCACGCCGCGTGCTGGACGGCATGACCGCCCGCAATGCCCGGTGGTACTATCTTTCCTCGCTGGCCAATCAGGGCCTGGGCAACAGCATCGACGCGCTGCAGGATGCCCGCCGCGCCGTGCAGCTGGACCCCAACAACACCGAGTACCGGATGCACCTGCAGCGGCTGCAGAACCCCGGCCGCACCTACCGCACCCAGACCACCTACGCCCAGCCGGGCGGCATCATGCGCTGGTGCTGGAGCATGATCCTGCTCAACCTGCTGTGCAACTGCTGCTGCGGCGGCTGGGGCTTCGGCTGGGGCTTCGGCCCGCGCTACGGCTTCCGCGGATAACAAAAGCATATAAAACACAACAGCCTCCCTTTGCCCTTGTACCGGGCAGCGGGAGGCTGTTTTTGATCTGTTACAACACTGACAAAAAAACGCCCCGGAGCGTTTCCGCTTCGAGGCGTTCTGAGCTGGAGCTGCTATCCAGATTCGAACTGGAGACCTCATCCTTACCAAGGATGCGCTCTACCAACTGAGCTATAGCAGCGCAATCACAGCTCAGTTATAATACCACAGTTTCCACCGTTTGGCAAGAGGTTTTTGCAAAAAAATCTGGATTTTTGCAAAAAAGTCGGTTTTTACGAAAAAACTCCCCCAGTCTGCTTACGCAGACAGCCCCTTCGGAGATGGGGCCTTTGGCAGTACGGACAACTTTCCGGTTTTGCCAAGGGCTCCCTCTCTGAGGGAGCTGGCATCGCGCAGCGATGACTGAGGGAGTTTTACTTTATCACTCGATCAGGCCGTTCAGCAGGGACAGGCACTTGCGGCTGTGCAGCTTGCGGATCGCCTTTGCCTCGATCTGGCGCACACGCTCACGGGTAACGCCAAAGTCACGGCCAACCTCTTCCAGCGTACGGGGACGGCCATCGTCCAGACCAAAGCGCAGGCGGATGACCTTCTCTTCACGAGGGGTCAGGCTCTTGAGAGCCAGATTGATCTGCTGTGCCACCATGGCGCGGTCTGCGGCCTTGCCAGGGGCTTCGGCGTTTTCGTCTGCGACGAAATCGCCCAGAGAGGAATCCTCTTCCTCACCCACGGGGCTTTCCAGACTTGCCGGCTCCTGTGCCATGCGCTGGATCTCGCGCACGCGCTCCACGCTCATGTCCATGGCCTTTGCCAGCTCTTCCGGGGTGGGCTCGTGGCCGTTCTGGTACACCAGCTGGTTGGTGGCCTGACGCATCCGGTTGATGGTCTCCACCATGTGCACCGGAATGCGGATGGTACGGGCCTGATCCGCAATGGCGCGGGTGATGGCCTGACGGATCCACCATGTAGCGTAGGTGGAGAAGCGGAAGCCGCGGTCGCAGTCGAACTTTTCCGCAGCCTTGATCAGGCCGATGTTGCCCTCCTGAATGAGATCAAGGAAGGCCAGATTATGGCCGACATGCTTCTTGGCGATGGACACCACCAGACGCAGGTTTGCCTCGCTCAGGCTGCGGCGGGCGTTCAGGCCATCGCGGCGGGTCTTGAGCAGCTCCTGACGGCGCTCCTCGCTCAGGGGGCCGTTCTCCACGGCCTCCATGGCCTTTTCCTCGTCTGCCTTTTCCTCGGCATCCTCGGCAGACTTTTCGCCGTCCTCGTCCAGATCCTCGGTGTAGCTGCGGCTGTTCTCGTCCTCCTCAAAGGAGAAGCGGGCGCTGTTCTTCTTGATGTACTCCGGTGCGCCGTACTTCTGGCGGTCTGCCTGCAAAATGTGTGCAGCCTCGGCACCGGCATGGATGCGGCGGCTCAGCTCCACCTCCTGCTCGGCGCTCAGCAGCGGGATCTGACCGATCTGCTTGAGGTAGTTCTTCACCGGGTCGTCCAGCAGCTCGTCCATGGCGGCCTTCAGGTCTGCCGGGTTCTCCTCGGCATCCTCTTCGTTTTCATCGGCAAGGCCCATGTCATCGTTGTTGTTCTCGGCGTTCTCCACCTCAGCAATGATGCTGTCCACGTCCAGACTCGGCTCGTTCTCTTCCTCCAGGACCTTAATGCCGCGCTCCTCCAGCAGGGTGTAGAGGGTGTCTACATCCATGCGGCATTGTGCCGCCAGCGCCTTGGCCTCCTGTGCAGAGAGGGTGCCCTCGCCCTTAGTCAACAGTTCCTTCAAAGTCATGCCCATTTTTTCTCTCCTTCCCACTCCGGGGAATTTCCTGTAATATTGCCCTGTGCATCAGATCACAAGGCCGCCGTTCACCCCGAACACCTGTCCGGTGATGTATCCGGCATCCTCGCCGGCCAAAAAGACCAGCAGCTTTGCAACTTCTTCCGGGGTGCCAAGCCGACCCACAGGGGTCTCCTCGGCCAGCGCCGCCTTGTCCTCGGCGGTAAAAGCCGCCATCATGTCAGTCTCGATGACCCCGGGCGCTACGCAGTTCACCGTAATGCCGCTGGGGCCCTCTTCCTTCGCCAGTGCCTTGGTCAGGCCGATGAGCCCGGCCTTCGCGGCGGAATAGTGCACCTCGCAGCTGCCGCCGGTCTGGCCCCACATACTGCTCACGGTCAGAATGCGGCCCTGCTTGCGGCGGATCATGCCGGGCAATGCCAGCTGGCACAGGTGGAACGCGCCGCTCAGGTTCACGTCCAGCATCCGCTGCCACTCCTCCGGGGTGATGTCGGTAAACAGCTTCTGCTGCGCGATGCCGGCGTTGCACACCAACACATCCACCCTGCCCATGGCCTGCTCCACTGCGTGGAACGCCAGCTCACAGCTGGCGCGGCTGGCTACATCGCACTGGATGGCGATGCACCCGGGCAGCTGCTGTTCCAGCGCAGCGGCAGCAGCTGCGTTCTGGTGGTAGAGCACCGCCACCTGATACCCTGCTGCCGCAAAGGCGCGGGCAGCGGCAGCACCGATGCCCCGGTCACCGCCGGAGATCAGCACCCGGCGCGCCGCAGCGGGCGCGGCAGGGGCAGGCCGTTCTTTTACGGGCTGCGGCGCAGGCTCTTCGGGCTGCGGCGGCGCAGGCGGCTCTGCGGGTTTTTCCAGCGTGATCACCCGGGTGGGCTCGTCCACCACCGGCTCCACCGGCGCAGCCGGCTTTGCAGCCGGTGCGGCAAGGGGCTCCGGTGCGCTCTCTTCCTCCGGCACTTGAAAGGTCAGTTCAAACTCGTCCTCGTACAAGAGTATATCCCTCCTGTTCGGTATTCTCGGCCGGGCGCAGTGCCCCAGCCGGAAAAACCCTGTGCCCATCCCCAGACAGTGCAGCGTTCCGTTTATGTGTCCGGCAAAGGTCCGGTGCTTTGGCGTGCCTGCCTGCAGTTGCGATGGGTTTCGACAAGATTCCATTGAATAATATACCACAATCCAGCCCAAAAAGAAAGTGGGAACTGCAATTTTTTACGCAGTTCCCACTATTTTTCCTTATTTTCCCCTGTTTTCGGGCACCGGGGGCTTCCAGCGGGGTCTGCCCGCCCGCTTTTCCCGCAGGGAAACAAAAAACGCCTGCAAAAGCTGCTGCGCTTCGGCCTCCCGCAGCCCCTTTTCCACCACCGGGTGGTGGTTGAAGGGCAGCGCAAACAGGTCGGTCACCGAGCCGCAGCACCCGGCCTTGGTGTCGGCAGCACCGTACACCACCCGGCGCAGACGGCTGTTGATGATGCCGCCCGCGCACATGGGGCAGGGCTCTAAGGTGACGAACAGCTCACACTCCCACAGCCGCCAGCCGCCCAGCGCCTTGCAGGCGGCATCAATGGCCAGCAGCTCCGCGTGGTGCAAAGCGTTTTTCTCGGTCTCCCGGGTGTTGTGCGCCATGGCTACCACCTCGCCGTGCCGCGCCACCACCGCGCCTACCGGCACCTCGCCCAAGGCGGCGGCTTTGGCGGCTTCTTCCAGCGCAAGACCCATCAGTTCAAAATCGGTCATGTATCCCATCCTCTCATCCCATCGCCAGCACCAGCAGGTTGTTTGCGCTGTGCAGCAGCATCCCCGGCCAGAGATGCCCGGTGCGGTCGGCAAGCCACCCCAGCCCCAGCCCGCACACCAGCGCGTAGGCCATGGCGGCGGCGCTGCCGTGCTGCAGGGCGAACAGCACCGCCTGCAAAAGAATGGCCTGTCCCCTGCCCAGCGGCTGCGCCCGGCGCTGCACCGCGCCCCGGAACACCCCTTCCTCCGCCAGCGGAGCCAGCAGGCAGACCCGGAAAAACCGCGCCGCGCCGCCGGGCGGCACGGGCAGCAGCACCGCCAGCGCCTTGCCCGCCAGCAGATACCCTACCGCCCAGCCAAAGGCCGAAAGCAGCGCGGCGGTGCGGGGATTCAGCTTGTGCATGGTCGGTCTCCTCCTGCTGTGATTCGTTCCCGGTTATAGTACCATATCTGCCGCCGGGTGCGCAAGGTTTGGGCGTTCTGTCGTGGCAAATTTATGCAAATCATTGACACATCGCCCTAAATGGTGGTATAATAATTTCCAACCTTTTTAGCAAAAACGTTGCGTATACTGTATTTTACCGGTAGACCGGAGGTATTATTATGATCCGTATCCTCACCGATTCCGCGTGCGACATCCTGCCCGCCGAGGCGCAGCAGCTGGGCGTGACCGTGATCCCCCTGAACGTGACGCTGGAGGACGGCACCGTCCTGCGGGACGGCATCGACATGACCCCCAGCGAATACTATACCCATCTGGCAGCCTGCCGCAAGCTGCCCACCACCAGCCAGCCCAGCCCGGAGCAGTTCGAGCGGCTGTATCTGGACGCCGCTGCCGCCGGAGACGAGGTGCTGGGCATCTTTTTGTCCGATGCGCTGTCCGGCACCGGTCAGTGCGCCAGACTTGCTGCCGACCTTGCCAACGTGGATAATGTGGTGTTCGTGAACACCGAGAACGTCTGTCTGGGGCAGTCCTTGCTGGTGCGGCTGGCTGTGCAGCTGCGGGACGCCGGCAAGACGATCACCCAGATCGCCGCCGATCTGGAAAAGGCCAAGCAGCACCTGCATCTGGTAGCTGCCGTGGACGATCTGAAGTATCTGCGCAAGGGCGGCAGACTGTCCGCCGCCGCAGCTGTGGCGGGCGGTATGCTGGGCATCAAGCCCATCCTCGCCGTCATGGAGGGCAAGGTGGCGCTGGCCGGTAAGGCACGCGGTCTGCCCGGCGTGTATGTGGCGCTGTTCAAGAAGATCGACGAGATGGGCGGCATCCACCCGGGCTACACCCCGCTGCTGGGCTACACCGTCAACCACCGGGAGCTGCAGCCGCTGCTGACCTACCTGCAGGACAACCTGCATCTGGACGCACCGCTGGTGCGCCAGATCGGCTGCGTCATTGGCACCCACACCGGCCCCGGCGCATTCGGCATCGCGTTCTTTGATAAAGAGCTGGCGCTGGAATAAAACCTATTAGCAAAAACAAGTCGGACAGCCCGCGGGCTGCCCGACTTTATTTTTACCCGTGAAAAAGTAGTTTCGAAACGCCCGCAGGCGTTTCGGAACTACAAATAAAATATTCTTTCCGCTGATTATGGCCAGAGCAAAGCGGAGACCATTCCAAATCGTCCCGCCTTGCCCTTACAGCACCGCGTCCGAGATCAGCTTGCCCAGCAGCAGAACCAGCACCACCAGCATCATGGGGCGGATGAAGCGGGCACCCTTTTTCAGCGCGAAGTGCGAGCCCAGCAGGTTGCCCAGAATATTGCTGACTGCACAGGGGATGCCGATGTGGAACACCACCAGACCGTTCATCAGGTAGGTGAACAGGCTGGCGTAGTTGCTGGCCAGATTGAGCACCTTGCCGTTGCCGTTGGCAGTGCGCAGGTCAAAGCCCATCAGGGTGGTAAAGGCAATGATGGCAAAGGTACCGGTGCCCGGGCCCATAACGCCGTCGTACAGGCCGATGCCAAAGCCGATGGCCAGTGCCAGCAAAATCTTTTTCAGGTCCAGCGTGCCGTCGTCCCGGTTCTCGTCCGGCAGGTTGCGCTGCCACAGAATGATGACCGCCGCCACCGGCAGGATGATGAACATCATGGTGCGCAGCATCTCATCGCTGAGCAGCAGCACGATGTGCGCGCCCAGCGCACTGCCCGCAAAGCTGCCGATGGCTGCAAGAACACCCACCTTCACGTTCATGGCACCACTTTTGAAAAAGCTTGCCGTGGCAAAGGTAGTGCCGCAGGCGGCGCTGAACTTGTTGGTGGCATAGGTGTAGTGGGGCGGCAGCCCGGCAAACAGATAGGCCGGCAGGCTGATCAGCCCGCCGCCGCCGGCTGCCGAATCCACAAAGCCTGCAAAGCCGGTCATCAGCATGAGAAACGCCATCATCCACGGCGAGATCGTGATACCCATTGTTATAATTCCTCTTATCTTTCCAAGTCGTTTGTTCTTTTTCAGGGGACGCGCGCCTCAGACCATATAAAACCTCCCCTCGCAGGGCAATACACAGCCCGGGATACCCGCACACAGCAGGGCATCTCCGGGCATTTTTGCAATTTTTTGACTTGATATTACAGATTGTTTTTAAAGAAGCGGTAAGCGTTGCGCCAGTAGATGGCCTCCACCTCGTCCTCGGTAAAGCCCTCGCGGCGCAGTGCCTCGGCCAGCAGCGGCATATCTGCCGCCGTTTCCAGCTCGTGCTGACCGCCAATGCCGTCAAAATCGCTGCCAAGGCTGATGACCTCAATGCCGCCCACCTGCTTGAAGTGTGCCGCGTGCTTTGCCAGCCGCTCCACCGTGCTGCGGCAGAGCTTCGGGTGTGCCGAGTCTGCGTCCACAAAGGAAGCGCAGTAGTTCAGCCCTGCAATGCCGCCCTTTTCTGCCAATGCGCGGATCATCTCATCGGTCAGGTTGCGGTTGTGGGGCGACAGGGCACGGCAGTTGGAATGGCTTGCCGCAAAGGGACGGGTGCTGTGGTTTGCGATGTCCCAGAAGCCCTTATCGGAAAGGTGGCTCACGTCTGCGGTGATGTGCAGCTTTTCCATCTCTTCCAAAAAGGCAAAGCCCCGCTCGGTCAGGCCGGTCTCGGTGTTGGCCACCAGCGGCCCGCCGGGGTTTGCGTTGGGGGCTGCCAGCTCGTTGGGGTAGTTCCATGTCAGGGTCATCATGCGCACGCCCAGTTCCTGCAGCCGCCGCAGCACGCCCAGACTGCCCTTGCAGCAGCCGCCCTCTTCCACCGTCAGCATAGCGCTGAACTTGCCCTCGGCGCGGTTGCGCTCAAGGTCGGCGGCGGTGTACACCGGGGCGATCTTTTCCGGATAAGCTGCCATGAGCCGCTTGAAGATGTCGATCTCCTCCAGCACGCTCACCAGCGGGTCGGCCCCGGGGGCGGGGTCGGCCAGATCCACATAGGCCGCAAAGCATTGCAGCAGATAATCCCCCTGCTGCAATTTTTCAAGGTCGATATGCAGATCGTTGTGCAAAAAGCTTTTGGGTGCGCCCGCCTTTTCGGCGCGGCGCAGTTCGTACAGGGTATCGCAATGCAGATCCCAAACCTTCATGATGGATACACTCCTTTATGCTTCTTCTCCCAGCAGCTGCAGCAGCTGTTCGGGGTTCATAGACAAAATCGCGCCGTCTGCCCCGCCGGTAACGGTGTCGGCCAGTGACTGCTTGGCCTGCTGCAGCTCCACGATCTTTTCCTCAATAGTGTCCTGCGCGATCAGCCGGTACACCTGTACCGGGTTGCGCTGACCGATGCGGTAGGCGCGGTCGGTGGCCTGATTTTGCGCGGCAAGGTTCCACCACGGGTCGTAGTGGATGACGATATCGGCGGCGGTCAGGTTCAGACCCGTGCCGCCCGCCCGCAGCGAGATGAGAAAGACGTCTGCTTCACCCTGATTGAACCGGCGCACCTGCTCGGCACGCACCGGCTTCGGGGTAGAGCCCTGCAGGGTAAAGTGGCTTACCCCGGCTTCGTCCAGCCGCTTTGCCAGCAGTTCCAGCATGGAGGTGAACTGGCTGAACAGCAGAATGCGGTGCCCGCCTGCCACTGCCTCGGTGACAAGTTCCAGACAGGCGTCCAGCTTGGCGCTGCTACCCGTCCAGTTGTCCGCCACAAGACGCGGGTCGCAGCAGATCTCCCGCAGCCGCATCAGCACGGCAAACACGGTCATCTTGTCCTCCGGCTTTGCCGCCCGCAGCTTTTCCCGGGCGTCCACCACCGCTGCCAGATACAGCTTGCGCTGCTCGGTCTCCAGTTCAACGCGGCGCACGTTCTCGGTCTTGGGCGGCAGCTCCCGCAGCACCTCGGACTTCATGCGCCGCAGGATGAAGGGGCCGGTGAACTGGTTCAGCCGCCGCACGGCGTTGGCATCCTCGTCCTGCACGATGGGCTTTTCAAACCGGGCGCAGAAGGTCTTGTAGGGGGGCAGATACCCGGGCATCAAAAAGGAGAAGATGCTCCACAATTCGCCCAAGCGGTTCTCCACCGGGGTGCCGGTCAGCGCAAAGCGCACCCGGCTGTTCACCCGGCACACCGCCTTGTATTTCTGGGTGGTGTGGTTTTTGATGGCCTGCGCTTCGTCCAGAATGCAGGCGTAAAAGCTTTGCCCGGCATACAGTTTTTCGTCCCGGCGCAGCAGATCGTAGCTGGTGATGACGATATCCGCCTGTGCCCACCCATCGACCAGCGCGGCGCGGTGGGCGGCATCGCCGTCCATAGCAACGCTTTGCAGCTGCGGGGTGAACTTCTGGCATTCCTCCTGCCAGTTCAGCACCAGCGACGCCGGGCAGACGATAAGGCTGGGCAGCTGCTGCCCGCCCTCCTTCATGGCCAGCAGGTAGCTGAGCACCTGCACGGTCTTACCCAGACCCATATCATCGGCCAGAATACCGCCCATGCCGTAGCCGTCCAGTGTGCGCAGCCAGCGGTAGCCGTCCCGCTGGTATTTGCGCAGGGTCTTTTGCAGCGAGAGCGGCGGGGTATATTCGCTGTCCCGCACGGCGTGGAAGCTGCGGCTGATGCGGCGGAAAGCATCATCCCGGTCGAACCGCAGACCGTTCTGCCCCGAAAGCGCCCAGTCCAGCGTAGGGGCACGGTAGAGCGGCAGGGCGGCGTGGCCGTCCTTCAGCTTTGCACCGGAAAGTTCCAGCGTGTCGTTCAGCTCGTCCAGCCCTTCCAGACTGTCGTCCAGCCGCAGCAGACTGCCGTCCCGCAGACGGTGGTAGCGCTTTTTCTGGTGCAGGGACTGCAAAAGTTCCCGCAGTTCCTCCACCGGGAAGGCGCCGGTGTCCACTTCCAGATCCAGCACGCTGCCGTGCACCGATACCCCTACCGAAATTTTAGGCGGGGCGGCTTGTAAGTTGCGGAAGGCATCGGTCTGGTACACCTCGCCCATGGCCAGCAGGGCGGGAATGCCCTCCTCCAGCAGCTGGAAAAGCGCCTCCTCCCCGGAAATGCTGTAATGCCCCGGCTTACCGGTCTCGGGTTCCAGATAGGTTTCCAGCAGGCGCTTTGCCCGGTTCTCGGTGCGGGCATCCCGCAAAAGGTCGGGCGGCACCGGCTCGCCGGGTGCTACCCTGTCCTCTCCATACAGAAAGACCGGGTAGGCCGTGACGGTAAGCCCCCGGTCGGCGTCCAGATAAAACTGCACCACCGGTTCCAGCGGGATCTGGTTCAGCAGCAGCCGGTCGGGGTCCACGATGTTGACCCGGTTGCCCAGCTCCGGCAGCACATAGCTGCAAAAGGCGGCGGCGTCCGCGCTGGTAAAGAACAAGCTGCGCCCGCCAAAGGTGTCCAGTACCGGCAGAACCCGGCGGCACTCCTCCCGCTGCATCCGCCAGAGGGTGGTTTCGCCCAGCAGGTAGGCATAGTCCAGCCCCTGCACCCCGCTGAGTGCCGGGGTACAGCTCAGCTGCACGCCGCCCTTGCGGCGCTCCACCTTCAGGCTGATGACCGGCAGCCCCTCTTTAAGGGTATAGCCGCCCACAACGCCCTCGGCGGCGTAAAGTTCTACAAGGGCATCCAGCCCCTCGCCGGTCAGCGGCAGACCGCCCGCCGGGCCTTTCTCCCAGCCGGAGCGCATGGTGCCCTCGGCTTCAAACGCCTGCCGGGCGCTCACCTGACGGCGCAGCAGCCGCAGCAGCTGCTGTGCATCCGGAGCAAAGGCATCCCACCGGTGCACAAAGGCCAGCGATTTCCCGTAGCTGACGCTTTCGCCCCGCTCGATCGCATCCAGAAACTGCGGAATGCTTTTTACCAGATACTGCCGCCCGCCGATGCCGTCCGAGACCCGCAGCCGCAGCCAGATGCGGCCATTGTGCGGCGTAAGCTCCGGTTCCAGCAGGGCAAAGCCGGTGCGCTGGGCAGCGTTCTGGGGCTGGGGCTGCGCATCCTCCCGCTGGTAGCGCTTCAGCAGCAGCTGGGCCTCATAGTCGGTCTCCGGCTCCTCGCCCCGCCACTTGCGGCCGAACAGCATATCCAGCCCGGCGCTGTAACTGTCCTTGCGGGGTTCGGTGCTCAAGCCTGCCACGCCCCGCTGCACCCCGGGGATGCTCTCCGGCTTTTTTTCCGGGGCAGGCGGGTTCTTTTCCGCGTCCTGCAGCAGCAGCGCGCCAATGTGCTTACAGTAGGTGCCGTCGCCGTTCTGGTTATAGGGGCAGTCGCAGGAGGCGCTGACAAAGCTGCCGTTTTCCCGCAGCCAGACCTGCGTATAATAGCAGTCCGGCCCGCTACCCTGCACCAGCGCCGTCAGGTGCCGCACCCCGTCCTCGTTGGTGGTGCAGCTGCTTTGCAGGATACGCTTGCGGTACTTCTGTGCCCGCTCAAAGATAGACTTGCCCAGCAATGTGCGGATCTCCTGTGCGTCCATGTGGTCTCCCTCCCCTGTGCTGTCGCGGTTCCGGTCTATTCTATAAGAATACCGCGTTCCACCCCGGGATGCAAGGGCAGAAGGGTAAAAAACGTTTAGAAAGCGCGGGGCGGGATGATTTTGAATGGCCTCCGCTACGCTCTAGCCATTTTCAGCGGAAGAATTATTTTGATTTACAATTTCGAAACGCCTGCGGGCGTTTCGAAATTGCTTTTTCACAGGAGGGGTCGTAGAGGAAAACGGCATTTGCAGTGCCTGTTTCCTGCGGAAACATCCGCACTGCGGGGTTGCTTCTTGGCTCTCAACAGGTCAAAGAAAAAGCACCCGCAAACGCCTTCGGGTGCCAACGCACAGACAGGAAGGGGTGCAGGTGCCTTCTTTGTTTTAGGAAACTCCGCGCTTGCGGGTCTTGAGGTGGTACATTTCCTGATCGGCTTTATCGATCAGGTCGTGCACGGTGGCAATGTCCGGCTCAAGGCGGGCGCAGCCGATGCTGATCTCGATCTGGTAGGGCTTGCCGGAGGCGGCGTTGGCTGCGTCCAGCTCCCGCTGGATGGAGGTGATCAGGGTGCGCACCTCCACGCTGTTGCAGCCGCAGGCGATGCAAAATTCATCGCCGCCGTAGCGCGCCAGCACGCCGTTATAGTTGGCGCACACCTTTTTCAGGATGCCCGCCAGCAACACCAGCGCGGCATCGCCCTCCAGGTGGCCGTATTCATCGTTGATGTGCTTGAAGTGATCCATGTCCATCATGAGGAAGTGCAGCGAGCGGTTGGGGTGACGGCGGTAGTAGGGCAGTTCGCTTTCCAGATACCGCAGCGCCACGATGCGGTTGCTGACGCCGGTCAGGGTATCCACCGTAAACTTGGTCTGCAACACCAGCACATATACGCACACCAGCCCCAGCGTAATGCCGCAGCACAGCAGCCCGCGCCCGGGCAGCCAGCCTTGCAGCAAAAAGCCTGCCGCCGGCGCAAGCGCGAGCAGCAGCAGGGTCTTCAGTTCCTCCTTGGGTGTTTCCTGCTTCCAGTAGCTCAGCGTCCAGCTGCAACGGAGAAAGGCCGCCGCCAGATAGGCAAGCCCCACCAGCTTCGCCCCCCAGAACAGGGTGCTGCCCCGCAGCCCCTCTGCATCCAGATAGCAGAAGCCGTTTTCGTCCCGCGCCGTCAGCAGCACCAGCAAAAGCAGTGTCACCGGTGCGGCGCTGAGCGCCAGCCTGCGGCCGTCCTCCATCCATGTATGCCCCAGCTCTGCCTCCACATACAAAAACACCAGCTGGCAGCAGCACGCCGCCAGCAGATAAAACAGAATACTGCCCCCGGCGTTCAGCCGGTAGGTCAGGGGGATGCCCAGATCCTGCCACGCGCCCAGCTGCGCCAGCGCATTGCCATGATCTACGATCGTCAGCGCCCCGGCAGACCACAGCAGCGCCGTGAACAGCCGCCCGGGCAGACTTTTATCCCGCATTTTCTGCTGCGCCCGCAGCAAGACCGCCAGCGTGACCAGACAGACCACACTGACCTGAGTATGGGCAATCGCATCCATGCCGCAACGCTCTCCTTTACCCTAGGGCGGCTTTGCGCCGTCCCGCCCCTTTTTCGCTCTTCCAACGTTCCTTTTTCTCACAGACCCATTGTACCAAATCCATAACAAATATGCAACACAAACCGAAAAATTCATACAAAAAAAGACGCCGGAACGTCTTTCGGCGTTCCGGTGTCTCTTGGAATCATATCACTTTGCCTGCGGATGGGCGGCGTCGTTGCGCAGGGCGCTTTCGCGGATCTTTTCCAGCGTCTGCTCGCTGAGGATGTGCTCTGCCTTGCAGGCGTCCTCGGCGGCGGTCTGCTCGTCCACGCCCAGCTGCACAAAGAAGTGGGTCAGCAGCTGGTGGCGGCTGTAAATGCGCTGAGCGATCTCCAGCCCGGGCTCCAGCAGGGTCAGGTTGCCTTCGCCGTCCACCGCGATATAGCCGTTCTCCCGCAGCTTTTTCATGGCGATGCTCACGCTGGCTTTGGTAAAGCCCAGCTCATTGACAACGTCAATGGAGCGCACTTTGCCCATACGCTGGCTCAGCATCAGGATCGTTTCAAGATAATCTTCTGCGGATTGGTGGATCTGCATGGTTTGTCCGGCCTCCTGCCTCATTCCCTCTGGGGGATTTTTCCGACAGGGGATGTGTACCCTCTGTCGTATGTTAAAGGATATCACACTTTTGCGGTTGATGCAAGTAATTCGCAGCAAGTTTTGTTAAACTAACCATATTTTTCTGCACAGAACTGCTGTTTTGCCGGTTTTGTACCGCGCCTGTTTTGTGCAAAGGGTGCAATTTAGAGCGCAGCCAGATAGGCCGCAGGGCCTTCCTCGTACAGGTCGCCGCCGTGGGCATCCAGCACAACGGTCAGGGGCATATCCTGCACGGTCAGGCGGCGCACCGCCTCACAGCCCAAGTCCGGCCATGCGATCACTTCCAGCGTCTGCACGCTTTTTGCCATCAGCGCACCGGCACCGCCCAGCGCAGCCAGATACACCGCGCCGTTGCGCACCACAGCTGCCTTGACGGCGGCATCCCGCTTGCCCTTGCCGATCATGATCTTGTTGCCAAGATCCAGCAGCCGGGGGCTCATGGCGTCCATGCGCCCGCTGGTGGTAGGCCCTGCCGAGCCGATGACTTCGCCCGGGCGTTCCGGGGTGGGACCTACATAATAGATGGCGCTGCCTTCCAGATCAAAAGGCAGGGTCTCGCCCTTGTCCAGTGCTTCCATCATCCGCTTGTGTGCCTGATCCCGGGCGGTGTACACCACGCCGGAAAGCAGCACGGTATCCCCCGCTTTCAGCGGGGCAAGCTCCTGCGCGGTGCAGGGGGTAGTCAGTCTGTATTCCATCGTTCTCCCCTCCTTACAGCTCCGCGCTGGCGCGGCGGGTCACATGGCAGGAAACGTTCACAGCCACCGGCAGACCCGCCACATGGGTGGGCATCTGCTCAATGGCAAGGCCAAGACAGGTGGTCTTTCCGCCAAAGCCCTGCGGGCCGATGCCCAGTGCATTGATGGCGGTAAGCAGCTCCTGCTCCAGCTGGGCGTAGTAGGGGTCGGGGTTGGGGACATCCAGCGGGCGCAGCAGCGCCTTTTTGGCAAGATACGCCACCTTGTCAAAGCTGCCGCCCACGCCGATGCCCAGCACGATGGGCG
>ERZ827488.1098-NODE-1098-length-34847-cov-24.253938_pt1 | contig 34847 bp, 22 predicted proteins | sample MGYA00519771_ERZ827488 | MGnify/ENA primary metagenome ERZ827488 (study PRJEB31778, sample SAMEA3449323) | human gut metagenome | biome: human gut; feature: human-associated habitat; material: faeces | place: United Kingdom | collected 2010/2012 ... | reverse complement strand
CTGGCAGCCTGAGTTCACAGATAAAATACTCTCCAGGAAACCCGGGGCGGTTCAGTACAGCTTCTGCCAAAGTGTTCCATGCAGAGCGCTATGGTGGCAGTGGTATTCAGCGTAATGGAGGTGGTGCACGTTGTGGGTTTGATGGTAACTACCAGGTTAAAGGAATAGGAAGTAATCCGTTGGTTGGCGAAGGTACTGACGAACGTCATTCTAATGGTGCACTCGGCGCTGTTCATGCAATATATGAGGCTTTGTGGGGAGAAGTACTGGCTCAAATATTACCTTATAGTGCTGTGCGGGTTCGGGCGGTTTTACTTACAGATCTCTATACTGAAAAGGCATTTGAGCGCTCCGGTAGGAAATCACGAAGAGCCCTGTTGGTACGTGAGCCTGTTGTTCGTCCGGCGCATTTTGAACGGGCACCTTACTTCCAAGTAAAACCGGAGTATTCCAGTCTGTTAATTCACGATGCCTGTCGGGTTAGATCTGTGATCCACAAGCTGCCAGGATATCTACCTGTACCACCGGAAGAAATTGATGCTGAAGCACGAACTGATCCCCGGATTTATTGCATTGAGGGGTTATGTGAACTGGCACGTCGTGAGGCCTGGCAAATGGCATTTTGTCGAACACGTTTCCTGAGATTGACAACTTCTCCTTCTAATATTGCAATGGATGGCAGATTAATGGATTTTAGCGGACTCAGTTGTCTGTTTCCGGGAGATTCCCCAGCTGATTTTGGGTATAAACTAAGATTAGCTGAACTGGCAAAAGAACCGATGGTACTTATGCAAGGGCTGTCTGATCTCTGCTTGTATATCGGAAAATATATGTTTGACCCTGACTTCACTCTTGCAGCCCGTTTGAAGGTTGAGGAGATATTTCAGAAAACTTTTCATGAAGCATGTTATTACTGTTATCTAGAACTGTTGGGTATTCCTGGAGAATTTATAACACAAAAAGAGATACCTGATATATTGAAAGAACTGGTTAACAGTTTTGTTGCATTACTCAATCAATACTGCGAGAAATCACATGCCCAAGATATTGTCAATCAGGATGGTTCACCATTGCAAAAGTTGGTTGTGACGCTAATCCATCATAGGCATAATCAAAAGCAGGCACTGAATAGTAGCATCAAGAATGATGTTTATTTCACCGTTGCACAACAGTGTTTTTCCCAGGCCATCCACTGGCTGACGCAAGGCAGTACCAGACGTCAGATAAATGCCTCATTACTCCTGAAAGAAATTGAACATCATACCATGAAAAGGCTGCAACCCAGGGAAGAGCTGAGGAAAGAGAATATGTGCGAAAAAATTGCCATCCTGCTGGATAATCATGGCGATGATCCCCTTTTTTTACAAGAAGCAATTTCTGATATGAAAAATTTTATGCTTAAGTTTTCCAGAGATGCATTTGGATATCTTGAACCGATAAGAAACACAGTGTAAAAAATATATAAGGGAAATAGTAATCATGTCTTATATAAGGGAAACCATCAGAGGAAAAGATGAATGGACTGTTTATGAACAGATCGGTTTTGCGGTCAGTTGTATGCTCTACAATCGTAATTACAGTCTGTATCCGGTGTTAACCATTCAATACTGGACTGAATATGCGATACAGCATAATCAGATTAAATTCCTGTTTGATTCACGAGGTTTTCCACTGGCGTATATTACCTGGGCATATCTTGAGGCTGATACAGAAGCGCGCCTGCTCAGGGATCCAGAATTCAGGTTGCATCCGTCTGAATGGAATGAAGATGGAAGGATTTGGATTCTGGATTTCTGTTGTAAACCAGGCTTTGGTCGAAAAGTTATTGACTATCTCATACAGCTTCAGCCATGGGGAGAAGGAGAAGTACGATGGTTAAGCAGGCGAAAGAAAATTGTGACATACATCCCTGAGCGGCTGCATAAAACGTAGTACCTCTGAAGATACAGAGATAATTGTAAATTACGGGGTAAATGCATCGCTGATACTATTTTGACAGGACTCTGTATTTTCTGGCTTTGATTATAGCATTTCGGTTAACCAGTGAAGGTATTACAGGAAAAGTGTGAGTAAGAGGAGCTATTTTGTTTCGTCAGGATGCTTTAGAAAACAGAAAAATGAAGTGGCAGGGACGGGCAATATTACTTCCCGGAATACCACTATGGTTAATCATGCTGGGAAGCATAGTGTTTATTACGGCATTTCTGATGTTCATTATTGTTGGTACCTATAGCCGCCGTGTTAATGTCAGTGGTGAGGTCACAACCTGGCCAAGAGCTGTCAATATATATTCAGGTGTACAGGGATTTGTTGTCAGGCAGTTTGTTCATGAAGGACAGTTGATAAAAAAAGGGGATCCTGTTTATCTGATTGACATCAGTAAAAGTACACGTAGTGGTATTGTCACTGATAATCATCGTCGGGATATAGAAAACCAGTTGGTTCGTGTGGACAACATTATTTCCCGTCTGGAAGAAAGTAAAAAAATAACGCTAGATACCCTGGAAAAACAACGCCTGCAATACACAGATGCGTTTCGTCGCTCATCAGATATTATACAGCGTGCAGAGGAAGGGATAAAAATAATGAAAAACAATATGGAGAATTACAGAAACTATCAGGCAAAAGGGCTGATTAATAAAGATCAGTTAACTAACCAGGTGGCATTATATTATCAGCAACAAAACAATCTTCTCAGCCTGAGCGGACAGAACGAACAGAATGCCCTGCAGATAACCACTCTGGAGAGTCAGATTCAGACTCAGGCTGCAGATTTTGATAACCGTATCTACCAGATGGAACTGCAACGGTATGAGTTACAGAAAGAACTGGTTAACACTGATGTGGAGGGCGAAATCATTATCCGGGCGTTGACTGACGGGAAAGTTGACTCCCTGAGTGTCACTGTCGGGCAAATGGTCAATACCGGAGACAGCCTTCTGCAGGTTATTCCTGAGAACATTGAAAACTATTATCTTATTCTCTGGGTCCCGAATGATGCTGTTCCTTATATTTCGGCTGGTGACAAAGTGAATATTCGTTATGAAGCCTTTCCGGCAGAAAAATTTGGGCAGTTCTCTGCTACGGTTAAAACTATATCCAGGACTCCTGCGTCAACACAGGAAATGTTGACCTATAAGGGAGCACCACAGAATACGCCGGGCGACTCTGTTCCCTGGTATAAAGTCATTGCGATGCCTGAAAAGCAGATTATCAGATATGACGAAAAATACCTCCCTCTGGAAAATGGAATGAAAGCCGAAAGTACACTATTTCTGGAAAAAAGGCGTATTTACCAGTGGATGCTTTCTCCTTTCTATGACATGAAACACAGTGCAACAGGACCGCTCAATGACTAACGGGAATTTCAGACAAATTATAAATCAGCTTGATATGCGCTGGCGACGTCGTGTTCCGGTTATTCATCAGACGGAGACCGCTGAATGTGGACTGGCCTGCCTGGCAATGATATGCGGTCATTTTGGTAAGAATATTGACCTGATATCTCTTCGCCGGAAGTTTAATCTCTCGGCCCGTGGAGCAAACCTTGCAGGAATCAATGGAATAGCGGAGCAGCTGGGGATGGTCACCCGGGCTCTTTCACTGGAGCTGGATGAACTTGGTGCCCTCAAAATGCCGTGTATTCTCCACTGGGATTTCAGTCACTTCGTCGTGCTGGTCAGCGTAAAGCGTAACCGTTATGTACTGCATGATCCGGCCAGAGGCAGAAGATATCTCGGTCGGGAGGAAATGAGCCGGTATTTTACGGGCATTGCACTTGAGGTCTGGCCCGGAAGTGAATTCCTGGCGGAAACCCAGCAGACCCGCATAAGTCTCCGTTCACTGATTAACAGTATTTACGGTATTAAAAGAACACTGGCGAAAATTTTCTGTCTGTCAGTTGTAATTGAAGCAATCAATCTGGTAATGCCGGTGGGAACTCAGCTGGTTATGGATCATGCGATTCCGGCGGGGGACAGAGGGCTGCTGACGCTTATTTCTGCTGGCCTGATGTTCTTTATATTGCTCAGGGCCGCGGTGAGTATGCTGCGTGCATGGTCCTCACTGGTTATGAGCACGCTCATCAATATACAGTGGCAGTCGGGTCTGTTTAACCATCTTCTCAGACTGCCGCTGGCGTTTTTTGAACGCCGTAAATTAGGTGATATCCAGTCGCGTTTTGGCTCCCTTGACACTTTGAGGGCCACCTTTACCACCTGTGTTGTTGGGGCAATCATGGACAGTATTATGGTTGTGGGTGTTTTTGTGATGATGCTGTTATATGGAGGATATCTTACCTGGATAGTGCTCGGTTTTACCATGGTTTACGTTCTTATTCGTCTGGTGACATACGGCTATTACCGGCAAATATCGGAAGAAACTCTTGTCAGGGGGGCCCGGGCCAGCTCCTATTTTATGGAAAGCCTGTATGGTATTGCCACGGTAAAAATCCAGGGTATGGCTGGGATTCGGGGAACACACTGGCTTAACCTGAAAATAGATGCGATCAATTCAGGTATTAAGTTAACCAGGATGGATTTGCTCTTCGGGGGGATAAATACTTTTGTTGCCGCCTGTGATCAGGTGGCGATTTTATGGCTGGGTGCAAGCCTTGTGATCGATAATCAGATGACAATAGGGATGTTTGTGGCATTTGGTTCTTTTCGTGGGCAGTTTTCGGATCGGGTTGCTTCGCTGACCAGTTTTCTTCTTCAACTGAGAATAATGAGTCTGCATAATGAGCGCATTGCAGATATTGCACTACATGAAAAGGAAGAAAAGAAACCGGAAATTGAAATCGTTGCTGACATGAGCCCGGTTTCACTGGAAACCACTGATTTAAGCTACCGGTATGACAGCCAGTCAGCACAGGTATTCAGTGGTCTGAATTTGTCTGTGGCTCCGGGAGAAAGTGTGGCTATAACTGGTGCCTCCGGTGCCGGAAAAACCACATTAATGAAAGTATTATGTGGACTGTTTGAACCAGATAGTGGAAAAGTACTGGTTAATGGCACGGATATACGTCAACTTGGAATAAATAATTATCACCGTATGATAGCCTGTGTTATGCAGGACGACCGGCTATTTTCAGGATCAATTCGTGAAAATATCTGTGGGTTTGCAGAAGAAACAGACGACGAATGGATGACAGAATGTGCCAGAGCAAGTCATATTCATGATGTGATAATGAAAATGCCAATGGGGTATGAAACGTTAATAGGTGAACTGGGGGAAGGTCTTTCCGGCGGTCAAAAACAGCGTATATTCATTGCCCGAGCTTTATACCGGAAACCTGGAATATTATTTATGGATGAGGCTACAAGTTCTCTTGATACAGAAAGTGAACGTTTCGTGAATGCTGCTATAAAAAAGATGAATATCACCCGGGTGATTATTGCACATAGAGAGACAACTTTAAGAACAGTTGATCGGATTTTTAGAATTACAAATTAGGATAATATATCACTAAAAGCAGCATTGCTGCATAATAAGCTATGCTGCTTTAGAAATTAATCAACTTCCACTACTAGAAGAGGATGTTGATGAGTTAAATCCTGAGTTTAATAAACCTCCATTGTAGTTTGGATTAAAACTTCCAAGTCCTATACCCGGATTATAGTTAATACCGTTTGATGGTATTGTTATTGTCCTATTTGAACCATCAGCAATAACTCCTCCAATATATCCTCCAATTGCACTTCCTGCTATATCCGCACCAGGGATTTTTGTTGCTTTACCTAAAAAACCACCAGCCGCAGTACCTATTGCAACGGATGCATCTTTATCTAATCCTGCACCATGTATTAAAGCAAGTTCATCGGTTGTTATATTTCTCATGTTATTTCCTCTTTTTATTAAAGAAAGATAAAACAAATAAAAACAGTACACTCGCAAGTAACGAAAGAATTATTTTCTTTATGAAAAGATAAAGGGTTAATGTGTCTAAGTCTGAATTTATAAGTTGTATTATAAAGAACAACGAGAAATAAAAAAATAGTTTCATTATTAAACCGTCCCTATACATGAGTCTTTGAGTGCTTATGAAAAACTTAGAAATAAAGACTATAGAAACCAAGGTAGCAAAAATTTTTATTTATCCGAATATTTTTACTTCTTGCTGTTTGTATATCTTTTTTATTGTTGTAAAATAGTTCGTGCAATAGATGAAATAATAGTAATACCAATGAATTATACCAATTGCTTTTACTGCAAACCGTGATTTAAATCACGTTTATATAGATGTATTATAAGTTTCAAGTCTCTTTCTACGAGAAAAGGCGAAGATATTTGTTCACCTTTGAGTAATTTATAATCCATTATATCTTAATCAGATGTATATCATAAACAAATATGAGATTATCTAAATATATTAGTAAACGATTCCTTATAAGGAATTATTTGCTTCTTTTTCCAACTTCAGGTGTTATAGATATCTCATAATAACAATTTCAGACTGTTATGTGATATTGTAACGTATATTGTATTCCTGTTATGACTGCATTCATCGCCATGTGAAGTAATATGGGCATTAACAGGCCATTCGACTTTATTTTTGCACTGATAAGAACTAACGATATCAGAAAGAGCATCAAAAATGTACGAAAGTCAGTATATTGTAGATGTAATGCAGAAAATATGACTGATGTTACAATAGCAGAGATGTAAATATTGTCATTAAACCAGAATTTAAAAGAGTTAAAAAGACACCCTCGAAATACAATCTCTTCATATACAGGAACAAGAAGTACGGAAGAAAATATATTAATCCATAAAATGGCCCCGGAAAAAGACATTTGCGAGATCATCCATTCTTCCGTTTTCCTCACTGCCAGCAGATAAGGGACAAATAACTGAATAATCATTATTAAAGAGAAAAGAGTAAAAAAAACATCCAGTCGAAAAGAACCTCTTCCTAATCCTTCTCTTTTTCGGAAGAAAATAAAATACAGTGGAACAAGAATTAGAAATTCAGCAAGAAATAATGCTGGAACAAGAACCCCCCTGGATATAAGTTCCTGCCTGTTTGTAAGAAATGCAGGAATAAAGGTAATGGAAAATGATAAAGTAAACATTGAAAAGCAGCCGGCTGATGACTGTTTTTTTATAGTTGCATTTTTATTTTTTGTTATTTCCATTTATATTCCCTTACTTGTTGTTTAAAATTCTTTTATATAACAGGAAGAGGTAACCATAGAATGAACGTTTATTTTCCTGTATCAGAACAGCCATAACTTTTATTTTATAGTTGTTATCAGTGAATGAATGCAAACTAATAGAATAATGAGAAAAATAATGGAGAAAAAGCGATGGGCCGGACGCCATAGTTCATATTCTCGTGTATCAGCCTCACGTATCAACCTTTCTGAAATGGTTTCGGTTTCCTTACCTCGTTCCAGAATATGTCTGTAATATTTCCTCATGACATATACCGAAAACTGAAACCAGATTAATATGGATGGACACACAACACATAAACTTCTTATGATATCACCCGGGAAAGTATCTTGGGCGGGTAAAAGAAAGTCATATACTTTGAATAAAATCATCATCGAGATAAATGAGACGCCAGCACCTATCCAGTATTCGATATGGGAAGATGCAGCATTATATGCGTCAGTAAAATTTTTCTTTCTTAATGAAGGTGGAAGTGCTGAAAGTTCAGGAATGTTTTTTCTTGTCCAGTATATTTTCATATAGTAACTCATATAAAAAGTGTTCTACTTTACTATGATGATGACGATTTATAAAAGGCTTATAATGACTACTTCTCCTTTCATTCTCGAATTTCACGATAATGATAGAGATAATCATTATCAATTGATTGTGTCAGTAATTTTGACTTACATCACACTTTCATGGTTTAATCAGGTGATTTATTTAATGAAAAGAGTGTGTTTGTGGATGTATTGTGTATATGTCTTACCGGGCATCTGTTCTTACATTAATTAATATATTGCTATTTAAGTATTGGTGGTATTGTCAGTAACATTCTTTTGGTTAATTTAGTTATTATTCCTCACTGATTAATTGTCCTTCCGTTCTTATTGTTTGTAACTTGTGTTTGTATCGTACCTTTCAGGTGTTGATGCGCGCTTTACTGTGTCTGTACCGTCTTGACAAAATCCAACAGGGTTTGAAAAGGAACATTTCGTGCAAATAACCGAAGCCTTAATTTCAGAGCCGGGAGACATCCGGCGTTTTGTTCAGCAGGCGGTGGACCACTGGCCGCATTTGCTGGCATTTTACTTCACACTCCATTCGGCAGAAGGAAATATCAACGGGCAACAGATTCATGCATTCTGTACTTCCTTTTTCCGACAGGTGCACGAACGTATTACTGAGAGCAATCACACTGCCAGTCCAGCACTGCCTGTGGTATTACGCTGGTTGCGGGAACAACATGGAGGAGCAACAATACGATGCCTGTTGCTGCTCAGCCAGGCGAGTATTTGTCACCCGCGAGCCAGTGTCACAGTTGATGAACAATGTTCGCAAGTGGTGGATTTACTGCAACATAGCTGGCAGGTGATAAGTGCTGGCGGACAATGCCGGGTGGAAAGGTGTTTTCGGGTTGCCCGGGGTGATACATCCGGTCAGTATGTTGCGTTAAAAACAGTCGCATTGTCTCTGGGGTTACCGGTTGTGACAACAATCAGTTGGTAATGGACGTGTGAACCATCTGCGCTTCCGTTGATTTTTATGGACTGATAAAGTTTTGCCAGCTGAATCTTTATACGGAATGCTCTTCAGTATGCGTACACGAATTGACTATCTGGCTGATAAATACTCTTTTACCGAACGGAATGAATCTCCACGCCTTCGCCGGCAGTGGCAGGATGTTCTGGAGGAGTGTCGGCTGACAGAGGCCGGACCAGAAGAACGGCTGCGTATTGCCCTGCTGAATGTGGATTACGTCACCAGTTTTGAACTGCCTTTTCGGCTGCTTTTAACCCGCACGCCGCAACTGATTGCCGCGCTTCGGGAAGAATGGGGCCTCAGCCAGAAAAATGTGGTGTTCAACGATAAACGGTTTGGCTGCGTGTACAGCCTGAAGGCCAGCCTTTCCGGTGTGCCGGATACATACCGGTATCATCTGTCTCATCGTATTCGCCGGGTGGTTGGGAATGAAAACACATCATTGCCATTTCAGCAGATTGCCCGGGAAGTGAAAGCGCCCCGTGAACGACTGAAGTATGCGCTGGAGACGAGATTGCAGGTGACCGCACTGGACGGCCTGTTCTGGTTCGGCAGCCAGCGCATTGCGGCTGATATCCTGAGACTGAGAAAGAGCGGAATGCCGATGGTGACAACGTCCGTGGAAGCGAGCGATAACCTGACGGGAACAACCCGCAAAATACCGGCATACCATCTCTGACATTGCGATGAAGGGCAGATTTCACCTTGACAGGGGCAGAGTGCCGCTTTTTATACTTTATTCCCGTGTCTGAAAAATATGCAAAGGAAACGGGAATGGCAAGGTCCGATTACGATTTTATCAATCTGTCTCTGGAACATGAATTGAATGAGTGGCTGGCAGAGGTGGTTACCCGCAAATTGCGGGACAGTTTTTATGTGGACGTCTCCTGGGATGCGCTGAATGTGGCATACAGTGAACACCCTGAGTGGTTTTCAGAGCTTGCCTCCGGGGATGAGGATTAACAGGCAAATTATGCTGCTATCGGGCAGAGTGATTACCTGCAGGGATTTCCATTCATAAGAATACGCCGCTTCGGGAAAGCTCCGGTTCTCCGGAGAGTTACGATTATTTTTACTCAAATTCACAACACCTGCACTGGAACTTGCGTTGTGTCCCGGATTGTTACTCCGCAGGAAGCATCCTTTTTACCATACGGATGTTTGTTTTCCATTTCCCCTCCGGAAAATACAACTCCGATCACATTTCTGATATTTTCCCCGGATTTTACATAACAGGATTGTTTCTGTATGTTTTTTATCTGGTGTAAATTTCAGCACTGACATTCCGCTTACGTTAATTTACACTGGATACCCCACGAGGAGAATATGCAGCACCGGCAGGATAACTTACTGGCGAACAGAAATTTGTTGCCTGGTATGGTTTCCGGTCAGTGCGCATTCAGGCTCCGCACTTTCTCTCCGGTGGCACGCTATTTTTCCCTCCTCCCCTGCCTTTGTATTCTTTCGTTTTCGTCTCCGGCAGCCATGCTGTCTCCGGGTGACCGCAGTGCAATTCAGCAGCAACAGCAGCAGTTGCTGGATGAAAACCAGCGTCAGCGTGATGCGCTGGAGCGCAGTGCGCCGCTGACCATCACGCCGTCTCCGGAAACGTCTGCCGGTACTGAAGGTCCCTGCTTTACGGTGTCACGCATTGTTGTCAGTGGGGCCACCCGACTGACGTCTGCAGAAACCGACAGACTGGTGGCACCGTGGGTGAATCAGTGTCTGAATATCACGGGGCTGACCGCGGTCACGGATGCCGTGACGGACGGCTATATACGCCGGGGATATATCACCAGCCGGGCCTTTCTGACAGAGCAGGACCTTTCAGGGGGCGTACTGCACATAACGGTCATGGAAGGCAGGCTGCAGCAAATCCGGGCGGAAGGCGCTGACCTTCCTGCCCGCACCCTGAAGATGGTTTTCCCGGGAATGGAGGGGAAGGTTCTGAACCTGCGGGATATTGAGCAGGGGATGGAGCAGATTAACCGTCTGCGTACGGAGCCGGTACAGATTGAAATATCGCCCGGTGACCGGGAGGGATGGTCGGTGGTGACACTGACGGCATCGCCGGAATGGCCTGTCACAGGGAGCGTGGGCTTCGACAACAGCGGGCAGAAGAATACCGGAACGGGGCAGTTAAATGGCGTCCTTTCCTTTAATAATCCGCTGGGGCTGGCTGACAACTGGTTTGTCAGCGGGGGACGGAGCAGTGACTTTTCGGTGTCACATGATGCGAGGAATTTTGCCGCCGGTGTCAGTCTGCCGTATGGCTATACCCTGGTGGATTACACGTATTCATGGAGTGACTACCTCAGCACCATTGATAACCGGGGCTGGCGGTGGCGTTCCACGGGAGACCTGCAGACTCACCGGCTGGGACTGTCGCATGTCCTGTTCCGTAACGGGGACATGAAGACAGCACTGACCGGAGGTCTGCAGCACCGCATTATTCACAATTATCTGGATGATGTTCTGCTTCAGGGCAGCAGCCGTAAACTCACTTCATTTTCTGTCGGGCTGAATCACACCCACAAGTTTCTGGGTGGTGTCGGAACACTGAATCCGGTATTTACACGGGGGATGCCCTGGTTCGGCGCAGAAAGCGACCACGGGAAAAGGGGAGACCTGCCCGTAAAACAGTTCCGGAAATGGTCATTAAGCGCCAGTTTTCAGCGCCCCGTCACGGACAGTGTGTGGTGGCTGACCAGCGCTTATGCCCAGTGGTCACCGGACCGTCTTCATGGTGTGGAACAACTGAGCCTCGGGGGTGAGAGTTCAGTGCGTGGCTTTAAGGAGCAGTATATCTCCGGTAATAACGGCGGTTATCTGCGGAATGAGCTGTCCTGGTCTCTGTTCTCCCTGCCATATGTGGGAACTGTCCGTGCAGTGACTGCACTGGACGGCGGCTGGCTGCACTCTGACAGCGATGACCCGTACTCGTCCGGCACGCTGTGGGGTGCTGCTGCCGGGCTCAGCACCACCAGTGGTCATGTTTCCGGTTCGTTCACCGCCGGACTGCCTCTGGTTTACCCGGACTGGCTTGCCCCTGACCATCTCACGGTTTACTGGCGCGTTGCCGTCGCGTTTTAAGGGATTATTACCATGCATCAGCCTCCCGTTCGCTTCACTTACCGCCTGCTGAGTTACCTTATCAGTACGATTATCGCCGGGCAGCCGTTGTTACCGGCTGTGGGGGCCGTCATCACCCCACAAAACGGGGCCGGAATGGATAAAGCGGCAAATGGTGTGCCGGTCGTGAACATTGCCACGCCGAACGGGGCCGGGATTTCGCATAACCGGTTTACGGATTACAACGTCGGGAAGGAAGGGCTGATTCTCAATAATGCCACCGGTAAGCTTAATCCGACGCAGCTTGGTGGACTGATACAGAATAACCCGAACCTGAAAGCGGGCGGGGAAGCGAAGGGTATCATCAACGAAGTGACCGGCGGTAACCGTTCACTGCTGCAGGGCTATACGGAAGTGGCCGGCAAAGCGGCAAATGTGATGGTTGCCAACCCGTATGGTATCACCTGTGACGGCTGTGGTTTTATCAACACGCCGCACGCGACGCTCACCACGGGCAGACCTGTGATGAATGCCGACGGCAGCCTGCAGGCGCTGGAGGTGACTGAAGGCAGTATCACCATCAATGGCGCGGGCCTGGACGGCACCCGGAGCGATGCCGTATCCATTATTGCCCGTGCAACGGAAGTGAATGCCGCGCTTCATGCGAAGGATTTAACTGTCACTGCAGGTGCTAACCGTGTAACTGCAGATGGTCGTGTCAGTGCCCTGAAGGGCGAAGGTGATGTGCCGAAAGTTGCCGTTGATACCGGCGCGCTCGGTGGAATGTACGCCAGGCGTATTCATCTGACCTCCACTGAAAGTGGTGTCGGGGTTAATCTTGGTAACCTTTATGCCCGCGATGGCGATATCACCCTGGATGCCAGCGGCAGACTGACTGTCAACAACAGTCTCGCCACGGGGGCCGTCACTGCAAAAAGTCAGGGCGTCACCTTAACCGGCGACCATAAAGCGGGAGGTAACCTGAGCGTCAGCAGCCGGAGCGATATCGTTCTCAGCAATGGAACGCTTAACAGCGACAAGGACCTCAGCCTGACCGCCGGCGGCAGAATCACTCAACAGAATGAAAAACTGACTGCCGGCCGGGATGTAACGCTTGCCGCGAAAAACATCACACAGGATACCGCCAGCCAGATTAACGCGGCCCGCGATATCGTGACTGTCGCCAGTGACACGCTGACAACACAGGGACAGATAACCGCCGGGCAGAATCTCACGGCCAGCGCCACCACGCTGACACAGGACGGAATATTGCTGGCGAAAGGTCATGCGGGACTCGATGCCGGCACGCTGAATAACAGTGGTGCTGTTCAGGGGGCTTCCCTGACGCTCGGCAGTACAACGCTCAGCAACAGTGGCTCCCTGCTCAGTGGCGGTCCCCTGACCGTGAATACCCGCGACTTTACCCAGAGCGGCCGCACTGGCGCAAAGGGCAAAGTGGATATCACGGCCAGCGGGAAACTGACCAGTACAGGTTCGCTGGTGAGCGATGATGTACTGGTGCTGAAGGCGCAGGATGTGACACAGAACGGTGTGCTGTCCGGCGGCAAAGGGCTGACGGTCAGTGCGCAGGCGCTGAGTTCCGGTAAAAAATCGGTCATCCACAGCGATGCTGCGATGACGCTGAATGTGACAACAGTGGCGCTGGACGGGGAAACCAGTGCCGGTGACACCCTCCTGGTTCAGGCAGACAGACTGAGTACTGCAGCGGGCGCACAGCTTCAGAGCGGTAAAAATCTCAGCATCAACGCCAGAGATGCACGTCTTGCAGGTACGCAGGCAGCACAACAGACCATGGTGGTGAACGCCAGTGAAAAGCTCACCCACAGCGGGAAAAGCAGCGCCCCGTCGCTCAGCCTCAGTGCGCCTGAATTGACCAGCAGCGGCGTATTTGTCGCTTCCGCCATGAATACACAGTCACAGACCCTGACCAACAGTGGTCTGTTGCAGGGGGAGGCCTCACTCACCGTTAACACACAGAGGCTTGATAATCAGCAGAACGGCACGCTGTACAGTGCTGCAGACCTGACGCTGGATATACCGGACATCCGCAACAGCGGGCTTATCACCGGTGATAATGGTTTAACGTTAAACACTGCCTCCCTCAGCAATCCGGGAAAAATCATCGCTGACACGCTGAACGTCAGGGCGACCACGCTGGATGGCGACGGCCTGTTGCAGGGCGCCGGTGCACTGGCGCTTGCAGGCGACACCCTCTCACAGGGCCGTAACGGGCGCTGGCTGACGACGGACGACCTCTCCCTCCGGGGCAAAACACTGCATACCGCAGGGACCACGCAGGGACAGAATATCACCGTGCAGGCGGACAACTGGGCGAACAGTGGTTCCGTGCTGGCAACCGGTAACCTTACTGCTTCGGCAACCGGTCAGTTGACCAGTACCGGCGATATCATGAGCCAGGGGGACACCACGCTGAACGCAGCCACCACGGACAACCGGGGCAGTCTGCTTTCGGCCGGCACGCTCTCTCTTGATGGAAATTCACTGGATAACAGCGGCACTGTCCAGGGTAACCATGTCACGCTTCACCACAGAAGCACTGACAACAGCGGTACGGTCACGGGGCTGAGCGGTCTGACCCTGCACAGCGCGGACGGGCTTACCAACAGTGGCGCGCTGCTGAGCCAGAACTCGCTGGCGCTGAGCGCAGGAGATGTGACCAACAGCGGCCGGATTCAGGGGCAGAACATCACTCTGGATGCCAGCAGCCTGACCAGCAGCGGTGCTGTTCAGAGTGCGCTGGATTTGGCTCTGACCCTGAGTGGCGATGTTATTGCTGCCACCGGCAGCAAAATTACCGCCATGGGCGATGCCCGCCTGACCGGGAAAGTGCTGGGTAACCAGGGATTAATCAGCGCGAAGACGCTGGAAGTGAATGGTGATTCGCTCAGCAACAGTGGCGAAATCAGTGGTGTTAACAGCCTGAACGTGACACTCAGTGGTAATCTGCAACAACACGGTAAAATGCTGACAGGCGGTGCATTAAACGTCAACGCCAGAGACATCAGCAATAGTGGGCAGCTTCAGGGGGCGGATAACCGAATCACCGCCAGTTCGCTGACCAACTCAGGTCGTGTGCAGGGCGACAGCGGGCTGACTCTTACATTGCTGAATGCCCTGACCAACCAGACCAGCGGTGTGCTTCTCAGCCAGAACGTATCAGCGCTTTCCGCACCCGTGCTGACCAATGACGGCACCATTCAGGGCAACGGTAAAACCACGCTCAGCGCGGCAACGCAGGCCCACAACAGTGGCAAGATTCTTTCCGGCGGTGAGCTGACGTTCACCACGCCGGACTACAGTGGCAGTGGCTGGCTACAGGCCACTGACCTGCTGCTGAACGTGGCGAAGCTTGCCGGTAATGGCACTGTGATGGCGGCGAATCAGGCAACGCTCACAGGTAACAGTCTGACCAACCGTGGCCTGTTCCAGGCCGCACAACTGAACGTCAACACGCAGACCATCACCAACAGCGGCACGCTGCTGGGTAATCAGGGCCTGACAATAAAAGGGAACAGCCTGAACAACGCCGGCGGGAAGGTATTCAGCGGCGGTGATATGCTTGCTGATATGGTCTCGCTCAGCGGCGCGGGCCAGCTGGTTGCACTCGGTAACCTGACGCTGAAGCTCACCCGTGGTTTGACAGCACAGGGCGTTATCGCCGCGAATAAACAACTCTCCGTCAGCAGCCAGGGTGATATTACCAATGGCGCCACATTGCAGGGCAACGGTATCACGCTGAATGCGGCGGGCAGGCTGACCAACAATGGCCAGTTGACCGCCGGCAACGGCACCACGGCACTGAGCGGCAGCGGGATTGCGATGAATGCCAGCGGCAGCCTGCAGGCAGGCGGGGACGTCAGTCTGACCAGCCGGGGGGATATCACTCTCGACGGTTTTACCGGCACGACGGGTAGTCTGATGTTAACGGCCGCCGGGTCAGTCATTAACACCGCACTGTTGTATGCGGGCAATAACCTCTCGCTGTTTGCCAGCACCATCCGGAACCATCACGGCGATATGCTGGCGGGTGACAGCCTGGTGATGCAGAAAGATGTCAGTGGTGCCGCGAATGCTGAAGTGATTAATACCTCCGGGAATATCGAAACCACCCGCGGTGATATCACCATCAGAACCGGACATTTACTGAATCAGCGGGAGGGTATAAATGAGACAAAATCATACATTCCGGTTGAGAATGTCGCAGTACCTGATGGTGCAAATTCTGTTTCAGTCAGAGTGGGCGATTTAGGTGAAGATGGATGGGGATATTATGTGAAGTCCTGGAGCGGTACTGCCGGTGGTGGTTTTGAGGCATGGGCCGTTCCGACTGAAAAGGGAGCCACCCGGAAATTTCTGACTGGCACAACACGCGTCGATGTTGGTGCAACAGGGGGGGATGCCAGAATTTCGGCCGGGAATAATCTGCTGATTGACGCGGACAAACTGGATAATACGGGAAGTCATCTTCTTGCCAGCGAGTTTGTCAGCCTGTCGGGTTCACAACTGAATAATCAGTCCTTCTTTGGCTATACACAGGATGAATACAATGTGTATCGCTATTACGGCAAACTGGCCATGATCCCCAACGACGGGCATCTGCAGTATGGAGATGCTTCTGCCGATGATCGCGTTACCTTTACTCTCTCCGGAGCTCCGGAATATGTCACCAGAGACACCGGTCAGGCTCTGAGAGCCGTGATTCAGGCAGGCAAAAATGTCACAGCCGTTTTTTCCAGTGATATCAGTAATACATCCACAACCTCAAATGCAGGACGGATCACAAATACCCTTGCGGCACCTGAAATTAACACGCCGGCAGAGAAAAATATCAGCCCGGGAATGGCTCAACTGGCGCCGGATGGCACAGAGACGCTGACCGTCACGGCCCCGGACTGGACTGACACCATTACCCGTCTGACGATCGGCAGTGGTACGGACCTGGCTTCCGGCATCGTGGTGGGGAACTATCCCCTGCTTTCCGGTAACAATGGTTATTTTGTCCCGTCCACGGACCCGGACAGTCCGTATCTGATTACGGTGAATCCGAAACTGGATGGTCTCGGAAAGGTGGACAGCAGTCTGTTTGCCGGACTGTATGACCTGCTCAGGATGCACCCCGGGCAGGCACCACGTGAAACAGACCCGGCGTATACTGATGATAAACAATTCCCGGGCTCATCGTATTTTCTTGACCGGCTCGGGCTGAAACCGGAAAAAGATTATCGCTTCCTGGGGGATGCCGCTTTTGATACCCGCTATGTATCGAACTATATGCTGAACCAGATCGGGGGGCGCTATATCAACGGGGTTGGTTCAGACACCGACCAGATGCGCTACCTGATGGATAACGCTGCCCGTGCACAGAAGGCGCTCGGTCTGAAGTTTGGTGTGGCACTGACAGCAGACCAGGTGGCGGCTCTCGACCAAAGTATTCTGTGGTATAAAGCCGTCACGATAAAGGGTCAGACGGTGATGGTGCCGGAAGTGTATCTGTCACCGAAAGATGTGACGCTGCAGAACGGCAGTATTATCAGCGGTCAGAATGTGCACCTGGCAGGAGGGAATGTCACTAACAGTGGCAGTACCCTGATGGCGCAGAATGATCTCACCATCGACAGCGCTGACAGTCTGGGTAACCTTGAGTCCGGGCTTATAAATGCCGGTGGCGCTCTCGGACTGAAAGCGATGGGCGATATCAACAATATCAGTGCCACGATTACCGGTAAGACTGTCCGGCTGGAGAGTCTCGCCGGCAATGTCAATAATCTCACCCGGTACTCACACTGGCAGCTTGATGCACCGGAAGACAGCCTCGCCCTGAAACACACTTATACGGGAAGCATTGCCTCTGTCAGTGCCATGGATAGTCTGGACATCCGGGCAGATAAAAACATTTCGGTCACAGGGGCAGAAATCAGCGCCGGAGGTCGCGCAGCACTTATTGCCGGCAATGATCTCAGTCTGAATGCCATTGACAGGGTAAGCAGCAGTCGCCATGCAAACAGTGAATCTCACCAGCGCAGTGCAGAACTTACGACCATTACTGCCGGCGACAGTGTGATGCTGAGTGCAGGCCGGGATGTGAGCAGTCAGGGTGCAGGTATCGCAGCGGAAGACAACATCACTGTCCGGGCCGGGCGCGACGTTAATCTGCTGGCGGAAGAGTCCGTGACCGGCAGCAGTTCATACTCGAAAAAGAAAACGGTCATTGATGAAACCGTTCGCCAGCAGGGAACGGAAATCGCCAGCGGTGGTGACACCACCATTACTGCAGGACGGGATATCACCGCTGTTGCGTCATCCGTTACCGCAACCGGCAATATCAGTGTGAATGCCGGTCGTGATGTCGCCCTGACCACGGCGACAGAAAGTGACTATCACTATCTGGAAACGAAGAAAAAAAGCGGAGGTTTTCTCAGTAAGAAAACCACCCACACCATCAGTGAGAACAGTGCCACCCGTGAAGCAGGCGCCCTGCTGTCGGGGAACCGCGTGACCGTTAACGCCGGTGATAACCTGACAGTACAGGGTTCGGATGTGGTGGCTGACCGGGATGTGTCACTGGCGGCGGGTAACCATGTTGATGTTCTTGCTGCCACCAATACAGATACGTCCTGGCGCTTTAAGGAAACGAAGAAATCCGGTCTGATGGGTACCGGCGGTATTGGTTTCACCATTGGCAGCAGTAAGACAACGCACGACCGCCGCGAGGCCGGGACAACGCAGAGTCAGAGTGCCAGCACCATCGGCTCCACTGCCGGTAATGTCAGTATTACCGCGGGCAAACAGGCTCATATCAGCGGTTCGGATGTGATTGCGAACCGGGATATCCGCATTACCGGTGACAGTGTGGTGGTTGACCCGGGGCATGACCGTCGTACTGTGGACGAAAAATTTGAGCAGAAGAAAAGCGGGCTGACGGTTGCCCTTTCCGGCACAGTGGGCAGTGCCATCAATAATGCGGTTACCAGTGCACAGGAGACGAAGGAGAGCAGTGACAGCCGTCTGAAAGCCCTGCAGACCACAAAGACAGCGCTGTCTGGTGTGCAGGCCGGACAGGCTGCGGCAATGGCCACCGCAACCGGTGACCCGAATGCGATGGGAGTCAGCCTGTCGCTCACCACCCAGAAATCGAAATCACAACAACATTCTGAAAGTGACACAGTATCCGGCAGTACGCTGAATGCCGGGAATAATCTGTCTGTTGTCGCAACCGGCAAAAACAGGGGCGATAACCGCGGAGATATTGTGATTGCAGGAAGCCAGCTTAAGGCCGGTGGTAACACAAGCCTGGATGCCGCGAATGATATTCTGTTGAGTGGCGCCGCAAACACACAAAAAACAACGGGCAGGAACAGCAGCAGTGGCGGTGGCGTGGGTGTCAGTATCGGTGCAGGTAAAGGTGCCGGTATCAGCGTCTTTGCCAGCGTTAATGCGGCAAAAGGCAGGGAGAAAGGTAACGGTACTGAGTGGACTGAAACCACAACAGACAGCGGTAAAACCGTCACCATCAACAGTGGTCGGGATACGGTACTGAACGGTGCTCAGGTCAACGGCAACAGGATTATCGCCGATGTGGGCCACGACCTGCTGATAAGCAGCCAGCAGGACACCAGTAAGTACGACAGTAAACAGACCAGCGTGGCTGCCGGCGGCAGTTTTACCTTTGGCTCCATGACCGGCTCAGGTTACATCGCTGCCTCCCGGGATAAGATGAAGAGCCGCTTTGACTCCGTTGCTGAACAAACCGGAATGTTTGCCGGTGACGGCGGCTTCGACATTACAGTGGGCAGACATACCCAGCTCGATGGCGCGGTTATCGCTTCCACGGCGACGGCAGATAAAAACAGCCTCGATACCGGGACGCTCGGCTTCAGCGATATTCACAACGAAGCGGATTTCAAAACTCAGCACTCGGGTATCAGCATCAGCGGAGCGGGCAGCTTCGGGGACCAGTTCAAGGGCAACATGCCGGGCGGAATGATTTCGGCGGCAGGCAACAGCGGCCATGCCGAAGGCACGACTCAGGCCGCCGTGGCTGATGGCACCATCACCATCCGCGACAAGGACAACCAGAAGCAGGACGTGGCGAACCTAAGCCGAGACACCGAACATGCCAATGACAGCATCAGCCCGATCTTCGACAAGGAGAAAGAGCAGAACCGCCTGAAGGAAATCGGGATGATCAGCGATATCGGCGGCCAGGTGGCGGATATTGCCCGGACGCAGGGAGAGCTGAATGCGCTGAAAGTCGCGCAGGATAAATACGGACCTCTTCAGGCGGATGCGACGGAAGAACAGCGACAGGCATATCTGGCGAAACTGCGTGAAACGCCGGAATACAAAAAAGAGCAGGAAAAGTTCGGTACTGGTAGTGATATCCAGCGTGGCATTCAGGCGGCAACGGCCGCGCTTCAGGGCCTGGCGGGGGGTAATTTAGCAGGTGCTCTGGCGGGGGCTTCGGCTCCGGAACTGGCAAACTTCATAGGGCACAATGCTGGAATTAATGATAACGATGCAGCGAAAGCCATTGCTCATGCCATTCTCGGCGGTGTGACTGCGGCTCTTCAGGGAAATAATGCCGCAGCAGGTTCAGTCGGTGCTGTGAGCGGTGAACTTATCGCAGGTGCAATCGCGAAGGTTTTATATCCGGATGAGAAAGACCTGTCGAAGCTGACCGAGGACCAGAAGCAGACGCTAAGTACGCTGGCGAGTATCTCAGCAGGTATGGCGGGTGGTGTTGCAGGTGGGAATACTGCGGGTGTGGCTACCGGAGCTGCTGCTGGGAAGAATGTTGTTGAGAATAACCTGCTGGGTGGTAATGAAGACACTCAGACCAAGTTCGTGCAGGAGCATGGCAAAGATATTGCGTCCTGCTCGACTAACCCTGGCGGGGCTGAATGTAAACGCGGTGAGGCTGTAAACAAAGCGATTGCAGCAGCGCTTGTTGGGGGGGCTACAGGTGGGGTAGTGATTGCTCTGACTCCGGAAGCAATTGCAGCCGCCCAGGCAGCAGTCAGTGCCTGTGGTGCGAATACTGTGCTGTGTGCAAATGAAGTTAGTATCTGGGTTGCGGAAATGGTCGCTGGCGATGCTCTTCCAGCGGGCCTGACAGTAGCGGCGGTTGGTAAAATGTCTGCCAGCGAGTTGTCAGAGTTGAAGGCTCTAATGGCTGTTGAAAAACAGACAGGTCAGAAAATCAGTGCGGAGTCACTTGAAAAGCTGATGCTAGACTCAGGTGGTAAAGGGAACTGGAGCAAAGAGCTAAATAACCCACAGCCGAATAAAGTTTATCATGTAGATGGTGATAAAATTTATAAAACTGATGCTCAGGCAAGGCCAAGCCAGGTTGAAGCAACTCTTAGTCCTAATGTAAAGGATAGAAATGGCTATCAACAATGTAAAGCAGGTAAGTGTGGCCTTGATGGAGATGAGGGTGGTCATTTAATAGCCAGTATTTTTAATGGTCCTGGTGAAAAATTGAACCTTGTTCCAATGGATGGAAATCTGAACAAAGGAGCCTGGAAGCAGATGGAAAATACTTGGGCAAAAGCATTGGGTGAAGGAAAAGAGGTTAAGGTCAACATTCAGCCATCGTATATTGGGGATAGTGTCAGACCTGCTAAATTTAAAGTAGTATATTCGATAGATGGAGGTCGCCCGATTGAAAAAGTATTTAACAATGCACCCGGAGGTAAATAATGCGTTCTGATCAGGATATTTATAATGACATTGGTTCGGTGTTGCTATCGATCACTCCTAGTGATGCAGTCAAAATCATTCTGTGTGCAAAGTTAGAACCGGAAAGCGACTGTGGTGAGTTTACTTATGACTATGTAGATAAACAGGGCAATCAACATTGGATCACTGAAACCGCAGATGCCAGTGAAAGACTTTTAGATCTTTTGGTGGAACTAAGAAATTTGTTTGTGGATAACTTTAAATCACAAGAAAAGCCATTCTGGCATGGTTGCGAAGTCACTGTGAATATTGAAACACTCAAAATAAACATCGACTTTAAATATGAGAATTAATGGTAATTCCGCCCTTTCCGGCTCACTTCGTCGGCCAAATTAGTGTGATATTCTTTCCAGAAATGCTGTTGTATCCACGACATAAGGCGATGATTGATGGAGCAGTCTCTCAATTTTGAAATGTTGCGCAGCCAGTGGCCGGAACTGGCTGAACTCGCGTGTATGGCGGAACGCTATGTTCACTCCGATCCGGAAAGCTGTCTGGTCAAGCTGCGTAACTACACCGAATTGATGGTGCGCTGGTTGTATCGTCAGGAGCGGTTGCCGGAAGGTATTAAGGCTAATCTTTACGATTTAATGAATGCTGATGTCTTTACCAGCATGATGCCGGAAGCCATCATCATGAAAATGGATGCGCTGCGTATCCATGGCAACCGTGCCGCGCACGGCGGACGTATCAAAGCTAAAGATACTTACTGGCTGCTCAAAGAAGCGTATTTGTTGGGAATTTGGCTGTATGTTCGCTACGCCCACGGTAATGTTGATGACTGCCCCAAATTTACACTCCCTCCATTAACACAATCTTCAGGTCGTGCAGATGAAAAACGTCTGGAAGATGCAATCAGGGCTCAGGATGAAAGCCGTGAGCGCGAACTGGCGCTGCAACGCGCACTACAGCAAGAACAGGAAAAGGCCGAACACCTCACTCAACGCCTGAATGAAGCCAGAGCGCGTAACCAGCATGTTGCCGATATTCTCTCTATTGATGAAGCGGAAACCCGCCGTCGCCTGATTGACTCTCGCCTGCTTGCTGCTGACTGGAATGTAGGCGAAGACCTTAAAAATACCGATCAGGTTACGCAGGAACATCCCGTTAAAGAACAACCTACCGCGACCGGAGACGGTTATGCGGACTATGTCTTGTGGGATGAGGCACACAAACCGCTGGCGGTGGTGGAAGCAAAAAAAACCAGCGTCAATGCCGAGCAAGGACGAATTCAGGCCCGGCTGTATGCAGACTGGCTGGAAAAAGAATACGGCCAGCGTCCGATCATCTTCTACACCAACGGCTATGATATCTGGCTGTGGGATGACCATAAAACTCATGGTTATCCCCCGCGTCGGGTGTTTGGCTTCTACAGCAAGGAAAGCCTGCAATATCTTATTCAACAGCGTGAAACCCGTCTGCCGCTGAACAGTGTGGCGCACGTAAAAGATAACGAAGGTAAGGCCGTTGCCGGACGGTTGTACCAGCTTGAAACCATTGCCCGTGTCAGCGAGCGGTTTACCAACAAGTACCGGCAATCGTTAATTGTTCAGGCTACGGGTACAGGCAAAACTCGCGTGGCAATTGCACTGAGCAAACTGATGATAGATGCCCGCTGGGTAAAACGCGTCTTGTTTCTTTGTGACCGCAAAGAATTACGTAAACAGGCGGCGAATGCCTTTAATCAATTCACCAATGAGCCGTTGTATGTTGTCGGTAAATCGAAAAAAGCAGACAGGCAGAACGCCAGGATCTACATCGCTACCTATCCTGGCATGATGAAAATCATGGACCATTTCGATGTCGGTTATTTCGATTTGATCATCGCCGATGAATCCCACCGCTCTATCTACAACGTCTACGGCGATCTGTTTAAGTATTTTGATGCCCTCCAGATTGGCCTGACGGCGACGCCGATTGACATGGTGAGTAAAACCACTTTCGGCCTGTTTGGTTGTGAAGGACGTATTCCTACCGCCAACTACAGCCTGGAAGATGCCATCGCCGATAACAATCTGGTTCCCTATGAGGTTGTCACGTACACCACAGAATTCCTGCGCGAAGGCATCAAACGGGAGAAATTAAGCGACGCACAAATCCGCGAGCTGGAAGAACAAGGCATGGATCCCAATACGCTGGAGTTTGATGGCAAGGCGCTGGATGAGGCGATCTACAACAAAGACACCAACCGCTATATCCTGCGTAACCTGATGGAAAATGGCCTGAAAGATCGGGACGGCCAGTTGCCAGGTAAAACCATCATTTTCGCCCGTAACCACAAACACGCGCTGCTGTTGAATGAATTATTCGACGATATGTACCCGCAGTTTGCCGGGCGCTTCTGCCAGGTCATCGACAACTACGATCCCCGCGCCGAGCAATTGATTGATGATTTTAAAGGGCTGGATGAAAGCACCAACAAAGAGCTGACCATCGCTATCTCCGTTGACATGCTCGATACCGGTATTGATGTCCCGGAAATTGTGAATCTGGTCTTTGCCAAACCGGTCAAATCAAAAGTGAAGTTCTGGCAGATGATTGGCCGTGGTACGCGCCTCTGTCCTGGGTTGTACGGTTACGACGATAACGGCAAACCGCTGGATAAACAGAAATTCCGCATTTTCGATCACTGGGGCAATTTTGAGTATCACGAACTGCATACCGAAGAGGCCGAAGTCACAGCGACAAAATCGCTTGCACAAAAACGCTTCGAAGCGTGGGTTATGCTGGGGGCCGCTGCGCAGCGTAAATTCGACAAACAGGCGGTGGATTTAGTTGCTCATCAGCTTCGCGAGCAAATCAACGCACTGGATGAAAAGTCGATTGCCGTACAGGAAAAGTGGCAGCAAAAAGCGCAGTACAGTGATGAAAAGGTGCTGCGCCAGCTTTCTCCGAAAACACAGCAGGATCTGCTATCTGTTCTGGCCCCGCTGATGCAGTGGCTGGACGTGCGCGGGCAAAGCGATGCCATGCGCTTTGATATGGATATTCTGGCGGCGCAAACTGCCCGTTATACCAACCCGGAAGAGCTGGATGTGCTCTGGCCGGTCATCGTCGAAAAAGTGGAGCGCCTGCCGCCGCATTTGGCGCAGGTCCAACAGCAAGGACCGCGGATCAATCAGCTTCGTGATTTAGGCTGGTGGAAGCAGGCCAGCCTGGAAGAGCTGGAAGATATCCGCATTCATCTGCGCGGCATCATGCACCTGATGGAAAAAGACGCGACGCCGAAATTTGGTTCGATACAGGTGGATATTACCGAAGATGCGAACCTGATTCAGACGGAAACCCGCAAAACCAACATCCGCTCGATTGACTTCAAACTCTATCGCCAGCAGGTGCAGGGAGCGCTGGAGCCGCTGTTCCAGCAAAATCCGGTGCTGAAGAAAATCCGCAACGGCGAGCCTGTGACGCAAAGCGAGCTGGATGAACTGGCTAAACTGGTGCTGATCCAGAACCCTAACGTTGATATCCGGGCACTGAAAGAGTTCTACCCGCAGGCGACCGCCAGCCTGGATAAACTATTGCGTACCATCATCGGGATGGACAGCGACGCGGTGGAAGTGCGCTTTGCTCAGTTCGCCGCTGATAACAGCCTGACCAGCCAGCAATTGCGCTTCCTGTCATTGCTGAAAAACCACATTCGCGATTACGGCACCATTGAAATGCGGCAGCTCTTTGAACAGCCTTTTACGCATATCCACAACGAAGGCGTTACCGGTGTGTTCCCTGATATAGAGCAGATCGCCCGCCTACAAAAGATAGTCGAAGAGCTGGGTGTTGTGACCGACGCAGCAACGGTATAATACGCACATGACAAGCCCCGGCAGCGGGGCTTTTGTATTTAAAACAGGATATAAAAGCTAACAATGATCACTGGTGACTTAAAAAGTAAAATCGACGGCCTGTGGGAAGATTTCTGGGTGGGTGGTATCACCAACCCGCTGACCGTAATCGAACAGATCACCTATCTGATGTATTCCCGGATGCTGGATACCCAGGAACAACGCGACGAGAAGCGTAAACAAATCGCGGGTATTGATTTTAAACCGCGTTTTGCGCCAGAACAGCAGGAGTTCCGTTTCAGTCACTATAGCAATCTTGGCTCGGATGAGATGATGGAAGTGGTGCGCGATGGTGTATTCCAGCATTTTCGTCAGCTCGGCCAGGCCGATGCGTCGAAGGTAACGCTGCTGGGCAACTTTATGAAAGATGCTCGTCTGGAGATTGTTAAGCCGTCATTGCTGACCAAAGCGGTTGAGGTGATCAAAAACCTGCCATTGGATCGCGGCGACACCAAAGGCGACCTTTACGAATACCTGTTAAGCAAGCTGACCACTGCTGGAATCAACGGCCAGTTCCGCACGCCGCGCCACATTATCCGAACAATGGTTGAAATGATGGAGCCGAACCCGGCCCGCGGCGAGACGATTTGCGATCCGGCCTGTGGCACCGGTGGTTTTCTGGCAACCAGCTATGAATATCTGCTGGAGAAGTACAGCTCGCTGGAATCCATTCATACTGAGATTGGCACCAACGAACGTGGCGAGCTGGAAGAGCAAAAAATCTTTACCGGCGATCTGCTGACACCGTGGCGTAACCATGTGGATAACAACATGTTCCACGGTTATGATTTTGATACCACTATGCTGCGTATCGCCGCTATGAACCTGATTATGCACGGCGTGGAAGCGCCTGATATCCACTATCAGGACACCATGAGCCAGAGCTTCAGCACTAACTTCCCTCAGGCAAGTAAAAACGCTTTCAACCTGATTCTGGCGAACCCGCCGTTTACCGGCTCACTGGACGAGGAAGATATCGACTCCACGCTGTCGGCAATGGTGAAAACCAAAAAAACCGAACTGCTGTTCCTGGCGCGTATTCTGCAAATGCTGAAAGTGGGCGGGCGCAGTGCCACTATCGTGCCGCAGGGCGTGCTGTTTGGCTCCAGTAAGGCGCACCAGTCACTTCGCAAAACGCTGGTGGAAGATAACCAACTGGAAGCGGTGATCAATCTGCCTTCCGGCGTATTTAAACCTTACGCTGGCGTGGCGACGGCGATCCTGATCTTTACCAAAGGCGGTCAGACGGACGAGGTCTGGTTCTACGATCTGCAAAATGACGGCTACAGCCTGGATGACAAGCGCAACCCGATAAAAGACAACGATCTGCCGCATCTGCTGGCAAGCTGGAAGTATTACCGTACTTTACGCGGGCTACCGGTTGATAACTTTATGGGTGAGAAGTCAGCCTCGTTGCTTAAACAGCAGCACCCGGAAGGGATTGATGTTGGCGTTGATTTTAAAGATCGCACGCAGGCGGCGTTTGTAGTTCCAAAAGAAGATATTGCTGCGCAGAAATACGATCTCTCTATTAATCGTTATAAAGAAGTGGTGTATCAGGCGGAGGAATATGAAGATCCGAAAGTGATACTGAAACGATTAAAAGATTTGGAAAAAGAGATTCTGGCTGATCTGGATAAACTGGAGGGGATGCTGTGAGTTGGCCGAAGGTGAAGTTGGGGGATGTGGCACCTGCAATTCCAGTTAAAAATGTTAATTTGGACGAAGATGAACTGGTTTGGCAGTTAAATCTTGATCAAATTGAATCCAATACAGGAAAAATCGTTGATAAAGTTAAACAACCTTTATCAAGTGCAGGCTCGTCTACTCATTTTTTCAATAATGAACATGTTCTGTATTCAAAGCTACGTCCTTATTTAAATAAAGTAGTTGTTCCGGATGAGTTGGGTATCGCAACTACTGAACTAGTACCAATGAAGCCGGACCAGAAGAGGTTAAATAAAGAATATTTAGCCTACTACCTGCGTTCAAAGCCATTTGTCGAATGGGTATCTACCCAAGTCTCTGGTGCAAAAATGCCTAGAGTTGTAATGAGTATTTTCTGGCAACATGAAATGCCTCTTCCTCCATTATATGAGCAAGAGAGGATTGTTTCAGTTCTCGACAAATCTAATAGATTACGCCAAAAACGTGAACAAGCTATCAAACTGGCTGATGATTTTTTGCGTGCTACGTTTTTGGAGATGTTTGGCGATCCCATTGAAAATCCGAAGGGATGGAATGTCAAACCTCTGGCAGATCAGATTGTTCATGCCAATAACGGTATCTCACGACGTAGAAAAGAAGATACTAATGAGGGAGATATTGTACTTAGACTACAAGATGTACATTATTCAGGGATTGCATTTGATAAAGAACTAAACAGGATAAAACTAGTCGATAAAGAAAAACAGATTGCTCGTGTTGAGCATGATGATCTTCTTTTTATTCGCGTTAATGGAAATCCGAACTATGTTGGCCGTACGGCTGTATTCAAGTCATATATTGAACCTGTGTATCATAACGATCATTTAATCAGAATTAAATTAGATAACGAATATCAGTCTGATTTTTTATGTTATTTAATTAACTCACCTTTTAGTAGAAAATTAATCGCACAGCAGATTAAAACCTCTGCCGGACAACACACAATTAGTCAAGATGGTATATTAAAACTTATGTTTTATCGCCCTCCTATTGAATTACAGGAAAAATTCATCAATATAAAAAATAAAATTGAATCAATTTTTTATAGAAAAGATAAGCATGAAGATCTTTTTGCTTCAATTTCTAATAAATTAATCCATTCAATTAAGTGAATTTTTTGATAAGAAATCATAAAAGGCCTTCATATTTTCTGAAGGTCTTATTCTTTCGATAAAAATGACAGAACTTTCTCAAAGATGTAAAACCACCTTAAAATACCTGCTAATAAAAAATATAACCCTTTGGCTTTATTGTCTAAAAATGTTAAAATAACACACTTTATTTAATTACTTGATAGAAATGAAAAGTGAAACTGCAAAATTTCATCTTAAATTTTTTCCCTAAACCATACCTAAAAAATATAAAGAATTTGGTTTCGAAAACAGACTTCGAACTCCATATCACAATGGTCTAAATAGTATACTTTCATGGCCTCCTAATACATTCCTAATTCTACACTCAATAATTGAATATACTGACAAATATAGATTACTCGTCTCTCCGAAACCTCTTTTTTCATGGGATAAAATAAAAAGAAAAAAAGTTGAGGATATCTGCGAATCACTTGATAACTATCTCAACTGTCAAATAAACTCACTTGGCACAACTCATGATAAAGATTTTATCTTAAAGAAAAGTCTAGATTGCATTTTCAACAAGCAAAATTTCGATAAAAATATATATAATCTAATGAATCATGAATCATTTTGTGAGTCGGTATTCTTGCTATTAATCTCTATTGATTCTTTCTTTAAAAAAAGTAACACCGGTGAACTTAACGTTAATATCAAAGCTGCTTTGATAAGAAGACACATAAGAAAAATAAAATCATTTAGGCTATACAATAAACAAAATATAAACTCAAGTAATTTAGCTGATAACCATGATATGGAGGGGTTAGTCACACAAAAATTCAATACTCCCCAGTCTGGTTTAACAATGAACAATCTAACTCAAAACCTTGCATGCATTAAACCAGCCATTAAGTATCATTCTGTCACTAATAAATCATCCGATTATAAAACCCATAAAAAAGAATATAACATCCTTTTTATTCCATGGCCTTTTATTGTGAAAGAGGAATATTTTCCCCCTTCATCATTTAATTCTAACAAGCATGATATAGACAGTTATTTCGATTTTTTCGATTACAAACCAGATTCAATTTTTAGTCATCAGCATTTTCTTTCTTATATACTTTCGACAATAAAGAGAGTTGGCTCACTCGAGTTGATAATATTCCCAGAAAGTGCATTATCCCAAAAACATTTTAACAGTCTAAAAACGCTACTTTTTGAAACCTTTGGAGAAAATGCACCATCATTGCTATCAGGAGTTTATAATAGTAATGATGATATCGGAGAAAACTATGCACTTTTATCGTTTATAGAAGAAAGTGGCAATGGATTTGATACAATCAGACAGGATAAACACCATCGCTGGTGTCTTGAACGAAATCAATTAAGGAATTATAACTTAACCTCAAGTTTAGATCCTAGTAAGAAATGGTGGGAGAATATTGCGATAGGACGCCGCAAGCTTACAACATTGCATACTAATAATGGTGTATCACTATGTCCTTTAATATGTGAGGACTTAGCTAGACAAGAACCTGTAGCTCAGGCGGTTAGGTCTATAGGGCCAAACTTAGTTGTTAGCTTACTGCTAGATGGTCCCCAAATTAGTTCGAGATGCCCTGGTAAATATTCAGCTGTATTATCAGATGATCCTAGCTCATCGGTTCTATCTGTTACAGCATTTGGAATGACACAAAGATCTACTGGTCTAGGCTTTGAACCTAGCACTCAAGTTGCCTTATGGAGTGAGCCTAGTAAAGGCTCTGAAACTTTGGAACTGCCTTCTGCAGATCATGCTATTGTGCTAGAATTGGAGATAGAGCAAACAGGAATGTGGTCTTTGGATGGCCGTTGTGAGGAAAAACCTATATTAAGAAAAAGGATGCATTCCACAATAGCTCTTGATACAACCCAAAGTGTGACTGCACTTAAACAAGGTATAGCTAAATTTCTGAATTCTAGGAGGTCACATGTCTGAGAAGAAAAGTATTGATGATAAGATGCTCTTGAGGGCAATTGCAGATATGGTGATTCAAAACCCTTCCTATGCCAGAGAGATATTCGATGATGCGCATGACATTATTAATATATTCCCAGAACTTAAAATAATTAGTGATTTTTTATTACAACCTCATGAAAATAACTATCAGGAAATTCTGGAGGAAACAATAAAAGAAATACCTGATACTGAAACGAAAAAATATTCCTTATGGCTATTAGTTCAAAAGGTAAATAATTCTATAAACCCATATGCCATGAAGTGTCAAATCATGGCATATGTGGAATCAATATGTTTATTAAAAGTTAATTATTTATGAAGTAAGTTCCTTTAATAGGATTCCATAACTTCATTGAAGAACTATCCAAGGAACCTGGTTATGCCTTTAGATTTAAGTAACACTTTAGTTATTGGCATTAGCGCAACTGCGCTTTTTGACATGAGTGAATCAGATCGCATGTTTCGGGAAACCTATGCGACCGATCCTGATAGTGCCATTGAGAAGTATCGAGCCTACATGCTGGAGCACGAAAATCAGCCTTTACAACCAGGAACAGGTTATCCCTTAGTCAAAGCTCTTCTGGGTCTGAATCAGTATCGTCAACCGGATGATCAATCCCCCTTGGTTGAAGTCGTTGTGATGTCGCGTAATAGTCCTGATACCGGTATCCGCGTTTTGAATACCATTCGCCATGACAAACTCGATATTACACGTTCAGCTTTTACCGCAGGTGAAACCGTTGCCGATTACCTTGATGCCTTTGATGTGGATCTGTTTTTAACAACCAACGTTGAAGATGCGCAAAAGGTGATTGATTCCCGATTCTGCGCCGCTGCAATCCTGAAAGATCCGCCTTCTGACGCATCTGATATCCCGGAAGGGCAAGTGCGCATTGCTTTTGACGGCGACGCGGTACTTTTTTCCGATCAAAGCGAACTGGTTTATAAGACCCAAGGAATGGCTGCCTTTCATGCTCAGGAAGACGCGCAGCAGGATATCCCTATGGAAGAGGGGCCTTATGCCACTTTGCTAAAAAAAATAGCCAAGCTTCAGGAACGATTGCCGACCCGCGTTGAGTATTCTCCTGTTCGTATTGCGCTGGTGACAGCCCGAAATAGCCCTTCGGAAATGCGCGTTATTAAAACGCTAAGAAGCTGGGGGGTATATGTCGATGAAGCTTTTTTTCTTGGCGGTGTAGAGAAAACAAAAGTTCTGAAGGCGTTTAGGCCACACATTTTCTTTGACGATCAGGATGTGCATTTGATCGCGGCTGCAAAGGTAGTACCTTCTGGTAAAGTACCTTATGCCAGTAACTCCGAACTGGCAGAACGTGAAGCATCGTAATTATCGCTAACAAACCATTTAGTCATTAAGGCTGGATGGTTTGTATACCACACGCAAAATAACTGCCCTACCCCAGATCAATGCTCTCCTCTAAACACCTCTTTCCAGTGCCATTCCACAAACTGTTCGCCCGGATAATTTTCTTTAACTGGTGGCAACGCAATCGCTTTTCCCGCAAAATCCCAGAACAGTCACTGTACCACTCCACCACCATTTACCGCACCGGAAACCACCACACGCATATTTTCATCCAGGTCAATCGAACCGCGATCAAACGCTTTATGATGGATTGCGCACAATGCCAGGCCATTAGGTACTTCACAAGGGCCATGGTGCTGTTTCCATCTGATATGAGCAGCTTCCAGATCAATCGGCGCATTGTCGTGGCGCATGTTAAAGCCGCAGATAGCACACTGATAATTGTAAGCATGTAGCACCATCTGGCGAAACTTCGGATCGCGTTGACGAAGAGAGGTGCGAATATCAAAACTCCTCACGTCAGCTATCTCTTCCTGAATACTGGCCGGGAAATGCGCCTCTAGGAGCTGCTGCGCCAGCGTATCAATTAACCTGTAATTTTTTTCCACCAACGCAAAATTATCGGCATCAAATCCACCAGCGACATTATATTCAATGAGTTCACGTCGGGGCGGCTGGCGGCTACCACTGGTTGAGCACAGTTCCGCGTTATGTAGTTCCCAGAAGCCATCGCCCTTCAGACGCCAGAACAGCATGTCCGGGCGCTGGTCACGGCGCTGCGGTCCATAACGTTCTAGGAGATCCAACAGGGGCTCGTAGATTTCAGAAGCATAGTTAAACAGGCGACCATGACCCTGCCGGTAGTGCGAGAGAACGCACAGCAGCAATAATGGATTATGTGGCGAACGCTGTTCGTCTTTGCGCCAGATGGTGATATTTGATATCGCTTGCTTTAGGGTTTTGTCTGAGGTCATTGCGTTGGAGAATCCATGAGCACATGTTTGCGATGATGCTCGCAACTATATGTACATTCAAGGCATTATCGCAGACATCCTTTTTGCCTGACGGCTCTGTACCTGGCAGATGGAATTCTGAAAAAAATACAGCGACCAACCAGTCCTAAGCGGTCTGGTTGATCTTTTAAATTTAAACATCAGCCAAGGAGTAACGGCATTCAACTCACTCGCCATTACCCCGATTGATCTTCGCATAGTCAAACGGCGTAATCGCTCTTTCCCGATTGGCATCCAGAAAATCGACCCACCACTGCAACATCAGCTTACGCTCATCCAGATATTCCGCTTTATGGATTATACGCGGCCTGCACTGAATTTCGCTCCATGTGGCTCATCTGACGTTCAGCCGCTTTATCTCGTGCTGTTTTGGTCTCAATACTTCCATGCCGTTGCAATTACCTCTTAAACCATTCCTTACCATTTTCATGTCTTCGATAAGAAATCTTCATCATGCATGATCGATTTTGTCGATCGATTCGATCGATTTTTCTCTTTTTACCCTGCCTTTTGCATGGTTTTAAAATAGGCAAAATTACTTGTCATTCGTGGAAAATGATGGCGGAGATAACTGAGCTTAAAAAGTTTCTCTTGTCTCCGTCACTTGCCATACCAGCCAGGAAAAGAAGATGTCAGTACAAGAAAAAACAGTACAGATTGATTCTTTTGATGCGAAATTTTTAGATATAAATACATTAAGCAAGCTTATCTATGAACGTAAGAGTTTTGTGATAGAAAATGTTTCCGATGTTAGTGAAACGGTAAAAAGAGTGGAGCATGAAATAGAAAAAAGGAAATTAAGTTGTCGTGTATATACTGAGTACAGGAGCACAGCTTTAGCTGGTTCTTTATGGTCACCAACCGTAATTCTGGGAGTGGCGAGTGCAGTAGCAATAGGTGTTCATAATTTATCTACATGGAACCCCGATTATGAAATCGGTAAGAACTATATTAAACGGAGATTATCGGTAAAATATAAAAAGGCAGAAGTATTGTGATCGGTTACTCCAGTGCCCCTGCCTGTTCGTATTCTGGTGAGGTTGTATACACATAATTTCAGACTGGCGTTCACGTCCTCACTGAGGAAATATATTTATTTTGTGTAGAGTAAAAGTCTGGCTTCCGTAGTGTGGAGGGGGGAGGCTGCCTTAGTCCGTTTTTTAAATATTAAAAATATATATTAAAGTGATGATACAATAACGGAGATAATTGAAATGAAAAAGGTTTTTGCTGTTTCAGTGGTGGGCGCAGCCTGTGTATTTGCAGCAAATGCAGGTGCTGAGGAAGGTAAAAGCGGTTTTTATCTGACCGGTAAAGCCGGTGCCTCTGTGGTGTCACTTTCAGACCAGCGTTTCCTGTCAGGAGATGAAGAAGAAACGTCAAAGTATAAAGGTGGGGATGACCATGACACTGTATTCAGTGGCGGTATCGCAGCCGGTTATGATTTTTATCCGCAGTTCAGTATTCCGGTTCGTACAGAACTGGAGTTTTACGCACGTGGAAAAGCTGATTCGAAGTATAACATAGATAAAGGTAAAGGCATCTGGTCAGATGGTTACTGGCGTGATGACATTAAGAATGAGGTATCACTCAACACTCTGATGCTGAATGCATACTATGACTTCCGGAATGACAGTGCATTCACACCATGGGTATCCGCAGGGATTGGTTACGCCAGGATTCACCAGAAAACAACCGGTATCAGTACCTGGGATTACGGGTATGGATACAGTGGTCGTGAATCGTTGTCACGTTCAGGCTCTGCTGACAACTTCGCATGGAGCCTTGGCGCGGGTGTCCGCTATGACGTCACCCCGGATATCGCTCTGGACCTCAGCTATCGCTATCTTGATGCGGGTGACAGCAGTGTGAGTTACAAGGACGAGTGGGGCGATAAATATAAATCAGAGGCTGACGTTAAAAGTCACGACATCATGTTTGGTGTGACTTATAACTTCTGACGACACTGCTCCTGAGCGATAATTACACATATTCAGTAATTAAGATATTTATATGTCTTCTGCAACTAAACAGAAATACCCTGCAGTAATATACCGCAGGGTTATTTGTTTCACAGGAGATTTATGGTTTTTATTATCTTATTCCCTTTATAATAATATTGCCGATATATTCCGATGAATATCAGAAAACTGTTTTGTCCGGGCAATACACCCCGGATTTTATTGTTTTTATTCTTTTTTGTTGTTTCTGTCATAACCACAATTGCATGCGGATACACTGAGAAGAATGCCACCGGGAATGTGTTGCTGCTGTTCCTTCTTCTGCTCCTTGCACACAGAAATACCCTCACATCCATTACAGCGCTGTTATTTC
>ERZ827488.1071-NODE-1071-length-35777-cov-10.874111_pt1 | contig 35777 bp, 36 predicted proteins | sample MGYA00519771_ERZ827488 | MGnify/ENA primary metagenome ERZ827488 (study PRJEB31778, sample SAMEA3449323) | human gut metagenome | biome: human gut; feature: human-associated habitat; material: faeces | place: United Kingdom | collected 2010/2012 ... | reverse complement strand
ACCAGCCTAAATATTGTCCAATCTTAATAGACATATCTAAAGTTAAACCTTCATTCGCTCTTCCACGAACTCCATCTGTTCCAAAATACTTACCCATTACTCTGAATCCTCCTTGTCTAATGATGTATTTTTAGCTAATTTCACACTTGCATGTACTGTCTCTGGTGATAGTGTAACATTTACTCGATTACCCTTCGCATCATAAGCCGCCAACGCTGCATTAGCCTCAAAATCTTGAATTTGACCTGTACAGTCAATCAACGCCTTCACAATTCGAATTGAATTCAATTGATTCTGGCTTGCCGTAATCTTAACTGTCATCACATCTAATGTAGGTGTTTCAAAATCAGTTACCTTTTGATTTGATCCCACCAACAATTCTGGTTGGATTGTGAATGATTTTGTAACTTTTTTAGAAAGTGTAACATCAATTGTAGCAGGATCTACAACAGCTTCAATTTTTTCTGGCAAATTCTTTACCTTTAAATTGATGATATTTTCACCTTCCGAATATTTTTTCAAGTCAGCTACGACTTGTACACTACCCTTTGAACGGAATACCTGAATACTTGTCGCATCTCCAGTTAATGAAACATCTACTGTACTTGGCACACCAGCCACATCATATTTATCTGTATCTGCGAGTACTTCAACAGCTACATTTCTTAGATCCACAGTTGTTCTTGTATCGTTGAACAATTTTAAACTAATATCTTCATAGTTGATCACAACACAAATCATGATGGATAAAACCAAAGAAATAATTACAGATCCTTTTTTATCAAATAATACACGGTCTACGAGTTTACTAACTTTTTGAAATATCAAAGTCAGTAAACCACGCAACTCATTAAACCATACAGAAGGGCTCTTCTTATTTGGAGATTCCATGTTGACTGCCCTCCTTTTTCTGTTCATATAAATTCACAATTTCAATTGCCTTCACACGCTCATCCTTATTTGCGTCCTCAGTCTGCTTTTTAGCACGTTTGCCCATGGACTTGGCCTGAGACAACATAGGAACAAGAATTGAAGACGGATTTTGACTTGATTCTATCACTAACATATTTGTTAGATAACGCTGTAAACCTTCTGGTGGATATTGCGTTAACTGGCCATTGACCGCAACTGAAATATTTCCTGTTTCTTCACTCACAATAATTGTGATTGAGTCTGTAATTTCACTAATACCGACAGCCGCTCTATGTCTTGCTCCATACTTACTAGGAAGATCCTTTGTGGTTGGAGGAAAATAAGCTGCTGCACACGCTATTTTATTCCCCTGAATAATAACGGCACCATCATGCATTGGTGTTCCATACTGAAATATTGTTCCTAATAATTCAGTTGAAACTTCCGAATCCATCACAATTCCTGTACGAATAAAATCGGACAAGCTCTGTGTTCTTTCGATAGAAATCAAGGCTCCTGTCTTTGATTTTGACATTTCTGTACATGCCTCTACCAATTCATTGATCATCTGTTGAATTTGTGAAACGGAGACATCCGTTGTTAAGATAGCTGTTGTTTTACCAACTTTCTCCAACATACCACGAATTTCAGGTTGGAAAACAACCAAAATAACGACAACTCCCCAATTCAAGAACATTTCAATCAAATAATTTAAAGCATTTAAGCCTAGCCATACAGCTAAAGCCTTGATTAAAACGATAATCAATACACCCTTCACAAGTTGGATCGTACGTGAATTATTACGCACAATTCTTAGTCCAGAATATATCAATCCCCATACTACTAAAATATCCAATAATAATCGAATTAGGAATGTAATATCAGATAAGCTGAAACTCATCTAAAATACCCCCTTATTTTATTTATAAATTTTTTGAAATTAAATCACTTACTGAATCATACTCAACTTGAGCATGTACTTTTACATCTTCATCTGCACACGACATAACTGAACCATGCACACCAAATTCAATCAATGGAATATCATTATGTCCATCACCAATTGTATATACATCTTCTTCATTGATATTCGCATATTCAATCAAGAAATCTATACCTGTCGCTTTAGAAATCCCCTTTGGTACAATATCAACAACGAAATTATTTGGATAAGCAACAACTTGTTCATAATACAAATCATTGATTTTACTTGCCACTTCTAAAGCTGAATCTGTATCTTCCATTGATAATACGATCTGCGCAAAATGTGTCATATCCAACAATTCGGCTTCCGTAACATCTGGTTTTAAATTTGGATAACGATGATCCACTGCATCTGGCTGCAATACAATACGATGACGGTGAATTCCATCATTTACAACATAACTAATCACAGTGTCTAATTTTTTAACATTATGTAAAATGTCTACACAAACATCAAAATTCAAATAATTCGACAACAAGACATCTCCATTTTCACCAAAAACCATACCACCATTATTTGTGATCAAATAATCACATGGTAAATTAAATAATTTGATTTGCGCATCAATCGATTCTTTAGAACGACCCGTCACAATCACGAATTTGTTCCCCTTATTTTTCCATTCTTCAATCGATTTTAAATCTTCTGGCATTACATCCTGTGCATAACGTAATGTACCATCATAATCTGTAGCTAAAAGCTTCATGTATAATTCCTCAACTTTTCTATTTACTATGATTTTATCACATAATTTTAATAACAAGCAATATTACTATCCGTCCTTGATTCACATCCTGCAACATAGACACCATTTTCTAATCGAATAATGACTTGTCCACGCCCAAACATTGCTAATTCGGACTCTATTTCAATTTCATGACCACGTTTCTTTAATTCAGTAATTATATTCTCATCAAAGCCTGGCTCAACAATAAATTTCATATTCTCTATCCACTGAAATCGTTTGGCATCTAAAGCCATCTGTGGATTTAAATGGAAATCAATCATGTTTGTGACAACTTGCATATGTCCCTGTGGCTGCATATAACCGCCCATTACACCAAAAGGCCCAACTGGTTTATCATCTTTTGTCAAAAAACCAGGAATAATTGTATGATACGTCTTTTTATGAGGCATCAAGTAATTCACATGAGATGGATCTAAACTAAAATCATATCCACGATTTTGTAAGGAAACTCCATCTACGACAATGCCACTACCAAATCCCATATAGTTTGATTGAATATATGAAACCATATTGCCATCTTTATCTGCTGTGCACAAATAGACTGTACCGGATCCATGCGGCTTATCTACCCTTGGTGGCAAAGCCAAATGACCAATTTGACTCGCTCTTTGTTTACCATAATCAACACTTATCAAATCATCCACTGGCATATTCATACATTTAGGATCTGTAACATATTCTTTGGCATCCGCAAAAGCCATTTTTAAAGCTTCCATCTGCGTATGAATACAATCCACATCTCTATCTTTAAATTGAAAATTATTTAAAACATTCAAAGCCATTAAAGCCACAATGCCCTGTCCATTAGGAGGTAATTCCCACACTTGATAGCCATGATAATCTACATGAATTGGATTGACCCATTCAACCTTGTGATCTTCTAAATCTTGTTTTCGTAAGAATCCACCAAATCTTTTAGATTCTTCATCAATACGATCTGCCAATTCTCCATAATACAAAGCATCTGTATTTGTATCAGCAATCTTTTCTAGTGCATCCGCAAGTTTTGGCATGCAAATCATCTGTCCTGGTTCAGGTGTTTTTCCATCAAAAGTAAAAGTATCATACCAGCTCTTAAACTCCTCACTATTTGGAATCGCATTTAATGCTTTTTTCCACATACGAGCAATCTCTGCACTGACTGGATATCCATTTCTTGCATAATCAATGGCAGGTTCTAATAACTTTTTAAACGGCAAAGAACCAAATCTTTCACTTAACGCTTTCCAACCCTTTACTGCACCAGGCACCGTAACTGGAATCCATCCTCGTTTTGGAATTTCATCCACTTTATCTGCCGAAATCGCATATGGAGAATGACCTGAACTGTTCATGCCATACATCTTATTTTTCATCCACACAATCGCAAATCCATCGGATCCAAGCCCATTTGAACATGGTTCTACAACCGTCAAACAAGCTGCCGTCGCAATGGCCGCATCTACGGCATTTCCACCCTGTATAAGCATTCTTAAACCAGCTTGTGTAGCTAAATTATTTCCTGTACAAACTACACCATTTCGTGCAATCACATTCGTTCTTTTGGATGCGAATGGATTATCATAATAGTTAATTTCCATATCTTCATCACCGAGACAATTATACAAAAATTAGAGCAGACATTCCATCTGCTCTGATTTATTTATTCACTTTTTTTAAACCGGATAACTTTTCTACCTTATCCAATTTTTTATCATCCACATTATGATTTTATTCTATTCATTTTCCTTAAGCATTTTCTCAAGTATGACCATATATGAGTATCTTTAAGTTCCATGATCTAGATTGGATGATATCCTTAACATTCCAAGTACTCTATCCTTTTTGTGATTATTCACTCGATAAAAACCCTTTATCTAAATCCTATTTCCTTTTCTTGTTAAGTTCCACTGAATGTTTTTTCTAGAATTCCTCTAGCTTAACCTTTGGAGCCTTCTCTCCATAGCTTCAACTTTTTATAGTTAAAACTTTCCGTTTCAACTCTATGTTATTGTCATCTTCTCACCGCTCTCTTTTTGTCTTAAGAGAAGTTTTCTCTGCTCTTACTTCTCTTTACACTTTCATTATAACCAACAAAATCAAAAAGAAAAGGCAAGTGGTAAAACTCGCCTTTTTACTGGTAAAACCGGTTATTTCATCGATATCTTTCGCTTTTTTCCTCTCGAAACAGGAATCAGAACCTTGTTTATAAGCTCAACTTCATCTTTATACCAAGCCACAATATATTTAGAATTCACAATATAGGATACGTGTACTCGTAAAAAGCCGAACTCTTTAAACACTTCTTCAAGTGCATTCATACTATCACGCTTATGGAAAACGCCTTTTTTTGTATAGAAATACACCATCTTTTCATTCTTTTCCAAATAGTAGATATCTTCATACGAAAGATTCATACGAACTCCATCATAATTAAATTCATACACATGACTTTGAATACATTGCGAACGAATCATTTGATCATAAGCTGAAATGTCATCTGCGATATTTTCTTTTGAAATATAGAATACACGACTTCTTTCATCATCGCCGCGCGTCTTAATTGGATTTTCACACACATAAATCACAATCGCATTGGGATTATCATGTACAAATACACTTTCAATACGATTCGTCTTAAACATTTCATCAAACACAAATAATTGATACTCTTCTTCCTTCATCTGTTTTGCCAGATCACTCGCCTTTAAGTAATGACGAAAACACCAATCCTCATGCATAAACAATTTAGATAATTGAAAAACGATGTCCTTAGTTTCTTTTTCATATTCTAATATGGCTACTTTTATCATACTTATAATTATAAAGAGTGAACGCATTTTTATCAAATGTAAACCATTTCAAAATATTATTCTTTAAAGTCACGAATTAAAATCAAATCTTTAACAATTTCTTTTGCGCTAATTGATAAAATGATTTCTCCCTTTTCTTTAGTCGCACCCTTTGGATCTCCACCAATCCCAATTGGTTTTTGCTGCTCAGTTACCCAATCCGATGCAAGCCAAGACAAATGTGCTTTCATAGCTGTATTTTTAGGAATACCCTTTTCACTTGTTTCTAACTTAACTAAACTTTCATCAATTGCCATGACCATGGAAGTTTCCATTTCTCCGCCATGAAAATCAAAAGTATTCCCTTTAGAAATCGTTGCCTTTACAGCTGGATGATCAAAGGCTCCTGAGTTTAATACAAATGGATACACTTTAAAATCACTTCTTACTTCTCTAGAAATCAAATTGGCGACCGGTGCATTTCCACCATGACATACAAGAAAAGCCAATTTTTTAAAGCCATGATGAGCTAGACTTTCACATATGTCATACAACATATGATAGTAAGTCATAGGTTTAAATGTAATGGATCCACAAAACTCTTTATGTTCCGTGCTCAATCCGACTGGAATGACTGGAAACAATAATAGATTTATGTCCTCGTCCTTTAACTCTTTTTCAATATAGTCACACATAGCTGTGGCAATGAGTGTATCCGTACCAAGTGGTGCTTGATTTCCATGTTGTTCTAATGCACCTAATGGAATCAAAACAATTGTGTTTTCTCGATCGACTTGTTCCATTTCTAAACGTGTTAATTCTTGATACTTACAAATCATACTTATTTTGCCTCGTAGATAAATTTAAAGCTTGGACGAATGGCAGCCAATCTTTCCATCAAGAAATATCCAATGATGTAGTTAGCTGAGATTTTGATCAAGTTAAATGGAATTGTCGCAAGCGCAATAAATGAAGTTAAATCTTTAATACTTGGATTTACAGAACCTACCATCTGCACAACAGAATCTAACGGCATTCCCATAGCTTTGGCATATAGTGGCAAAGTAATACATGCATTACAGAAACATGCGAATACAGTACGAATTAGAATTCCAACAATTAAAGAGACAATAACAGCTTTTCTTGTCTTATTCATCTTCTTGTACACAAACCATGTTGGTAAAATAAATAGAACAATGCCTAAAAGATTTGCGAGTTCACCCACATAAGCGGTGTTTGTTCCTACAGTCACAACTTTTACAACTAATTTAATAACTTCTACTAAAGTGGCAGATACAGGACCTAAACTAAATAGAGCAATAATACTTGGTACATCACTAAAATCAATCTTGTAGAATGGTGGCATCATTGGTAAAGAAAATTCCAGTGACATCAATGCCCCGGCAAGACCTGCAAGCATCGCCGTTAATACAATTGTTTGAACATTCCATTTTTTCATCTTTTTACCTCCTTTTGATTCGGATAAGCTCTTCCAAAAGGAAAACCCCCAAGAAAAATCTTCTCGGGGTCTAAAAAATACAAAAAATACTTTTGTGTCTTCTACCATCCAGACTATACTGTCGGTCTTGGAATTACACCAAGTCAGCCACTTGCGTGGGTCGCGGACTTTTACCGCCGGTAGGGAATTGCACCCTGCCCCGAAGAACTCATTGAATCTATGTTCGCAAATAAAATAACACATAATCTTCCATTATGCAACTAATTTGTTTATTTTTTCACAATATCAAATTTATCTTGCGAAAAACAAGGACATACATTTTCACACGAAGCTATGACAGAACTAGCTAAATGACTACCTATCTTCATAGCCTCAAGCATACTCTTACCATAAGTTAGTCCAGCACTTGTCCCAGCACAAAATGCATCTCCTGCTCCTGTTGTATCCTTTACCTCGATTTGACGAGCCTGACAAAAGCCGCTTTCACCGTTGTTTTTCACATATAAAGATCCCGCTTCACCAAGTGTTACAATCAAAGAGTTAAATTCTGATTGCTGCACTTCATCAATCAATGTATGACTTAATTCTTCTGCTGATATCTCTTTAAAATCTCTTGAAAAAAGAATACTCGATTCCAATTGATTACAGATCAAACAATCAAATTGCTTCAAAAGATCTTTTCTTTCAATCGCAATATTCATATTGCTGACAACACCAAATAATTTTTTATTATGTTTTTGACATAAATAAACAACTTTTTCAACAATTTCCTCATCCATATCTATTTCAGCCACCACAGAATCGCTATTTTCAATAATTGTGTCTCCATTTTCTTCTAAAATTGAATAGATCGGCATTAAATTCGGACGATGAGATATTGAACCCGCTAATTCTCCATTATGATCAAAAACAGCTAGCCATGTACCCATACCGTTTTCGATAGATTTCATATAATCTGTATTCACATTTCGATTTTGCAATCTCTGTTTAACATCTTCTCCTAATGCCGTATTATCAACAATACTAACAAATGTTGAGTTTAAACCTAAATTTGCAATATCTTCTACAACATTTCGTGCTACACCACCATGAATATACTCAATATATCCTGCATTTCTCCCATCAGGAACATATATATCTTGTGGAAAGCCTTTAATATCCACAAAAATCGCACCTACTACGACAATTCCATTCTTTTTTTGAATCACGTTATTTTTCACCTTTCATCTCAAACAAGATATCTCTTAACTGCGCTGCTCTTTCGAAATCTAAAGTACGAGCTGCCTCTTTCATTTCCTGCTCTAATTCTTTGATCATCTTTTCCTTTTGTTTTGCCGGCAACTTTTTCTTCTTCAAATACTTAGCCGCCATTTCCTTAGTTTCCTTAGAACGAACTACATCATGGATTGGTTTGATGATTGTCTTTGGAACAATACCATGTTTTTCATTATATTCCATCTGTATCGATCTACGTCTTGCGGTTTCATCTATGGCTTCCTGCATACTTTCCGTAATTTTGTCGGCATACATAATAACTTTACCTTTGGCATTACGTGCCGCACGACCAATAATCTGAATCAATGATCGTCTTGATCTTAAGAAACCTTCTTTATCCGCATCTAATATCGCAATCAAGCTGACTTCTGGAATATCCAAACCTTCTCTTAATAAGTTGATACCTACAAGTACATCGTATTTACCTTGGCGTAAATCATGAATGATCTCCGTACGTTCAATCGTTGTAACTTCATGGTGTAGCCACGCTACTTTTAAATCCATATTTTTTAAATACGAAGTTAAATCTTCGGCCATACGAACCGTTAGCGTCGTAATCAGAGTTCTTTCATGTTTTTCAATGCGCTCCTTGATTTCATCTACTAAGTCATCAATTTGACCTTCAATAGGACGCACTTCGACTTCCGGATCTAAAAGACCTGTTGGACGAATGATTTGTTCAACAATTTCCCCATGCGTTTGATCCAGTTCGTAATCTCCTGGTGTTGCGGATACAAAGATGGCATTTTTAATCAACCCCTCAAATTCATTAAAACGCAAAGGTCGATTATCTAAAGCACTTGGAAGTCTAAAGCCATAATCTACCAATATTTGTTTTCTTGCGCGGTCTCCATTATACATGCCACGAATTTGTGGTAACGAAACATGGCTTTCATCTACTACAAGTAAAAAATCGTCTGGGAAATAATCAAATAGTGTATAAGGTCTTTCACCTGGTTTTCTGCCATCAATATGCCTTGAATAGTTTTCAATACCTGGGCATACGCCAAATTCTCTTAATGCTTCTATATCGTAGCGACATCGTTGTTCCAAACGCTCTTTTTCTAATGGTTTACCCTGCTCATCAAAATAAGCCAATCTTTCATCCAATTCTTCTTGAATTGTGTCTGCTGCATGATTGATGATATCCATACTTGTCGCATAGCCGTTAGCTGGATAAATAATATATAACTGATAAGACTGATTGACATGTCCTGTTACTGGATCGACTTCACAGATTCTTTCCACTTCATCATCAAACATTTCAATACGAATTAAATAACGATCCGTATGCCCTGGTGTAATTTCAATGACATCCCCACGTACTCTAAAAGTCCCTCTTAATGGATCTGTATCATTACGCTTATATTGTTGATGTACCAATGCCAGCATCAATTCATTTCTTTCAATGATCTGTCCACTTCTTAAAGTAAAGATCATATGACGATATTGTTCTGGATTACTAGCACCATAAATAGAGGCAACACTAGCTACAATAATCGTATCTCTTCGTTCTAAAACACTATTTACAGCTGCCATTCTAAGCATATCCAATTCTTCATTGGTCTTTGTGTTTTTGTCAATATATGTATCTGTTTTTGGCAAATAGGCTTCTGGCTGGTAATAATCAAAATAAGAGACGAAATATTCCACACGATTATGTGGAAAAAATTCTTTAAATTCAGAATACAACTGTCCCGCCAAAGTTTTATTATGTGCAAACACCAAGGTTGGTCGATTCACTTGGGCAATCACATTCGAAATTGTAAATGTTTTTCCAGTTCCTGTAGCTCCCAACAATACTTGAAACTTTTTATCTTCTTTTAAACCAGAAACCAATTCCCTAATAGCTTCTGGCTGATCTCCACTCGGTTTATATTCAGATACTAATTCAAACTGATTTTCCATATGCCCACATCCTTCACATATATATAATACACAAAAGTAGGTTTATACTTACTTTTGTGCCTCTTCTATCGCTTTTTGTCTTTGCGTATCATCACTTGGTGTTTCATTCATCTTCAACAATACTTTTTCCATCAAAAGATCCCACGTCTTTTTATCACAATCTCCCGTTACTTCTAAACGATTGTCCTGTTGAAAACTTGCCAAAGCTTGAGAGCTGGTATTTGAAAAATATGTATCTGTTCGATCCACATCATATCCTAAATACTTCAGATATACTTGTAAAGCTTGGGCATTATCATCCACGCTGTCTTTTTTGATGACATCCTTTTTCTTGACTTTATAATAGGACGTTGTCTTCACTTCTCCAAGTTTTACTTCAACATCTGGTTTAAAACCCTTCTTGTTGATGCTTGTACCTTTTGGCGTATACCAACGTGCCACTGTATACTTAAAACTTGTTCCATCTGAGAATGGTACTGTAACTTGTTCGGTACCTTTACCGTAAGATGTTGTTCCTACTGTAGTCACTGTATCCCCTAAATTATCTTTTAAAGCACCAATCAAAACTTCGGCTGCACTTGCCGTATTTTCATTTTGTAGAACAACAATCTTATCCATTTTTACTTGATTGAATTCATCTTTTGTCATTTGTTTAGTGAACTTGCCATCTTTATCTTTTTCCTTGAAGACAACTGACTTTTTCGAAATCAAAGAACTCGAAATTTCCAATGCCGCATTTAAATAGCCGCCACCATTATTACGTAAATCTAAGACCAACTTTTTAATTCCCGCTTCTTGTAGGCGAGACATTGCCTTTGAGAAATCTTTGCCACTATTTTCTGAGAAACTCGTTAGAACAATTTCTCCATAATCTTCGTATACGTTACATACGACCGTTGAATCAAAAGTACCTGGAATCAAATTTGTCGTATATTCTTTTCCATCACGAAGATATTTTGTCTTAACATTCTGCCCTTCATGCGCCTTAATATATTTAATGATTGTATCTGAATCATTTTCACTACATTTTAAATCATCTAATGAAATAATTTCATCTTGGGGTTTTAAGCCTTTCTTATCCGCTGTTGAATTGATGTATACGTTGGATACAACGAAGTTTTTATTTTCATTTAAATAAAAGGAGATTCCTAATCCTACATTACTTCCTTCAAGACTGCTCGAAAAGGCTTTGGCTTGTTCTAAGTCAAAATAGTTTGTATGAGCATCTTGATCTAGAGTTGTCATTCCATCAATAGCTTGTTCCATAAGTTTGGAATCCAAGTTTTTGATTTTATTCGAATAATACCAATCTGAATTCAAAATTGAATAAATGGTATCAAATTTTTCTTGTTCTTTACTATTTCCTGTCGTTTTTTTATTTAAAATAACTGGTACACTTATGCCTGCGCCAAAACATGCAATGCATAGTAGTGTAATCAATATTGTTTGACTTTTTTTTCTCATAAGCTCATCCTGTTCTAAAACAAAATGGGACGAATCATTCGCCCCAATAATTCCATATAGAAAGTATACGAAACAATCCTTTATTCTGCAATGTTTTTATCGTTTCATTTTCAAATATTTTCTTGCCGCAAACAAGGATGCGAGCCCACCAATCAAGGCTCCTGCAAGAATGATAGAGAGTCCTACTTGAAAGCTGATTGTACTTGGTTTAAATAGGGCAAACATAGGTGTGAATAGTTTTCCGTCTAAACTTTCGTACAGCTTTTCATATCCAAAATGCACCAATAAATATGGAACGATAGATCCAAATAGTCCAATAAAAATACCTTCGACAATGAATGGATTACTGATGAAACCATTCGTTGCACCTACTGTACGCATAATAATGATTTCATCACTTCTTGAATCAATTGTCGTTCGAATCGTGTTATAAATCAAATATAAAGACAATAGAATCAATAAAGCAACAATGCCTAAACCAATCTTTTGAATCATATTCAACATGTCTACTAAGCTTGTAACGCTGTCTCCTCCAAAAGCCGTGCTGGATACGCCATCAATTTTTTGAATCTGCGCACTTGTTTTACGGATAGAAGAAGCATTCTTTACATAAACAAAGAAAGCATTGGATAAAGGATTTGTTTCTCCTCGATAGGCTTTAAAAGCATCTCCCTTTTCTTTGATCATAAGTTCAAGTTCATCATCTTTAGAGGATACTTCTACCTTTGAAACATTCTTTAATTTAGATATTTCACTCTGAATACTTGATATAGCTGTTTCATCATCAATATCCTCATTTAAAATAACGTGAATACTCAAATCTTTTTGAACATCATTCGAAAAATAATTAACGTGTAATCCAATAATCAATATCGAACCAATCAAAAGTAGGGTAATGCCAATGGCACTAATGGCAGAAAAGCACAACATAATATGTCTTTTCATTTGGAGAAAGGCATACTTCAATTCGTATAAAAAAGTACGTAAACCTTTCATCATAAACTCTTATACCCACCTTTATTCGAATCGTGAATCACATATCCTTTGTCTAACATAATCGTACGTTTTTTAAAGCGGTCAACCAATACTTTATCATGTGTAACCATCATGATTGTTGTATCTAGTTTTTGGTTGATCTTTTCTAATAATGAAATAATTTCTAAACTCTTTTCGGGATCTAGATTTCCTGTTGGTTCATCCGCAATCAAAACTTTTGGTTTATTCGCAATGGCACGGCCAATCGTTACACGCTGTTGTTGTCCTCCAGATAATTCGTCTGGATAACTTCTAGCCTTTTCTTTCAAATCAACAAGCTCTAATACTTCCATTACACGTTTACGAATATGTTTGCGTGGCATACCCACAACTTCTAGGGCAAAGGCAATATTTTCAAAGACAGTTAATTTTGGAAGTAAACGATAATCTTGAAATACGCAGCCAACATTACGTCTATAGTACGGAACTTTTCTATGTTTTAAAGCCCCTACATTAATACCATCTACAATAACTGTACCTTCATCTGGAACTTCTTCTCCATTTAGCACTTTGATCAATGTAGATTTACCAGAACCTGTGGCTCCAATCACATAAACAAATTCACCTTTATCAATATGTAAATTGACATGATTTAAAGCATGTACTCCATTGGGATATGCTTTTGAAACATCTTTTAAATCAATCATAATGTTCCTCCTAACTAAAGAACTTTTCCGGTCTTTCCCTGCAAGGCGCTGCTTTACCAGCTTCACAAGAAGTACCTGTGCCTGACCAGCCTGTTCCCCACGCAAAATCAGCACCCGCACTAAAACGAGCTACCGCATCACTTACAGACATTGAACCTAGATTATAGACTTCAACATGTGTATGTGGCCCACTTGAATTTCCTGAATTTCCCGATAATGCGATTGCTTGTCCTTGTGAAACGCTTTGTCCTGCACTTACGTAGATTGTTTGCGACAAGTGACAGAAACTTACGGCATAAAGTGTATCGTTCACATTACACAACATTTCTATTGTGTTTCCACCACCATAAGGATATCCTGACCAGTTACCCAAATAGCCTGAGTTGCTTCCTACAGGGGCTGCGGCATATAAAATAACACCACTTGCCGGAGCTACTACAGTTGTACCAATTGGAGCTGCCCAATCGAGTCCTAAGTGCATGCCTCCACCAGGATATGCCCATGTACCTGCACTTTTACTTCCACCTTGTACAGGATGTATAAATCCAGATACGGATTCAATCGATCCTGAGAAGTTTGTTGAAATCACAAAGTCTCGAATGCTATTCATGTCCACTTGTGCGGAACGTTTCTGTGCTTCTAATTCTGTAATTTTTTTCTGATATTCTTCAACCAGTTTATTATAAGATTCCTCTAATTCACTGGCCTGCTGTTTTTGCGATTCTAATTCTGCCTTTTGACTTTTTGCGTCTTCATCTAAACGTTTTTGTTCATCTTGCTGCAAAACAAGTTCTTTCTTTAATTTATTTAACTTTTTAATTTGCGACTGATCATCTTCTGTGATTCTTTCAACTCCAGAAATACGACGAAGCATATCACTTAAACTATCCGATCCCATGATCAAGTCTATAATCATATTGGTTCCAATCGTTGTTTGTTCATTTTTCATACGATTTTCGATTTGTGCATTCCAAGCATCAATTTCAGCTTGTTTTGCCTGAATCTTCTCTTCCAATTCTTTAATGTTGTTTTCGATCAATTCAATCGATTTTTCTTTTTCACTTATCTGCGTTTGCAGATTGGAAACCAATTCTTTTTGTTCCTTGGCAAGCTGCTCCATTTTTGTCGTATCACTCTGCAAAGAAGCGATGCTTGAAGTATAAGCTTCAATACTGTTTTGCAGACTTTGTTTACGATTCTTCTGATATTCCTGAAATCCCTGACAAGCTTTTACGCCAGCTTGTGAAGTTTGTGCCTGACTACACTTGGCATACCAGGCTTCTGTATCCGAATAGTCTTCTGCTGAAACAGGCATGATTAATGAGCAGGCCATAGCTAAACTTAAAAAACCTGCATATAATTTATATTTTCTCATCGTGTCCACCTCAAATATTTTCTAACGGCTAAATAACTTCCTAGCATTCCTACAACCATTCCAATCAAAAGAATGCCGCCTGAAGTACACAATACAAATGGATATGGTTTCAGCATACTCATCATGTCACTAAAAAACATACCATTCATTACGTGGTAAAGTCCTGTATAGCCAAATATACAAATCAAAACAGGGCCTAATGCACCCCAAAAGCCGATAAAGATTCCTTCTAATACAAACGGTAAAGAAATATACCAGTTATAGGCACCAACTGTTCGCATGATCGCAATCTCATCTTTTCGTACTAAAATTGTCATTTTAATAGTATTTCGAATCAAGAATACGGCAATCAAAACCATCAATCCAACAAAGACACTTCCCCATACACGGATATTTTTAAACAGTTGAATCATCGTGTTGATAGCACTACCTCCATATGTAGCTTGAACAACACCATCCATTTTTGAAATTTTCTTTGTCACTTTTGAAATTTTTGTGTTGTCTTTTAATTCCACATTCAAAACGTCATATAAAGGGTTCTTGTCCTCTCCCTTATATTGTTTAAACATCGCCCCATTTTCTTTGATCAACGCATCCAATTCCTCTTCTTTACTTGAATACGTTACATTTTTTACGGAAGCAAGAGATGAAATTGAATCGGATAATTCACTAATTTCTTCATCTTCTAGTGTTGGATTTAAAGAGACTTGAATCATAAATTCATTTTCAATTTGACTCGTAAATCCTCCGACATTCATATAAATCACAAATATAAACAAAGCCATTAATAAAGCAATGCCAATCGATACAATGGAAGAAAAGGTCATCGAGAAATGACGGTGCATATCTTTATTGGCACTGCGTACTAGTCTTGGTAAACTCTTAAAAAACAGTAACATTTTTATCACCTACATCACTAATTATAACATACCTATCAAATCAGCCTACAAATCACAAAATTTCACATACACCTTCATTCTAATCCTTTCATGTGAAAATAACATTAAAGTCGCTAATTTTCTCAAAAAATGATATATTTTTCTTATAGTTTTTATAAAAAGGGGAAAATTAAAATGTACATATTTGAAGATTTATTAGGGATAGCTTTCTTAGTAGCTATATTAGGAATTATTTTAATCGTCATTATTGGCCCTTTTGTTTACCTTAAAATTTATATAAGGAATAAAAGAAAAGAAAAAGCCATAGAATTAAATAACTATCTCAAAAAAGAATTTGCTAATAAATATCAATTAGATATAATTCCAAACAACGCAATTATCGAAAGTACCGAAGAATGTTATGAAGAAAATTATTATCAATTAAATTTCCCACATTGGAAATTTGAAAATATGAATAAAACAAAAGATAATCGCATGAACAATAATTATATTGTCTGGGAAGATAGTTATCTCTATATTGACAACTATTTAATATCTTTTGATAATCCATTATCCCTAATGGACTGTATCTATCACTTACGAAATAATAGCGTTGAAATAAAGAAATCTTTTTACGAAATTGAAAAGATAAATAAAGAAAAGAGTAAATTTGAATATAGCAACACCCTCCTGTCAATTACAGATTTAATCAGACTATATAGTTCAAAGCCTACAGATTTTGAGTATTATTGTGCAAATATTTTTAAAAAAATAGGCTTTGAAGCTGTAGTAACTCCGCCAACTAACGATGGAGGATATGATATAAAGTTATTGAAGAACAACAATATATTCGCTTTAGTTGAATGCAAGTTATTTGATAAAACAAAGGTTGGACGACCATTAATCCAAAAACTTGTTGGAGCTAGTGTCACAGAAAAAGCCAATAACTTGATTTTTATAACGACAAGTGATTTTTCAAATGAAGCAATAGAATACGCTAATGCCACTCACGTTCAACTTATTAACGGCGAAAATCTAATCAAATTATCCGAACGTGTCTATCATAGTGACAACAAAAATTATTTTGATGAAGATTCTGTAAGACTTGATATTCAAGACTTCTTAGAATACATACCAAAAGATATTTTAGCAATCTGCTATGATAATATGTAATCATTAAAAAGAATCCCGAAAAATCGGGATTCTTTTTATAAGCAAAGATCGATTACTCGATCTCTTATAAGCTTTGACCTACTGCATCTGCCTTTTTAACAGCGGTAATAAACTCTTCTTTTGTGAATGGGAAAGGTGCATTTTTCCACTCATTTGTTTTTGTAGCCGCTTCAGTCAAAGCTTCCAAATGGCTTTCATCCAAGTCCACATCCGCTAAAGTCACTGGTAAGCCGATTGATTTATTGAATTTTGCCATTTTCATTAAATTTTCTTCATCTTTGGCATATGCATACAATACTAATACACCAAAGGATACAACTTCACCATGTAGATGGTGTCCATCACGTGCAATTGAGCAACTACCATTATAGAAGGCATGCGCAATGCTTGAATTATAATAATATTCTGGTTGGTTTGTTAAGTTTGAAACATATCCAGTGGATACGACAATATCCAAGGCAATAGCTTCGATTGCAGCTGAATTTGTATCATTTTTACAATCTTCCATACCTTGTTTACCATATTCCAACAATGGTGCAGTACAAGTTTTCGCTAATGCCAATCCCATTGTAGCCGTGTGATCTAAAGTCTTTCCTTGTGTTGCGAATTCAACTTCACATTGTTTAGACAACGCATCCCCAATTCCGGCCCAGAAATATTCACTTGGTGCTTTTGCGATAACATCTGGATTGATAAAGATGTGTGCTGGACAATGAGGATATGAATAGTGGTCCAATGCTCCATTATCATCATATACTACGGCAATAGCTGTAGCGGCCGAACAGTTTGAACAGATTGTTGGAAATGAGAAAACCATTTTGTCATTCATTTCAATGGATGCGGTTTTACAAGTATCGATAGCTTTTCCTCCACCAATCGCAAAGATAACATCGGCTTCTTGTACGTTTGGATTTGAAGTCAATTTATGTACGTTCGTCATAGTACATTCAATACCATATACAATTGAATCTGTAATAATAATATCAGTCTCTTTAATGGCTTCACGAATTCTTGGCTCAGCAGCTGCCAAAGCTCTTTTACCACCAATCAATACAACTTTTTTAACATTGTATTTTTCACATACACCTGGGATTTCGTTGTAACAACTTTCTCCGACTGAATAATTAGACATTTCAATTGTTTTCATAAACTTCTACTCCTTCTTTTACTTCAACACTTTTTGTATGATAATTCTTGTATACACCGACCGTTAAGAATGGAACGATAATGATTGCGATAGCTAAATATCCACAATATCCATATCCATATTTAATAATATTTGTTAATCCGGCTAAAGAAATTGTCATGGATACAATAATAATAAAGGCAGATACAATAATTCTTTTCTTTACTGGATTTTCTACATTCTTTAAAACACGAATATTTTCAAAGCGAGCCACAAATCCGAATGTTGTTGTTACTGCTGTAGAAATTAAGCAAAGTAATAAACAAATACCATATACAACAACCATCCAGTTAGCATTCATCGCATTTAAACTTGTCAATGTAGGTAGAGTTGTTTCTCCATAAACACTCTTCCAAGAAATTAACATCAATACACTTAATACTAATGCGACAGCATTCATCACAAATGAGATCCACATTGCTTTTGAACAAGATTTACGATCTGGTAAGATAGCTCCACAAGCAACGATCGTTGGTAATGTCACACATTGAAAGCCTGCATATGTAAATGCATTTAAGATGGCTTTAGGCATATTCATAAAGCCATTTACAGAAAAGTCATTTGCTAAAATAGCCCCAATATTTTGACCTTTCATGATTCCCATACCATAAATAACAATGGCTGTTACCAAAATAGCCATACCCATATATGTACTTGCCATACGAACTACGTTGGCTCCAAAAATTGTTAAGCAAAGAACAACGATTCCAACCGCAACGACACAAGCATAATAATTAAATCCAAAGTATTGTTGTAATGCACTTGCAGCTCCACTAATAGCTGCTGCAACTGCCATCAAAACCATGATATTAAAGAAAATCTCAAATAAGATTTCCAACTTATCGAATGGATGATATAAGTTTTCAAACAATTCCTTTGCGCTTGTCAAATTTCTCTGATTATACATCACCATGGCTTCTCGCATTGTCAATATCAATAGCAACATAGCTATTATGGCACTCACAATACCAGTCCATCCTATACCTACATAATATGTATTTGCCTGATTTCCTGTGGCAAATCCACCTCCAGCATGTGCTGAGAATAATACGGCGCCTACCGAAAATATCGCCATTTTTCCAACTTTTTGTGCTTTCATACTTTTCCTCCTATAGCGTGCACAACAAGCTAACAAAAAAACCAATCGTTTCTTGCTGCCTGTTAGACAGAAGAGACGAAAGGTTAGAATTACAATACTTCCGCGGTACCACTCTTCTTCATTCATTTAAGAATGCACTCATTTCAGATGCTATCACATCCTGCTTTATTAACGTTAAGCCTACGTTCAAGTCTTATCAACCTGACCACTCCATGGTAAGTTCAAAGTTCCATCTCTTATGTCTTGCACCAACCGACAACTCTCTAACAAAGACTTTCCTTTTACTACTCCATTTCCTTGTGTTTTGTGCGTTTATAATAACACCACATTTTCATTTATGCAAGCATTTTCTTACATTTATTTTCAGTAAATTCAAATCTATGTTTTACATCCATCAAAAAAATGGTACATATTACTCATATATACCCTCAATTTCTAATAATTTTTCTTTCTTCTCAATTCCACCTGCATATCCAGTTAAATACCTAATTTGATCCAAACAATCTAAAGATAATTTATATTTTATTATAAAGTTTTAAATTTCTCTGTTATAATGTATTTGGCATTGAAAGATAAGAAAGAACCCCTAGGGACTGCAATCCCTAGGGGTTCGCTTTTTTTGAATTTGTCAAATCACAATTTATTTGTGTCTTTTCATATATAATCCAAAATTAAATCTCATTCTTTTTTTCAAATTTTAATAAATATTCTTTTCTTTCGATTCCACCTGCATATCCAGTTAAACTATTATTGGATCCAATCACTCTATGGCAAGGAATCAAAATCGAGATTTTATTATGTCCTACAGCACTTCCCACCGCTTGTGCTGACATTGATGGAGAAATCATTCTTGCGATGTCTTTATATGTCATAGTTTTACCATAGGGTATTTTAAGAAGAAGTTGCCAAACTTTACTTTGAAACTTTGTTCCAATTAGATGCATTTTAGGCAAAACTTTTGGTTCCTTACCACTAAAATAAAGATTCAACCATTCTTTTGTTTCTTTTAAAACAGCTGTTTCTTTTTCAACAGGGTCTATCAAACCATTCGCATAATATTTTTGATTTTCAAACCAAACGCCAATCAATCCAATTTCATCAGCAGCCAATAACATTTTACCCAATGGTGAATCATAATATTGTATATACATAATCAATCCTCTAAACAAGAAAAAAGCCATCCGAAGATGACTTACTTTTTTAATTGGTGGAGCGTATCGGGATCGAACCGATGACCCCCTGCGTGCAAGGCAGGTGCTCTCCCAGCTGAGCTAACACCCCATTATAGTAAGCGTCTAAAGAAATCATGGTGGGCCTGAATGGACTTGAACCAACGACCTCACCCTTATCAGGGGTGCGCTCTAACCACCTGAGCTACAGGCCCATTCGCTGAATGCCCATTTAATATACCATGCGATTTTATATTATGCAAGTCTTTTTTTGATTTTTTTTAAATATTATAATTAATCTAGTTTTAGACATCAGTATTGTCAATTTAATGATTATAATCTTATAAAATGGAGGTAGCTTATGAGTCAAATAAAATGTCCCAATTGTGGAACTGTATTTCAGGTGGATGAGAGTCAATATCATGAAATCTTACAACAGGTTCGTAATGAAGAATTTGAAAAAGAATTAAAGGAAAGACAAAAGAATTCAAACCAGATTATTCAATCTAAACTCGAAAAAGAGTATGAATCTAAATTAAGTCAGAAAGCCTTAGAAATCAAAGAGCTTCAGGCAAATAAAGAACAAGAAATCATTTCTTTAAAAGAACAATTAAAGTCAACTGAACAAATTATCAAGAGTCAAACCGAAAAGGCTTATCAAGAGCAATTAAATAAGAAAGAGCTTGAAATCAAACAGCTGCAATCGGATTTCAATCAGAAACAAAGTAATAAAGAACAAGAGGTCATTTCTTTAAAAGAAAAGCTAGAAGCAAGTACGCAGTTAACGAAAACTGAAACACAAAAAGAATATCAGGAGCAGTTAAATCAAAAAGATTTAGAAATATCTAAACTCAATGCCAAATTAGAACAGATTCTTTCGCAGAACAAGATCCATGAATCTAAGACTGAACAAGAATATAGATTGCAGCTGCAGGCAAAGGAAAATGAAATTCAAGCCTTAAAGAACAATATTTCAAACAACGAAAAAGTATTAAAGGCAAATCTAGAAAATACATACCAATCAAGATTAAATGAAAAGAACCTTGAAATCCAGTCTTTAAAACAAGATATGGATAAGGCAAAGGTTGAAAGCGAATTGAATGTAAAGAGCATTAAGCAAGACCTACAAAATCAAATCGAGCAGGATAAAATGAAATATCAGCTTCAAGAAAAGAGCTTGCAGGAAAAATATGATACTTTACTACAAACCAAAGATGAGCAGATTGCCTACTATAAAGATTTTAAATTAAAACAATCCACTAAAATGATTGGTGAATCTTTAGAACAGCATTGTGAAATAGAATTCAATAAACTTCGTGCAACAGGCTTTCAAAATGCATACTTTGAAAAAGATAATGATGCTCGTACAGGATCAAAGGGTGACTATATCTATCGTGAGTTAGATGAGAATGGAATTGAAATCATTTCCATTATGTTTGAAATGAAAAACGAGAATGACAAAACGGCTACAAAACATAAGAATGAAGATTTCTTAAGGGAATTAGATAAGGATCGTAATGAAAAAAATTGTGAATATGCCGTTCTTGTTTCTATGTTAGAACCAGAAAATGAATTATATAACACGGGTATTGTTGATAAATCGCATCGCTATCCGAAGATGTACGTAATTCGTCCACAGTTCTTTATTCCTATGATCACCATTTTAAGAAATGCCGCATTCAATTCTATGCAGTATAAAAATGAATTACAGTTGATGCGCAATCAAAATATTGATATTACACACTTTGAAGAGAACATGAATGATTTCAAAGAAAAATTCTCTAGAAATTATAGGATTGCATCGGATAAATTTGCAAAAGCTATCGATGAAATCGATAAAACCATTTTGCATCTTCAAAAAACAAAAGAAGATTTATTATCAAGTGAAAGACAATTGCAGTTGGCTAATAATAAGGCAGAAGATCTTACAATTAAGCGTTTAACACGAAATAATCCTACAATGAAGCAAAAGTTTGATGAATTAAAGAAAGATAACAAATAAAGGACATTTCCAAATAGGAGATGTCCTCTTTTTTAAAACATATTCATGAATAATGAAATGATAATCCAAAGAATCGTAAATATTAAATATAAAAGGTTAGGAATTTGCTTAAAGAATCTTGCATACCAATTCTCATTTGTCTTCTCCTCTTTAATAAATGCATTCACTTCCTTTGATTTTAGTATTATTGTAATGAGGCCATAAATCACAAGGGCAAGTACTAAAACTGTAATCAAAATATGATTTGAATATGCTGACATTAGAGCTAAAAAGTTGTTTCCTGCATGTGCCAATATTGTTACTAATATACTATCTGTTTGTACATACATATAACATAGTACTAGACTCATAAAGAAAGCGGGTATGGCTTGTGTAATATTTAAATGTAAAAGTCCAAATAATAAAGAAGTCACAATAATCGCAAACATTTTATTATATTTAGTTAATGCATTTAAGATCATACCTCGAAATATCAATTCTTCAAATATAGGTGCAAGTATGACGACACTGATAAAAGTAAATGTGTTAAATAATACACTTCCATTTAACGAGAAATCTGGGCTTGTATCCGGTAATCCAAATTTTGATAATAAAACACCAATAATACCTATCGCATAATTCAAAAAATACATCATGGCAACTGTATCTATTGTCTCTTTGGGTTTAAATGTAAACTTCAAATCTTGTATACTTCTTTTAAAAGAATTACTCATAAACCATAACAGGATGATTCCAGATATAAAAGATATCAACATTGCTATACATGCATTAATTGCAGAATAATCATAATATAAAGAATACATAATTAAAGGCATAGCTACAAAGCTAAACAAAAAAGAGAGTGTTAGCTGCATAATAATGTATAGCCATAATGAGCCTCCAACTTTACTAAATTCTTTATCGGGCATAAATTTAGGTGGTTTTTCCATAAGAATCACTACTTTCTAAATTTATTCTAACACAAAAGAGGCTCTTAGGCCTCTTGTAAAATATGAAGTTTTCTTAATGATTCCTCAATTGAATCTAAATCTTCTTTTGATTGTGCACTCACCGTATGACAATGATATCCACTCGTTAGATCCGTTAAAGGTTTTGCCTGATTCTGTGAAATAGAATCAATGAATTCCTTGACTTGTTTCCTAGAACTAATGTTCATTTTAGCCTCTAACTTACCATATATATTATGTTTGACAAATACATTTTCAATACAGCCACCACAATCTACGATCGCATTCATTTCTTCTTCCATACGATCATTCAAATGAAAACAAGAAAATACTCTTCGAACTCTTTGATGTGAACATACATATCCTTTGTGTGTCGCATAAATATGAACATTTCTTGCCTTTAATAAGGCAATATCCTGCACAATGACTTGCCTTGATACATTAAACTTTTTGGAAAGTGCACTTCCTGAAACTGGCACTTCGCTTTTTGAAATCGTGTCATAAATGGCTTGAAGTCTAGCTTCTTTTTCCATTTATTTCACCTGCAAGTTTTTTAAAGACAAATCTAAAATAGGTGCTGAATGCGTTAGAGCACCACTTGAAATATAGTCCACACCTAAGGCAGTTAATTTTTCAATATTCTCTTTTGTGACATTTCCAGAACATTCAGTTTCGGCTCTTCCATCAATGATTTCAATTGCTTTTTTCATATTTTCAACACTCATGTTATCTAACATGATAATATCCGCACCGGCTTCAACCGCTTCTTTAACCTGTTCTAAATTTTCTACTTCCACTTCAATTTTACGAACAAAAGAAGCATAATCCTTTGCCATCTTAACTGCATTCGTGATTGAACCAGCTGCTGCGATATGATTATCCTTCAACATAACACCATCTGATAAATTGTATCTATGGTTATTTCCACCACCAACACGAACTGCATATTTTTCAAACACACGCATATTTGGTGTTGTTTTTCTTGTGTCCAACAGCTTTGTCTTTGAACCCTTCAAATAAGATACGACACGATTTGTATAAGTAGCAATTCCACTCATTCTTTGAAGATAATTCAACGCAGTTCTTTCACCTGATAAAAGAACACGAACATCTCCAGACACTTCAGCCAATAATTGTCCGTTTTTAACGGCATCCCCATCTTTTACATAGAATTTCACTTCCATGTTTTCATCTAATAAATAAAAGACTCTTTCAAATACTTCAAGGCCTGCAATAATTCCATCTTCTTTACAGATCAATTGTACCTGCCCATATTGATAGGAAGGCATGACTGCATTTGTTGAAACATCTTCACTTGTTATATCTTCCTGCAAAGCTTGGATCAATAAGTGATCCACATTTAAACGCATTGTATTCTTATCCACGAGCTTGTCTCTCTCTTTCTATTTCTTCAAGTACCATATCGTGATACATTTTTTCTTGATTTGACAACTGATGTGACTTAGTCACTTTTGCCAAATAATCAAAATCATTTGTATAAGCCGGTTCCTTTTTCAATAAATCAACAACGGCTCTTTTTCCCCAAACTAAAGATTCCAATAAGGAATTACTAGCCAAACGGTTTCTTCCGTGAACACCATTACAGCTAGTTTCTCCAACTGCATATAAGTGTGACATAGAAGTACGTGAATCTTTATCTACATGGATTCCACCCATAAAATAGTGCTGGGCTGGCGTAACAGGAATCCATTCTTTTGTACAATCATATCCTTCTTCTAAACACTTTTCATAAATGTGAGGAAAATGATTCTTGATGACTTCTTCACCTAAAACAGTCATATCCATCCAAACATAAGGCATATCATCCTTCTTCATTTGTTCGCGAATCTTTTGTGTCATGATATCACGTGGCAACACTTCATTTGCAAAACGGTTTCCGTCTTTTCCATAAAGCTTAGCCCCTTCACCACGAACCGATTCACTAATAAGGAAGGCTCTTCCTTTTTTCTTTGTATATAAAGTTGTTGGGTGAATCTGTACATAATCCACATTTTCTAATTTAACACCATGCTGAATTGCAATCGCAATGGCATCTCCCGTTAAGTGTGGATAGTTTGTTGAATGATCATATAATCCGCCGATTCCGCCACACGCAAAGATTGTATAACCAGCTTTAATGCACATTTCATTGTTGTTGGCATCTTTTGCCAAAACACCATAACATACATTGTCCTTTTCAATAATGTCTGTCATTGTGACATATTCCATGATTGTAACATTCTCTAATTTGCGAACCGCATCTAATAAAGTGGATGTGATTTCTTTTCCTGTAATATCTTCATGGAATAAAATACGTGGCTTAGAGTGTGCTCCTTCACGCGTATAATCTAATTCACCATCTTTTGTCGCAAAATCAACACCATATCCAATCAATTCATTAATAATGCCACGGCTTGAATTGATCATAATTTCAACAGATTCCTTACGATTTTCGTAATGCCCTGCCTTCATAGTATCTTCCATAAAAGAATCAAAATCATTTTTGTCTCTCAATACACAAATTCCACCTTGTGCTAAAAATGAATCACTATTTTCGGCATCAGATTTTGTCAACATTAGGACCTTTTTATCATTTGGAACATGTAAAGCTGCAAACAACCCACTTGCACCTGTTCCAACAATAACTATATCTGCCTCTAACTTTTCCATACTATTTTGCCAACTCCAACATTCTATCTAATGACTTTTCGGCCATAGCCTTCACTTCTTCATCTACAAACACTTCATTTGTCTCATTCAACAAACAATCATAAACTTTTTCCAAAGATACTTTTTTCATATTCATACAGATCAATTTATCGGATAATGGATAGAAAGTTTTATCTGGTGATTTCAACTGCATTTCATGAAGTACACCAAGTTCAGTGCCAATCACAAATTCTTTACTTGGATTGTCCACTGTATATTGAATCAATTCTGAAGTGCTTCCCGCAAAATCAGTTGCCTCAACAACTTCATTAACACATTCAGGATGAACAATGATTGGAACATTTGGATGTTCTTCACGTGCTTTTTCAACATCTTTTAATGTCACACGCTTATGCGTAATACAATATCCATCATTTAAGATAATATTCTTTTCAGGTACTTGTTTCTTCACATAAGCACCTAAGTTTCCGTCTGGAATAAAGAAAATATTTTTATTTGGAAGTGAACGAACAATCTTCACTGCGTTTGAACTTGTTACACAAATATCAGCCATTGTTTTTAGTTCAGCTGTTGAGTTGATATAACATACAACCGCTAAATCTTCATATTCTTCTTTCATCTTCTTAATAACAGCCTTACTCGCCATGTGTGCCATTGGACAATCTGCATTTAAATCTGGCATCAATACCTTCTTGTCTGGATTTAACATTTTGGCACTTTCACCCATAAATTTAACACCCGCAAATACAATAATATCTGCATCTGTATTTTTTGCTTTCTTTGCCAAAGCATAAGAATCTCCGACAAAATCCGCTACATCTTGTACATCTCCATCTACATAATAATGCGCTAAAACAATCGCATTTTTTTCCTTTTTTAATTTCAATACATCTTCCTTTAAAGACATGGAATTTTCCTCCCTTAAAAAATTTTACCGTTTTGAATTATACACCTAGGCTTTACATCTGACAAGACAGTTGTAAAGTCAATATTATAGAAGTTATATATCACAAGGAAATAAGCACGAAAAAAGCGATGAATCAAAAATCATCGCCTTAGTTTTTTGTCTGTAAAATGCTTGGTGCAATATAAGTACGAGTTTTGTACTCTGCATCTAAATCATACAAACCCTTGGCATCGTGCCCAAACAATTCAAATCGAGAAATTAAATCCGAAGCATTCTTTTCTTCTTCTCCTTGTTCTTTGACGAACCAATCCAAGAACTGCATAGTTCTAAAATCTTTTTCTTCATAAGCCGCTGCGTAACAAGTATGAATCAATTCAGTTACGTATTGTTCATGTTTTAAGCCTGCCTTTAACGGATCACTTAGTTCATTTAAAGGAATATTTGGCTTATTAATAGCTTCCAAAACAACACTATAATCATTATCTTGAAGATATTGCATCATCAATTGAGCATGTGCAATCTCTTCTTGTACTTGTACATGATACCAATTTGCGAAACCCTCTAAACTTTTATCATGATAATAATTTTCGAAATCCAAATACAAATAAGCAGAATATAATTCTTTATTAACTTGATTATTCAACAAGTCCACTACTTTCTTACTCAACATAGCACATTCCTTCTTTCTGGCTACATCATACTCCAAACAACAAGAAAAGCGTAGTGATATGCTCTCACAACGCTTCATTTACACATTTCATTAAGCTATCAACATCCTTATCGTTTGGATGTTTTAAAGCCTCATCAAAATTTTTCAACATTTCAGGATTCGATTCAAACTTTGCACGAATTGCCAAAGGCATTTTACCTTGACACATCCATGTTCCTTTAACGCAGTTGGATGCATCTAAATGATTTTGAACATTTTTTAAAATCATCTCAAAATATTCTTTAGATTTACCAAAACCAGCCGTTCCAAACAAGAAAACATTTTGATTGCGTAGTGTAGAAAGATATTGTTTCATTTGATCATCACAATCTCCCTTGTCACACCAGAATCCAATGCACAATAAATCAACAGGTTCTAAATTTTTTGCGTTTTCTACAGGTACACAATATTTTGACTCCATAAAATTCAAGCTGTTTGCCAAAGACTGTGTGTTCCCTGTTTTTGAACTATATACAATTCCTATCATAAAATATATCCTTTCATAAGTAGCGATTACGCCATGCATAATACTCTTCATCTTTTTCCATATCAATACCATGGTCATTTTCATAAACTTCAAACGTATTCTGTTGAAATAGTGAAATAAAATCATTTCTTGAAAGCTTTGAATGCCACTGACTATGCCATATATAAATTTTTTCTTTTTCCATTTTAATCAACGCACGATTTTCTAAACATACAAGTGCATGACTATCTTTTAGTTTTTCAATTGCCTCTATTATTTCCATAGGATTATTTTAGCACAACTTTCAAGGATAAGAAAAGGTAGCCGAAGCTACCATGAGATATTATTATTCGTAATGATCTTTTAATTCTTGGAAATAAGCCTGTGGATGATTACATACTGGACATACCAATGGAGCTGTTTCGCCATAGTGAATGTGTCCACAATTCAAACAAATCCAAACGGTTGAAGTTGCCTTTTTAAACATGGCATCTTCTTCAACATCTTTCAACATAGCTTTATAACGAGCTTCGTGATGTTTTTCAATAGCACCTACGCCTTCGAACAAGGCAGCAATATCATCAAAGCCTTCTTCACGAGCTTCTTTAGCCATTGTTGCGTACATATCTGTCCACTCATAGTTTTCACCTGCAGCCGCATCTTTTAGGTTTTCTGTTGTTGTAGGAACTTTTCCACCATGCAAAGCCTTGAACCATAATTTAGCGTGTTCTTTTTCATTATTTGATGTTTCAGTGAAAATGTTCTGAATCTTTACATAACCATCTTTCTTAGCTTGTGAAGCATAATATTGATACTTAACACATGCCTGAGATTCTCCTGCAAAAGCAGCCATTAAATTCTTTTCTGTTTTAGATCCTTTTAATTCCATAATAAAGACCTCCTATCTGTCTTTATTTTAAATCAACTCAACATGTTTTTCCATTAAAACGCATAAGAAAAAGACAAATCCTAAGACTTGTCTTTTCTAATCATTATTTGACCATGATGGTGTGTCGTTACCTCTACGTACTAAAATAGCTTTTTGGAATTCGGTTTGATCCAAGAACTCTAAAATACGCATTGTTTCTTCTTCTGTACATCCTATCAATAATTTGACGATACAATCTTTTTTAAGAATGTCAGCTGTAATCGCAATCGCATCTACATTATTTGTTGCGATAGAACCTTTGAAAACATCAATAGGTTTTTGATCTGAACCAAATGTATCTGAAAGAAAACCGTAATCTACAGGATAGACTAAATTTGTAAATTTATAGTGAGTACTTCCTTTTGGTCGGTCAATCGTACAACTGCTAGACAACAATAGCGTATCAAGCTTTTGCCAAAAGTATGCGTTATTTTCTAATTGCTGCATAATAACCTCCTGTCTTGTAATAGTCTATAAATTATTATAGCATTTACAAAATTATTTACAATACAAGAAAAGTTTTTTCAATATTCTTGGAAGAAAGATTTGATTGTTTCATGGTTTTTAGTACAATTTAGCGCAAGCATCAATAAAATCCTAGCTTTCTGTGCTGAAAACTTATAAGCAGGAATTGTTACTTTCTTTGAATCAAACACATCTGAATCAAAAACAGCACCCTCTAATACGCGACTTGCACGTACGACTGTACATTCTCCAGTATAGCTTTCTAAAACATCTTTTATCTTTGTAGGATAATTCCCTGAACCTGTTCCTGCTAGAACTAGGCCATCATACGTACCTAACATAAATTTTAACAATTCAGGATCCGAATCTGTGTGCACATAAAAAATTTCTACTTTAGGCAAGTTATCAAATTCCATTTTTGAAAAAATTGTTTGGAATGTATGTTTTTTAAATGGTGCATTCAATAAATACACATGATCATCACGCATATATCCTAGAGAGCCAAATTCACCCATTTTAAATGCATCGGTTTTATAGCTGTTTGTTTTCTGTAAATCTCTACCTGAATAGATTGTATCAGAAATCACAGCTAAAACACCGGCTTGCCAAGCTTCCATATGACATGCTAAAGCTACTGCTTGATATAAATTCATAGGTCCATCCGCACTTGTTGCAGTTGCAGGTCGCATCGATCCTGTTAGAACAACAGGTTTATGACATGCCAAAGTAAGATTTAAAAAGAAGGCTGTTTCTTCTAATGTATCTGTACCGTGTGTAATAACAATTCCATCCACATAGCGATCTTTTTCTAATTCATGACAAATTTTTCTTAATTCAATCCATTTATCTAAACCCATATCATTAGAATCTACATTGTATAATTGAATCGTATTTAGATTTGCCAAATCACGAATTTGTGGAATACTTTTAACAATTTCTTCCACATCAAAAGTGCCCGCCTCATAATTCGCACTTTTGCCTAAACTTCCTCGACCGGCAATTGTTCCGCCTGTCGCAATGATTGTAATATTCTTCTTATTCATATGTTTCTAAAAACTCCCAGAACTCTTGTGTATCTGCCAAATCAAAATCAATGGTAGAATCAACATCCCATAAACTGATTGAATGATCATCTTCACTATAACCAATACCTGCATGTGTGGCCTTGCCATTTTCAATCACATACAATGTTGGTGTATAAAGGAAATATGGAGCCATATCCAAAAGAATCTTTCCATCTTCTGTCGAGCTTTGTAGCTGCTTAGAATCCTGGCTAATTTTACTAAAGCCATAGTCTGTTGAATCAATCTTATATAAAACAAGGTTTGGATGTTCATCCTTTGTTTGTTTGATATATTCTTGTAAAGATTCACAATAAGGACAATTTTCTCTTTCAATAATTAACACAAAAGAGTCTTTATGATCTAATTTTTTCTGTAATTTTGTTGCCGTAATTTCTTTAATTTCAAAAGGTTCTTTCGAAGAACATCCAACAAGCCCAATGCACAGAATAAAAGCACAAAATATAGTTAATAGTTTTTTCATCGAACAACCTACTTTCTAATACCATCCATAAATTTAGTTAAACTAAAAGCCAATGCCTCTAGTTTTTCACTTCCTGTCTGTAAGGCCATCTGAAAAGACATGGCACGATCAGCACTCGAAAAAATTCCAATCATACCTTGCTCATAAAGTGATTGATAACCTAAGCCTAAAGCCCCACTCAAACAAACACATGGCACATTATAGGATCTTGCCAAGTGGGCAATTCCTAGTGGCAATTTACCATACAATGTCTGCGCATCCGTCTGACCTTCTCCAGTAATGACTAAATCAGCATCTTGAAGATGATTTTTTAAGCCAGAATATTCTATAACTAAATCGATGCCAGAAGTTCTTTTTGCCTTCATAACACCCAACAACACACATCCAATGCCTCCAGCTGCTCCTGAACCTTCAAATTCATTCACATTCACATGGAATGTCTGTTTCAATTTCGTACAATAGTGAGCCATTCCTTTTTCGACTTCTGCCATTTGATTTAAATAAATTCCTTTTTGTTTCCCAAAAATATAAGTAGCCCCATTCTTCCCCAATAAATAATTCTTTACATCACAAGCACAAACGATTTCTACATCTTTTGGTAGTCTTGCATAACGCTTATCAATAAAAGCTATTTGACTAAGAGCATATACGCTTGGTACAAGTAATTCTCTTTTTGAATTATAAAAGCGAACCCCAAATTCATTTAAAATTCCCATACCACCATCATTTGTTGCACTGCCACCTAAGCCAATAATAATTTTTTTACATCCTCTAGAAAGTGCGTCTTTCATCATGATACCCACACCTTTACTTGATGCGATCATTGGATTTCTTTTTTCTTTAGGTGTCATATTCAGTCCGATGCAGCTAGCCACATCCATTATGGCAAGTTGACCATCTTGAGAAATACAGTATGTCGTAAATACATTTTTACCATAGGCATCCACAGTTAATACGTCTATTGTCTTTCCTTGAATGATATCGCAAAACACCATAGCCGTTCCTTCTCCGCCATCGGCCATAGGAAAAGTTAAAACTTCATGTTTATTATTTGCCTTTAATATTCCTTTTTTTATACTTTCTTCGACCTCTTTTGAAGACATACAACCTTTAAAAGAGTCACACGCAACAATTATTTTCATGCGTACATTTTACCATATGCCACAAAAAATAAACACTTTTTTAATTTTTCAGTTTCATAAGTTAAAATATCCATAGTTAATACTTTATTGTTGCTTGAAAAGCAAGATATCATATGGGATAATATTTGAGTGAAAAATCTATACGTGATTTTATTCACAAAGGAGAATCAATAATCATGGAAAAAAAACATGTCGTTATAGGGGTGTCTGGTGGTATTGCAGCCTACAAAGCTTGCGATCTTGTCAGCAAATTATCCAAAAAAGATTATGAAATCAAAGTTGTCATGACAAAACATGCTCAAGAATTTGTCAAACCAATCAACTTTGAATCTTTGAGTAAACATAAATGTGAAGTTTCTTTGTTTGACGAAACAAATGAAGATCCAATTGCCCACATTACTTTAGCTAAATGGGCTGATATCATGGTGTTAGTTCCGGCTACAGCCAATATCATTGCCAAAGTTGTTCATGGTATTGCGGATGATATTGTTTCAACAACATTCTTGGCTTGTCATACTAAAAAATTAATTTGTCCGGCAATGAATGTTCATATGTATGAAAATGAGGTCACTCAAAGAAATATTAAACTTGCCAAAGAACTTGGCTATAAATTTGTAGAACCCGTTGTTGGTCATTTGGCATGTAATGATACTGGAAAAGGTAAGCTTGCTGATGTGCAAGATATTGTGTCTGCCATTGATCATGAGTTTGAATTGGAACAAACATTAAAAGGAAAAAACGTTTTAGTTTCTGCAGGTCCAACGCAGGAAGCTTTAGATCCTGTTCGTTTTTTAAGCAATCATTCAAGTGGTAAACAAGGGTATGCGATTGCCAAAGCCGCAAAAGCTCTAGGTGCCAATGTAACTTTAGTTGCAGGTCCTACTGCTTTAGAAGATCTTAATGATGTTAATATGGTACACGTAACAAGTGCGCAAGATATGTTTGATGCGATCACATCAAGACTCGATGATCAAAACTACATCATCATGGCAGCAGCGGTTGCAGATTACAGACCTGAAATGGTCGCAGATCAAAAAATCAAAAAGTGTGATGAAGAAGTAACTTTTCATTTTGTGAAAAACCCAGATATCTTAGCTTATATTGGACAGCACAAAAAAGAGAATCAGGTCATTTGTGGTTTTGCGATGGAAACTCAGAATTTAGAGGAAAATGCACGAAAAAAACTAGAATCCAAAAATTGTGATATGTTGATTGCGAATAACTTATTCACAAGTGGTGCTGGTTTTCAGACAGATACAAATGTTGTGACTTTATTAAGAAAGAATGATACGCAACATTTGCCTAAGTGTTCAAAAGAAGAATTGGGATATAAAATTCTAGAAACAATGAAAGAAATTGAGATGGAGAAATAATATGCTTGTAACAGTAGATATTGGAAATACAAATATTACGATTGGCATTTTTGATAAAGAGGATTTAATTGGTACATATCGATTAACGACAAAAGTAAGAAGAACGAGTGATGAATATGGTTTTATGTTAAAAAACTTTTTGGATCGTTCTAATGTACATGAAAAACAAATTGATTCCGTTATTGTTTCAAGTGTTGTTCCTAAAGTGATGCATTCCTTCACAAATGGAATCAAAAAATTTGTTGGTATCGAACCACTTATTGTTGGCCCTGGTATTAAGAGTGGTATCAGTGTTCAATTAGAAAACCCTAGAAATGTTGGTGCAGACCGTATTGCCGATTGTGCTGGTGCATTCAGTGAATATGGAGGACCTATTTTAGTGGCCGATTTTGGAACAGCTACAACTTATGACTATGTAGATGAAAATGGTTGTTTTAAAGCTGGTGCCATTGGTGTTGGTATTGAAACAGGAGCAAATGCATTATGGGGACAAACGGCACAGCTTCCTGAAATTGAGATCAAACGTCCAAAAACTATCTTGGCAAGAAATACACAAACAGAAATGCAAGCTGGTGTATTTTATCAATTCTTGGGCGGAGTTGAATATACAATTGCTCAATTCAAAAAAGAAGTTGGTAAAGACATGAAAGTCATTGCGACTGGTGGTTTAGGAAGAATTGTTTGTAACTACACAAAATCCATTGATGTATATGATCCAAACCTAATTTTCAAAGGATTAAAAGTTATATATGAAAAGAACAAAGACTAATAAGCTCTTTGTTCTTTTTTTAACCATTTTTTATATGTATGTTCAATTAAAAATGCACCTAATGGAGCTGTAATCAAGATGGATAAAACAGCTACGGTCAATACAATTTGTCCACATCCAAGTCCTGCAGCCAAAGGAACTGAGCCAATTGCTGCTTGAACAGTAGCCTTAGGACAATATGCAATCATGCAAAATAAGCGTTCTGATTTTGCCAATGATGTTTTTAACAAACAAATAAATACTCCAAGCATTCTAAATAAAAGCACTCCAAATATCAACAGAATAGCCATCACGCCTGCTTTTAATGCATAAGAAATATTTACACAAGCTCCAACTAACACAAATAATAAGACTTCAGCACCTACCCATAACTTATTAAACTTAACGGATAGTCGTTTGGATGCAACAGAATGATTTCTTTGAAGGAAAATTCCCATAAACATAATCGCAATTAATCCTGAAAATGGAATTGGTAAAGCATCCTCAAGTGTCACTAGAATAAATGCCACACTTAGTAGAATTAAAATCTTTACAGTATCTCGCATATGATTTTTCTTAAAGAAGATCGCAAACCCTTTTCCTAATAATGCTCCACATATAATACCAGTTAGAATGGATAGTGGAATATTCACAAAGCTTAATATATCCACGCTTTCTCCTTGGGCTAAACCAAGAAATGCTGTGAACATCACAATCACAAATACATCATCTACACTTGCTCCAGCCAAAATCAATTGTGGAATACTTTCTTTCGTTCCATATCCTTCATCCATAAGTTGTAACATTTTTGGAACAATAACTGCAGGACTTACAGCTGCAACAACGCTTCCCATAATAGCAGCATCTAGTAAAGAAATCCCTAATAATTTTGGTGCCAACAAAATCATTCCAACCATCTCAAAACAAGCTGGCACAAAACACATCAATATGGCTGGTCTTCCTACCCTTTTTAAATCACTTAAATCAAGATTCAATCCGGCTCGCATTAATATAATAATTAGAGCAATCTTTCTTAATTCACTGGATATGTTCAACAATGAAGAATCAATCAAGCCAAGACAATAAGGTCCTAAAAGAATTCCTGTAAATATCATTCCTAATAATCCAGGTAATCCCATCTTTTTACATAACCAAGATAAAAACATTCCTGCAAGAAAAATATAAGATAAACTGATCAGCATTTTATCTCTCCTTTCAAAACGCAGAAAAGCTGATGGTTTCCGCGTTAAAAAAACACAGAAGTCATCAGCTTACAAAAAGCGGTTTTAGTTTACAACTAAGGGAGAACTTCATTCCCAATGAGATTATACTACAATATTTAAGTTCTCATCAATAGCGTTTTAATCGATTCTTCGCTCACTGAGAAAATGGATGCGATAGTTTTAACACTAAAACCTTTGTCTAGCATGGTTTGATATACTTCAAATTGATTTAGTGCAATACCTTGTTCAATACCTTGTTCAATGCCTTGCTTGATACCCATCTGAATTCCTCTGTTTGTTGATTCTTCAAACATTTCATCTAATGCTCTGCACACTTTTACATCTCCCTTCTCACTTTTGTAAAGAATGGGTGCTACATGTGCACCCATCCAAATTAAGCTTTCATTAATAGATTTTTAATCGACTCTTCACTTACTGAGAAGATGGATGCGATTGTTTTAATACTGAAACCTTTGTCTAACATGGTTTGATATACTTCAAATTGATTTAGTGCAATACCTTGTTCAATGCCTTGCTTGATACCCATCTGGATTCCTTTGTTTGTTGA
>ERZ827488.1069-NODE-1069-length-35787-cov-4.806868_pt1 | contig 35787 bp, 36 predicted proteins | sample MGYA00519771_ERZ827488 | MGnify/ENA primary metagenome ERZ827488 (study PRJEB31778, sample SAMEA3449323) | human gut metagenome | biome: human gut; feature: human-associated habitat; material: faeces | place: United Kingdom | collected 2010/2012 ... | reverse complement strand
GAAAAAATAGAAAAATACAAAACAGGAGGTTATTTATGATAAGAAGAATTATTCATATAGACGAAGAAAAATGCAACGGATGTGGTGCGTGTGCGGCTGCCTGCCACGAGAGCGCAATCGGAATGGTTGACGGCAAAGCGAAGCTTCTGCGTGACGATTATTGCGACGGACTTGGTGACTGTCTGCCAGCCTGTCCGACCGGTGCGATCACATTCGTAGAGAGAGAAGCAGCAGCTTATGATGAAGAGGCTGTACTTGCAAATCAGCGAAAAAAAGCAGGCGAGAATAAATCAGCACATCATATGAGCGGTGGATGTCCGGGAAGCCGTATGCGTCAGATGAAGCGTGAGACAACAGCTCCGACTGAAAATAAAATGGAATCTCAGCTGTAGCAGTGGCCGGTGCAGATTAAGCTTGTGCCGACGCAGGCACCGTATTTTGAGGGCGCGAAGCTTTTGATCGCAGCAGACTGTACTGCCTATGCCTACGCAAATTTTCATCAGGATTTTATCAGAGGGAAAGTTGTTTTAGTGGGCTGTCCGAAACTGGACAGTGTAGATTACAGTGAGAAACTGGAAGAAATTATCCAAAGCAATAATATCAGCAGTATGACGGTTGTGCGTATGGAAGTTCCGTGTTGCGGCGGTCTGGAAATGGCAGCAAAAAAAGCTCTCCAGAACAGCGGGAAATTCATTCCGTGGCAGGTTGTTACAATCTCCGTTGACGGAAAAATTCTGGACTGAAACAACACAAACAACAAATACCTGCTGAAATAATAAGCAATAAGCATTGCCAATTTTGACAGAATCCCTTATAATGTGACATAGGAAATGACATTTTTTATGGAGGGATTTCAATGGGAAAGACCGTGACGATCTGTTTTACCAATAACAAAGGCGGAAGTGGCAAATCTACCACCTGTTCAAACCTTGGTGCAGCTATGGCGCGTGCCGGAAAGAAAGTTTTGCTGGTGGATGGAGATATGCAGCTGAATCTGTCGCTGGCATTCTTCCCGGAAGACTGGGTGCTGGAGCATGCACAGGGAGAGAAGAACCTTTATCATGCGATTGGGAAACAGGAAGATCTGACTGATTATATCGTGCATACACCGTATGAGAATCTGGATCTGGTTCCGTCCTCTACCCTGATGAGTTCGATTGAATACGAACTTTTTACAAAATGGCAGAGAGAGTTTATCCTTCGGAAATGCCTGCAGAAGGTCAAAGATTCAGAAGTTTATGATTACATCCTGATCGATGCACCGCCGACACTTGGCGGTTGGGTCATGAACATTCTGTGCGCTTCGGACAAGGTGATCATCCCAGTAGAAGCGAGCCCGTGGGGGATGTTTGGCCTTGCAAATATGTTCGAATTTCTGAATGAAGTAAAGCAGATTTCGCCGGATCTTGAGGTTGCCGGAATTGCAGTGACCAAGGTGGATACCCGCAAGAATTACTTCAAACAGACAATGGAAACATTGCATCAGCTGGAGAGTATTTACGTATTTGAGCATGTGATCCGTGTAGACAGTTCTGTGGAATGGTCTCAGGATAACAGCATCCCGGTTGTAGAATACAGGAAATCCAGCAGAAGTGCAAAAGAATATACAGAGTTGGCAGAGGAGGTAATGAATCGTGTCAGTAGGTAAGGACAGCATCCTGCGTGCAGCAAACGCAGATGCAAAAAAAACAGAAGTAAAGGCAGAAACAAAACCAGCAGAGGAAGTAAAAGCACCGGTAAAAGCAGAAGCAGCTCCGGCGGCTAAGAAGGCTCCGACAAAGAAAACAGCGGCAAAGAAGACAACTGCAGCCAGAAAAACAACAAGAAAGGCTCCGGCAAAGAAAGCAGTGAAGACATCCGTTCTCACACCACAGAATTCCGAAGAGCTGGAGAAAGCATTTGTGAAGGGCGAGCAGCCGGAAACAGTGAATGGTCCGGTTCATATCAAAGACGAACTTCCGATTTATCTTCTGTAATCAGAAGTACCTTTTTATCGGAATTTGCTGGATGGATATTCTGAATAAGTACAAACAAAAATCTGGTCATACAGGAAATCTTTTGTGATTCCTGCAGACCAGATTTTTTGTGCAGTTTTCCTTTTATAATAACTGGCTTATTCAGCAGAAACAGCTGCATCCTGTACTCGTTCATTTTCTCTGAAGATATGTCTGAAGATAAAACGAACGATTGGTCCGGCATAGATGAGCTGCCAGAAAAATGCCGCCGGGAAATTCATAGCTGTCGTCTGAATCCATACAGCGATGAACTGACTTCCTGCATTCTTAAACAGGATTGTAGCAGCAAGGCTCATCAGTGGACACATAAATGCCACAGATGGTACAGAAATAGCAAGAATTTTACTGAATGGATGACAATTTCTGAAATCTACCATACGTGCTGCACACATAAATGCAAGTTTAGATACGATGAAAAAGTCAAGAATGAAAGCAATCGGTCCCATGATGATAAGTTCATGGAATGCAGAGAGGAATACTTCGTTTGACATTCCACCGATGTTCAGTGAGATGTTGTAGCAGATCATGGCATAAACCATGAAAAATACCATAATAATTGTAAAAATTACTTCCTGAAATTTGTTTTTGGGCATAAAAAAAATTCTCCTTGTTCTAATTAATGATAACTACAGGTTACTGTTCACTCCGTTCACAGTAACCTGGTCAAAATGCATTCCAAATCACCGTTGGTGATAGCATTTTGCCTGTATCTATTACTGTTTACGTAAGTTACAAGAGCATGTGTTGTTCGTTAATCATTCCGAGGGGAATGTACGTTTCCAATTAAACCATATTCAATTTTTTGCGTTGATTATATTATCACAGAGATTTTAGAATGTCAACTGTAAATTTTGTTCTGCTTTATATAAAAAGTCTGTCCACAAATTATGCCACATCTTGTATTCTGCAAATAATAAATTATATAATATTAATGGTTAAATGATCCGGCGCGTATGAGAATGAAAAAGCACCCATATGATTGCTGACTTTGATGGTCAACAATTATATGGGTGTTTTCGTTTGTTCAGATATAGGTAAAAATCAAATTCTGTTATTTTGCAGGTCATTAATGATCTGATCAACCAGTTCTGTTGCTTTTTCAGTAGAACAGTAACTGGCTGGATTCATATGCTCCAGATAGTCACGAAAAATACTGACCAGGCAGGTTTCCTCTATGTTCAGTACAATGATCTGCCCGGTGTTATTTCTGAAAACCATACTTCCCATAGTCCCGCGAATACAGAAGTGAAGGTTGTGGGGCAGATGGCTTAAAGGTTTCTGAAGAAATCGATAGACACCGGTTTCGCAGCATTGTCGAACGCCCTTCAAAACCTCAATACGTTGTTCCACAGTTAAAGGGTGATAGAAAATCTCAGGGATTTCATCTGTGAGTCCGGTTTTTGCAAACTGCAGAAGTCCTTCCCGAGTAGAATAGATCAGAAACTGCTCATTCTGGATTTTAACCATATTCATCTGAAAAGCCTGCTCTGCTGCCGCAAGGATAGCATCTGCCTGCGGAAGATCATAATTAAATATTTCATGTAAGAGGTTTCCGGTAAAAAAAGGTGTCAGACATGGTTCAGGCTGAATACCGATCAAATCATTCTGGTCATAGAAGGTATCAAACATGCTGTCAATAACTGCCCTGTGATTTTCGGGAGTAAGAGGAGCAGGTCTGAAAAAAAGACTGCACTGTTCTTTGTAGGATATAAACTGATTCCATAAAAGCTGTACGACATCAGGAGATTTGATGAATATGCCATTCTGATAATCGGAACTGCAGAGGATAGCAGCATCAGATGTCAGAATCATACAAGGAAAAAGATTAAAATTGTAATAATGTGACTGAATTCTGTCGTAATAATACCAGAGGGAATAATCCAGTCCAGCCATATATAAAGGAAAAATTTCACGAAGATATTTCAAATTGATCAGCTGGTGATCTTTGGTAAAGGCATATTCGGTTCCAACACAGAAGATGTGGTCAATCTTCAGCGATGCAGATGCATGCAGACTGGCGAGGAGACTGAAAAGAAATTTATAATCCGGTTGAATGAACATGGCAATTTTGCCATCTGCATGAACGGATTCAGAAAGTATCATCTGATGTACATAATAGTCGATATGTTGCTGAGAGACCAGTGAAATACAGTCAGTCTGGCACTGCTCAGATACAGGATCCGGTGAGAAAGAACTTCCTGTGATATCGGTGGCAGGCTGATCCGGAAACTGACAGATAAAATTTTCCACACTCTTTCGAGTGTAATATGTATCGGGTCCAACCTGAGTGATCTCCAGTGTTTCTTTCAGAAAGTTGTATTCTATAGGTGTAAGATGCATGAACTGTGTCATCTTTTCAAAAACTTCAGAAGATGGCGGGTTCCGTTTTCCATTGAGGATTTTGTACATGGTAGAACGATCCAGATTACAATATTTTGCCAGAGAAAAGACTTTTATATTTTTGTGTTCGATATAACGGGTAAGTGTATCAGAAAAAACAGACATATAAACTCCTTACAACAAATTTCATATATTTTAGAAAGAGAAAGGCAGGAATGATCACTCATCCCAGCCTTCGTAGAATCTGATATTTACGGAAATATTTCGTACAATATCTCCATCTTCCAGTTCCAGATCATCTTCATCAGAAACCGGAGGCAGCTGACAGTCATCTTCATCAAGCTCCAGAGAAATCCAGTTATAAGCAGCTTCGTTGGCTTCTTCTATAGCTTCATCCAGAGTTTCACCTTCACCGTAGCATTCAGCCAGATCCGGGAAAAAGCCTTTGTAAGTTCCCCTGTCTGTTTTGCGGAAAACCGCAGGATAAATAAATTTCATAATCTATATACTCCTTTGTATACACTGTTTGAGTAACAGCTGTAATCTTTCTAGTTCTTTAGTATACCATATTCTGCAAAGTTTAAAAGAGGAAATCCTGCATTCTGAGTGGAAAAAAGTATGCAATTTTTATATAATAGAGGATAACAGAAAAAGATTTCACAGCCTGCGAAAAACAGGCCTGTACATACAGAGGAGAAAAAATTGAGCATCAGATTAATTGCAAGTGATCTTGACGGGACTTTGTTGACAGATTGTAAGGAATTATCACCAAAAACAAGAGAGGTACTGGATCTGGCAGTACAGCATGGAATATATATTGTACCGGCAACGGGCAGATCTTTTCATTCCATACCGGAAATGATCCGAAATTATCCGGGAGTGGAGTATGTGATCACGGCTAATGGAGGTGCTGTTTATTCGGTAAGAGAAGGAAAAAGAGTCTATCAGTGTCTCCTGGAAAAAGAGTCGGTGGAAGCTGCTATTGCAGTGCGAAAAAGAGAAAATATGGTCCTGGAAGTGGTGATTGACGGAGTGCCTTATGCAGAAGAGGCATATGTTAAAGATCCGATACAATATCTGGCGACAGAGTATGGTGCGAAATACATTAAAGCTACCAGAAAGCCAGTAAAAGATATCTGCAGATTTGCACAGAAACATGCAGAAGAGCTGGACAGTATTTCTTTTGTTTGTCGTTATGAGGACAAAGAACGACTGTATACTTCGTTGGACAAAGAAATCCCCAATATCTATGTAACTTCATCTGTGCCAAATCTGATGGAAGTCGGACATATAGATGCAGGAAAGGGAAAGACGCTTCTGTGGCTTTTGAAAAAATTGGAGATTTCAACAGAGGAAGCAATGGCTTTTGGAGATGCGGATAATGATATCAGTATGCTGACGTCTGTAAAATATGGAATGGCGATGGGAAATGGCACAGAAAACTGCAGAAAAGCAGCCCCTTATGTGACAGATACGAATGAAAAGGATGGTGTGGCGAAGGGAATTTTGAGGTTTCTATCAGAAGCAGAATAGACTTTGCAGGCGGAGAATAGTGATAAAAATGTAAAATTTGTCTGACACTATTGACAATGACAAAAAAACATGATATTTTATAAAAAATTTAATTTAGCTAATTAAACCGTTGAAGCGGAGATAAAAGCAGTTATGCGCGCACAGAGAGTCCGGGAGGGTGAGAGCCGGGTGGAGATGCAGGCTGCCAAATGGACCGCTGAGGGCGCAGTGAACAGTCATTATTTCGAATCGGCTCAGTATTCTGCGACGTGGGGCATACGTCAGTTGCCGGGAATATGCAGGTATTCCGCAAAGCGCACAGTGCAAACTGTGAAACAAGGTGGTACCGCGGGTAGTTTATCATACGCTCGTCCTTGACAGAAGAACAAGTTTCTGTCGAGGGCGGGCGTTTTTTCGCGTTGTGTATCAATAATTGATCCGGTGAATCAATTTTGATTCGCGGGCAACAAGTCAAGGTTCATGCTTGCTTGAGACTTTCGCGGCAGGACAGAAAAACAAAGGGAAAGACAGTAACAGAAAAGATTTACAGGAGGTGCCCGAATGTATCCAACATTAGAAAAGGTAAAAGAAATCGCAGCCAGTGGAGAGTATCGCAGGATTCCCGTATGTAAGGAGTTATATGCGGATCGATATACACCCGTAGAAGTGATGCGGGTTTTGCGGAAAGCAAGTAAGCATTGTTATCTGCTCGAGAGTGCCAGTCAGACGGAGGTGTGGGGAAGATTTTCTTTTCTCGGTTATGAGCCGGCGATGGAGATCACCTGTACGGATGGAGTCCTGAATATCCGCAAAACCGGGGAGGATATGGTTGTGACAAAGAAAGTGGAACATCCGGGCGATACTCTGCGGGAGATTATTGAACAGTATAAAACACCGGTGATGGAAGAACTTCCACCATTTACCGGCGGGCTGGTAGGGTACTTTTCCTATGACTATATCAAATACAGCGAACAGAAATTAAAACTCGAAGATAAAGAGCAGCAGGATTTCAGGGATATGGATCTGATGTTGTTCGATCAGGTGATTGCCTTTGATCATTACCGTCAGAAAGTGTTGCTGATCGCCGGAGTGATGACCGATGATCTGGAAGCGTCTTATCAGAAGGCAGAAGGAAAACTGGAAGAGATGGCACAGCTTCTGAAAACCGGACCGCATATGGAATTCGAAAAACTGAAGCTGGAGTCCGATATCCGGCCACAGTTCCCGGAAGCGGAATACTGTAAGATGGTGGAGAAAGCCAAACATTACATCCGTGAGGGTGATATTTTCCAGGTGGTATTATCGAATCCGATGCGGGCGAAAGCGACAGGAAATCTTTTCGATACCTACAGGGTGCTGAGGGCGACAAACCCATCTCCGTATATGTTCTATTTTTCCAGCGACGATATTGAGATTGCGGGAGCATCTCCGGAAACTCTGGTAAAACTGGAAGCCGGGAATCTGAGTACTTTCCCGTTGGCCGGAACCAGACCGAGAGGAAAGACAAGGGAAGAAGACAGGGAACTGGAAGCCGGACTTTTAAAAGATGAAAAAGAACGGGCAGAACACAACATGCTGGTGGATCTGGGAAGAAATGATATCGGAAAGATCAGTAAGATCGGCAGTGTAAAAGTGGAGAAATATATGTGTGTGGAACATTTTTCACATGTCATGCATCTTGGTTCTACGGTAGTCGGAGATCTGCGAGAGGATAAAGATGCGGTGGATGCCGTTGATGCGATCCTGCCGGCCGGAACACTCTCCGGAGCACCGAAGTTCCGGGCCTGTCAGATCATCGAAGAACTGGAACACAGCAAACGTGGCATCTACGGTGGGGCGATCGGTTATCTTGATTTTACAGGAAATCTGGATACCTGTATCGCAATCCGCCTGGTTTATAAAAAGAAAGGCGAAATCTGTATTCGTTCCGGTGCCGGTATCGTGGCGGACAGCGTACCGGAGAAAGAATTTGAAGAATGCTGCAACAAGGCACGGGCCGTGGTTCAGGCAATTGCACAGGCACAGGAGGGATTGGAATGATAGTACTGATTGATAATTACGACAGTTTTTCTTATAACTTATATCAGCTGATCGGTTCCGTGGAGCCGGACGTCAAAGTTGTACGAAACGATGCATACACGGTGGAAGAGATCGAGGTGATGAAACCGGAAGCCATCATCCTTTCTCCGGGACCCGGAAAACCGTCTGATGCAGGAATCTGTATTGAGGCGATCCGGTATTTTGCAGGAAAGGTTCCGGTCTTTGGTGTGTGTCTTGGACATCAGGCAATCTGCGAAGCATTTGGTGGAACGGTGTCCTATGCGAAAGAACTGATGCACGGAAAACAGAAAGAGATTCATCAGATCGGTGAAAATCAGCTGTTTCAGGGGCTGCCGGAGACATTTCAGGCAGCGCGGTATCACTCACTGGCAGCATTAAAGGAAGAACTGCCGGAAGAACTGAAAGTGACTGCGGAGTCGGAAGACGGAGAAGTGATGGCGGTAGAACACACAAAATATCCGATCTACGGTGTCCAGTTCCACCCGGAATCGGTGATGACACCGGATGGTAAGATTATGATAGAGAACTTTATGGATGTAGTCAGAGGGGGAAGAGAACAATGATCAAAGAAGCAATTATCAAAGTGGCAAAAAAAGAAGATCTGACATATGAAGAATCAAAAGCTGTTATGAATGAGATCATGGATGGAGAAACTTCTCAGGTACAGACGGCGGCATATCTGACAGCCTTAGCTATGAAGGGTGAAACCATTGATGAGATCACAGGATCTGCCGAAGGTATGCGTTCCCATGCCTTGCAGTTAAAACATGATATGGATGTCCTGGAGATTGTCGGTACCGGTGGGGACGGTTCCAATTCTTTTAATATTTCCACAACCGCTTCTCTGGTCATCGCAGCAGGTGGTGTTCCGGTAGCAAAACATGGAAACCGTGCGGCATCTTCCAAATCAGGAGCAGCGGATGTACTGGAAGCCCTGGGTGTAAAGATCACGCTGACACCGAAACAGAGTGAAAAAATACTGGAAAAGATCGGGATCTGTTTCCTGTTTGCACAGACTTATCACACCGCGATGAAATATGTGGCACCGGTCAGAAAAGAACTGGGTATCCGCACAGTGTTTAACATTCTCGGACCGCTGACGAACCCGGCAAATGCAAACATGCAGATCATGGGCGTCTACAGTGAAGAGCTGGTAGAGCCGATGGCACAGGTTCTGGTGAAACTGGGCGTGAAAAAGGGTATGGTTGTGTATGGTACGGACAGCCTGGATGAGATCTCGATGAGTGCACCGACTGCTGTGTGTGAGATCTGTGATGGTAAATTAGCTCCTTATGAGATAGTTCCGGAACAGTTCGGTTACAAAAAATGCGAGAAAGACGAGTTAAAAGGTGACACTCCGCAGGAAAATGCGACCATCACCCGAGCAATCCTCGATGGCAGTGAACAGGGGGCGAAACGACAGGCCGTGTGCATGAACGCCGGAGCCGCTCTGTATGTGGCAGGAAAAGCAGGGACACTGGAAGAAGGCGTACGTCTGGCAGAGCAACTGATCGACAGCGGTGCAGCACTGAAGAAACTGGAAGCATTCATTCGGGAGAGTAATGAAGCATGAATATATTAGAAGAAATTGCAGGAAAGACAAGAGAGCGGATTGACCAGGAAAAAGGTAAGGTATCTGTTGCAGAATTAAAGGAAAGGATCCAGGACCGGGAACAGAATCCGGCGATTCTTCCGACACCGTCTTTTTATCAGACATTGAAAAAAGAAGGGATGTCCTATATCTGTGAGGTGAAGAAAGCATCTCCGTCAAAAGGACTGATCGCACCGGATTTTCCGTATGTGGAGATCGCAAAAGAATATGAGGCAGCGGGTGCATCGGCGATTTCCTGTCTGACAGAGCCCTTTTATTTTCAGGGATCCGACCGGTATCTGGAAGAGATTACAGCGGCAGTGAATATTCCGGTACTCCGGAAAGATTTTACGGTAGATGAGTATATGATCTATCAGGCGAAAGCCTTTGGTGCATCAGCAGTACTTCTGATCTGTGCGATCCTCGATGATGTACAGCTGAGAGAGTACCGGCAGCTGGCAGAAAGTCTGGGGCTGGATGCGCTGGTGGAAGCACATGATGAGCGGGAAGTAGAGCGGGCATTGGAAGCCGGAGCGAAGATCGTAGGAGTCAATAACCGGGATCTTCGGACATTCCGGGTGGATATGAATAACAGCATTCGGCTGCGGAATCTGGCACCGGAGGAAGTGGTCTTTGTATCAGAAAGCGGAATCAGGACGAGTGCAGATATCAACCTGTTATATGATAACCGGGTGGATGCCGTGCTGATCGGAGAAACGCTGATGCGAAGCCCGGATAAAAAGGTGATGCTTGAGACGCTGAACGGGAAACCACTTTCCCGGTAAATGAGAGAGCGGATGCGGGTAAGGAAGGGAAATCCTGTATAACGCATATTGGGGTAAAAAGCAGCAGGAGAGATTAAGCATGAGCAGAATAAAAATATGCGGTCTGCGGCGGCCGGAGGATATCGCGGCGGTCAATGAGGCAAGGCCGGATTACTGTGGATTTATTGTGGAATATCCAAAAAGCAGACGGAGTATCGACCGGACAACATTACGGGAACTGGTACGGGGACTGCGGGAGAAAATTGTTCCGGTAGGTGTATTTGTCAATGCAACGAAAGAGCTGGTGGCAGAGCTTCTCGAGGAGGGAACGATACAGATAGCACAGCTTCACGGACAGGAATCGCAGGAATATATACAGGAATTAAAGGTACTGACAGAAAAACCGCTGATTCAGGCATTTTCCATAAAGTCGAAGGAAGATGTGGAGCGGGCCCGGGAGAGTGTGGCGGATTATATTTTACTGGATCAGGGAAGCGGCGGAACGGGAAAAGTGTTTGACTGGTCTCTGGTGGGTGAAGTCGGACGACCGTATTTTCTGGCCGGAGGTCTCGATGTGGAAAATCTGCGGGAAGCGATCGGGCTGCTTCATCCATGGGCGGTGGATCTGAGCAGCAGTCTGGAGATTGATGGAATGAAAGATGCCGGACGGATCTGTCAGGCAGTGGAAATAGTAAGAATGGAGGAAACAAAAGATGTCAAAAGGTAGATTTGGAGTACACGGCGGACAGTATATTCCGGAGACGCTGATGAATGCGGTTCTGGAACTGGAGGAAGCCTACAATCATTATAAAAATGACCCGGAGTTCAACCGGGAACTGACGGAGCTTCTGAATGAATATGCGGGAAGACCGTCCCGGCTGTACTATGCGGCTCATATGACAGAGGATCTCGGCGGGGCAAAAGTGTATCTGAAGAGAGAAGATCTGAATCATACCGGTGCACATAAGATTAATAACGTGCTGGGGCAGGTACTGTTGGCAAAGAAAATGGGAAAAACCCGTGTGATCGCAGAGACAGGAGCCGGTCAGCATGGGGTGGCGACAGCTACAGCAGCTGCCATGATGGGGATGGAATGTGAAGTATTTATGGGAAAAGAGGATACGGAGCGTCAGGCGCTGAACGTGTATCGGATGCGCCTTCTGGGAGCGAAAGTTCATGCGGTTACTTCCGGAACTGCCACGTTAAAAGATGCAGTTTCCGAGACCATGAGAGAGTGGACAAACCGGGTCGCAGATACGCATTATGTGCTGGGTTCTGCGATGGGACCGCATCCGTTTCCGACGATTGTCAGAGATTTTCAGGCGGTAATTTCCAAAGAGATCAAGGAGCAGATTCTGGAGAAAGAGGGACGGCTTCCGGATGCTGTGCTGGCGTGTGTCGGCGGCGGATCGAATGCGATCGGAACCTTTTATAATTTTATCGAAGATGAAGGTGTACGTCTGATCGGCTGTGAGGCAGCTGGACGGGGTATTAATACGGCAGAAACTGCAGCAACGATCGCTACTGGAAAGCTTGGTATCTTCCATGGAATGAAATCTTATTTCTGCCAGGATGAATATGGTCAGATCGCACCGGTATATTCGATCTCAGCCGGACTGGATTATCCGGGTGTGGGACCGGAGCATGCCCATCTGTATGACACCGGACGTGCGGAGTATGTGCCGGTCACGGATGATGAGGCAGTAGATGCCTTTGAATATTTGTCTAAGGTTGAAGGTATTATCCCGGCGATCGAGAGTGCCCATGCAGTTGCGTATGCGAAGAAGCTGGTGCCGACGATGGGAAAGGATCAGATTGTAGTAATTACCATCTCCGGAAGGGGAGATAAAGACTGTGCAGCGATTGCCCGCTACAGAGGGGAGGATATCCATGAATAAGAGAATTACAGAGAGTTTTACAAAAGGGAAAGCATTTATTCCGTTTATTACCTGCGGGGATCCGTCACTGGAGGTGACAGAGCAGCTTGTATATGCCATGGAGGAAGCAGGGGCAGATCTGATCGAACTGGGAATCCCGTTTTCTGACCCGACCGCAGAGGGTCCGGTGATTCAGGCGGCAAATATCCGTGCACTGTCCGGTGGCGTTACGACGGACAAGGTTTTTGATATGGTTGAGAAGATCCGGAAGAATTCCAGTATTCCGATGGTGTTTATGACATATGCCAATGTAGTGTTTTCTTATGGAACAGAGCGTTTTGTGAAAAAGGCAGCAGAAGTTGGCATGGACGGACTGATCTTACCGGATGTACCGTTTGAAGAGAAAGAGGAGTTTGACGGAGTCTGCAAGGAGTACGGGCTGGATCTGATTTCTCTGATTGCACCGACTTCTCATGAGCGGATCTCCATGATCGCCAAAGAAGCTCAGGGGTTTGTGTACTGTGTTTCTTCTCTGGGGGTTACGGGTATGCGCTCTCAGATCACGACGGATATCGGAGCGATGGTGGATCTGGTGAAGAAGGCGAAGGATATTCCTTGTGCCGTTGGTTTTGGTATCTCGAATCCGGAGCAGGCAAAGAAGATGGCCGGTCAGTCGGATGGGGTAATTGTCGGATCGGCGATCGTGAAGCTTTGCGGACAGTATGGGGTGGAGTGTGTTCCTTATGTGAAGGAGTATGTGAAATCTATGAAGGATGCTGTCAGGGAGGCTTAGGTTTTCTTGTAGTTTTCTTTTACGCCGGACGAAATGGAGCGCCTGCCCGTAAGCTGCAGACAACCGCTGGTAACGCAAATCTGAACTAATCGTTAACTACATCTAAGACTCTCGCGAGAGCGCTCGAGCCTAAGATTCCGTAAACGATGGATCTCATCTTTGCTAAGGGCACCAGCAAAAGGCTGTCTGCAGCTTACGGGCAGGCGCTCCATTTCTGTGGATTGGTGGACGAGAGGGTCTTGATGTGAGTGTTTCCTTTACGGTGTTGATGCCTGCTCCTTCCACGTCCGGGTTTCAAGACACTACAACATACATAATCCTACACATCCAACTGAGACATAGGGATACACCAGAGGGGGAAGAATATTCGATATTTGAATTTACACATGTGAAATGTAAACTTAGAATTAAAATAAGTTGACAATTAATACTTTTATGTGTTAAAGTGATATCCGTACGAAAAATGAAAGGGCATTTTGCCCGTGACAAATGAAAGGATATGTTATGAATTCCGAATTTTATGAAAAAGAAGTACCTGTTCTTTCCAGGGAGGATGCGATCGCTATATTGAACACGCCGGATGAAGATCTGGATGTGCTGATCGATCGCGCGAAGAGTTTACGATATCGATATAAGGGGAATCGTGTAAGTATTCATATTCTTACCAATGCCCGCAGTGGCAACTGTTCTCAAGATTGTGCTTACTGTGCACAGTCATGTCGTTCTACCGCAGATATTGATAAGTACAAATGGGTAGATGAAGATAAGCTGTATCAGGATAATGATTTCGTAAATGAGTATCATTTATCCAGACATTGTATCGGTCTGAGTGGTATGAAATTTACGGATAAAGAGATTGAAGAACTTGCCCGCCGGATCCGGAAGATGAAAGAACAAGGAACGCATCTTTGCTGCTCCATCGGTTTTCTGACAGAAAAACAGGCCAGAATGCTCAGGGAAGCCGGTTTGGACCGGATCAATCATAATCTGAACAGCAGTCGTTCTTATTATCATAATATCTGCAGTACACATACTTTCGAGCAGCGTGTACAGAATATCCGCATGCTTCAGGGAATTGGCTTTGAAATCTGCAGTGGCGGGATCATCGGTATGGGTGAAAGTAAAGAAGATGTAGTTGACATGCTCCTTGAACTGCGTGAGATTCAGCCGGAGGCATTGCCGATCAATTTCCTCCTGCCGATCAAAGGAACTCCGCTTGGAGATGCCGATATCTCCATGCTGACAACCGAATACTGCATGAAAGTTCTCTGCCTTGCAAGACTTCTTGTGCCAAAAGCAGATATCCGCTGCGCCGCCGGAAGAGAAGTATATTTTAAAGGGGAAGAAAAGAAACTGCTTAGCGTAGTGGATTCTATCTTTGCTTCAGGTTATCTGACAGAAGGTGGTCAGGGGATCGAAGATACTCTGAAAACGATTACGGATGCCGGATTTACTTATGAGATTGAATCAGCATAATTGACAAACTTTAGAAGGAGAAGTATTAACATGAATCAGACACAAAGCAGTACGATATCCCGCAGTAAAACCTATGAAATAACCATAACAGCTCTGATGACAGCAGTCACCTGTATTCTTGCTCCGATGTCCATTCCAATCGGGCCGGTTCCGATTTCATTCACCAATCTGGCGATTTATCTGTCCTTGTATCTTCTCGGATGGAAAAAAGGAACCATCAGTTATCTGATCTATCTTTTGATCGGTCTTGTTGGGCTTCCGGTATTCTCCGGTTTCACTGGTGGTCCGGCGAAATTGGCAGGACCTACAGGTGGATATATCATCGGATTTATCGTAATGGCAGTCATTGCCGGACTGTTCATCGACAACTGCCGCAAACCATGGATCCAGCTTATCGGTATGATCGTCGGAACCATCGTATGTTACCTTTTCGGAACCGTATGGTTCTGCGTGGTCGCAGGTTATACTTTCCAGGCAGCCCTCGCAGTCTGCGTCATCCCGTTTATTCCGGCCGACCTGGTAAAAATGATTATCGCGATGCTCATCGGACCGATGATAAAGAAAAGAATACGGTAATCGCGGCAGTCGCCAAGGTCCTGTGCAAGCATGGACTTTGACTCTGTTGCCCGCATAAATAAAAATGCTCCTGATCAATCATCAGGAGCATTTTTATTGCACTGCATATCAATAATTAGTTCGGTGGACCAATTTTGATTTACGCATTCAATTGTTCAATCGCAGCAACCGTTCTCTCATATTCTTTCGCAACCGCGTTCATCATATTGTCATCTTCCGGCAGGTTGCCTGCGCGGAGAACTTCGGTGAGAGTGGCGGTGGCTTCATAGAGCGGGGTGAATCCAAGGTTCTGTGCGACGCCTTTTAAGGTGTGGGCAGCACGGAACGCTTCTTCTACATTTTTTTCTTCCAGAGTGCTCTGGAGCTGGGAAAAGCTGGGATCACCAGGAAATTTCAGGACGAATTTGGTGATCAGTCTTTCGTTGCGAAGGCGTCCGAAGACTTCCTCATAATCAGCTCCCATAGCCTGATAACATTCATTAATATTCATACTTGTAATTCCTTTCTGCATGTGATGGAGACAGAAACAGCGGGTCTCTGTCTGCAATACGAAAAAATGTCATAAGTAATTATATTATATGAGTATATCCAAATAAAAACAAGAATTTTAGAAAAATGTAAGAAAAATGCAATGGTTACTGTAATGCTTTTTGTAATGTTTTTAATTCCTACAGGCGAAATACTTTCGTTGCGATAAAGAAGTAAATCATAATGGAACTCGCATCGACGATGGTAGTGATCAGCGGAGAGGCCATCAGTGCCGGATCCAGGCCGATTTTTTTTGCGCACATCGGGAGGATGCAGCCGAGTAGTTTTGCGGAAATAACGGTTGCGACCAGGGACAGGGCGATGACGACTGCCATACCTGCCTGTTGATAGGTCAGATAGATCCGCAGTCCGTTAGCGACAGCCAGAACGACACCTACGATCAGGGAAACACGGAATTCTTTCCAGATGACACGGAAAAAGTCATGGAAGGTTACCTGGTTCAGGGCGATTCCGCGAATGATCAGTGTGGAACTCTGAGAACCGCAGTTTCCGCCGGTGTCCATCAGCATGGGGATGAAGGATACAAGAAGCGGGATCGCAGCGAAAGCGTCTTCATAACGGGTGATGATGGTTCCTGTGATAATAGAAGAAAACATCAGCACCAGAAGCCATGGGATTCTGCGTTTTGCGTGTTCCCAGGCGGATACTTCAAAGTAAGTTTTTTCACTGGGAGATACGGCCGCCATCTTGGTGATATCTTCGGTGGCCTCTTCGACCATGACATCCATGGCATCATCGAATGTTACGATACCGACAAGCAGACCATCGGTGTCAAGAACCGGAAGTGCCAGCAGGTCGTATTTGCGGAGCTGGTGAGCCACATCCTCTTTGTCTGTCAGTGTAGAGACAGAGATGATCTCCGTCTCCATGATATCTTCAATCAGCACATTATCATCGGTTGTCATCAGATCTTTTGCTGACACGATACCGAGCAGTTTCCGCTGCTGGATCACATAGCAGGTATAGATGGTTTCTTTGTGAATACCGGTTTTCTTGATATGTGCGAGTGCCTGTCCTACTGTCAGATACGGTTTCAGATCTACGTATTCGGTTGTCATGATACTTCCGGCGCTGTCTTCCGGATAATTTAACAGTTTGTTGATGGTTTCCCGTTCCTTCGGGCCGCTGGCATCAAGAATCCGGGTAACCAGATTGGCTGGAAGTTCTTCTAACAGATCCACGGTGTCATCCATGTACAGATCGTCCAGGATTTCTTTCAGTTCTTTTTCTGAGAGGACTTCTACCAGGACAGACTGCAGGGAACTTTCCATGTTGGCAAATACGTCTGCCGCCTTTTCTTTGGGAATCAGACGGAAGGCGAGAGCCAGTTCTTTATCATCAAATTCTCCAAGCAGTGAGGCAATGTCCACTGCGTTCATTACGTCCAGAACGTCTTTTACCGATTTGTAACGGCGTTCCTGGAGCAGTTTTACAAAAATATCTTTGTTCATCATAAACGTACCTCCGATATGCAATTATTGGTATATGATCGTCGCATTCCGCGTGATAACTGGCACCAGCGTCCATTTCCTCACCACCTTTCATTCTTTAAAAATCAGCATAAAAAAATTCCTTCAAAGCCTGAGCAATGAAAGAATCTGCAAAATACATCACGGAAAAATCCTGACCATCGTTCAAGCTTTAGTATCACAGGGCATATATCAATTGCATTAGGTTATGCCTTCACGACATGACCTGCTGACCAGCGCGCCGTGTCTCCACAGCCTTGCGGCAGCAATCTCAGGAAAATCCAAATCCCTGTGGTAACCTCACCTACCGAAATCTCTTTATTTGTCGTGATTATCATATAGCAAACAGAAAGTAATGTCAATCGCTTTTTTACAATTGAAAGCACCTGTCAAAGTCGATATAATGATAGCAGCGATGTGCCCGGTACAAAGGGGAAGAAAAGAGTCACTGACAGAACGGGTACAGGGGAAGGAGAAGATAGATGACAGCAGCAGAAAAAATAAAAGAAATGGGGATCGTACCGGTTGTGGTACTGGAGGATGCGATGGATGCAAAACCGCTGGCGAAAGCTCTTTGCGAGGGCGGGCTTCCGTGCGCGGAGGTGACATTCCGAACGGCGGCAGCGAAGGAATCCATTCGTATCATGCTGGAGGAATATCCGGAGATGTTTGTGGGTGCGGGAACTGTTCTGACGACAAGACAGGTAGACGAAGCCATCGAAGCAGGAGCAAAATTTATCGTAAGCCCGGGATTGGATCCGGAGATCGTGGATTACTGTATCGAAAAACAGATCCCGGTATTTCCTGGCTGCGTGACGGCATCGGAGCTGGCGCAGGCGGTAAAACGGGGACTGGAAGTGGTCAAATTCTTCCCGGCAGAGACTTCCGGCGGGCTGGCAGCGATCAAAGCACTGGCAGCTCCATATGTGGGAATGAAATTTATGCCGACCGGCGGGATCAACCCGGGAAATGTCCGCACATATCTGGAAAGTGATGTGATCCTTGCCTGTGGCGGCAGCTGGATGGTGAAAAAAGACCTGATCCAGAGCGGGCAGTTTGATGCGATCCGCCAGATGACAGCGGATGCGGTGGCACTGGTAAAAGAGGTACGGGGCAGTCAGGAGAAATAAGTATGAAGAAAACATTATTATTTGGAGAACCGATGGCTCTGTTACTGGCAGACACACCTGGTGCGTTGGAGGGCGTGGAGCATTTTACAAGAAGAATGTCCGGGGCGGAGGTCAATGTGGCGATCGGGCTTACCCGGCTTGGTTTTCCGGTGGAATATCTGACACGGCTTGGGGATGATCCGTTTGGGCATTATATTGAACAGGCGTTAAAAGACAATGGGATCGGAACGAATCTTCTGACGTATGATCCGGTTTATCGAACCGGGATTCAGCTGAAAGAATATGTGAAAGACGGACATGATCCGGCGGCACCGTATTATCGAAAAGGATCGGCGGCATCGCATCTGTCTATAAGAGAAATCGATGCGCTGGATCTTGGTGAGATCGGGCTGGTGCATGTGACGGGGATCCCGCCGGCGCTTTCAAAAGAAGCGAGAGAGGCGACGTATCGCCTGATGGAGCGGGCGCGTAAGGCGCAGATTCCGGTGACTTTTGATCCGAATCTCCGTCCGGCACTGTGGGAAAATGATGAGATGATGAGAAAGGTTCTGAACGATCTGGCAAATTACGCAGATGTGGTACTGCCGGGAATCGGGGAATGTGAGATCCTTGCGGGCACGACAGATAAAGAAAAAGCGGCTGATTTTTATCATCAGAAGGGCGCGGCTCTCGTCGTGATCAAAGATGGAAAGAACGGCGCTTATGTATCCGAAAAGAAAGAAAACGGGGAAGTAGTCCGAGATATGATCCCGGGGTATCCGGTGAAAAAAGTGGTGGATACCGTGGGCGCGGGAGATGGATTTGCTGTTGGTGTACTGAGCGGACTGCTGAAAGGTCTTCCGGTGACCGAATGTGCGAAACGGGGCAATGCGATCGGCTCGATCCAGGTGCAGCACCGCGGCGACAATGAAGGGCTGCCGACAGAAGAAATCCTGCAATCCTATATGGCGGGAAATATACAGAAATAAAGAAAACAGGAAACGAAAAAATGAATACATTTTGGATTTTGATGGAACAGATTGAGCTGTTTATCGTTTACCTTGTCATCGGTGTGATACTTGTGCGGACCGGTGTGCTGAGTGATAAGGGACTCGACTGGATCGCCCGGGTAGTGATGAAACTTTCGCTGCCGACGATGATCTTTGTCAATGTGGTCAGTCAGATAGACCGGGTGGCATTGGTAAAATCGCTGTCCATCATCGGACTGGCGGTGACAGCCTCGATTCTCTTATTTGGACTGGGCGTTGCGTTGACAAAACTGTTTCATGTAGAAGGTGACCGGTCGCAGATCTACCGGGCGATGACGATGTTTGGCAATGTGGGATTTATGGGAATCCCGATCATTACCAGCATTTTCCCGGAACGGGGCATGCTGTATGTATCCGTATTTACCATCGTGGATCAGCTGGCGATGTGGACGGTAGGAGTGAAACTGACCTCCCCGAGTGGAAAAGGAAAGTTTGATCCGAAAAAGCTGATCAATCCGGCGACAGTTGCCATCGCGCTGGCAGTCCTTTTCGTACTGACCGGGCTGAAACTTCCGGGTGTCTTCCAGACGGGATTCCAGAATATCGGAGCGACGGCGACACCGCTTGCGATGATCTATCTTGGCGGAGTGTTTGCCTGTATGGATATCCGAAAATATGTAAAACAGATCGAATTATATGGAATTATCATCTGTAAAATGCTGATTTTTCCGGTACTGTTTTACCTTGTCCTGGGCTTCATCACGGTATCGGAAGAAATCCGTATGACCATGTCCCTGATCACCGCGATGCCGACCATGTCCTCCGTAGTCATGCTCGCTAATTCCTCCGGTTCCGACGGAGAATATTCGCTGGGAGGGGTGATGCTGACCACCCTTTGCGGGATCGTGACACTGCCGGTTGTGTGCAGAGTGCTTTTGTGGATTGCAGGAAGCTGAGAGATGCACCACTGTCTGTCGGGAATATCCGGACAGGCAGTGGCGCATGCTATCTATAGGCAGAACCTATGGTAAGATATACGAAACAAGTATTTGCCATATCTGACAAAATGGAATACAATAATTCTATATAAGCTTGTCAGAATAACGAAATATATGGCAGCAGAATGGGAGAAGAGAATTATGGGAGATGGAAAAAAAATGAAAGAGATTCATCAGGAGTTTCTGACCGGCGAGCGTGCGCTGTTTCAGGGGAAGGATCTGAAAATTTATGATACTATTTTTGACGACGGAGAGTCTCCGTTAAAAGAGAGCAGAAATATTGAATTATACGGAAGCATGTTCAAATGGAAATATCCGCTGTGGTATGCGAAAGATATCAAGGCGGTGGATTGTACCTGGTTTGAGATGGCACGCGCGGGTGTGTGGTATACAGACCGGATCGAAGTGACTAACGCAGTGATCGAAGCACCGAAGAATTTCCGCCGGTGTAACGGACTGAAACTGACCAATGTAACTTTCCCGAATGCGGCAGAGACGCTGTGGAGCTGTCAGAATGTGGAACTGGATCATGTGGATGCAAAGGGCGATTATTTCGGTATGAACTGCCAGGATCTGGTGCTGAAAAACTTCCGGCTGGTGGGAAATTATTCCTTTGACGGTGTAAAAAATATGGAAGTACACAACGCAACGATGCTGTCCAAGGATGCATTCTGGAACAGTGAAAATGTAACGGTGTACGATTCCTTTATCTCCGGAGAATATCTGGGATGGAATGCGAAGAATCTGACACTGGTAAACTGTACGATCGAGAGTCTGCAGGGCATGTGTTATATTGACAATCTGGTGATGAAAAACTGTAAGCTGATCAATACGACACTGGCATTTGAATACTCTTCTGTAGATGCCAAGATCCACGGAACCATCGACAGCGTGCTGAATCCGTCGAGCGGTGTGATCCGTGCGGATGAGATCAAAGAACTGACGGTGGAAAAAGATAAGGTAGATCCGTCAAAGACGAAGATTTTTGTACAGGGAAAAGAAGTCGAGGCATAGGACAGACTGCAAAAAACAGAGAGGAAGATACAGCATGAGCAACTATGATTTTGATCAGATCACAGACCGGAGAAATACCGGATCTCTGAAATGGGATGTGGCAGAAGGTGAACTGCCGATGTGGGTGGCAGATATGGATTTTCAGACGGCCCCGGCTGTACGGGAGGCGATTGAAAAGCGGGCCGCACACGGTGTGTTCGGCTACACGGATGTGGAAGAAGACTGGTATCAGGCCTACATGGACTGGTGGGAGAGACGCCATCAGTTTTCCATCAAAAAAGAATGGCTGACCTTCTGTACCGGTGTTGTACCGGCGATCTCAAGTACGGTCCGCAAGCTGACCACACCGGGAGAAAATGTGCTGATCCAGACACCGGTGTATAATATTTTCTTTAATTCCATCGTCAACAACGGAAGAAATGTTGTGGAATGCCCGCTGGCATATGACGGGGAACAGTATGAGATGGATTTTGAGGCGCTGGAGGAAAAATTATCGGATCCGCAGACTTCACTGATGATCCTGTGTAACCCGCACAACCCGGTGGGAAGAATCTGGGAGCGGGAGACACTGGCACGGGTGGGAGAACTGTGCGAAAAATATCATGTAACTGTTCTGTCGGACGAGATCCACTGTGATATCACCCGACCTGGCACCGGATACCTTCCGTTTGCGGCGGCTTCCGAGACGTGTAAAAATATCAGTGTGACCTGTATCGCACCGACGAAGGCATTTAACATTGCAGGCATCCAGACAGCAGCCGTGATGATCCCGAACGAGGCACTGCACCATAAAGTGTGGCGTGCACTGAATACGGATGAGGTGGCAGAACCGAATGTATTTGCCATCGGTGCGGCGATCGCGGCATTTACCAAGGGGGAAGACTGGCTGGAAGAACTCCGTGCATATCTTTTCGAAAACCGTGCATACATGACCGACTATATCCGAAAAGAGATTCCGCAGTTGAAAGTGACAGAGGCAGATGCGACCTACCTTCTGTGGTTGGACTGCAGTGCGCTCGGATGCAGCGCGAAAGAACTTGCCGATGCGATTCGCAAAACGACAGGTCTTTATGTGTCGGAAGGCGCGCAGTACGGAAAAACTGGCGAACAGTTTTTACGCATCAACCTGGCATGCCAGAGAAGCCGGATCGCGGATGGCTGTGAACGGCTGAAACGGGGCGTGGAAGCATATCGGAATCAGAAATAACAATACAGCAGATGGCTGTGAGAAATGAGAAAACTATGGAGAAAAAACGAATACCGGTGCGTCCGCATCACGGGATGTGTCTGGCGTATTTTATAGGAAAAGGATACAGCGAAGGATTTTCCGCACATATGGAGAAAATGTTACACATTCTGGAACAGGATGTTCCGATCCGGCTGGTGGTTTCGCTGGACGAGATCTGCAGTGCGTGCCCGAATCATCAGTTCCTTACCGATGAGGAAAATCCCGGAGAAAAAAAGGAAATCTGTGAAGCGCAGGAAAAAGTGTTCCGGTATGATCATGGCGTGCTGGAGGCCTGCGGGCTGACAGAAGGAGAAGAACTGAACTTTCTGGAATTTGCGCAGAAAGTCCAGAAAAAGGTAATCGATACAGGATTGCGGGAGAAGATCTGCGGGGACTGTGAGTGGAATGAAATCTGCAGTGAGAAAAGCAGTCGATGGGAAAATAAAAATATTTTACGTTGATTTTTCTAAAAGATATCTGAAATTTCATATTGATTTCATAAAATGATGAAACACCTGTAAAAGGGTGATTCATCATTTTTTTAAAAATCTGTTTCATCGCACCTGATGTGCGATGAAACAGATTTCGGAAGATTTTGCAGGAGGGATAAACAGGCATGAAAAATTATGTAATTGATACGAATGTACTGATTCAAGCACCAAATGCTCTGTGGGCTTTTCAGGAAAATCGGATTGTAATTCCGCTGGTGGTTGTGGAAGAACTGGATCATTTGAAAAAAGCAGAAGGAGAAAAAGGAGCCAATGCCAGAAAAGTCATTCGCTGTCTGGAACAGCTGAGACATCAGGGAGATCTTCTGAAAGGGGTCAGAATCGGACAGGAAGGAATTCTTCGGATCGAAAAAAACTTTGTATATGTGGAACTGCCGGAGGAACTTCCGGATGACAGAGCAGACAATCGTATTCTTCAGGTGTGTGTTGGGATGCGTGAGAAAGAAAAAGATCCGGTGATCCTGGTAACCAAAGATCTGCTGTTGCGGTTGAAAGCACAACTTCTTGGAATCCAGGCAGAAGATTTTGAGGCGGAGCAGGTAGAAGAACAGAAACTTCAATATACCGGAAGGGATGAAGTATTTGTACCGGAAGAGTATTTCAAAGATTTTAAGAAAAAGGGAATACCTGTCGCGGTTGTGTATAAAGCAGATGAGCAGGGAGAAAAGGTTTATCCGGAACTTACAGAGAATCAGTTTCTGATTCTGAGAAGTGATCAGTCGGAGAAAAAAAGCCAGTTGGGAAGAGTAGAGGGAGAGATGATCCGTAAACTGGCCTATCGAAAAGCCGAGCCATATGGCATCCATCCGAGAAATGCAGGGCAGTATTTTTTCCAGGAAGCACTGATGCAGCCGGCGGAGAAAGCACCGCTTGTGATCGTAAAAGGGATGGCGGGAACCAGTAAAACTTTTTATTCGCTGGCCGTTGGACTGGAGAAAGTTCTGAATCATCCGTCAGGAGAGTATCGCCGGATTCTGATCTGCCGTCCAAATGCCCAGTTTGACGATGATATTGGCTTCCTTCCAGGTGACGAACAGGAAAAAATTTCTCCGCTGATGCGGCCGATCATGGATAATCTGGAACAGCTGATCGATTCCAATGAAGAGGAACGCTATAAAGATGAAAATGAATTAAAAGGGAAGATAGAAGAGATTTTTGAGCGGGAGCTGATCCAGGCCGAAGCTTTGAACTTTATCCGTGGCCGTTCCCTGATTCAAACGTATCTGATTATCGACGAAGCACAGAATACTACCCCAAATCAGATCAAAGGAATCATCACCCGTGCGGGGAAAAATACAAAGATTATTCTGCTGGGAGATCCCAATCAGATTGACCGGCCATTCCTGGATGAGCGCACCAACGGACTTTCTTATGCAGCAGAGCATATGAAAGGAAGTTCGTTATGCTGGCAGATCACCATGAGTCCGGAGGAATGTGAGCGGTCAGAACTGGCCATGGACGCAATTCAACGGCTGGAAAAGAGAACAGAAAAGAAGGAATACAGATGAAACCGGGATATGAACAGATAAGAAATGATCGGGAGATCAACCTTTTAATTGAACAGGGAAACCGTAACCTGAAAGTACTGGGATATACCGAACATTCCAGAAAACATGCGGTGAAAGTGGCGGAGACGGCAGGAAGGATCCTGAAGGAACTGGGGTATCGGAGACGACAGATGGAGATGGCAAAAATTGCAGGCTATATGCATGATATCGGAAATACCGTGAATCGCTATGATCATGCACACAGCAGTGCTGTGCTTGCATATGGAATCTTAAAAGAACGGGAAATGAAGCTGGAAGATATTCTGACGATTACTTCGGCTATTGGACAACACGATGAAGAAACCGGTACGGCGGTAGATGCGGTTTCTGCGGCACTGATCCTGGCAGATAAAACAGATGTGCGCAGAAATCGGGTACAGAATCCGGTACCGGCAAATTTTGATATCCATGACCGGGTAAATTATGCGGCACTTTCTTCAAACCTTGAGATTGATCCTGAGAAGAAAGTCATTCACATGAGACTGGAGTTGGACGATTCCATCTGCAGTGTGATGGATTATTTTGAAATTTTTTTAAAACGGATGTTGATGTGCAGACGTGCAGCGGAAATGCTGGGCTGCAGATTTAAACTTACCGCGAACGGAAGTAAAATATGTTAGAGCGTGTTTGAAAAAGGCTTTTCATGAGGAAAATCCCCTCCTTTTTTTAAGGATAAATTGACAAAAAGTTATGGAAAATCTATACTAAAGTCAGAGAATTACAAATATTTGTGACAGAAAGGGGGAGAAAAAATGAAGGTGAAAATCGCCCAGATTCAGGCTCATGTTTATGAAGAAAAAAGCAAAAATCTGGAAGAACTGGAGCGGAATCTGAAACGTATAAAGGACGAAAACATTGATCTGGTAACCCTGGGCGAAATGTTCAACTGCCCGTACCAGACACCTTGTTTTCCGGTCTATGCGGAAATGGAACAGGGAGAAACCTGGCAACGGTTAAGTGCTCTTGCAAAAAAATACAAGATTTATCTGTCAGCCGGAAGTGTACCGGAAAAAGATAAGGAAGGACATGTGTACAATACCGCTTATGTCTTTGAGCGGCAGGGCAACCAGATTGCAAAACACCGCAAAGTGCATCTGTTTGATATCGCCGTGAAGGACGGACAGTGCTATCAGGAGTCCGCGACACTGACCGCCGGAGATCAGATTACCGTTTTTGATACGGAGTTTGGGAAAATGGGAATCTGTATCTGCTTTGACTGCAGATTTCCGGAGATTGTACGGCTGATGACATTGCGGGGCGCCAGAATGATCCTGGTACCGGCAGCCTTTAACATGACAACCGGACCGGCACACTGGGAGTTAATGTTCAGGGGAAGAGCGGTGGACAATCAGTGCTATATGATCGGAACTTCCGATGCAAGAGACGAGCAGGCAGGATATATCTCCTGGGGTCATTCTCTTGTCGTGTCACCCTGGGGGGATGTGGTGACACAGATGGATGAGAAACCGGGCATTCAGATCACGGAAATAGATCTGGACCGCGTGGATGCGATCCGCGAACAGCTACCATTATTATCCGCACGGAGAACGGATCTGTATGAACTGAAAGGAAAATAATGTGTAGCAAAATGAGTTTTTAACATGAATTTTACAGAGCATCAACATAGAATTAAAGAAAAGTTGATATAGTACTTTTGTGAATGTGACAATTGGATAAAAGGTAGAAGAAAGTAAAGGGATAAGCAATGAACGAGACAATTTATATGAACCGGGAACTGTCCTGGCTGAAATTTAATGAACGTGTACTGGAAGAAGCGGAGAACCCGAAGGTGCCGCTGTGTGAGCGCCTGACATTTGCATCGATCTATCAGAGCAATCTGGATGAATTCTTTATGGTGCGTGTAGGCTCGCTGATCGATCAGATGCTGGTGGCAAAAGATTCCAGAGATAATAAAACACATATGACGCCGAAAGAACAGATTCAGGCGATTCTTCCACAGGTGGAGATCCTGAACAGGAGAAAAGATGAAGTGTATGGAAAACTCATGGAAAAGATTGAGGAATACGGCGTTCGTCTGGTGGATTTCAGTAAGATCACGGAAGAAGAAAATAAATTTCTGGAAGCATATTTTGATATGGAGATTTCCGGCTTGATTTCACCGACCATTGTGGGAAAACGACAGCCATTCCCATTCCTGAAAAATAAAGAAATCTATGCGGTGGTTGTCCTGACCACCAAGAGCGGAAAAGAACGCCTGGGGATTATACCGTGTGGAAGCGGTGTATTTGAACGGCTGATCCACCTGCCGGGAGGCAATACGTATATGCTGTCGGAAGAACTGATCCTCCACTACATTCCAAAAGTATTCAAGGGGTATCAGGTAAAAGAAAAATCCCTGCTTCGTGTAACCAGAAATGCAGATATTGATGCCGATGCGCTGTACGATGAAGATCTGGATTACCGGGAATTTATGGCAGATCTGATCAAAAAAAGAAAGAAACTTGCACCGGTGCGGATCGAACTTTCCAGAAAACTCAGCGAGGGCAGTGTGAAACTGATCTGTGAACATCTGGCAATAAAATCACAGTATGTATTCCACAGTCAGGCACCGCTGGATCTGTCCTTCGTTTTCCAGATCGAGGATGCTCTTCGTAAGATTCCGGAATTATTCTATGAAAGAAGAACACCAAGAAAATCCCCGGCCTTTACCGGTGACCGTCCGATTCTGGATCAGATTAAAGAGAAGGACAAACTGCTTTCCTATCCGTATGAAAGTATCAATCCGTTTCTGAATATGCTCCACGAAGCAGCCAACGATAAAGATGTGGTTTCCATCAAGATGACGCTGTATCGTGTGGCCAAACAGAGTAAAGTAGTAGAAGCACTGATCGAAGCGGCAGAAAATGGAAAAGAAGTGCTGGTACTGGTGGAACTGAAAGCACGTTTTGATGAAGAAAACAATATTGGATGGTCCCGTTTGCTGGAGGATGCAGGGTGTCGTGTCATCTACGGACTGGATGGCTATAAAGTTCATTCAAAACTCTGTCTGATCACGAAAAAAACAGATGAACAGATTGAATATTATACACAGATCGGTACCGGAAACTATAACGAAAAAACTTCACGGCTTTATACGGATCTGTCGCTGATGACTTATAATGTAGATATCGGACTGGAAGCAGCTAATGTATTCCAGGCTCTTGCCATGGGAGAGACGATCAAACATGTGGATCATCTGCTGGTGGCTCCGAAATGCCTGCAGAATAAGATTCTGGATATGATTGATGAAGAGATTGCACATGCCAGAGCAGGGGAACCGGCTTACATTGGACTGAAGATGAATTCCCTTACGGATAAGAAAATCATGGAGAAACTGGTGGAAGCTTCCTGTGCCGGTGTACGAATCGATATGGTGATCCGTGGGATCTGCTGTCTGATTCCACAGGTTCCAGGCAAGACGGAAAATATTCATGTACGAAGTATCGTCGGACGTTTTCTGGAACATTCCAGAATCTATATTTTCGGAAGTGAAGGAAGAGAAAAAATCTATATTGCGTCCGCAGACTTTATGACCAGAAACACTCTGCGCCGTGTGGAAGTAGCTGCTCCGGTTTATGACGAAGAAATCAAAGCACGCCTTCTGGAAATGTTCCGGATCATGCTGAAAGACAATCAGCAGGCCCGTCAGGAAAACGGTGAGGGAATCTACCGGATCCTGCCAACGGATGAAGAACCGCTGAATGCCCAGGAATATTTCTATGAACAGGCATATGAGATTGCAGAGAACCTTTGAAGAGTGCCCCTTCAGTATGTCCCGTTTGTCAGAATCGGACACAGACATACCGTAAGGAAGCGGCACGGCTGGAAAAAACACAGAAAAAGAAAAAAGTAAATGAGAAAAAATCCTGTTTAAGCCTATTGAAAATCCCATGAAGTTGCGATACACTTATTTCAGTTAGTAAAAGCTAACCATCATGTGAATAAGTCGTGGGAAGATCCTTTCTGCTTCTGCAAAATGGGAGCAGAGGATCGTCCATGGGAAAGGGTCAGGGATAAGATGAAACATTTGACAATTGAAAAAGTAATCGGACGTGAAATTATTGACTCCAGAGGCAATCCTACTGTAGAAGCAGAGGTTTATCTTTCGGACGGTACCATGGGAAGAGGAACCGCACCCAGCGGCGCATCTACCGGAGAATTCGAAGCACTGGAGCTGAGAGACGGAGATAAAGAAAAATTCGGAGGCAAAGGTGTATCCAAAGCGGTTGCCAATGTAAACACAGTAATCAATGAAACATTAAAAGGCGTCAATGCGCTGGATATCTATGCGATAGATGCAGCTATGATAAAAGCAGACGGAACCAAAGACAAATCCAATCTGGGTGCAAACGCAATCCTGGCAGTATCGATCGCAAGTGCAAGAGCAGCAGCAAACGCACTGGATCTGCCACTGTATCGTTTCCTGGGCGGTGTAAACGGCAATCGCCTGCCACTGCCGATGATGAACATCTTGAATGGTGGTGCACATGCAGCCAACACGGTAGATGTACAGGAATTCATGATCATGCCTGCAGGCGCAGCAAGCTTCAAAGAAGGTCTGCGCTGGTGTACGGAAGTCTTCCACGCACTGGCAGCTCTGTTAAAAGAGAAAGGTCTGGCTACTTCCGTAGGTGACGAAGGTGGATTCGCACCGGATCTTGGCAGCGATGAAGAAGCCATCGAGTGCATTCTGGAGGCGATTAAAAGAGCAGGCTATGAACCGGGCAAAGATTTCGTACTGGCTATGGATGCAGCATCCAGTGAGTGGAAAGGAAGCAAGAAGGGCGAATACGTTCTGCCAAAATGCGGAAAGAAATTTACATCGGAAGAACTGGTAGCACACTGGAAAGAACTGTGCAGCAAATATCCGATCTACTCCATTGAAGACGGTCTGGATGAGGAAGACTGGGAAGGATGGCAGATGATGACCAAAGAGCTGGGAGATACGGTACAGCTGGTTGGCGATGATCTGTTCGTAACCAACACCGAACGCCTGGCAAAAGGAATCGGCCTTGGCTGTGCAAACTCCATCCTGATCAAACTGAACCAGATCGGTTCTGTATCCGAGACACTGGAAGCTATCAAGATGGCACACAAAGCAGGATATACCGCCATTTCCTCTCACCGTTCCGGTGAAACAGAAGACACCACGATCGCAGATCTTGCAGTAGCACTGAACACCTGTCAGATCAAGACCGGTGCACCAAGCCGAAGCGAACGTGTGGCAAAATACAACCAGCTGTTAAGAATCGAGGAAGAACTCGGTGAAGCAGCAGTATTTCCGGGAAAAGAAGCATTTGGCATCAAAAAATAAAGGCAGAAAAATGCTGTCGGATCATTAGAGGTGGGTGCATCGATTTTTGTAAAAATCGATGCACCCTTTTCTACGTCAAAAAAGGCTTTTCTGTAAATGAAAAATGTTTCATGCGGATGTGTCAGAACACGTTCTTTGTTCTGTTGAACTACGGAAGTGATTGTAAAGAAAAAAAGAAACTGATACAATAAAAGCGTATGTTGCTGAAAAGATAAAAGAGATAAAAATCAGGAGGAAGAATGTGAGGAAAAAACAAAAGGTGCTTTGGAAATTATTTTTGTCCACGTTATATCTGAGTGCCTTTACTTTTGGTGGCGGGTATGTGATCATTACGTTAATGAAGGATAAGTTCGTGGATAAGTACCATTGGATCGAAGAAAATGAGATGTTGGATCTGATTGCTATTGCACAGTCGGCACCTGGGGCGATCGCGGTAAATGGAGCAATTGTGGTTGGCTATAAACTGGCCGGTCTTGCAGGGGTACTGACAGCAATTTTCGGAACAGTTCTGCCACCTTTTCTTATCATCTCTGCGATCTCTGTTTTTTATCAGATGTTTCGGGATAATTTCATCATCAGTGAGCTTCTGGACGGGATGCAGGCTGGCGTGGGAGCAGTGATCGCTTCCGTGGTATGGGATATGGCAGCGGGGATCACGAAGAAAAAAGAGTGGACATCGATTGTGATCATGGCAGCCGCTTTTATCGCTTCTTATGTGATGGAAGTTCCGGTGGTGTATATCGTGCTGATCTGTATCGCGATGGGAGTAATCCGCACGGTACTGGCAGGAAGGGGGAAACGGAAGAAATGATTTATCTTCAGTTGTTTTTCAGTTTCCTTCAGATCGGCATGTTCAGCTTCGGAGGCGGTTATGCCGCGATGCCGTTAATTCGGGAACAGGTGGTGAGCTGTCACGGATGGCTGGACATGGGAGAATTCACCAATCTGATCACCATTTCCCAGATGACACCGGGTCCCATCGCGATCAATTCCGCAACCTTTGTCGGAACCAAGATCGCCGGAATCCCGGGAGCAGTGGTTTCCACGCTCGGATGCATCCTGCCCTCGTGTATTCTGGTAACGCTCCTTGCCTGGCTGTATCTGAAATATCAGAAAATGGATCTGTTGCAGGAAGTACTGAAGTCTCTGCGACCGGCTGTCGTGGCAATGATCGCGTCTGCGGGCGTATCGATTCTGGTATCTGCCTTCTGGAACGGGGCGGACATCATCGCACTGGCGGACACCCGCTGGGTGATGGTGGGAATCTTTGTGATCTGCCTGATCCTTCTTCGAAAAACAAAATGGAACCCGGTACTTGTGATGGCGTTGGCTGGGGTAATGAAGTTGTTGGCGGCGATTGCGGGGATTGGATAAAAGCAGGTGGCGAATCGGGGGAGTCTGGGGTATAATGAGAAAACAGAAAAAAAGAACAGAAAACAGGTGACAGATATGAAAATAAAAATCACAGAACCATATTTATGGCTTCCCGTAGATGCAAAAGAAGAAAAAGTCCTTCTGCACCTCTACTCTGAGGGGGAAAAAATCGATGAAATCGCGATCCGTCTTGGCGTTACAGACTGCGATTATTATGCATACAAAGACGTATCAGCGTATAAAAATAAAGAACTGGAGATTATCCGGTATGATGAGGGAAATCTGGATCGGATCTTTCAGTACCCGGAGAAACCGCAGACGGTCTATCCGTTCCGACCTAAGCTGCATTACCATATGGCAGCAGGCTGGTGCAACGATCCGTGTGGGCTGGTCTATGCGGATGGTATCTACCATCTGTACCATCAGTGCAACCCTTACGGGCCGGAATGGGAAAACATGCACTGGGGACATGCAGTCAGCAACGATCTGATCCACTGGGAGAGAAAAGGGCTGGCGCTTTGCCCGGATGAGAACGGAACCGCATATACCGGAAGTGCGATCGTGGATAAGAAGAATCTGTTGGGACACGGCAAAGATGCCCTGCTCTTTTATCACACTGCGGCAGGCGGAAAAAACGAGTGGTCCCGGACTACAGGAAAACAGTTCAACTTTACCCAACGGTTATACTATTCGACAGACGGTGGAGAAACACTGGTGCGGGATGATCGTTTTCTGATGGAACAGATCGCCCCGTTAAACAGAGATCCGAGAGTCTTCTATCATGAGGAAAGCAATGGTTATAGTATGTTGCTGTATCTGGATAAAAGTGACTACGCCATTTTCCGTTCCGAAGATCTGCTCAACTGGCGGGAAACCCAGCGGCTGTCCTTCCCGGGCATGTGGGAGTGCCCGGAACTTTTTGAACTTCCGGTGGAAGGAAATGAGAACGAGAAAAAATGGATCTTCTGGTCGGTGGAAGGATATTATGTAGTCGGAACTTTCGACGGATATACGTTCACGACCGAATCGCCTCTGCAGCAGGGATACGCGACATCCACATTCCACGCGGCACAACTATTCTCGAATGTGGAAAACCGGGTGATTCATATCTCCTGGGTGTGGATAAAGAACGGAAGAGGAAATTACCGCGGCATGATGTCGGTTCCGTGCGAACTCAGCCTGCGAAAAAACAACGGCCGTTATCAGGTCGCATTCCGAAGTGTGCGGGAACTGTCAGAACTTTCGGGGAAAATCACGGTACTTCCCCGGGGAACGATAACAGCGAAGCTTCCGTTTGAGAAAAAAGCCACCCAGGTCAATCTGACCTGGGCTCATCCGCAGCACGGAAAAACCACGCTGGAAGTCCAGAACCTTCAGATGGTGATGGATTTTACAAAGAAAACGCTGGATATCCACAACCAGGGAACGGGAGAACGGTTAGCCGGTGTCACATTGGAAGATACTGAAACCTGCGAACTGCATCTGCTGATTGATCAGGAAGTCATCGAATTCTTCACCAACCGGGGAACCTCCTACGGAGCCGTCGAGACAGAGGAAAATGTCCTGGGTGGAAACCTCCTGGTCAAATCCGAGATTCCGGTGGATGAGATCACATATCACCGATTCGAAGTGTAAAAGGATTTCTTTTTCAGAAAAATTACGGTATACTGAAACACAGAAAACATAAAGGAGAACATCTATGGAATTTTGGATAGGTATTATTTTTGATACGATCTGCCTTGCCATTGCCCTTTTCATGGCAATCAATCCGAAAGGATTTGCAAGAGGCATGAAGTATCAGTCGGTACGACAGACAAAAATCTTCCGGATCGTGGGAATTATCGCGGTGATTATTCTGGTCATATCCCTGACGAGCCGGGTTCTGACACTGGTATAAGAAGATGAAGAGAGTAATTCTATATTTAAAAAGAGAAACCGTGCTTTGTATCGCGGTTTTTCTTGCTGTTATTTCTATGTTTTTTGTCAGACCGGATCGAGCTTATGCAGGATATATTGATACCAGAGTACTGGCTTTATTGTTTTGTCTGATGACGATCATGGAGGGATTTAAGAAGACCGGTTTATTTGAACAGATGGCGAATACACTGCTGAAAAAGGTACACACTTTCCGGCAGTTGATGCTGGTTCTGGTGGGGCTTTGTTTTTTCTGCTCCATGTGGATTACCAATGATGTGGCACTTCTGACTTTTGTGCCGTTTACGATTCTGGTGCTGCGTATGGCAAAACTGAATCAGCGGATGATTCCGGTGATTACCATGGAGACGATAGCTGCCAATCTTGGAAGTATGGCAACTCCGGTGGGCAATCCGCAGAATCTGTATTTGTATTCCGTCTCCGGAATGTCTGCTCTGTCCTTTGTAAAGGTCATGGGACCTTTGTCGCTGGTATCTTTGCTTCTTCTGATCGGGAGCTGTCTGGTACAGAAGAATGAAAGTATGCAGATAGAACAGATCAGGAGAAAAACCCCAAAGAATAAAACAGCTGAAAATCTGATTTTGCTCTTCCTTTTTTGCGTAAGTCTGGCAACGGTTTTACGTGTGCTGTCCTGGCCGGTGCTTCTGGGAATTACACTTCTGATTTGTCTGTTCCTTTTCGGAAGTGGAAAAGAAGAATTTTTACCGCTGAGAGTAGATTATAGTCTGCTTCTTACTTTTGTTGCATTTTTTGTATTTATCGGAAATATGGGGCGGATTCCAATCGTAAAAGAACTGCTGATAAAAGTACTGGAAGGACATGAACTTATTCTTGGTTTTGCTGCCAGCCAGGTCATCAGCAATGTTCCGGCGGCTATTTTACTTTCCGGTTTTACTACAGACTATCCTATGCTTCTCCGGGGAGTGAATATTGGAGGTCTGGGAACCCTGATCGCTTCCCTGGCAAGTCTGATCTCTTATAAATTTTATGTACAGGAAAGTGAAAAGAATGAAACAGCTGGTACAAAAGGGCAATATTTTCGATATTTTACGGTATGGAATATAGTCTTTGCAATTGTGCTGTTGGCAGTGACTGTTGTAGTATAACGTATAAGGAAAGTATGATTGAAGAATATAGAGAATAGGAAACAAAATAAAAGGCGCAGAAGTGCATTTTTCACCTCTATTTGTGAAAAAAGAAATACAAAGGAGAACCGTCATCGAAATATATTATTATAACCACATGAACAAAACGCAGCAGTCTGCCTACCATAATATCCTTCAGGGATTCCAGAACATGGCGGACGAGATTCTGATTCCACGTCTGGAGCCGGAAGAACTCTACAATGTGTTTTTCCAGCTCCGTCTGGATCATCCAGAGATCTTCTGGGCGACGGGATTTCGCTACAAATATTATCAGGATTCCCCGAATCTGATCTTTGTGCCGGAATATCTGTTTGAGAAAAATAAAGTAAAAGAACACCAGCGCGCCATGCAGGCGAGAGTAGAAAAGCTGGTGCGTCCGGTAAAGGATAAGTCCGAGTGGGAAAAAGAAAAATTTGTCCACGACTTTATATGCGAGAATGTCCGGTATGATAAATTAAAGAAAGCCTATTCCCATGAGATCATCGGACCGCTGGGACAGGGTGTGGGTGTCTGCGAGGGAATTGCCAAGGCAGTAAAAGTTTTGTGCGATGCACTGGGGCTCTGGTGTATGATCGTTATCTGCGGCAACAACCCGGAAAAAGGGATCAAATACCGCCACACCTGGAATATCGTAAAACTGGGTGGCAAATATTATCACATGGATGTCACCTTTGACAATTCCCTGAGTCACAATGGCATCCGTTACGACTACTTCAATCTGGATGACAAAAATATCTTCCGGGATCACGAACCGCTGATCGCACCGGCTCCACACTGTACGGATGGGGATCACTTCTATTATAGGGAAAAGAAACTGTCCTTCACGAAGCAGGAGGATGTGTATAAGCGAGCATTACAGACTGCAAAAAAAGGTCGAGTGTTTACTTTTCACTGGCGTGGAGGATATCTCACCCGGGAGATTCTCGGAGAACTTCTGGAACTGATCCGGAAAGCCGGAAAAGAAAAACAGAAAAGTGCCCGTATCAGCCTGAACTGGCCACAGGCGGTCCTGTGCTTCGATTATGTGGAAGATCAGGGACAGCCGGAAACGGAGGTCACACTGGAAGAGGCGAACGAAGGGGAACAGGAATAAAAGACATGAAAAATCTAATATTTCGGTTATTCGCAAAAAAATAAAAAAATATGAAAATAACTGTTGACAAACTATGTATACGGTGGTATCCTATCGGAGTTGCGTCTGAGAGATCTCACAGAGATCACAAAGCTGTCAAAAAGAAATGAAAAAAGTTCTTGACAACAGCCGGTTGGATGTGATAAGATATCAAAGTTGCTGCAAGAGAGAAACAAAAACAACTTCAAAAAAGTTGAAAAAAGTTCTTGACAGGCAGGAAACGACATGATATAATAGCAAAGCTGTTTGAGACAAACGGCAATGCAAAACCGATCTTTGATAACTGAACAGTGAAACACATTCCTCGAAAGTTCTTTTTAAAATCATAAAAACGAACGATCGAAAGATCCTTAAAAAACAGTAAAAGGGATAAATTAGCCAAGAGTTGATTTTGACCTGGAGCAAACATTTATTTAGAGAGTTTGATCCTGGCTCAGGATGAACGCTGGCGGCGTGCTTAACACATGCAA
>ERZ827488.1046-NODE-1046-length-36331-cov-5.965321_pt1 | contig 36331 bp, 43 predicted proteins | sample MGYA00519771_ERZ827488 | MGnify/ENA primary metagenome ERZ827488 (study PRJEB31778, sample SAMEA3449323) | human gut metagenome | biome: human gut; feature: human-associated habitat; material: faeces | place: United Kingdom | collected 2010/2012 ... | reverse complement strand
GGATTTCATAAACCTCGTCAGTAGTAACTGCATCCAGACCACATCCAAAAGAGTTCAGCTGGATCAGATCCAGATCATCGCGTGTCTTTACATAGTTTGCGGCAGCATACAGTCTGGAGTGGTACATCCACTGATCCATAACATTCAGAGGGTGCTCTGCCGGATTCAAATGAGAGACAGAGTCTTCTGTAAGTACTGCAATATTGTAGGATGTAATCAATTCAGGAAGACCATGATTCACCTCCGGATCGATATGGTATGGACGACCGGCAAGTACGATACCGCGGTTTCCTGTTTCATTTAAGAAACGGATTGTTTCTTCCCCTTTATTTCTCATATCCTGACGACAGGCAGCAAGTTCATTCCATGCGTCATGGACTGCTGACTTGATTTCGCTTTCGGAAAGAGAGAACTTCTTACTTAATTCTTCTACAAGACGATAAGAAATCGTCTCTTCACTTTCAAAATTCAAGAATGGATGGATAAAATCAACTTCTCCGTTGACGATCGGGTCCATGTTATTCTTGATGTTTTCCGGATAAGAAGTAACGATCGGACAGTTGTAGTGATTATCAGAATCAGCAAATTCTTTCCGCTCATACGGGATTGAAGGATAGAAAATGTGTTTCACTCCCTGATTGATCAGCCACTGTACATGTCCGTGCGCCAGTTTCGCCGGATAACACTCGGATTCACTTGGAATAGATTCAATACCAAGTTCATAAACCTTTCTTGTGGAAGCTGGTGATAGAACAACACGGAATCCAAGTTTTGTAAAAAATGTGAACCAGAACGGATAGTTCTCGTACATATTCAATACGCGAGGAATACCGATTGATCCGTGTTTTGCCTCTTCTTCGGAAAGCGGTTCATAATCAAAATAGCGATGCAATTTATATTCAAATAAATTCGGCATCTGATTTTTTGATTTCTCTTTTCCAAGTCCGCGCTCACAGCGATTTCCTGTGATGAATTTACGTCCACCACTGAAATGGTTGATCGTCAGACGGCAGTTGTTTGTACATCCACGACATTTTGTCATTGTTGTGGAGTATTCAAGGGAACGGATGTCATCAATGGAAAGCATTGTTGTGCCTTCGCAGTCAACATAACGTTCACGGGCAATCAGAGCTGCACCGAATGCACCCATGATTCCGGCAATGTCCGGGCGGATCGCTTCACAGTTCGCGATTTTCTCAAAGCTTCGAAGAACTGCATTATTATAGAAGGTACCTCCCTGAACAACAATATGATTACCAAGTTCAGATGCATCAGATACTTTGATTACCTTGAACAGGGCATTCTTGATAACAGAATAAGCAAGTCCGGCTGAAATATCAGCAACAGACGCCCCCTCTTTCTGTGCCTGTTTTACTTTGGAGTTCATAAATACAGTACAGCGTGTTCCGAGATCGATCGGATTCTGTGCATAAAGTGCTTCGTGAGCAAAATCCTCTACAGAATAATTCAGAGATTTTGCAAATGTCTCAATGAAAGAACCGCATCCGGAAGAGCAGGCTTCGTTCAGCTGAACACTGTCGACAGTCTGATTTTTGATTTTGATACATTTCATATCCTGACCGCCAATGTCCAGAATACAGTCTACATCTGGCTCAAAGAAGGATGCTGCATAATAATGAGAAACAGTTTCAACTTCTCCTTCATCAAGCATCAGAGCAGCTTTGATCAGTGCTTCGCCGTATCCTGTGGAACAGGAATGAACAATCTCTACACCCTCAGGGAGTTGATCGTAAATATCTTTGATCGCTGTGATCGTTGTACCAAGCGGATCCCCGTCGTTGTTGTGATAGAAGGAATAAAGAAGTGTTCCGTCTTCACCAACGAGAGCTGCTTTTGTAGTTGTTGAACCGGCATCGATTCCAAGAAATGCTTTTCCTTTGTATGAGGCAAGATCTTTTACCGGCACCTGATGCTTTGCATGGCGGGAAATAAATTCCTCGTAATCAGCAGTTGTTGCAAACAGTGGATCCAGACGTTCCACTTCGAAATCCATTTGGATTTTATTCTCGAGACGATTCTGCATATCACGCAGTTCCATCGGAGTATCTTTTTTGGAATTCAGTGCGGAACCAATCGCAGCAAACAAATGTGAGTGATTTGGTGCGATAATATGTTCATCATCCAGTTTTAATGTGCGGATGAATGCTTCTCTTAATTCTGAGAGGAAATGAAGTGGACCTCCTAAAAATGCAACATGACCACGGATCGGTTTTCCACAGGCAAGACCACTGATGGTCTGATTCACAACAGCCTGGAAAATGGATGCGGCAAGGTCTTCCTTAGCAGCACCGTCATTGATCAGTGGCTGGATATCTGTCTTGGCAAATACACCGCAGCGCGCAGCGATAGAGTATAATGCTTTGTAATTTTTAGCGTATTCATTCAGACCGGAAGCATCTGTCTGAAGAAGAGATGCCATCTGGTCAATGAAAGAACCTGTACCACCGGCACAGACACCATTCATACGCTGTTCTACATTTCCACCCTCAAAATAAATGATCTTCGCATCTTCTCCACCAAGCTCAATTGCTACATCTGTCTGAGGAGCGTAATCCTGTAGTGCAGTGGAGACTGCAATTACCTCCTGGACAAATGGAACACCGAGATGTTTGGCAAGTGTCAGGCCACCGCTTCCTGTGATGACAGGAGAAACCTGGATTGGTCCAAGCTTATAAAGCGCACGGCCGAGCAGATCGGAAAGCGTCTCCTGGATATTAGCGAAATGGCGCTCATAATCAGAGAAGAGGACTTCATTTTCATCATTAAGAATTGCAATTTTTACTGTTGTGGAACCAATGTCGATTCCTAAAGTATGTAGATTTTTTGCGTTCATAATTAATATCCCCAATCTTTTGTAATTCAGTTAATTTGTCAAATTTATATGAGTTACTACCTATTAAATGCGTTTGTTAGCTCGCAATAAATAACATTATACGACAAGATTCTCAAAAAGACAATGGTCATTGTAGTGTAGTAAGTGTGAAGAAATGAGCTGTAATATGGCAAAATGTCTAAGTAGAAAGGAAAGGAAAATATCATATTCTTGTTAAAAGTGTATTAATATAAAAACAATCGTTTGACAAAACAAGTCTTCCCTTGTACAATTACTGCTATACGAAGATGTGAGTGCTGACCACACGTAGTGGACAGTAATATAAAATGAAAATAGAAGGAGAATACAAGTTGAACTGGCTTGATAAATTAGAAAAAAAATTAGGTCGTTTTGCAATACCGAATCTTACGGTGTATCTGCTGGCCGGGTATGTGATAGGTTTCGCTATTTATTATTTAGCACCGGGACTTTTAGGATGGCTTACACTGGAACCGGCATATATTTTAAGAGGACAGATCTGGAGAATTATTTCCTGGGTATTGATCCCACCAACAGGAAGTTTGATTTCTTTACTGTTCCTAGTATTATTGTACTATTCTCTTGGTTCTGCACTTGAGAGAACCTGGGGAACATTCCGTTATAATGTATACATTTTTTCAGGAATACTTTTTACAGTGATCGCAGTATTCATACTGTATGGTGTGTTTTATCTTATCTATGGAATTGAACTTCCACTTTCAAGCATCGGATTGATCAGCACGAACTACATTACAATGTCTATCTTTTTGGCATTTGCTTCCATCTATCCGGATATGGAAGTTTTACTCTATTTTATTTTACCGATTAAGATGAAATGGATGGCTTTCGTATATGTAGCAATGGCACTGTATTATTTCTTTACAGGAAGTCTCGCAACGAAAGTTGCGATTGCGGCATCCTTATTGAACTTTGTTATCTTTTTCCTGTCCAGCAGGAATATGAAGCGTTTCAGTCCGAAAGAGCGGGCGAGAAAAGCAAAGTTTAAACAGCAGACGAGACCACATATGACTTATGCGAATGGGGCAAGACACCGTTGTGCAGTCTGCGGACGTACAGAACTTGATGATCCGACATTGGAGTTCCGTTTCTGTTCAAAATGTAATGGAAACTATGAGTATTGCCAGGATCATTTATTTACACATGAACATGTAAAGTAGAAAATGAGAATTGTGTAACGCATATTTCTCATATTTTACCGGAGATGAGGTATGGCAGTGCAGTGTATCAGATCAGAGTTGCAGCCGAAAGTGATACAGTGCAGCTTCGCTCCAGGTGTATAGGAACTTTATGGTTATATTTTTTAAAGGAGAGATTGACTTAGTATGAAAAAAACAAAGGTAGTATGTACGATGGGACCAAACACAAATGATAGAGAACTGATGAGAAAACTCATCCAGAATGGCATGGATGTAGCTCGTTTCAACTTCTCTCATGGTGATCATGAAGAACAGAAGGGTCGTATGGATATGCTCAAAGAGCTTCGCGAGGAAGAGCATGCAACGACAGCTATTCTTCTGGATACAAAGGGACCAGAGATCCGTACAGGTGTTCTGAAAGACGGAAAGAAGATTAAGCTTGAAACAGGGAAGACCTTTACACTTACTACAGAAGATATTGTTGGTGATGAGAATAAAGTATCTATCACATATAAGGGACTTGCAGAAGATGTAAGTGAAGGAAAGATTATTTTGATCGATGATGGTCTGATCGGACTGAAAGTAATCGGAAAAACAGACAAAGAAATTCATTGTGAGATCATCAACGGTGGTGAACTCGGAGAGAAAAAGGGCGTTAATGTACCGGGAGTACCGGTAAGACTTCCGGCAATCACTGAGAAAGATAAAGAAGATATTAAATTTGGAGCAGAGCAGGGGATTGATTTTATCGCTGCATCTTTCGTAAGAAATGCAGAGTGTATTCTTGAGATCAAGGCATATCTGAAGTCTCTCGGAGCTCCTTACATTCCGATTATCGCAAAGATTGAGAATGAAGAAGGAATCAGCAATATCGATGAGATCATTCGTGCAGCAGATGGTATCATGGTTGCCCGTGGAGACCTCGGAGTTGAGATTCCGGCAGAGGAACTTCCATATCTTCAGAAGATGATGATCCAGAAATGTAACGATCAGTTCAAGACAGTTATCACAGCAACACAGATGCTCGATTCTATGATGCGTAATCCACGTCCGACAAGAGCTGAGGTAACAGACGTTGCGAACGCTGTATATGACGGAACAGATGCTGTAATGCTCTCAGGAGAGACAGCACAGGGTAAATACCCACTCGAGGCGCTTCAGATGATGGTTCATATCATTGAGCAGACAGAGAAACACCTTGATTATGATAGCATGCTTGAGAAAGAGCACGGTCATTTAAGAGGCGGAGTATCCAGTGCAATCGGATATTCATCCGTACTGGCAGCAGCAAACCTGAATGCAAAATGTATTATTACACCATCTGTATCAGGAGCAACTTCAAGAGTTGTATCCAACTTAAGACCAAGACAGGAAATCCTTGGTGTAACTCCGAACGAGAGAACACTGAGAAGAATGTCTATTTACTGGGGCGTAAGACCGCTGAAGTCTCTTGAAGTTGATACAACAGAAGATATCTGTGAAAATGCGATCGAACTGGCACAGGTAAAACAGTATGTTGAGCCGGGAGATGTTGTAGTTATCACAGCTGGAATTCCTTCAACAAATGTAAGCAAAGAGAGAAGCTTTACAAGTAATATGATGAGAATTGTGACAGTAGATTAAATTAGAAAAACTTTTAATAAGAGCCAGAACAGTTACCGTGCGAGGTGACTGTTCTGGCTCTTATTAAATACAATCAATATATTGACATCCAACAATCAATACTGTATAGTGTTCCTGTAAAGAACTACTAATCAGAGGGATGGTGCTATGGACGAAAGTAAAGCAATTGAATATCTGATGCATTTTGGAATGTCCCGGCAGGAAGCAACTGTTTATCTTCGGCTGATCGAAGCAGGAAAGCAGACGGGGTATGAGATTGCGAGAGATACAGGAATCTCAAGGTCGAATGTGTATGCATCACTGGCAGCTCTGGTTGAGAAAGGGGCTGCATATCTGGTAGAAGAGGATGCCAAGCGATATATTCCGGTTCATGTTCAGGAGTTCTGTGGTAACAGAATTCGCAGAATGGAAGAAGAACAGAAGTGGTTGGATATGAATCTTACGGGAGAACAGAAAGAAGAAGAAGGATATGTTACGATCGATGGTCAGGAACATATTTCAGATAAGATCCATAATCTTCTGGCTAATGTGGAAGAAAGAGTGTATTGTTCCTGTTCCGGTGTCTGTCTGGAACAGTTGAAAGGACAGTTAAAGGAACTGACAGAAAAAGGAAAAAAGGTAGTTCTTGTGACAGATCATCCATTTGAACTTTCAGGGGCGATCATTTATGTGACGAAAGAAAAAGGAAATCAGATTGGTCTGATCACAGATTCTAAATATGTACTTTCGGGTGAGTATGGACAGGAGAGCAGAAACACTTGTGTCTATTCCGGACAGAGAAATTTCGTTACGCTGTTTAAAACAGCACTTGCGAATGAGATAGAATTAATCAAAATACGCGAAGGAGAAAATGAAAATGAGTAAGAAACCATTTGTGACAAAAGAACAGGTTGAAGAGATTGTAAAAACATATCCGACTCCGTTCCATCTTTATGATGAGAAAGGGATCCGCGAGAATGCAAAAGCATTAAAGGAAGCATTTGCATGGAATCCGGGATATAAAGAGTATTTTGCTGTAAAGGCAACTCCGAATCCGTTCCTTTTACAGATCTTGAAAGAGTATGGATGCGGTTGTGACTGCTCCTCTTATACAGAACTGCTTATGTCAGATGCAGTTGGAATTGATGGTCATGATATTATGTTTTCCTCTAATGATACACCGGAGGAAGATTTTAAACTTGCTGATAAACTTGGAGCAATCATCAATCTGGATGATATTACACATATTGACTTCCTTGAGAAGACAATCGGACATATTCCGGAGACAATCAGTTGCCGTTATAATCCGGGCGGAATATTCAAGATCAGTAATGATATTATGGATAATCCGGGAGATTCAAAGTATGGAATGACAACAGAGCAGATCACAGAAGCATTTAAGACACTGAAGGCAAAAGGTGCAAAAGAATTTGGTATTCATGCATTCCTTGCCAGCAATACAGTGACAAATGATTATTATCCAATGCTTGCAAAAGTTCTTTTTGAACAGGCAGTACGTCTTCAGAAAGAAACAGGAGTACATATTAAGTTTATTAATCTTTCTGGTGGTATTGGAATTCCTTACACACCGGATCAGGAGCCGAATGATATCCGTGTGATCGGAGAAGGTGTCCGCAAGGTTTATGAAGAAGTACTTGTTCCGGCAGGAATGGGAGATGTTGCAATCTACACAGAGCTTGGCCGCTTTATGATGGGACCTTATGGCTGCCTTGTGACAAAAGCAATCCATGAGAAGAATACTTATAAGAACTACATCGGAGTAGATGCGTGTGCTGTTAACCTGATGCGCCCGGCAATGTATGGAGCATATCATCATATTACTGTTCTTGGAAAAGAAGATGCACCGTGCGATCACAAATATGATGTAACAGGTTCTCTGTGTGAAAATAATGATAAGTTTGCAATTGACAGAATGCTTCCGGAAGTTGATATGGGAGATTACCTTGTAATCCATGATACGGGTGCACATGGTTTCTCTATGGGATATAACTATAATGGTAAATTAAAATCAGCAGAGCTGCTCCTGAAAGAAGATGGAAGTGTACAGATGATTCGCCGTGCAGAGACACCGAAAGACTATTTTGCAACATTTGATTGTTTTGAGGTTGGAAAGAAACTTTGCAAATAAAAAACAAATAAAATCATAAAAAAATAGTTGAAAAATGTGACCGGATATGGTAACATAAAAAAAGCTGATTCGGACAAGAAGGTTTTCTTGTCCGGCAGAATAAGCCGCTGTGGCGGAATTGGCAGACGCACTTGACTCAAAATCAAGCGGTTAGTAGCCGTGCCGGTTCGAGTCCGGCCAGCGGCATCGAACTTAATCTCTGAATTCCTTGTAAATCCAGTGTTCGCAAGGGGTTTGGAGATTTTTTATTGTGTTTATGGGGCACAAATGGGGCAAACTATAAAATTTTTAATTCCCTTAGCTGTTTGTTTCGCTTACTTTCTAATTTCTTTGTGACGTGGAGATAAATTTCTTGTGTAACTCTGCTGTCATTATGTCCAAGTCTTTTTGAGATACTGTCAATGTCAATTCCTTGCTCCATCAGTAAACTGGCATGTGTATGCCGAAGAGTGTGCGGTGTGATTCTCCGCCCAATGATTCGTTCAGATGTTTCACGCAAATATTTAGAGTAGCAATCGAAGTTGATGTGTTCTTTCGTTGTTCCAGAGAAGAAAGCTGTGCTGAATGCCACTACAGTGCCTTTGTGGTAGCATAGGAGCACGTTTCTACAGACCGTAAGTAACTCGTCTTGAATATATACATCTCGCACAGAACACGGTGTCTTTGGGCTTGTAACGATGTCAGCTACATTGTCATACGTTTTCGTTACATGAATTTTCCTATTCTTCAAATCAACATCAGAAGTGTTCAGAGCTGCAGCCTCGCCAAATCGAAGACCAGACAAGGTGAGAAATTCAGTAAGCAACTTCCATTCTACAACGGTCATTCCAGCAATCAACTCCTTTAACTCCAATGATTCAACGAATTTGTTCTCTATTTTCTGCCGATGAGGTATATCACTGAAACGCTCTATCTTTCCAAGATAAGATATGTCTGCAATATAATCATTCTTGTATCCCCAACGTAACAACGCTTTTAATCTGATCATCCACTCATTTAGAGTGCTGTGTTCTCTACCAGTGCCAAGAAAACGTTCTCTGATGTATCCGGCTGTCAGCTTGTCAACATAGATATCTTTGCCAAGAATGCTCATAAGCGTGTTACACACGGCAATGTTCCGTCTGTAAGTAGATTGTTTAAGTGTCTTGACTTGTTCTTTTCTGTACAGCTCGACAAGGTCTTTTAAACGGATCCTGTCCACTTGCGGTGCGAGAGCACTCTCAATCTTATCTGACAGAGTAAGTGCTGCCATTTTGCGGTTCTTCGCCGTGTTTTTATCCATAACAACAGTTACTCGTTTTGACTTCCCGGTCATTGGATCTGTGTAGCGTTCCACAAATTTGTACTTGCCATTCTTTAATTCTTCAACCCACATAATCATCTTCCTTTCTATATTTGAGTACAAAAATAACAGTCCCACAATAGAACAACAGTTCTGCTTGTATGACTGCCCCGAAGATGATACAATATTCATTGGATTTTGGAGTATCTCTTCGGAGTTACTAAAGCACATTAGCGTGTGCTTCCAGTTGACCGTTCCTGTTGGCGCAGGAGCGGTTTCTTTTTTGGTATTAATTAAAAGAAAGTCTGCGAACTTCATTTGCAGTATTGGTATTACATTTGATTTCCTTTTGAACTCTCGTTCCTGTTTCTGTAGATTCAAATACTAAAAATGCAACGGTATCTAATTCCTGCTGTTTTGTCGTAGTAGTTGTGTTGACTTTTGTTTTCTTTCCGAGGGATGCGCCGACGACGGCACCGACAGGTCCAGCAACTGCAGCACCAATTAGTGCGCTGCCAGCACGACCGTGAGTTTTATTATTTCCGGTTGTTTTGCTGATTAAATTGTATTGAGGACCATCCCAAATAAAATCAACCAGTTTAAAGTGTCCAGCGCCTTCCTGAAAAGAATTTCCGAAATAATATAAACCATTTCCATCTTTACGGAATTTTAAACCACCTATATTGTATTGTGTTTCAGCTTTTTTTAAGGCTTTGATGCGATCGCGCTCAGCCTTTTCGGCTTGTCGCTTCTCCCAGTCAGCTAAATGTTCTTCTGGAGTCTTTTTGGCAGTGGCTTCAAAGAAGCTGCGGTCGTCTTCAGTCAATGTAGAAATTTCATTATTTTCTATTTTTTGCCTTAAGTCAGCATATCTAGAAGCGTTATCCCAGCTTCCTTTTAATTTGTCTAAAAAACCCATGTTTTTTTATCCCTCTCTTTCTTTTGCGAGCCCTGTTCCTTACGAGCCACCACTGCTCGTATATATAATCCCTTGTGAGGTTATATCACATCATTTCAACTACTACCAGATTCGGAATGAAGTATATAATATAGTTATCAACGGTAGTATATACTCCATACTTATCACGGTAGCAGCTGATACATTCTTCTAGATATTCTTCTGTAACATCCAGAAAGTCTGCAATTTCATATTTATTTTGACATCCAGCATTGAATGCGTGGATGATTCCCATAAGTCCGATCAGGCGGTTGTAGCCGTGCAACCGGGCTTGACGTTCCTGTTTCCGGTTTTGTACGGAATTTATATCTATAATATCACCAACGGATGTGTGGTGATGTCCAAGTTCTTCAGCCAGTGTACAGGCTTTTTGAACTGTATTCATATCTTTTCTGATTGCGACAGTACCGTCACAATACAATCCTTTTATTCGATCACTGTGAAATGTATAATCTATAACATCTATACCGTCCCCGCAGGCTTCGTCTTGTAAACATTCGTATGTGTTCATATGTATAACACCTCCCACTCAAGTATATCCGGTAAGCTGTCCAATAAATTACTTACCTCTTTTGCCTTTTACAAATTCAGCGAACTGACGGATTTCATCAAGTTCGTCTTCTGTATATTCATCACCGTCAAAGTGTGCGGCGAGAGTGGTTGGAGTATGATCTTCCCATCCCATAAGATAAGCCGGCGATATATTAAGTGCGTCAGCAATCTCCTCCAATTTATCTACAGGCATATTTTTTATATATCCGGTCTCATATCTTTGAAGCGTGGATTTACTAATACCCACTTTTTCGGAAAGAGTTTGATATGACATATTTAGTTCTTCACGCCTGGTTTTCATTCTTTTCATTATGTCTTGCATTTTCTCACTTATTTCTTTTTCGCTCATATCATTACCTCCGTATAATGTAATTATAAACTATTTTTTCATATTTGCAACATATAATTCAAAAATATTCAAAGAATGTTGCATATATGGGTTGACAATGCAAGATAATTGATGTAATATACAGATATCCCAAATATGCAACGAAAGGAAGTGAGAAAAATGTCGTTTGATAAACTAAAGGGAAAGATGACGGAAGTACATATTTCACAGGCTAAATTATCTGAACACCTTGGTACTACAGTACAGTCATTGAATGCTAAGTTGAATGGGAGAAATCAATTTACACTGGAAGAGGTTGTTAAGATTACTGAATTTCTAAATTTGAAAGATCCAGTAGATATTTTTTTTGACCCAAGTGTCCCAAATATGCAACAAACTATAAGTAAACAATCGAAGTAGTGAGTAGGAGGTGGATATTTTGGAAGAAATGAAGAAAGAAATGGAGAAAATGAAAGACCAGATAAAGACATTAAAAACATCTTTACTGATCTTAAATATTGCATTCCTTATTGTGTCTACTTGTTTGTTGATTCGTTATTCTCAGATTCAGCAAGCTCTTTCTGATATTGTTCAATATTTGCAAGATGTGAATTTATTTCATTGACTGATTCTTGCAATTTATCAAGCTTCTCGACTGTTATAGCATCAGAAGCCTCAGTGTTTTCTAAAATTTCTGAAAGTATTTGAACTTCGGTTTGATGCAAAGCGAGTTGTTCCTGTTCTGTTGCCGAAGGTCGTAGAGCGAGGATTAGGGCGATGAGTGCAATAACTGTATTAAGCAGATTTAAAAATCTATCAAAGGTCATTTTTGAATGCTTAGAGTCAACAGGAGAAGTATCGGCTACATTATCAAAGTCAGAAATGATGGAGTTATTAATTATTACATATTCAGTATCTGAAGCAGAGTCTGGTTGAATTTCGGTTCTAGCGGACAGCATTTCTTTAATAGCATTTTTCCCGGCAGAAATTGTGGCGGGAGAAACTGAAGAACCAATGGAAGAAATTAGCGAGTCTAATGCTTGGTGAAGTTCCGGTGTAACTACAAAGTCAGATGCTAAATTCGATATCGAGGATAAAGAGGACTGAAAAATATCCAATGAAACTTTTAGAGAATTTGCACCAAGACTTTGTAATTGGGCAGCGGCACAGTCGGAGGCTAATTTGGATAACGCAGAATTTAAACCAGATAAATCCAGGTAAGAATTAGCTAAAGAATCATTCGCCATAATAAAACCTTCTTTCGTAATTTTATGAAAGAATTTTATCATAACATGAAAATATTTTCAATGTGTTTACAGCAGAGCTCAGAAAGATGCAACGTGACGAGAGCAGTAACGGAAATGTGGTGAGAAGAGTTGGACTGGACTACCTGTTTGCAACAGAAGAGTCAGAGAAAAGATAGGAAGAAAGGAGAAATATGAACGAATTACAAATTTTCAATTCAGAAGAGTTCGGAGATATCCGAACAGTAACTATTGACAGTGAACCGTGGTTTGTTGGAAAAGATGTGGCGACAGCGCTCGGTTATGCGAATCCTAAAAATGCAGTTCCGACTCATGTAAGTGAAGAGGATAAGCTGAGTACCCAAATCGAGTACGCAGGTCAGAGAAGAGAAGTAACAGTAATCAACGAATCCGGCTTATACGCTTTAATCTTTGGCAGCAAACTTGAATCAGCCAAGAGATTCAAACACTGGGTTACATCAGAAGTGCTTCCGACAATCAGAAAGACTGGTTCTTATCAGAAACCAATGAGCCCAGTAGAAATAATGCGTATTCAATTAGGCATGATTGACGATCATGAGGACAGGATTACAGACCTGGAGCAGAACATGACACTGGATTATGGTCAGCAGATGACACTTGGTGATGCAGTTGGCAAAGCAGTTATTGATGCACTTGGAGGAAAGGAAAGTAATGCATACAAGAAAATCGGTAAAAAAGTTTTTGCTGAGTGTAACAGGGATTTGAAGCATTACTTCAATGTAAACGCTCGCAATAACGTGCCGAAGAAGAAATTCGATGAAGCTGTTGATTATGTAAAGAATTGGCAGCCATGCACAAATACAAGGATTAAGATTCAGGATTACAATGCACAGATAAGTTTGCAAGAAGAGATGTGAGTAGGAGTAAGGCAAGTGAGGTGAAGAGATGATAGAAAAGATATCGGTAATAGCGGTGGCAGTAGCCGCCATACTGACGGCTATCAATCAGATATCCATAGTTATTACAGCAAAGCAATTATGGATGCAACAGCAGCAATTGCAGCAACAATTAGAGAGGCTACAGAAAGAACGGTCTGAATTATAAAACGTTTAGATTCTATAGCGGATTCTTTTTTGGAATCTTCCTGCATCTTTAAAAGTGTATCATGAGTTTCTTTTAAAAGAGCATCACGTTCACTTTGTTTGTTGATTTCATCAACCATCATTTGTGTGTGCCAGTTGGAATTCATGTGTAATATCTCCTTATATAAATATTTGGCATGGCGGTGCCTGTATTTAAAAAAGTATAAATGAGATTCAGGAAAGATTCAACAGAAGAACGGAGGAATGGATAAATGAGGTTTTACGATTCTCCAAGTATAGAGAGAATAGGGTTTGATTTTTACTGCGACATTGCAAATAACATTGTCAAATTAAGAGAAGAGAATGGCTTTACGCAGAAAGATCTTGCGAAGAAAACAGGAATTAAAGAATACCGTATATCAAATATGGAAAATGTGAAAATCAGAATTGATTTGGATGCTGTAGAAGAATTGGCAAAAGCATTGAATGTATCAGCTGACTATTTGACTGACGCGGAACTTGATTATGGCGGAGAGGAATGCTTGTATCAAGTTTGGTTAGAGTCTGATGATTGGTTTAACTGATTTAAAGCACTGTTCATCTTTCTTTGTCCCACTTTCTCATCAAAATCTCCGAAGGAAACAGCACAATCTTTTATACTAACCTCCTTCGTTTGTGGTGTAGCACCTGTGTATTGAATTGTATATTCTTCGACTTCCCTCATACACTTTCCGCATGTCGAACAGTAATTAGCTTCTTCTGGAAGTTCTGTGAAACATGTTGGACAAATTCTTTTCATCTCATATCACCTCTCTCCCTCTTCATCTGTTGCAAATATTGAACTTTATTTCCCGATATGATAAAATTCTTTCATAAATTACGAAAGAAGGTTTTATCATGAACAATACTTCTCTAGCCGATTCTTACCTGAAGTTATCTGGTTTAGATTCTGCATTATCCAAATTAGTATCCGAATTTGCCGCTGCCCAATTGCAAAGCCTCGGCGCAAATTCCCTGAAAAATTCATTGGATATTTTTCAGTCCTCTTTATCTGCTATATCACAGTTGGCTTCTGACATTACAATCACCCCTGAACTTCAAAAAGCATTAGACTCACTGATTTCATCCATTGGTTCATCAGTCTCTTCCACTACAATTTCTGCTGGGAAGAATGCTGTCAAAGAAATACTGGCTATCAGAACTGAAGTTCAACCAGAATCTACTTCTGATGCTGAATATGTAATAATTGATAACTCCATCATTTCTGACTTCGATAATGCAACTGATACTTTTCCTGTTGACTCTAAGCATTCAAAAATAACTTTTGATAGATTTTTAAGTCTGCTTAACACAGTCCTTACCGTCATTGCTCTGGTTATCTCTCTACGACCTTCGACAACAGAACAGGAACAGCTTGCTTTACAACGCACCGAAATTAAAATACTTTCAGAAATTTTAGAAAACACGGAAGCACCTGACGCTACAACTGTCGAGAAACTCGATAAATTGCAAGAATCAGTCGATGAAATAAATTCACATCTTTCAAACATTGAACAATATCAGAAAGAGATTGCTGAACCTGAAAATAACGAATCCACCAGCAAATAGACACAACCAAAAATGTAATGCTTAAGATCAGTAAAGATGTTTTTAACGTCTTTATTTGATCTTTCATTTTTTCTATTTCTTTTTTCATCTGTTCCATCTAATCACCTCTTTCCGTATCAGTTGGACAAAATATAATTGGATCCAGCTCTAAGTGCTTACATAGCGCTAAGAACTCATCTACACGCAAATCTCGATCTCTTTTTTCGTTTGCAACACTGTCATATAACGCCATGTAAGGTACTCCTGTCTTCCTTGAAATTTCCGAGAGATTAAATCCTTTTTTTCTGATATACTCAGAAATTTGTTTTGTTGCTCCGTCCATTTTTTCACCTCTTTCTAAGTTTCTTAGAACTTGATTGTATGATATTCTTAATTTCTCAGAATGTCAATACCTTTTTCTGATTTTCTTAGAAATTTTATTGACACGTTAAATTCTCAGTGTTATATTCAAGATACAGAAATAAATAAGAAGCAAATCGGAGGGAAAAATATGAAAAGTTCCATTGGTGAAATATTAAAAAAATGTAGACTTGAATCCGGGAAATCAGTAAAGGATATTTCTGATTTGTTAATTTCTAAAGGTTTTAAAGCATCCGAAAAAACTATTTATAGTTGGGAAAGTGGAAATAGTCAACCAACGCCAGATGCTTTACTTATAATGTGCAAAGCTTATGGTATATCTGACGTTTTAAGCACTTTCGGATATGCAGAGCCTTCTGAGCCAACCACCCTCGCCGCCCACTTTGACGGTAAAGAATACACAGAATCCGAAATGGAAGAAATCAAAAATTTTGCTGATTTTGTGAGAAATAGAAGAAAATAATAATGGCATTGGAAACATTGAGGTGCTAACGTGAATAAATTTGAAAAATTAGAAGATGTAGCTTATCAAGATGATGTCGATGTTTTAAATTACCGTTTTGAAAGCAATAACATAAAAGGACTGTATTGTGATGGTGTTATTGCCATCCGAGAAGACATGACCATTCCGGAAAAGACCTGTGCTTTAGCTGAAGAACTCGGACACCACGAAACATCTGTCGGAAATATCCTCGATATGACATCTGCTGTCAACCGGAAACAGGAACGTCAAGCTCGACTGCATGGGTATAACCGCCTGATCGGGCTGATCGGACTGGTACGTGCCTTTGAGCATGGCTGTCAGAACCGGTTTGAGATTGCAGAATACCTGGAAGTGACAGAAGAATTTCTGGAAGAATGTATTGAATGTTACCGGAATAAGTACGGGATTTGTAAACGGGTAGATAATTATGTGGTGTATTTTATACCACAGTTATCGGTGATGAAATTGGTATAACCGCATATGCGATTATATAGAAACACTTTTTATGAGGAGGTTCAACTTGAATATTGATGAATACATAGATCAACGACTGGATGCACAGATAAAATGGTATAGTGAAAAATCCTCTCACGCTCAAAAAATGTACAAACGTTCTCAAATTATAGAAATAGTCCTTGCTTCTAGTATTCCTCTTCTTTCAGGATATACATCAAATCGGATTTATATTTCTATAATAATTGGTGTGTTTGGAGCTATAATAGCCATTATCGAGTCATTATCCAAACTATACAAATGGCATGAAAATTGGATTCAATATCGCACAACTAGCGAATTATTGAAATACCATAAACATCTATACTTAACCCAGTCGCCACCTTACACCACTGGCGATGCTACTATAGAGAATATTTTTATAAAAAACATCGAAGATATTATTTCTTCCGAGAATAATCAATGGAAAGCGAATGCTGCATCTGATTCTTCAAAGAAATCTTCTAATTAACTGGCTCATATGTTTTTTCAAAAACATCTGGCTTACAAGGATACTGTTCTCCTCTAATGCCAGTGATAATCCAATCGCCTGGAGCGGCTCTCAAAGGGCCTTCAAGTGTTTGAATGATCATCTCTTCGTCAGTTTGATATGCTTCAATTACTATTGGTTTTTTTCTAAATTTCAAACTATTCACCTCGTTTCAGAAAGGAGTTAATTATGCCAAACTTATATAACTATCGTTTATTTATTAGCCACGCATGGAAATATGGACCAGACTACATTCGTTTAGTAAATCTTCTCGATAATGCATCATATTTTTCATACCATAATTATTCTGCACCTAGAGAAAAACCTCTTTTTCCTTCTGGTACACCTTACACATCTACAGATATTGCAAATAAAATAACCGATAAGATTCGTCCAGCCCAAATTACTTTAGTTATATCTGGAATGTATGCTGCTTATAGTGATTGGATGAAATATGAAATAGACGAATCCAAAAGAATGGGAATGCCTATTTTAGGAATTGTTCCTTACGGTCAAGAACGGATTCCTCTCTATGTTCAGCAGAACGCAACTGAAATTTTGCGTTGGAACACTGCCTCCATCGTATCGGCTATAAGACGTTATGTTTAAGCCATTTTCATTATACCAATATTTTTTTGCTGTTTCAATGCATGCGCAATTTACTTTGTATAGCAAAAAACATCCTTGTTTCAATAGGCAATAATATTTTTATATTTCTTTTTTCAGAAAGGACGTGATCACATGCCATTACCAAAACCAAACACCTACACAGTTGAAGATATCTATCTTCTCCCAGATGGACAACGCGCCGAGCTGATTGATGGTCAGATCTACAATATGGCTCCACCAAGTCCATTGCATCAGAAACTTGTAATGGAATTATCTGCAACCATCAGAAACTACATTAAATCAAATAGTGGTTCCTGTGAGGTTTATCCTGCTCCATTTGCTGTTTTTCTTAATCAGGATAATTATAATTATGTTGAGCCGGATATCTCCATAATATGTGATCCAAACAAAATGAACGACAGAGGATGCAACGGCGCTCCTGATTTCATCATTGAAATTGTATCGCCAAGCAGCCAGCGCATGGATTACCTTACAAAATTATTTAAGTACCGTACAGCCGGTGTCCGCGAATACTGGATTGTCAATCCAATGACACGGATCGTCCAAGTCTACTGTTTTGGTGAGCCAGAAGATTCTACGCAATATTCTTTTGATGAAGAAATCAGCGTGGGAATCTACAATGATTTAAAGATCCGTATTGCCGATCTGCTGAAATAAATAAAAAACCGCTCCTGCGCCAACAGGAACGGCTCAAGACTAATGACCCGAAGGATACACCAGTACGTTCAAAATATAGTGTATCATCTTCGGGCAGCCACCGCAAGCAGAACTCATGTTCTTCTGCTGGCTGTTATTTTTGTACCCTTTTTTACATAAAATACAAAGGAGCTGATACAATGAGCCTAAAATATGCATACGGATATATCCGTGTATCCACCCACGATCAGGAAGAAATTTCTCCAGATTCTCAGGAGCACCTCCTCCGGGATTATGCAGCCAAGAATAATATTGTAATCCTGAAGATTTTCACGGATCTCGGTATTTCCGGAAGAAAAGCAGATAAACGTCCAGGATTCCAAGAAATGATCAGTCTCGCCAAAGGTCCCGATCATCCTGTTGACTGCATCCTGGTATGGAAGTTCAGCCGGTTTGCCCGGAATCAGGAAGAATCCATTGTGTATAAATCTCTTTTAAAGAAGCAACATAATGTAGATGTGATCAGTATCTCTGAACCACTGGCAGACGGTCCGTTCGGCTCTCTGATCGAGCGTATCATCGAATGGATGGACGAATACTATTCGATTCGCTTATCCGGTGAAGTATTCCGTGGCATGAAAGAAAATGCTACCCGCGGAGCGTACCAGGCAAGACCACCACTGGGTTATAAAGTTATAGAACGTGGCAAGCCTCCGGTTATCGTTCCGGAAGAAGCTGCGATTGTCCGTATGATCTTTGATAAATATGTAAATGGAAAAATGAATTTTTTTGATATTGCCCGGTATCTGAACTCTCTCGGACTGAAAACGTCCCATGGGAAAGCTTTTGAACGGCGCAGTATCGAATATATTATTCAAAATCCATCCTACTGCGGTATGATCCGATGGAACCGGATGGAAAACGCCACCAACCGGATCAAAGACCAGGACGAGTGGATCATTGCTGACGGAATGCAGGAGGCGATTATAAGCAAAGAACTCTTCGATGCCGCCCAGGAACGCCTGAAAAAGATCTATAAACCGATTGGAAAGCGCCCCTCTTCTACATATAAGCACTGGTTGTCCGGACTTCTGAAATGCCCGGTATGCGGGCGCACACTGACCGCTACGACCATGGAGCGAGCCAACGGGGAAAAATATGCGTACTTCTCCTGCTACGGATACAGCAAAGGAAAATGTGATAAACCACACGGTATAAGCTCTCTGGTGATCGAAAAGGAAGTCCTGAAAGCATTAGAAGAAGCTCTTGGTTCAATTCGATTGTTTATGAAATGCGCGAAATTCGCCCACAGGAGCTTTCTAATGAGCGTACCCTTATAAGTGAACGCCTTGCCAGTTTGAAAGGCAAAGAGGACAGGATACGTGCATCATACAGAGAGGGCATTGATACACTGGAAGAATATAAAGAAAATAAAGCTCTGATTGCCAAAGAAAGAGACTCTCTGGAACAGCAGATTGCAGAGCTGGAAGAAAATACGCCGGATAAGATTCCGGATGATCCTACTCCTAAAATGCTGGATCGGGTAAGCTCCGTCCACGATATTCTGGTTTCTGATTCTTACTCTCTTGTCCAGAAAAATGAAGCTTTAAAGCAGATTATAGATAAGATTGTTTACGATCGGGAATCCGATACTCTGAAAATTCATTTCTTTTTATATCACTCATAATGCCGGAAAACCCTCGTATTTACGGGCTTTCCGGCTACTTTATAGGTTGTGACAATTTGGTCATCCAGTTCGGACACTGAACCTGTCTTCCGTCACAGTATTGTGTCAGAATCGGCTGCCTTACATTCGGTCTGGAAAGATAATCTGCAAACAGTTCGTCCACCACTGTAGAAATGGAGTCAAAAACATTTCGTTCCGGAATCCATTTGTGATCAAAAGCCGTAGAAGATGTAATTGTGAAATCATAGCCCTGATTGCGATACCATTCGGTGTAAACCCGGTTCAGCGTAAAAGACATGATTGCCAGTACATTTGCCCGGATCGTATTTTCCGGCCATGTTGCATAGATTTCACTGGAAGCAACATTTTTGATATAATCTTTATATTTTACATAATAATTCTGTGCGGTAGAATCGCGTGGTGAGCCATTATGAACAACAATGTATTCCGGCACGACAACTCTGCTTAGCACAATCTCACCAGTTTCATTTACCGGCTTGATCTCGTTTTCCGGGATTTTCGGCGGATACACACCGTACAGAGTATGTGCAGGAATCACAAAGATATCCGGAGTCTGGTCTTCCGTGACAAGTGGACGCAGACGAATCTTTTGAATTGCCGTCACACCGGCCAGTATTTCCGTTCCTGCGATGTTGACCGGCTCGAATCCCGGAGCGTTTACTTCCAGGGTATATTCCGCATATGGCTGTTCTTCATTTGTTACATCCAGGCTATACTCCACAGGCGGTGCGTCAAGCTCAATGGTTTCACTTTGTCCGGAGCTATCGGTTGTCAGTTCTTCCAGTGTGTTTTCAGGAATACCTGTATAGGAAATACGGATTGACGCATCTGGAACAGGAAAAGAATCAATAGACGAAGTAATCTGTATCTGCAAATTCCCCCGATCAGAAGTCTGCATGGCTTTCAAAAATCTCATAGCTGATATCCTCAAGGCTTTTTATACTGTCAGAAACATTATATGTAAAAAATGTCCGTGTTGTGCAAAAATGAAGGGTATGTTATGATGAAACATACAGATGAGTATTTGGAGGAATTAAATAGATTATGCGAAAAAAGATGCATCAAACAGGAAAATTTTTTTCGTTCATTCTTTTGGGACTTGGCTGTCTCTGTCTTATATCCGGAGGAATCCTGATCGGCAGACAAATGTCAGCCACTCCGAAAGCAGAGAGTTCCGCGCCGGAAGAAGTTCCTTATGAACAGGAAAAAATTACGGATGCAGAGGTTACCGGAGAATTCTACTATGAACAGCTTTCTGATGAAGAGCAAACGGTTTACCGGGAAATTCTTCAGGGTATCCAGGAAAATAAAAAAGAAATTTATCTGCATTGCAGCAACGCGAATACTGCAAATGAAGTATTTCAGAATGTGTTAAATGACAGACCGGAAATTTTCTGGTGTGATGGAAATGCAACTTCCACAGAATATTCTCAGTCTGAAGGACAGAGCCGATATGTAGTAATAGAACCCAATTATCTTTATGAGGGAGAAGAAAAAGAACAACGGTATCAGGAGATTGAATCGGCAAGAGCCACCTGTCTTTCTGGCATTTCAGACCTTTCAGATGAATACGAAAAGATAAAATACATTTACACCTATCTCATAAATAACGTAGATTATGATCTTGATGCACCGGATAACCAGAATATTTACAGTGCTCTTGTCGGAAAAAGATCGGTTTGTGCCGGCTATGCAAAAAGCTGCCAGTATCTGCTGCAACAACTGGGTATTTACTGTATCTATGTAACCGGACAGACTACAGATCCAAATGGAGGCGTCGCAGACCATGCATGGAATATTGTTCAGTGCAATGGTCAGTATTATTATGTAGATGCAACCTGGGGAGATCCGATTTTTCTCGGCGAAGATAATGGCTATCAGATACCGAACCTGATTGCTTACGATTATCTCTGCTGCAGTGAAAAAGAGCTAGAAAAAACACATATGATCAGCACGGACTATGTATATCCGTCATGTCAGTCTGAAAATCTGAACTATTATCAGCTGAACGGCATGTATTATGATACCTATGAGCCTGGTATGTTGCGAGAAGTGATCGACAGATCGATTGAGAGCCAGGAGGCTTATACGATATTTAAAATGTCAGATGATGCAGTCTATCAGGAGGTCGTGGATGAAATGCACGAAACCCTCATGGAAGAAGGTGCAGGATACCTGGGTGAGCTATATGGACTTTGGCAGGTTTCTTATTCATACAGTGAAGAAGCATTCCTTAACAAATTTATTATTTACTGGTTTTATGAATAGAAAGATAGTGGGCAGAACAATTTGCCCACTATCTTTTTATCTACAACGTCGTTTCCAGATTGTTTCCCGAAATGTATGCCGCAAGCTTTTCACCAAGCAGTTTATATTTTTCGTCTTCTAACAGTGGATCTTCCCTCAGAATTTCCCCCGATGCTTCTCCTGCTTTTTTCAGAAGCTCCGAATCCTGGAACACATCTCCGATCCGGAAATCCATTAATCCGCTTTGCCGGATTCCAAAAAGATCTCCTGGTCCCCGAAGCTTCAGATCTTCATTCGCAATAAAAAATCCATCATTGGATTTGTTCAGGATCTCAAGTCGTTTTTTTGTCTCTTTCGTCTTCGAACCACTCATAAAAATACAATAGGACTGGTGTCTGCCACGTCCTACGCGCCCGCGGAGCTGATGAAGCTGTGCCAGTCCAAAACGCTCAGCATTCTCCACCATGATCACCGTAGCATTCGGCACATTGATACCAACCTCGATAACTGTTGTCGACACCAGGACCTGGATCTCATTCTTTGCAAATGCTCCCATGATCTCGTCTTTTTCTGCCTGTTTCATCCGCCCATGAAGCGCAGCGATCCGGATCTTGTCACCCATCTCACTTTGCAGAAGCTGCGCATAGTCAAGAACATTCTCTGCATCCATTGCCTCGCTCTCTTCTACCATCGGACAAATCACATAGCACTGTCTTCCTTCGGCGACCTGCTTCTGCATAAAGCGGTAAGCAGTCGGTCGGTAACTGGTATCCACCACACAGTTCTTGATTGGCAGACGGTTTGCCGGGAGTTCATCAATCACCGAAATATCCAGATCTCCATATAAAATGATTGCCAGTGTTCGAGGAATCGGTGTCGCACTCATTACAAGAATATGAGGAATTTGTCCTTTCCCGGCAAGTGCCTCTCTCTGACGGACACCAAATCGGTGCTGTTCATCGGTAACAACAAGTGCCAGATTCTGGTATTCCACCTTCTCCTGGATCAGTGCATGGGTTCCCAGAACAATCTGCACTTCTCCCGCAGCAATCCTCTGATAAGCTTCCCTTTTTTCCTTTGCTGTCATCGACCCGGTCAAGAGCTCGGTTTTCACCGGAATCTGATACCTTTCCAGCATCTCTATGATTGATTCGTAATGCTGCTTGGCCAGAACTTCTGTCGGAGCCATCATTGCGCCCTGATAACCGTTCAGTGCCGCCAGAAGAAGAGCCAGAAGCGCTACTATTGTCTTACCAGAGCCAACATCCCCCTGGATCAGGCGTGACATCACTAGCTTTCCGCACATCTCCTCCTGGATCTGTTCCCAGACTCTCTTCTGTGCTCCGGTCAGTTCATATGGCAGATTTGCAAGAAAGCGGTCGATTTCCGACCGCCTTTTTATCACAAATCCATTTTCGGCACGCTCATTTCGCTCCCTCGTCCTGCGAAGAGCAAGCACGAAAACTAAAAATTCTTCAAATACAAGTCTCTCTCTTGCATGGTAGAATTCTGCCTTATCCAGTGGAAAATGTATCCCGCGGATCGCATAGTTATACTCAGCCAGATGATATCGAAGGCGCAGATCTTTCGGTAGATCATCAGAGACGAGATCCAGATATTCCATCGCACCTTTAACCGCTTTTGCTACCGCATTGTTCGTCATACCGGCAGTTAACGGATAAATTGGCTGAAGAGTTCCACACTTTTTATCGTAACTATCCGGTGGTGAAAATAACTCTGGATGCTCCATAATCAGCTGATCCTTTTTTGAAACTACCCGTCCTCTTATGATAACCGGCATTCCCTGCTTCAATGTATTACGCAGAAATGGCATACGAAACCAGATCACCTTCAAAGTACCAGTCAGATCTTTTACGTATGCTGTCGTAATCTGCATACGCTTTCCTCCTCCAACCTGTACTCTTCCGTATATCACACCTTTTACCGTGCTGATCTTTCCTTCTTCCAGCTCTCCTACGCTTACCGGCTCTTCATATACATCATATCCTCTGGGATAATAACGGAGCAGATCGCCGATGGTAAAAATTCCCATCTTGTGAAACAGTTTCTCGGTTTTTGCCCCGATTCCTTTCAGGTTACGGATTTCTGACTGCTCATTCATAAGCCTATTCTACCGCCAACACATAGTAATAAATCGGCTGTCCGCCCATGTGTGCATCTACGTCCATATCCGGATATAATTCTTCAATCTCTGCTGTCAGCTTTTCTGCTTCTTCTTCGGAAACTTCTTCTCCATAATAGAGACTGATCAGTTCAGAATCATCATTTACCAGCTGCGCCAGCATGTCCTTTGTAGTACCATCGACAGACTTGCCAACTGCAAGGATACCTGCATCACCAATTCCCATGATATCACCTTCATGGATTTCTTTATCATCGATGTGGGTATCACGGACAGCATAAGTCACCTGACCTGTCTTTACACATTTGATTGCTTCCAGCATCGTCTCTTCATTTGTATCCACATCTTCTTCTGCATTGTAATTCAGAACTGCTGTGATTCCCTGCGGAACGGTCTTTGTCGGAATTACGATAATATCCTTGTCTTCTGTCAGATCACGCGCCTGATTTGCAGCCATTACAATATTCTTATTATTCGGAAGAATGTAAATATAGTCTGCATTTACATGATCGATCGCTGTCAGCATATCCTCCGTACTCGGGTTCATGGTCTGACCACCTTCGATAATGTAGTCCACGCCAAGTTCTTTGAAGATTTCATTTAATCCTTCTCCGATCGAAACAGCAATAAATCCGACCTTTTTACGTGGCTCTTTGGCTTTTTCTTTCTCTTTCTGGGCTGCTGCAAGCTTTTCTGCATCTTTGATCAGCTTTTCCTGATGCTCTTCACGCATATTATCAATCTTCATACGGGATAACTGTCCATAAGTAAGTGCTTTCTGGATTGCAAGTCCCGGATCGTTCGTATGAACATGTATCTTAACAACGTCTTCATCTGCTACACATACGATAGAATCACCAATGGATTCCAGATAAGCCTTAAATTCTATTTCATCCTTTTCTGTAAATTCTTTATCCAGAAGAATAATAAATTCTGTACAGTATCCAAATTTGATATCCACTGTACCCTCAGTTTCAACCTTTGTTGCATTAACAGCCTGAGGAGTTGGTGCAAGTGCGCTGTAGTCAATCTCTTTACCGAGGAATGCATCATATGCCCCGCGCAGTACTTCCAGAAGTCCCTGTCCGCCGGAATCTACAACACCTGCCTCCTTTAATACAGGAAGCATATCCGGAGTCTTTGCCAGAACAGTCTCTGCCTCTTCAATCAGCTTCGGGAGAAATTCTTCCAGATCATCTGTCTCCTCTGCAAGTGTCTGAGCCTTTTCAGCCACCCCTTTTGCAACGGTAAGAATCGTACCTTCTTTCGGCTTCATAACAGCCTTATATGCTGTCTCTTTTGCACGTACTGCTGCTCTTGCAAGTGCAGGTACATCAATTTCGCTTTCCGTCTTGATGGATTTTGTGAATCCGCGGAGCAGCTGGGATAGAATAACACCGGAGTTACCTCTTGCACCACGGAGAGAACCGGATGAAATTGCCTTCGCAAGAGAAGCCATATCCATGCCTTCCAGTGCAGTTACTTCTTTCGCTGCCGCCATAATTGTCATAGACATATTGGTTCCTGTATCACCATCCGGTACAGGGAACACGTTCAGTTCATTGATATATTCCTTTTTTGCTTCTATATTCTGTGCGCCTGCAAGAAACATCTTCGCAAGCAGTTCTACATCGATACTCTTTGTTGCCACAACAAGTTCCTCCTTAATTAATCGATCACGCGGACGCCTTCGATATAGATGTTGATCTTATCGACGCTCATACCTGTAAATTCTTCAACTTTATACTTCACGTTGCTGATCAGATTGTCTGTTACTGCTGAAATACTTACTCCGTAAGCTACGACCACATGAAAATTAAGTGTAATCTTATTCTCATCAGAGATTCCGACCTGGATTCCCTTTGTAAGGCTTTCTTTTTTCAAAAGTTTTACCAGACCATCTTTCATGCTGACAGCTGCCATACCGACAATTCCAAAACATTCAACTGCTACAGATCCTGCATATTTTGCGATCACTTCCGGATCGATCGTGATGATTCCTAAATCAGTACTCATACTTCCCTTCATATGCCATCCTCCAATTCTCAAAATTCATATCAATAAATCTATTTTTAAACGTTGAAAATATTATACTCTATTTCCAATGCTTTTACAACCAATGCAGCCCGATAATCAGGCATGCTGACACCTGCCTGATTATACGGCAGCTCACTTAACAGTTCACTGTCGTACATTCGCCAAATACAGATCCAATCAGATTTTTGTGCGAGCACAAATCTGGACAGCTCCGTATTTGGCTCATCGTATACGCAAAAAACCGAAGCTTAAAAGCTTCGGTTCTCATCATTCCGCTCAGATTAAGCTCTTTCAACGCGTCCGGATTTCAGGCAGCTTGTACATACGTACATTTTCTGTGTTCCGCCGTTTTCCGTTTTAACTCTAACGGATTTTACGTTAGATTTCCACATCTTAGATGATCTTCTATGAGAGTGACTTACGTTATTTCCGAAATGAGCACCCTTTTCACAAATAGCACATTTAGCCATGATTGCACCTCCTAACGATCTGAAATGTCCGCTTACAAATCTTGCAGACTCACAACAATAGTTATTTTAACAGAAACTTTTAACAATTGCAAGTGTTATTTTCACTTTTATGCATTTTTTGTTTCTTCATTGTGTCCATAATAGTCCTCATACTTCTGTGAGCCATAATATTTGTTATAATATCCCTTCTGGTTCTTACGCTCTACCTTGTTAAGGACAACACCAAGAACGGACACTCCCGAATTTTCCAGCTGGTCTTTTACATTCTGCACCAGACGGTATTTGACCTTACCTGCTTCGACAACAATGATCGCGCCATCACTCTGATGTCCGATGATTGCCGCATCAATAACAAGACCAAGCGGCGGACAGTCAATGATAATATAATCATAGACATTCTTCATGGACTCCAGCATACCAGTAAAACGTTCGGATTCCAGAAGCTCTGTCGGATTCGGAGCCTCCGGTCCGGAAAGAAGAATATGAAATTTCGGAATATTTGTCGCCATAATCACATCTGCAAGCACACACTGTCCGGAGAGGAAGTGTGACAGCCCTTTATCTGCACCGGTAATCTGAAGTTTCGATGCCATAACAGAATTCCTGATATCCGCATCAACAAGAATAACAGATTTTCCCATGTCTGCAATTGATTCTGCCAGCGCAACAGAAACAGAGCTTTTCCCCTCTCTCGGCACACAGCTTGTTACAAGAATGACTCTTTTATCATCTCCGCAAAACTGCAGATTGGTACGCAATGTCCGGATTGATTCACGCACCCCGTAGCTTTTCTTTTCAATCGATAAATTAACCTTTTTCAACAAAACACCTGCTTTCTTCCCCACGCGGGGCTATCTGAATCTCTTTATCTGCTCTTCCATATCCGTCTTGGATTATCTACAAAAATCTCTTCCGCATAATCCTGTCCCATCTTTTTTCTGACGTAAGTGGCACACTTCCCGAGGTTCATCTTCCGCCCCTCCAGATTGTGTGCATCTGATCCTATAAAATCCACAAGATCATCTTTCATCAGGCCGGCACAGAACTTTTTAATCGTATGTCCTTCATATCCCAATACGGAATCTGCATTTATCTGGATCTGTGCTCCAAGTTTTTTCAGTTTCTGGATTCTCTCCGGTTCCTGACAGCAAAAATACCTTTCAACATGTGCAACGATCGGTCGATATCCCTTGGTGATCAGCTCATAAATGTAATTACGGACCGTGACAAAACTGTCATTGGTTGAAAACTCTGTCAAAACATACCTGCTTCCAAGCATCGTCGGTCGAAGCTTCTTATCAAGATGCCGGATCATCTGCTCATTCCGGTAATACTCGCAGCCAAGCCTCAGTCCAATTCCAACTTCTTCAGCATAATCGCGAAGTTCATGGTATACCCGGATCACCTTTTTCATGGAAGGCTCAAACATCTCCGGTCTATAATGCGGAGTCGCAATGATATAACGTACTCCCTGCTCATAGGCATCCCGTATCATTGCTCTGGAAGTCTCCATATCCGGTGCCCCATCATCCACTCCCGGGAGAATATGACAATGAATATCTACCAACATCAAAACGTATCTCTCCTGTCAAAAAGAAAACGCCCCTCACGGTGACTACCGCCACAAAGAAGTGCTTTCAACATATGTTTGTAAATTATCTAACAACTTTCTTTTTAAGACCAAATGCTGCTACTGCTGCCAGTCCAAGTACTGCAACTGCTGATACAGCTGTTGCGCTTGTAACCGGTGACAGTGAACTAAATGTACCTGTTACTGTTCCATCTGCAACAGTTGTATCAATCTTCTCCCAAGCTGCTTTTTCTGCATCATAATGCAGAATCTGAACTTTAGAAGAAGCTGTTACGCCTTTCATTGCAAATGTGATCTTAAGTGGGAATTTAGCTCCTTCCGGTGCTGTAACTTCCTTAATATCAGCAACTGTCATGTTCGCATTAAAATCGCTTCCAAGTACTTCTTTCAATTTTGCTTCAGTCTTAATGTCTGTTTGTATTTCTTTCCGTCTTCTCCGATGATTCCGGACTGTGATTCCGTTTCGTCTGCACCCGCTTCTGCCGATGCCTCCTGTTTTTTCTGCGTACCGCTTTTCCCTTTTGTAACCGTATAAACGACACCTGCCAACAGCCCTGCGCAGATAATTGCAAGTATCACGATTACCAGTCATCCTTATTATTCTGGCAAACCGGATAATCAACGGTTGTTCCATCAATTTTAATCCATGCGTAAATGTCCGGATTTTTTTCCTGAAGAGCAGTAAAATCAACCGGTATCTCCGGCTTTGTCTGCTCTCCGTCATCACTATCTGTTTTTGACGGTTTCACATTTTCCGTTACCAGCTTTTTTGCATCATCATACGACTGCTTCGTCTTTGCCGCCGTGGCGTAACACCAAATCAGATAACCTGCACAGCAGACTGCTATCACAAGCAACACCGCAACAATAATCTTTCTTGTCCTGTCTTTCAAATCGATTTTCTCTTTTCTGTCGGAATCGCTGCAAGCATATGAAGTCCAAGATATTTTTTTACATCATCTTCATTCTGGATCGTATCATTCAGCAAATATCTGAGTACAATGATTGCTGCTGCCGCAAAAGCAAACACAAGAGCCACGACACTTGCATTCTTCTTTGTGTTTGGTGAAGATGGGGATTTCGGAACAGCCGCCTCTTCCACGATCTTCGGTTTGTCGCTGGACATAACGTAAGCTACACGCTCTGCTGCAACATTCGCAAGCTCATTTGCAATCTTCTTTGCTTCAATAGGATCAGTATCTGTCACTGTAAAGCGCAGGATTCGTGTATCTGACTGATTCGTTGCCTGTACCATCGAAGCAAGCTGTTCATATGAATAGTCCAGTTTCAGATTTTTATTGACCTCTTCAATAACCGGACGGCTTTTTGCAAGGATTCCAAAATCCGAAGTCAGCTGTGAACCCATCTTGATATCCGCAAGGGATGTCACGCTTCTTGTCTTTGGTAAAATGTAAATCATCGATGAAGCTGAGTACTGCGGTGTCACCAGAATCTTTGTTCCGGCAAACCCAATCACTCCACCTACGATAAAGCACAGAATAATCACCCATAATTTATTCAGCAATAAATGAAAGATCTCGCCAAGATCAATCTCGATCTCGTCATCTCTCTGTGCCTCTAACCGTTTTAATTCATTCATATTTTTCTTTCCTCTTCTGTTTTTTACTTCCAGGATCCGTTTAATTCCACAATTTTTCCGGATAAACGCCATCCTCTGTCATCTTCTTGAATCCGGCCTGTGCAAGTTCTGTATCTTCTTTATAAGTAATACCGATCCATTTATCGTGTGTTTCCAGAACCTTTACATCCACATTTCCTTCTTTTAAAAGATCTCCTACAATATTTGGAAGAAGATATTCTTTTTTCAAAGGATCTCCTGCTTCATCTTTTAAAAATTCTGCGAATCTCTCATCCAGAACCTGAATGAAATCCGGATAACCAGCCCACATATTCATGGATACATTAGAATCTGGTGTGATCCATTTCTGAACCGCTTCGCTGTCGCAGTGTACCCCGTCAGCCTGGATACTGATTCCAGTCGTCTCATGGATCTGTTCAAGCATTCCATTTTCATCTACCACACATACGCCGCGGGTAACTATTCCATTTTCACTAACCGTATTCTTCAGAATAAAACCAGCCATTCCCATCTGCATCTTATCTGCTGTCTCTGCGTGCGCAATCAAGTAATCATGGAGAAGCTTAAACGCTTCCTTTCCATAATAATCATCTGCATTGATGATCACAAACGGTTCTTTTACTACATCTTTACAACACAGGACTGCCTGACCGGTTCCCCAAGGTTTGGTACGTCCCTCCGGAACTTCAAAACCAGCTGGAATATCTGCAAGATCCTGATATACATATTCCACCTCGATCTGATCTCCGATACGATTCCCGATTACAGAACGGAATTCTTCTTCAATATCTTTTCTGATAATAAATACAACCTTGTCAAAACCAGCTTCTTTTGCATCATAAATGGAGTAATCCATAATGATCTCCCCATTCGGAGACATCTTGGCGAGCTGCTTGATTCCTGTTCCAAATCTTGAACCGATTCCTGCTGCCATAATAATCAGAGTAGTCTTCATAATAAATTCTCCCTCACTAAAAAACTGTCAATCTACATTATATACACTGTTTTTCTCTGTCAAAACATTACATTTTAAACGCTTTATTCAAAAATCTTACATAAAAACAGTTATTCATAATAATACTTCAATTTTTTCACACTGTCTACCACCTATTACGAAATTAAGGAACTCCCCTCTTCCTATCCATAACATTTTGATATGAATATAATTCATTATTGCTATTTTACGTTATCTTTTACTCATGATATGATGAACCCAGTTAAAAAAATAACAAAAATGAACTAGAGAAAGAGAGAGGTACTAAAATGGAAGACAATAAATTATGTCTTGAAAAGCAGCCATTATCTGATGAACTGCTCAACAAAATGAATGCCTACTGGCGTGCTGCCAACTACCTGTCAGCCGGTCAGTTATACCTTCTTGATAATCCGCTTCTGAAAAAGCCATTGACCATGGATCAGATCAAGAAAAAAATCGTCGGACACTGGGGAACCGTACCTGGACAAAACTTCATCTATGTACACTGCAACCGTGTCATCAAACGTTATGATTTGGATATGATTCTTCTTTCCGGTCCGGGACATGGCGGAAATTTCCTGATCGCCAACACTTATCTGGAAGGTTCTTATAGTGAAGTTTATCCGAACATCAGCCAGGATGAGGAAGGCATGAAGAAAATGTTCAAGCAGTTCTCATTCCCATGCGGAGTTCCGAGTCACTGTGCTCCAGAAACACCAGGTTCTATCAATGAGGGTGGAGAACTTGGATATTCAATTGCTCACGGCTTTGGTGCTGTTCTGGACAACCCGGATCTTATCGCTACAGTTGTTGTCGGTGACGGTGAAGCTGAAACAGGACCGCTTGCTACTTCATGGCAGTCCAACAAATTCCTGAACCCGATCACAGACGGTGCTGTTCTTCCAATCCTTCATCTGAACGGATACAAGATCAGTAACCCGACCATTTTCTCACGTATTTCTCATGAGGAAGTGGAAAACTTCTTCAAGGGCTGCGGATGGAAACCTTACTTCGTAGAAGGTGACGATCCGATGACTATGCACAGAAAAATGGCTGAAACTATGGATGCCTGCATCGAAGAAATCAAAGCAATCCAGAAAAATGCCCGTGAAAACAATGATCCTACCCGTCCGTTCTGGCCAATGATCGTTCTTCGTACTCCAAAGGGATGGACAGGACCAAAGGTTGTTGACGGACTTCAGATTGAAGGATCTTTCCGTGCACATCAGGTACCGCTTTCTATGGAATCACCAGAACATCTTGACCTTCTGAAAGAATGGTTGGAAAGCTACCATGCAGAAGAACTCTTCGATGAAAAAGGACATCTGATTCCGGAACTTGCAGAACTTGCTCCAAAGGGAGATGCCCGTCTTGGTGCAAACCCGCATGCAAATGGCGGACTTCTTCTGAAAGACCTTCGTCTTCCGGATTTCCGCTCATACGGAATCGAAGTAGAACCTGGCAAGACAAAAGCACAGGATATGATCGAACTTGGCGGATACATCCGCGACATCTTCAAATTAAATGAAGACAGTAAGAACTTCCGTATCTTCGGACCAGATGAAAGTATGTCCAACCGTCTGTACAAAGTATTTGAAGAACAGAAACGTGACTGGCAGGCAGACTTGCTTGACACTGATGACTGCCTTGCAAGAGACGGACGTATCATGGACGGTATGTTAAGTGAACATATGTGTGAAGGATGGCTGGAAGGATATCTTCTGACAGGACGTCATGGATTCTTTGCAAGCTATGAAGCATTCATCCGTATCGTTGACTCTATGGCAGCACAGCATGCAAAATGGCTGAAGGTCTGCAACCAGCTTTCATGGAGACAGCCGATCGCTTCGCTGAACTTTATCCTGACATCTAATGTATGGCAACAGGATCATAACGGATTTACACATCAGGATCCAGGATTTCTGGATCACATTGCCAATAAAAAGGCAGACGTTGTCCGCATGTATTTACCACCGGATACAAACTGCTTACTCTCATGCTTCGACCACTGCATCAAGAGTAAGAACTATGTCAATGCAATCGTAGCATCTAAACATCCAAGCTGCCAGTGGCTGACTATGGAACAGGCTGTAAAGCATTGTACACAGGGTATCGGTATCTGGGAATGGGCAAGTAATGACTGCGGTGAAGAACCAGATGTTGTTATGGCTTGCTGCGGTGACACTCCTACTCTTGAAGTTATGGCTGCTGTTACTATCCTTCGTGATGAAATGCCAGAGCTCAAGATCCGCGTTGTCAATGTAGTTGACCTGTTCAAACTGGAATCAGACCACAAACATCCACACGGATTAAGTGATGCAGAATACGATGCAATCTTCACAAAAGATAAACCGGTTATCTTTGCATTCCACGGATATCCGACACTGATTCATGAGCTGACATACGAACGTCACAACCACAACATTTCTGTTCATGGATATCAGGAAGAAGGTACGATCACTACTCCATTTGACATGCGTGTACAGAACCAGATTGACCGTTTCAACCTTGTAAAAGATGCAATCATGCATCTGCCACAGCTTGGCAATAAGGGATCATTCCTGATTCAGAAGATGAACGACAAACTGGTTGAGCACAAGCAGTACATCGCTGAATATGGACAGGATCTGGAAGAAATCAGAAACTGGGAATGGCATAAATAATATCAATCGTTTTCTAATCCAAAATTCTACTTTATAACTTTATACTTACAAATATAAAAATGCTCCGGAACTTTATGATCCACACATAAAAAATTCCGGGGCATTCTCCTTATATTTTTCTTTGCAGATACACATCCCGGCTACAAAGGATACCGATTTGCACAATCCACTTTGAAAATCTATTTCTTCTTTAGTTCTTCTGACTGCTCAGAAACTTCTGAAACTCCTTCGATGCAATACTCTGAGGATACTCAGTATCATAGATCAGAATAATATTTCTGGTCGGAAGCTTCTCTTCCACTTCGATTTCAAATACATTTTCCGCCTTCTTCTCTTCTTCGGCAAATTCTTCCGGGACAAATCCAATTCCAAGATTGTGACGGACTGCCGGCAAGATCAGGTCTGTCGTCGCAAGCTCCATATCCGGCAAAAACTGCAGACCATGATCTGCAAAATAATTATTCAGGAATTTTCTGGTCAGTGCCTCCGAAGTCAGGCTGATCCAAGGATAAGCCGAAAGCTCCTCCAATGAAATCTTTCTTCCTTTTAATTCTATGTAACGACTGCCGCCGATCAGCACCTCATGGTATTCCCGCAGTTTCTTCATCCTGAGCGGCTTATTTACCTGCAGATCCGTTGACACAAATGCAAGGTCTACCTTTCCTTCTTTTACCGCGTTGACCGAGTCCATGGTACTGTTATTTAAGATTTTGAAATGTACGTTCGGATAAATGCTGTTGAACTCTCCCATTGCCCGGAACAGGAAGCAGTGCAAGGCTGTCTCAGTCGCACTGATATAGATTGTCCCGTTCTCCAGACTGATCAGATTGCTCAGATCATTTTCCCCTTTAAAAAACTGGGCGCACCCTGCCGATACATAGCTGTAAAAGGTTCTTCCCTCCGGTGTCAGTTTCATGCCGGATTTGCTTCTGGTAAATAACCGACATCCCAGTTCATTTTCCAGGTTGTGTATCGTTCTCGTCACCGCCGGCTGGCTCGTCTTCAGAACGCTGGATGCCTTTGTAAGGTTCTCATACTTCGCCACATAATAAAAAACTTTATAATATTCAAAATTAGAATTCATGTGCCTCTCCTTTGTTGTCTTATCCTGTCAGTTTTTCATCTGCCGTAAGTATAGCATGATTTTTTAGTTCTTACAATTGGAATCATAGCTTACTGAACATTCGGTGCGGATCCGGTCAAGTCATCATCGATTTTTCTACCAGAGAAACCAGTCTGGAGGTACTCTCCCTCGCAGTGAAACACCAAAAAGTCCTGGTATGCGGCACAACCGGATTTTCACCAGAAGAAATGCAGCAATTCCAGGACGCTGTTACATTGATTCCAATGCTCTATGCAGCAAATACTTCCAAGCCGGTCAAATATAATGAACAAGCTTCTGAAACTGGTCACTTCCACACTTAAAAAGAACTCATCCTCTTTCATCTCTTCCTTCTGATTGACTTATTTTTATCACATTTTACAAATCTGTTGTTTTTTTCTTCGGAAGGCAGATACTTAAGATCAATGACACCACGAACACCCCTGCAACTGCATTTCCATTAAAAATATCTCCTACCTCCTTCGGAAATGCGGAAAAGAAGTTTCCGGAAGTCTGTGTCAGTCCGACACCGATACAGAATGCCAGCGATACGATGATCATAGTTCTATCATCAAACACACACCCTTTGAGCATCTTGATTCCTTCATACATGATCGATCCGAACATCATAACCGTACATCCTCCAAGTACCGCCTGCGGAAGCGAATTGAAAAAAGCTCCAAGCGGCGGGAACAGAGAAGCAAGGATCAAAATCAAAGCCCCCATCAGAATCGTAAAACGGTTGATAACTCCCGTCATAGTGACGAGCCCGATATTCTGACTGAAAGAAGTAAGCGGCAGACATCCAAAGCATCCTGAAATCGCACTGGAAAATCCATCCACGGCAAGAGACCCCTGCAGTTCCTCCATCTTGATATCCCGTCCAAGTGCACCGGTACACACTGCAGTAGTTGCACCCGTTGTCTCCGCTGCCGATACCAGGAATACAATTGCAATAGTAAAGAATGCTCCCAGATCAAAAACCGGTTTATGGGAAGTAAAAAATACAAGCTTTGGAAGGCTGAATACACCAACCTGCTCGATCGTCTTTGTAATTCCTGAAAAATCAACCATCGGTGCACTCCCTGCCACAGTAAATATAATGGACAGAAGATACCCACAGACCAGACCAACCAGTACATTCAGGTTCTTGTATACACCTTTTAACAGATAACGGGCAGCCAGACACACAACCAGTGTGAAAAATCCGACCAGAAGATGATACCACGCTCCAAAATCTTCTGCTCCATTTCCACCGCCCCAGGAATCCATTCCTACCGACAAGAGGGAAAGCCCAATCGCAATCACCACACATGCCGATACTACCGGTGTCAGGAGCCGTTTCCAGTATTTGGCACTCATTCCTACCAGTCCCTCAAAAATACCTCCGGCGATCACCGCACCTACCATCCCTTCATATCCAAGTTCCGGATTGGTACAGATCATCAGCAGACTACCAAGAAAGGTAAAACTGACTCCCATAACGATCGGAAGCCTGGAGCCAATCTTCCATACCGGGTAAAGCTGCAGACAGGTCCCGATCCCCGCTGCAAACATCGCGCACTGCAGAAGCTGCGTAATTTCCGCAGCACTTAAGTGATTCTCCGATCCTCTCACAAATGCCGCACTGCACACGATCAGCACCGGTGCCAAATTCGACACAAACATTGCCAGAACATGCTGTAGTCCGAACGGAATCGCCTTTTTTACCGGCACTCTTCCATTCAGACAGTAAATATTTTCCTCACTCACTGCTTTTGTATTTTTCTCTTTATCCATTTTCCTTTTCCCTCATTCTACTACAATATATTTATGGTTAATCCCCTTACATCCAGTAAGGAATTATCCATCTTGTTGCTTAAGCTGTTAGAATGTAGGTAGCAATT